>BNJU01003623.1_pt1 | contig 116088 bp, 143 predicted proteins | sample 8539281 | NCBI WGS metagenome assembly BNJU01 (sample SAMD00202456, study PRJDB9452) | human saliva metagenome | isolation source: human saliva | place: Japan
AGAGAGCGGGATACCATGACCAAAAGGCAGATCAGATCTACCAACTAGGACAGCGAAGCATCGCAGAGCAGAATTTTGGTCGGTGCCGATGAGAATGGAAATAAGTGGAAACTGAAGTGGGTGACATATATACTGAAGCATAGAGAGTCAGATTGATTCTCTTTTTGTCATGTTTAAAGCTATGAAAATTCTGGTTTTGACATTGTCAAAGCTCCAACAATCACAAAGGCATTTCGTTTAATGACTATGATAAGGTTGATAGTGGCTTCCCGTTTTGTATGAGAACAGGGTGTTCCAAAGCGTTAATAATCTTGTCCTCATCTGTATCTTTCGAAAACGTCTGAAAAACGATTAAAAGTATGGGATTTACAAAGAAATGATCTCTTCTAATGATGGTTTGGTCATTTTTATTGAAAGTATTAATGGGCTTGATTTCGAAAATCGTAAGAGAATTTCAATAGTTTGAACTTTAAAAGCGAATTTTCTGAAAAAATTAGCTATTTTCATTTGTCATTTCGCATATAATTACTTGAAAAGGGCAATCCGTTTTGGTAAAATGATAAATGGTATATACTAGATGAAAAAGCAACTGGTATATCCCAGATGGGATCTGCTTTTTCTGAGTCAAAGGGATAAAAACTCGAAACTGACTGCGGTTTTATTGGCTTTGGTTTTGAGAGGGCAGCGCAACTACGCTTTGTTAATGATCATGAGGTTAACAAAGGGTCGCAATTGGATAAAAGAAAGGAATCGAAATGTTTCGAAGTAAAAAATTTAACAAAGATTTCGAGATCGTAGATGAGAAAAAGCGTTATAAGCTTTACAAGTCGGGGAAAAACTGGGTAGCCTCGAGACTCTCAATTGGATCTCTTCCGTATCGGTGGGATGGGCGAAGTTGTCTCTAGTACCTGTCAGACACTGAAAGAACTTGATCACGCACACCTTAGTCTTAACACGCTAGCGGGTATAGGGGGAATCCTGGCCGCGGGGGCTGCAGGATTTGTGATGACTCAAGAGCAAACTGTATACGCAGATGAAACATCTGAGTACAAAGAAAAGGATAAAACAGTCATCGCAGCTGAACCGAAAGCAGCTGAAACAACTGAAACAAGTACTAACTCAATCATCGCTCAAGCGCAAGCAGAAGTAAAGAAAGCTCAAGCAGAACAAGCATCTGCATCAGCTTCTGTATCAGTCAGTCAATCTGTTGAGGCTCAAGCAGGTGCGAGGTCAGTCGGCTTCAGTCAGCCAATCTGCCTCAGCAAAGTCAGTCAGTCTTAGAGAGCCAGTCAGCATCTGCAAGTGCTTCCAACATCAGCAGGTCAGTCAACTGCTCCAGCATCTGAGTCAGCGAGTCAATCAACATCAGCTCCTGTATCAGCTTCAGCAAGTGCAAAAGCATCTGCATCAGTAAGCTCTGCACCATCAGAGTCAGCGAGCGCTCAAGCACCTGCCTCTGTGGTTGAGAGTACATCAGCTGTTAGCGAACCATCAGCTCAGGCTTCTGTGTCTACCTCAGCTTCTGCATCGCTCAACCTCAAGGTCAACCCTGCGGCAAGTCTTGTATCAGGTAGTGCTAACCAAAGTTTGGCTAGTGCAGCTCTTAGCACAAGTCAAGCAGCAACAACTAGTAACAATATCGCAGCTGGTGTGGTAGCAGATAAGAACCAAGCCCAAGGCAAGGACGCAACCAAGCAAGCTGAGAAAGATCAAACAGCAGACAAGCAAGTAACAACTGCGCCGAAAACAGGTTATTCTGGATTCCGTCAAAGACCAGGTATTCAGGTATTATTGACTCTGAAGCTGGTGGCTGTTCTACCGATACACCAAATGGTCAATATGCCAAGAGATATCCAATTCCTGATCAAACAGCTTATAAACCAATGCCTGAGACACATGTTTATTTCCGCAATGGACAAAACAACCACTTTAATGGTACTTGGCCTAAGGAGCATATTGCTAGAAGGGCCCTCAGTATTTCAGAGACAGACACTAATCGTTTGAAACAACTTGGTTTTTAACTATCGATTGGATGTTGTGCAAGTACAGGTCAACAAGGTCGGTTTGGATATTTACCACGTTTGACTATGTGGGGTTATCCAACGCCTATCAAAGGGAACTTGGTATTGTTCAGTAGAAGTTAGTGGCGCAGGTGGTCAGGATGGTCAATAAAGTTGCAATAAGCTTCAATGTTACTCGTAGCCCACGATAGACAGGTGAATCTACATCTATAAGTCAATCAACGTCAGCATCACAGTACAGTCAGCTTCAGATTCATGAGGTTTGAGTGCGAGTGACTCTGCGTCAATTAGTGCGAGTCAAAGTGCTTTCAGCATCTGTATCAGCAAGTATTAGTGCCTCAACGTCAGCAATGCAGAGCCAAAGTGCCTCAGCCAGTGCGAGCGTGAGCAGTAGCGTATCTGCTTCTGTATCAGGAAGCCAGTGCGAGTGCATCACTCAGCGCAAGTCGCTCGCTTCAGCAAGTGCAAGTTCAAGTCGCTCAGCCTCAGCAAAGTGTAAGCTCAAGCCGTTCAGCGAGTGCACTCGCTGGTGCAAGTCGCTCAGCTTCAGCATCTGTAAGTTCAAGCCGTTCGGCAAGTGCATCGTCAGTACGCAAGTCGCTCAGCTTCAGCATCTGTGAGTTCAAGCCGTTCGGCAAGTGCATCACTAGTGCAAGTCGCTCAGCTTCAGCATCTGTAAGCTCAAGCCGTTCAGCGAGTGCATCACTCAGCGCAAGTCGCTCAGCTCAGCATCTGTAAGCTCAAGCCGTTCAGCGAGTGCATCGCTAGTGCGAGTCGCTCAGCCTCAGCGAAAGTGTAAGCTAGCCGTTCGCGAGTGCATCACTCAGCGCGCGTCGCTCAGCTTCAGCATCTGTCAGTGCGAGCTAATCAGCAAGTGCATCAGTCATCTGCAAGTCGTTCAGCTTCAGCATCTGTAAGTGCAGGCCAATCAGCATCAAGCTCAGCAAATGCCAGCCAAAGTGCATCAGCATCCTGTCAGTGCCAATCAGCTTCGGCGTCTGTATCAGCAAGCCAAAAGCGCATCAGCTTCTGTAAGTGCAAGCCAATCAGCTTCAGCATCAGTATCTGCAAGTCAAAGCGCTTTCAGCATCTGTATCAGCAAGCCAAAGCACATCAGCATCTCGTATCAGCAAGCGAATCCGCTTCAGCATCAGTAAGCTCAAGTCAATCAGCTTCAGCGTCTGTATCAGCCAGCCAATCAACTAGCGCATCAGTTTCTGCAGTCAATCAGCTTCAGCGTCTGTATCAGCTAGCCAAAGCGCATCAGCATCTGTAAGTGCAAGCCAATCAGCTTCAGCATCGCGTATCTGCAAGTCAAAGCGCTAGCATCTGTATCAGCCAGCCAAAGTGCATCAGCATCTGTGCGTGCAAGCCAATCAGCAAGCGCATCGCGTATCTGCAAGTCAATCAGCTTCAGCGTCTGTATCAGCATGCAGCCAATCAGCATCAAGCTCCGCAAATGCGAGCCAAAGTGCTTCAGCAAGTGCTATCACTCAGCATCTGTATCAGCTAGGCCAATCAGCAACCGCATCGGTATCCGTGTCAATCAGCTTCAGCACTCAGTAAGCGCAAGCCAAGTGCTTCAGCTGCATCAACAACCAGAACTCAGCTTCTATCTCAGCAAAGCGCGAGCCACTCTGCGTCAATTAGTGCAAGCCAAAAGTGCCTCAGCTTCAGCATCTGCAAGTCAGTACTTCAGCATCAGTAAGCGCGAGCCAAAAGTGCCCTCAGCTTCAGCATCTAACAACCAGAACTCAGCTTCTATCTCAGCAAGCGCGAGCCGGTCTGCGTCAGTATCAGCAAGCCAAAGCGCTTCAGCATCGGTAGGTCAAGCCAATCAGCATCTGTATCAGCTAGCCAATCAGCTTCAGCTTCAGTATCTGCAAGTCAGTACTTCAGCATCAGTAGCGCGAGCCAAAGTGCTTCAGCTTCAGCATCTAACAACCAGAACTCCAGCTTCTATCTCAGCAAGCGCGAGCCACTCTGCGTCAGTATCAGCAAGCCAAAGCGCTTCAGCATCGGTAGTGCAAGCCAATCAGCATCTGTATCAGCTAGGCAATCCGCTTCCAGCTTCAGTATCTGCAAGTCAGAGTACTTCAGCATCAGTAAGCGCGAGCCAGTGCTTCAGCTCGGCATCTAACAACCAGAACTCAGCTTCTGTCTCAGCAAGCGCGAGCCAGTCTGCGTCAATTAGTGCAAGCCAAAGCGCTTCAGCTTATCTCCGCAAAGCATCAGTGCAAGCCAATCAGCATCAAGCTCAGCAAAGCTGCGAGCCAAAGTGCCTCCAGCGAAAGTGCAAGCGTAAAGTGCTTCTGTAAGCTCAAGCCAATCAGCAAGCGCATCAGAATCAGCTAGTCAAAGTGCTTCAACATCAGTATCTGCAAGCCAATCAGCTTCAGCATCTAACAACCAGAACTCAGCTTCTATCTCAGCAAGCGCGAGCCAAAAGTGCCTCAACAAGCCAAAGCGCTTCAGCATCAGTAAGTGCAAGCCACTCAGCATCTGTATCAGCTAGCCAATCAGCTTCAGCTTCAGTATCAGCAAGTCAAAAGTACTTCAGCATCAGTAAGCGCGAGCCAAGTGCCTCAGCTTCAGCATCTAACAACCAGAACTCAGCTTCTATCTCAGCAAGCGCGAGCCAGTCTGCGTCAGTATCAGCAAGCCAAAGCGCTTCAGCATCAGTGCGCAAGCCAATCAGCATCTGTATCAGCTAGCCAATCAGCTTCAGCTCAGTATCTGCAAGTCAGTACTTCAGCATCAGTAAGCGCGAGCCAAGTGCTTCAGCTTCAGCATCTAACAACCAGAACTCAGCTCTATCTCAGCAAGCGCGAGCCAGTCCGCGTCGAGTATCAGCAAGCCAAAGCGCTTCAGCATCAGTAAAGTGCAAGCCAATCAGCATCTGTATCAGCTAGCCAATCAGCTTCAGCTTCAGTATCTGCAAGTCAAAGTACTTCAGCATCAGTAGCGCGAGCCAAAAGTGCCTCAGCTTCAGCATCTAACAACCAGAACTCAGCCTATCTCAGTCAGCGCGAGCCACTCTGCGTCAGTATCAGCAAGCCAAAGCGCTTCAGCATCGGTAGTGCTAGTCAATCAGCATCTGTATCAGCAAGCTAATCAGCTTCAGCTTCAGTATCTGCAAGTCACAAAAGTACTTCAGCATCAGTAAGCGCGAGCCAAAGTGCTTCAGCTTCAGCATCTAACGACCAGAACTCAGCTTCTATCTCAGCAAGCGCGAGCCACTCTGCGTCAGTATCAGCAAAGCCAGCGCTTCAGCATCAGTAAGTGCAAGTCACTCAGCATCTGTATCAGCTAGCCAATCAGCAAGCGCTCTGCATCAGCAAGTCAAGCAGCTTCAGCATCAGTAGCGCGAGCCAAAGTGCTTCAGCATCGCAAGCGCGAGCCAAAGTGCTTCAGCTCAGCATCTAACAACCAGAACTCAGCTTCATCTCAGCAAGCGCGAGCCACTCTGCGTCAGTATCAGCAGCCAAAGCGCTTCAGCATCGGTAGTGCGCAGTCAATCAGCATCTGTATCAGCAAGCCAATCAGCTTCAGCTTCAGTATCTGCAAAAGTCAAAGTACTTCAGCATCAGTGCGCGAGCCAAAGTGCTTCAGCTTCAGCATCTAACAACCAGAACTCAGCTTCTATCTCAGCAAGCGCGAGCCGTCTGCGTGCGGTATCAGCAAGCCAAAGCGCTTCAGCATCAGTAGTGCAAGCCAATCAGCATCTGTATCAGCTAGCCAATCAGCTTCAGCTCAGTATCTGCAGTCAAAGTACTTCAGCATCAGTAAGCGCGAGCCAAAGTGCCTCAGCTTCAGCATCTAACAACCAGAACTCAGCTTCTATCTCCAGCAAGCGCGAGCCAGTCTGCGTCAGTATCAGCCAAGCCAAAGCGCTTCAGCATCAGTAGTGCAAGCCAATCAGCATCTGTATCAGCCAGCCAATCGCTTCAGCTTCAGTATCTGCAGGTCAGCCTTTCAGCATCAGTAGCGCGAGCCAAAGTCTTCAGCTTCAGCATCTAACGACCAGAACTCAGCTTCTATCTCAGCAAGCGCGAGCCACTCTGCGTCAGTATCAGCAAGCCAAAGCGCTTTCAGCATCGGTAAGTGCAAGTCACCAGCATCTGTATCAGCTAGCCAATCAGCAAGCGCCTCTGTATCAGCAAGTCAAAGTACTTCAGCATCAGTAAGCGCGAGCCAAAGTGCTTCAGCATCAGTAAGCGCGAGCCAAAGTGCTTCAGCTTCAGCATCTAACAACCAGAACTCAGCTTCTATCTCAGCAAGCGCGAGCCAGTCTGCGTCAGTATCAGCAAGCCAAAGCGCTTCAGCATCAGTAAGTGCAAGCCAATCAGCATCTGTATCAGCCAGCTAATCAGCAGCTTCAGCTGCGTATCTGCAAGTCAAAGCACTTCAGCATCAGTAAGCGCGAGCCAAAGTGCCTCAGCTTCAGCATCTAACAACCAGAACTCAGCTTCTATCTCAGCAAAGCGCGAGCCAGTCTGCGTCGGTATCAGCAAGCCAAAGCGCTTCAGCATCGGTAAGTGCTAGTCAATCAGCATCTGTATCAGCAAAGCCAATCAGCTTCAGCTTCAGTATCTGCAAGTCAAAGTACTTCAGCATCAGTAAGCGCAGCCAAAGTGCTTCAGCTCAGCATCTAACGACCGAACTCAGCTATCTCAGCAAGCGCGAGCTACCTGCGTCAGTATCAGCAAGCCAAAGCGCTTCAGCATCAGTAAGTGCGAGTCTACTCAGCATCTGTATCAGCAAGCCAATCAGCTTCAGCTCAGTATCTGCAAGTCAAAGTACATCAGCATCAGTAGCGCGAGCCAAAGTGCTTCAGCTTCAGCATCTAACGACCAGAACTCAGCTTCTCTCAGCAGCGCGAGCCACTCTGCGTCAGTATCAGCAAGCCAAAGCGCTTCAGCATCAGTAAGTGTCACTCAGCATCTGTATCAGCTAGCCAATCAGCAAGCGCCTCTGTATCAGCGAAGTCAAAGTACTTCAGCATCAGTAAGCGCGAGCCAAAGCGCTTTCAGCTTCAGCATCTAACAACCAGAACTCAGCTTCTATCTCAGCAAGCGCGAGCCACTCTGCGTCAGTATCAGCAGTCAAAGCGCTTCAGTATCTGCAAGTCAAAGCACTTCAGCATCAGTAAGCGCGAGCCAAAGGTCAGCTTCAGCATCTAACGACCAGAACTCAGCCTATCTCAGCAAGCGCGAGCCACTCTGCGTCAGTATCAGCAAGCCAAAGCGCTTCAGCATCGGTGAGTGCTAATCGAGTAATCTGTATCAACCGCGCAATCAGCTTCAGCTTCAGTATCAGCAAGTCAAAGTACTTCAGCATCAGTAACGCGAGCCAGTGCTTCAGCTTCAGCATCTGACGACCAGAACCAGCTTCTATCTCAGCAAGCGCGCCACTCTGCGTCAGTATCAGCAAGCCAAAGCGCTTCAGCATCAGTAAGTGCAAGCCAATCAGCAAGCGCCTCTGTATCAGCAAGTCAAAGTACTTCAGCATCAGTAGCGCGAGCCAAAGTGCCTCTGCTTCAGCATCTAACGACCAGAACTCAGCTTCTATCTCAGCAAGCGCGAGCCACTCTGCGTCAGTATCAGCAAGCCAGCGCTTCAGCATCAGTATCAGCAAGCCAATCAGCTTCAGCGTCGTATCAGCAAGCCAAAGCACTTCAGCATCAGTAAGCTCAAGCCAATCAGCTTCGCATCAGTAAGCTCAAGTCAATCGCTTCAGCATCAGTATCAGCAAGCCAATCAGCTAGCGCATCGGTATCTGCAAGTGAATCAGCTTCAGCATCAGCAAAGCCAATCAGCTTCAGCATCTGTATCAGCTAGTCAATCAGCTTCAGCATCAGCATCAGCAAGCCAGCGCTTCAGCATCAGTAAGCTCAAGTCAATCAACTTCAGCATCAGTATCTGCAAGCCAAAGCGCTTCGGCATCAGTAAGCTCAGTCAATCAACTTCAGCATCAGTATCTGCAAGCCAAAGAACTTCAGCATCAGTAACCTCAGCCAATCAGCTAGCGCATCAGTATCTGCAAGTCAATCCGCTTCAGCATCTGTAGCTCAAGCCAATCAGCTTCAGCATCTGTATCAGCTAGTCAATCAACTTCAGCATCGGTATCTGCAAGTGAATCAGCTTCAGCATCTGTATCAGCTAGTCAATCAGCCAGCATCAGTATCCGCAAGCCAATCAGCTAGCGCATCAGTATCTGCAAGTCAATCCGCTTCCAGCATCAGTAAGCTCAAGTCAATCAGCTTCAGCATCCGTATCAGCTAGTCAATCAGCTTCAGCATCAGTATCTCGCAAAGCCAAGCGCTTCAGCATCAGTAAGCTCACGTCAATCAACTTCCGCATCGGTATCTGCAAGCCAAAGCACTTCAGCATCAGTAAAGCTCAAGCCAATCAGCTTCAGCATCAGTAAGCTCAAGTCAATCCGCTTCAGCATCAGTATCTGCAAAGTGAATCAGCTTCAGCATCTGTATCAGCTCAGTCAATCAGCTTCAGCATCAGTATCTGCAAGCCAATCAGCTAGCGCATCAGTATCTACAAGTCAATCCGCTTCAGCATCAGTAAGCTCAAAGTCAATCAGCTTCAGCATCTGTATCAGCTAGTCAATCAACTTCAGCATCAGTAAGCCCGGCGAATCAGCTCAGCATCAGTATCTGCAAGCCAATCAACCAGCGCATCAGTATCAGCTAGCCAATCCGCTTCAGCATCAGTATCATAGCAACAGCGCTTCAGTATCTGCAAGTCAAAGTACTTCAGCACTCAGTAGCGCGAGGCACAGTGCTTCAGCTTCAGCATCTAACGACCAGAACTCAGCTTCTATCTCAGCAAGCGCGAGCCACTCATGCGTCAGTATCAGCAAGCCAAAGCGCTTCAGCATCGGTAGAGCGCTGGTCAATCAGCATCTGTATCAGCAAGCCAATCAGCTTCAGCTTCAGTATCAGCAAGTCAAGTACTTCAGCATCAGTAAACGCGAGCCAAAGTGCTTCAGCTTCAGCATCTAACGACCAGAACTCAGCTTCTATCTCAGCAAGCGCGAGCCACTCTGCGTCAGTATCAGCAAGCCAAAGCGCTCAGCATCAGTAAGTGAAAGCCAATCAGCAAGCGCCTCTGTATCGGCAAGTCAAAGTACTTTCAGCATCAGTAGCGCGAGCCAAAAGTGCCTCTGCTTCAGCATCTAACGACCAGAACTCAGCTTCTATCTCAGCAAGCGCGAGCCACTCTGCGTCAGTATCAGCAAGCCAAAGCGCTTCAGCATCGGTATCAGCAAAGCCAATCAGCTTCAGCGTCTGTATCAGCAGCCAAAGCACTTCAGCATCAGTAAGCTCAAGCCAATCAGCTTCAGCATCAGTAGCTCAGTCAATCAGCTTCAGCATCAGTATCAGCAAGCCAATCAGCTAGCGCATCAGTATCTGCAAGTGAATCAGCTTCAGCATCAGCAAGCCAATCAGCTTCAGCATCTGTATCAGCTAGTCAATCAGCTTCAGCATCAGTATCAGCAAGCCAAAGCGCTTCAGCATCAGTAAGCTCAAGTCAATCAACTTCAGCATCAGTATCTGCAAGCCAAAGCGCTTCAGCATCAGTAAGCTCAAGTCAATCAACTTCAGCATCAGTATCTGCAAGCCAAAGAACTTCAGCATCAGTAAGCTCAAGCCAATCAGCTAGCGCATCAGTATCTGCAAGTCAATCCGCTTCAGCATCTGTAAGCTCAAGCCAATCAGCTTCAGCATCTGTATCAGCTAGTCAATCAACTTCAGCATCAGTATCTGCAAGTGAATCAGCTTCAGCATCTGTATCAGCTAGTCAATCAGCTTCAGCATCAGTATCTGCAAGCCAATCAGCTAGCGCATCAGTATCTGCAAGTCAATCCGCTTCAGCATCAGTAAGCTCAAGTCAATCAGCTTCAGCATCTGTATCAGCTGGTCAATCAGCTTCAGCATCTGGGCATCTGCAAGCCAAAGCGCTTCAGCATCAGTAAGCTCAAAGTCAATCAACTTCAGCATCGGTATCTGCAAGCCAAAGCACTTCAGCATCAGTAAGCTCAAGCCAATCAGCTTCAGCATCAGTAAGCTCAAGTCAATCCGCTTCAGCATCAGTATCTGCAAGTGAATCAGCTAGCATCTGTATCAGCTAGTCAATCAGCTTCAGCATCAGTATCTGCAAGCCAATCAGCTGGCGCATCAGTATCTGCAAAGTCAATCCGCTTCAGCATCAGTAAGCTCAAGTCAATCAGCTTTCAGCATCTGTATCAACTAGTCAATCAACTTCAGCATCAGTAAGCTCAAGTGAATCAGCTTCAGCATCAGTATCTGCAAGCCAATCAACTAGCGCATCAGTATCAGCTAGCCAATCCGCTTCAGCATCAGTATCTGCAAGCCAATCAGCTAGCGCATCAGTATCTGCAAGTCAATCCGCTTCAGCATCAGTAAGCTCAAGTCAATCCGCTTCAGCATCTGTATCAGCTAGTCAATCAACTTCAGCATCGGTATCTGCAAGCCAAAGCGCTTCAGCATCAGTAGCTCAAGTCAATCCGCTTCAGCATCAGTATCAGCTAGCAGCGCTTCAGCTTCTGTAGCTCAAGTCAATCAACTTCAGCATCAGTATCTGCAAGTGAATCAGCTTCAGCTTCTGTAAGCTCAAGTCAATCCGCTTCGCATCTGTATCAGCTAGCCAAAGCGCTTCAGCATCGTAGCTCACGTCAATCCGCTTCAGCATCAGTATCAGCAGCACAGCGCTTCAGCTTCTGTAAGCTCAAGTCAATCAACTTCAGCATCAGTATCTGCAAAGTGAATCAGCTTCAGCTCTGCAAGCTCAAGTCAATCCGCTTCAGCATCTGTATCAGCCAGCCAAAAGCGCTTCAGCTCTGTAAGCTCAGTCAATCAGCTTCAGCGTCAGTGTCTGCAAGCCAAAGCACTTCAGCATCTGCATCAGCAGTCAATCAACTTCAGCATCAGTATCTCGCAAGTGAATCAGCTTCAGCTTCTGTAAGCTCAAGTCAATCCGCTTCAGCATCTGTATCAGCAAGTCAATCAGCCTCAGCATCTGTATCAGCTAGTCAATCGGCTCAGCATCGGTATCAGCAAGCCAGCGCTCAGCATCAGTAAGCTCGTCAATCCCGCTTCAGCGTCTCGTAAGTGCAAAGCCATGCACTTCAGCATCAGTATCTGCAGCCAAAAGCACTTCAGCATCAGTAAGCTCAAGTCAATCCGCTTCAGCATCGAGTATCTGCAAGCCAGCACTTCAGCATCTGTATCAGCTAGTCAATCAGCTAGCGCATCAGCATCTGCAAAGTGAATCAGCTTCAGCATCGGTATTCTGCGCCAGCACTTCAGCATCAGTAAGCTCAAGTCAATCAGCTAGCGCATCTGTATCTGCAAGTGAATCAGTTTCAGCATCAGTATCTGCAAGTGAATCGGCTTCGGCATCTGTATCAGCAGCGCACAAGCTTGAGCAACAGCGTGTTCGCATCAATTAGTGCTTCGTATCAGCAAAGCACAAGCTTGAGCAACAGGTATCCAGCCTCAATCAGTGCATCTGAATCAGCAAGCTACAAGCTTCGAGCAACAGCGTATCAGCCTCAATCAGCGCATCTGAATCAGCAAGCACAAGCTTTCGAGCAAAGCAGGTATCAGCGTCAATCAGTGCGGAAAGCCACCCAGTAAGCACAAGCTGAGCAACAGCGTATCAGCGTCAATCGGTGCGAGCCACTCAGCAGCTACAAGCTTGACAACGCAGTATCAGCGTCAATCAGGCAGTTTCACTCAGCGTAAGCTACAAGCTTGAGCAACAGCGCATCAGCGTCAATCAGTGCGAGCCAACTCAGCAAGCACAAGCTTCGAGTAACAGCGTATCTGCTTCAATGGTGCTTCAGTATCAGCAAGCGCACGCTTGAGCAACAGCGCATCTGCTTCAATCAGTGCGAGCCAATCAGCGAAGGCACAAGCTCGAGCAACAGCGTCTGCTGCCAATCAGTGCTAGCCAATCGCAAGCAATAAGCTACGAGCAACAGCGTGCTCATAGTCAGTGCGCATCTGAACCAGCGAGCACGAAAGCGAGCAACAGCGTATCAGCGTCAATCAGTCGAGCCAATCAGTAAGCACCGCTGAGCAACAGCGTGTCGCTTCAATCAGTGCGAGCCAATCAGCAAAGTTAACAAGCATGAGCAACAGCGTGTCTCGCATCAATCAGCATCTGAATCAGCAAGCACTAAGCTTGAGTAACAGCGTTCGTTTTCAATCAGTGCGAGCCACTCAGCAACACGCGCATGAGCAACAGCGTGTCAGCTTTCAATTAGTGCTGGCGCAATCAGCGTTAGCAAAGCTTGAGCAACAGCGTGTCTGCTCAATTAGTGCGAGCCAATCAGCAAGCACACGCATGAGCAACAGCGTGTCAGCTTCAATGGTGCGAGCCAATCAGCGTTACCAAGCATGAGCAACAGCGTATCCGCATCAATCGTGCATCTGAATCAGCGGCACAAGCTTGAGTAACAGCGTGTCAGGCTTTCAATTAGTGCTAGCCAATCAGCAAGTCATCAAAGCATGAGCAACAGCGTGTCTGCCTCAATCAGTGCATCTTGACCCAGCAAGCACAAGCTTGAGCAACAGCGTGTCTGCTTCAATCAGTGTTTCAGCATCAGCGCTGCAGCATGAGCAACAGCGTGTCTGCTTCAATCAGTGCTAGCCACTCAGTGTTAGCGCGGGCACGAGCAACAGCGTGTCTGCATCAATTAGTGCATCTGAATCAGCAAGCACAAGTTTCGAGTAACAGCGTGTCTGCTTCAATCAGTGCGAGCCAATCGGCAAGCACAAGCTTTGAGCAACAGCGTATCAGCTTCACTAGTGCATCTGAATCAGCGCAACAACTCGAGTAGTACTTCGGCTCTCAACCAGCACTGCAGCAAGCTTGAGCAATCAGCGTTTTGCCAGCGTTGAGTGCAAGTGCGTCACAACAATCTAACTCATTCAGCTATAGTAAGGGTGAACCAAGCCAGTCTAAACCAGAGTTTAACCTTCCTAGCTACCTTGAATCTGTAAGTGCAAGTGAGTCAGTTTCACTCAGCAAGTCAGTAAGCGTATCATTGAGCGATATACTCAGCCTCAATCAGCGCAAGTGAGTCAGTCTCAACAAGCGCAAGCTTGAGTGACAGCATTTCTGCTTCAATCAGTGCAAGCAACAACTCAGGTAGCGGTTCGGGTTCAGCAAGCACAAGCAATGGTTCAGCTAGCCAATCAGCTAGCGCATCAGTATCTGCAAGTCAAAGCACTTCAGCATCTGTATCAGCAAGCCAATCGGCTTCAGCTTCAATCAGTGCAAGCAACAACTCAGGTAGCGGTTCCGGGTTCAGCAAGTACAAGCAATGGTTCAGGACGATGCCTCAACTTCAGCAAGTACCAGCAAGCTTGAGCAACAGCGTATCTGCATCAATTAGTGGAGCCAATCAGCAAGCTAGCTGAGCGATAGTGCAGTACCTCAGCTAGCTTGTCTGACAGTGCTTCAATCTCAAGTGCATTGAACCACTCACAAGCTCCCTGCACAACAACCTGCTGGACCAGGACGTTCAAACGGTAGAAAACTTCCAAATACAGGAACTGCAAGTAACCAATTTGCTGGTCTTGGATTAGGAGTAGCTGCCTGGCAACCGCTCTCTTCTTGGCAAAAAGAAGAAATCAGCAGCTTCTGAAATGGATTTAGAAGACTAAGTTCCAAAAATCGACTAAAATGAAATTGTTGATATCATTTTGAAGGATGAAGCATAAGAACCCAGATGGCCTAAGGCTATCTGGGGTTTTTAGCTTTGTCAACTGTGAGGGTGAGATCTACATACATGAGAGAATCAGATTGGTTCTCTCTTTTCTAATATTCAAAGTAACGAGAATTATCACTCTAAATTTTTAGAAATTTTGAAAATCAAATACTAGACATCTTATATTCTTGCTGATTGCTTTCAACTAATGGTGAAGTTCACCAGAACAAGTCAACGTCTGGCTGTCAATCTCACAAGGTGTTAAAGTTTTCCTGAAAATTTGAGGATAAAATGCTTTATCATAGGGAGACTGAGATGTTGGAATATGTGAAATTTATTCAGTATAATTTTTGGTATTTTGAAGTAGTGTGATGATAGGGAACTGGCTGTTGAATCTGTCCACAGTGAACCGCTTTACTTGTTCCTGAACTTTCTAAGCCATTTGTAGAAGTAGTCTTTGGTGGGTGATTACTGCCTCTGGTTTTCATGGAAATTTAAATTTTTAAAGATTCTTAATTTTGCTTGAAAATCTAAGAATTTCTTCAAAAATTCACACAAAAACTCTTCAATTTGGGTTTTGTGAAAATCGGTTTTTATGATAGAATATTAAGGAATGTATGTCATTCGATAAACAAATTTAATGAGGTAAAAACATGGAAAATCATGACCATTGCGATTGTTGTTTTTGCCGTCATCATTGGTTTAGTCATTGGATATGTCAGCATCTCAGCTAAGATGAAATCATCTCAAGAGGCTGCAGAGTTGATGCTTCTAAATGCTGAACAAGAAGCAACTAATTTACGAGGACAAGCTGAGCGCGAAGCGGATTTACTGCTAAATGAAGCCAAGAGCGAAAGCAAGTCTCTTAAAAAAGAAGCACTATTGGAGGCCAAAGAGGAAGCCAGAAAATACCGTGAAGAAGTGGACGCTGAATTTAAGTCAGAACGTCAGGAGCTCAAGCAAATTGAAAGTCGTTTGACGGAGAGAGCTACGAGCCTTGACCGTAAGGACGACAATTTGACGAACAAAGAAAAAACACTTGAACAAAAAGAACAAAGTATTTCTGATAGAGCAAAAAACCTTGATGCACGTGAAGAGCAATTAGAGGAAGTCGAAAGACAAAAAGAAGCTGAACTTGAACGTATCGGTTCTCTTTCCCAAACTGAGGCTCGAGATATTATCTTGGCTCAGACAGAGGAAAACTTGACCAAGGAAATTGCTAGCCGCATTCGTGAGGCTGAGCAAGAAGTGAAGGAACGTTCAGACAAGATTGCGAAAGATATCTTGGTTCAGGCTATGCAGCGTATCGCTGGTGACTATGTAGCAGAGTCAACAAACTCGACAGTTCACCTACCAGATGATACCATGAAGGGGCGCATTATCGGACGTGAAGGTCGTAATATTCGTACCTTTGAAAGTTTGACAGGGGTCGATGTCATTATCGACGATACGCCGAAGTGGTAACCTTGTCAGGTTTGATCCCGATTCGTCGTGAAATTGCTCGTATGACCATGGAAATGTTGCTCAAGGATGGCCGTATCCACCCAGCTCGTATCGAGGAGTTGGTGGAGAAGAACCGTCAGGAGATTGACAATAAAATCCGTGAATATGGTGAGGCTGCTGCCTATGAGATTGGTGCTCAAACCTCCATCCAGACTTGATGAAGATCATGGGACGTTTGCAGTTCCGTACTTCTATGGACAAAATGTCTTGCGTCATTCGATTGAGGGTTGCTAAGTTATCTGGTATCATCGCCAGTGAACTTGGTGAAAATGCAGCTCTTGCCCGTCGTGCTGGATTCCTTCACGACATCAGGAAAGCTATTGACCGCGAGGTTGAAAGGTAGCCACGTTGAGATTGGTACGGAATTGGCTCGTAAGTACAAGGAACACCCAGTTGTGGTGAATACGATTGCTAGCCACCACGGTGATGTCGAAGCCGAAAGCGTCATTGCAGTGATTGTTGCTGCAGCAGATGCCTTGAGTGCAGCGCGTCCAGGTGCTCGTAGTGAATCTCTTGAAAGCTACATCAAGCGTCTCCATGATTTGGAAGAAATCGCCAATAGCTTTGAAGGAGTGCAAAATAGCTTTGCTCTTCAAGCAGGACGTGAAATCGCATCATGGTTAATCCAGGACAAATCAAAGACGACAAAGTCACAATCTTGGCTCACAAAGTTCGTGAGAAAATTGAAAATAATCTCGATTACCCAGGAAATATCAAGGTAACCGTGATCCGTGAACTTCGTGCAGTAGATTATGCTAAATAAATAAGAAAGAGCAGTTGAAAAATTACTGCTTTTTTGTTACACTAGATAGAAAGACTGTAGAAGGATAACTGACGCTATCATCAGTATCCGAGAGAAATTTTACTTTATTTCACAGACTAACTAAAGGAGACATAATGGCAGACCGAGGCTTGCTAATCGTTTTTTCTGGTCCTTCAGGAGTTGGGAAAGGAACGGTTAGAAGAGAGATTTTTGAGAGTTCTGAGAATCAATTTCAATACTCTGTATCGATGACGACGCGTGCGCAACGTCCTGGTGAAGTGGACGGAGTGGACTATTTCTTCCGTACTCGTGAAGAGTTTGAAGAGCTGATCCGTCAAGGTCAGATGTTGGAATATGCAGAATATGTCGGTAACTACTATGGAACTCCTCTGACCTATGTCAATGAAACTCTGGACAAGGGAATCGATGTCTTTCTTGAGATTGAAGTCAAGGAGCCCTTCAGGTTAAGAAAAAGGTTCCAGATGCTGTCTTTATCTTTTCTAACACCACCAGATTTGGATGAATTGCAAGATCGTTTGGTAGGGTCGTGGAACAGATAGTGCTGAAGTGATTGCCCAACGAATCGAAAAAGCCAAGGAAGAAATTGCCCTCATGCGTGAGTATGATTACTGCCATTGTCAACGATCAGGTGCCCCTCGCTGCTGAAACGTGTCAAGCGTGTGATCGAAGCAGAACACTTCCGTGTGGACCGTGTCATTGGTCACTATCAGGGAGATGTTGCCAAAATCTCCAACTACTCGATAAACTATAGGAAACAGGGTACAAGCAAATGATGTTAAAACCCTCTATTGATACCTTGCTTGACAAGGTACCATCAAAAATATTCACTCGTAATTTTGGAAGCAAAAACGTGCCCACGAACTAGAAGCAGGTGCGCCAGCAACTCAAGAGTTTAAGTCTGAAAAATCAACTCTTCGCGCTTTGGAAGAAATCGAGTCTGGAAATGTAACCATTCACCCCAGATCCAGAAGGAAAACGTGAAGCGGTTCGTCTCCGTATCGAAGAAGAAAAAAACGCCGCAAAGAAGAAGAAGAAAAGAAAATCAAAGAGCAAATCGCTAAAGAAAAGAAGATGGTGAAAAAAATTTAAGGTTGGGGGACTCAATCTTATTTTTTTCTATTGCAGAATTTACTGACAAGGAGGAGGTGAGAAAGATGGCTATCGCAAAGATTATCGTGGATGTTCCCCTGATGCAGACGGACCAGCCCTATAGTTATAAGGTCCCAGAGGAATTTGTAGAGATGCTGGAAGTCGGTATGCGGGTCCATGTCCCCTTCGGCAAGGGCAATCGTTTGATCCAAGGAATTGTGCTAGGCCTGAGTCCCAGTCGGATGAAGAGATGGCTGATCAGGACTTGAAGGAGATTGCAGAAGTGCTAGACTTTTTCTCCTGTCTTGACTCAAGAGCAACTCTGGCTGGCTGAGGAGTTACACAAGTCCGTCTTTTTCTTACAAAATCTCCATTCTAAAAAGCCATGTTGCCGGGATTTTTTTAAACTCTAGTTATGATAAGATTCTCTATCCTCTGGAAGGTCTGAGTCAGGCAGACAAAGAGCGCTTTGTTTGGTTCAGAAGCTTCGCTAGTCTTTTTCTTCTCTAGACTTTGCCAAACAGGCAGAAATGATGCGCTTTGACTAGAAAAGGTCTGCTCCGTTTTAGAATACCAGGCAGTCGATCGAAAAGAGGTCAAGACCCAGTCTTGGTATGAGGTTGATGCTAATCAGCTAGAACGTATGAGATTTCTACGCGTGCTAAGAAAAAGGCAGAGCTGAGAGACTATTTGCTGTCTCATCCTGAAGAGTGCTCCTCTGGCTAGCTTTGTTAGAGTCTTACTCACGGGGAGCAAGTCAACTTCTTTGTGGAACAAGGTGCTGTAACCCATAGTCCAAAGGAAGTGCAACGCTCAGCTGCTTTATTTTGAAGGCATTGAAGTCAGCCAACCTTTGGAGTTGAATCCTGAACAAAGACAGGCGCGTGATGCGGTTGTCAGTGCTATTGGCGAGTCAACAGCCTCCATTTCCTCCTTCAAGGGAATTACAGGAAGTGGGAAAACTGAGGTTTACTCACAGATCATCCAAGGAGCCTTGGACAAGAGGTAAGACAGCTATTTTGCTGGTACCTGAGAGTTTCTCTGACGCCACAGATGACAGAGCGTTTTCATTGCTCGTTTCGGCGAGAAAGTGGCCATTCTTCACTCAGGCCTGTCCAATGGTGAAAAAAGTACGATGAATGGCGCAAGGTTGAGCGTGGCGATGCCCAAGTTGTTGTTGGCGCTCGATCAGCCATCTTTGCTCCTTTGAAAAAGTCTAGGCGTCATAATTATCGATGAAGAGCATGAAGCTAGCTACAAACAAGACAGCAATCCCCGTTATCATGCTAGAGAGGTCGCCATTCTACGGGCCCAGTACAATCAAGCAGCTTTGGTCCTTGGTTCAGCGACACCAAGCTAGAGAGCCGTGCGCGGGCTGGAAAAAGGTGTCTATCAACACTCACGTCTGACCCAACGAGGCCAATCCTTTAGCCACTATTCCTGAGGTTCAAGTGATTGACTTTCGGGACTATATCGGGCAGAATGAGACATCAAACTTTACGCCTCCTTTGCTGAAGCTATCCAAGACCGCCTGGATAAAAAGAACAGGTAGTCCTCATGCTCAACCGTCGGGGTTATTCTAGTTTTGTTATGTGTCGGGAGTGTGGGACAGTAGATAGCTGTCCCAACTGTGACATTTCTCTGACTCTCCACATGGATACCAAGACCATGAACTGCCATTACTGTGGCTTTTTCGAGGGAATTCCTCATGTCTGTCCCAAACTGTCAGAGTCGCAGTATTCGTTACTATGGGACAGGGACTCAGAAAGCCTACGATGAACTGGCAGAACTCTTTCCTCAGGCCCGCATTCTGCGGATGGATGTGGATACGACCCGTAGAAAAGGCAGTCATCAAGCTCTTCTTGACCAGTTTGGGCGAGGGGAAGCAGATATCTTGTTGGGAACTCAGATGATTGCTAAGGGTTTGGATTTTCCCAATGTGACCCTAGTCGGAGTTCTTAATGCGGATACGGCCTTGAATCTACCAGATTTCCGTTCTTCTGAGAGAACCTTCCAGCTCTTGACTCAGGTGGCTGGTCGGGCAGGGTCGTGCAGAAAAAGGCTGGGCAGGTCTTGATTCAGTCTTACAATCCGGAGCACTATGCCATTCGTTTTGCTAAAAGATCAGGACTATGAAGGCTTTTTACGCTTATGAAATGAGTATCAGGCGCCAACTCGGCTATCCCGCCTTATTATTTTCACTATTGGGATTACCCTCTCTCACAAGAAAGAAGAAGAGGTTGTCAAACGTGCCTATGAAGTCATGGAGATTTTGCGCTCAGGTTTATCGGAAACTAGTAAAATCCTTGGACCAACACAAAACCCATTGCCCGTACCCACAACCTTTATCATTACCAGATTTTTGATTAAATACCGTTTAGAAGATGAGCTGGGACCAGACCCTCAATCAAGTCTTTGGCCTTGACTCAAGAACGTGAAAATAGCGAGCTTCGTCTCAGTATTGACCACGAACCGCAGCAATTTTTATAAGAAGGAGAAGAAATGACAAAACTAATCTTTATGGGGACACCTGATTTTTCAGCGACAGTTTTGAAGGGGTTGTTATCAGACGACCGTTACGAAATTCTAGCTGTTGTGACCCAGCCAGATCGCGCTGTCGGTCGTAAAAAAGTCATCCAAGAAACCCCAGTCAAGCAGGCTGCCAAAGAAGCAGGCCTTCCCATCTACCAACCTGAAAAATTATCTGGAAGCCCAGAGATGGAAGCCATTATGAAGCTAGGGGCGGATGGGATTGTGACCGCTGCTTTTGGGCAGTTCCTCCCAAGTAAACTTCTTGATAGCATGAACTTTGCGGTCAACGTTCACGCTTCCCTCCTTCCAAAACACCGTGGTGGTGCGCCTATCCATTATGCCTTGATTCAAGGGGATGAGGAAGCTGGTGTGACCATTATGGAGATGGTTAAGGAAATGGATGCAGGAGATATGATTTCCCGTCGCAGTATTCCTATCACAGATGAGGATAATGTTGGGAACCTTATTTGAGAAATTAGCGATTGTTGGTCGTGACTTGCTTTTGGATACCCTTCCTGCTTATAGCTGGGAGAGATCAAACCTGAACCCTCAGGATCCCAAAGTCAGGTCACTTTCTCGCCAAATATCAAGACAGAGGAAGAAAAACTGGATTGGACTAAAACCAATCGTCAACTCTTCAACCAAATCCGAGGGATGAATCCCATGGCCTGTTGCCCATACTTTTCTCAAGGGCGACCGCTTTAAGATCTATGAAGCCCTACCTGTAGAAGGTCAGGGAAACTCAGGTGAGATCCTCTCTATTGGCAAGAAAGAATTGATCGTCTGCAACGGCAGAGGGAGCTCTATCTCTCAAGCAAGTGCAGCCAGCTGGGTAAACCTAAGATGGACATTGCTTCCTTCATCAACGGAGTGGGACGGACATTGACTGTAGGAGAACGATTTGGTGACTAAAAGTAGAAACGGCTAGAAGTCTAGCTCTAGCAGTGCTAGAGGATGTTTTAGTCAACCAAGCATACTCAAATATTGCTTTAAACAAACACCTCAAAGGGAGTCAACTCTCAGCAGCAGATAAAGGGCTTTGGTGACAGAGATTGTCTACGGAACAGTAGCCCGAAAACTGACTCTGGAATGGTATCTGTCCCACTTTATCGAAGACAGGGATAAGCTAGATAACTGGCTCTATATCCTGCTCCTTCTGAGCGCCTACCAACTTCGGTATCTGGATAAGATTCCCTAATCACGCTGTGGTCAATGAAGCAGTGGAACTAGCCAAAGCCCGTAAAAAAAGGCAGTGAAAAACTGGTCAACGCCGTCCTTCGTCGTATCTTTGCGAGAAGGGCTGGCAGATATTGACAGCTATCAAACGCAAAAACAAGCGTGATTCCATTGCCTATTCTCTCCCAGTTTGGCTAGTGTCTAAGCTCAAGGAAGAATACGGTGAAGAGCGAGCACAATCCATCTTTGAAAGTCTCTTGGTGCGTAACAAAGCCAGCATTCGGGTGACCGACTTGAGTCGAAAGAGGAAATCAAAGCCGTGTTAGAGGCGATTGATTCCCCTTTGGCAGCTCACTGGTCTGGTCAAGGAGCAAGGTCACTTTGCAGGCCATGATTTGTTCGCAGAAGGGGTCATTACCATCCAAGACGAGTCCAGTCAACTGGTTGCTCCGACTCTTCGATCTACAAGGTGATGAGCAGGTACTGGATGCCTGTGCCGCTCCGGGTGGGAAAAACAGTCCCATATGGCCTCTTACCTCACATCCGGGTAAGGTGACGGCTTTTGGACCTTTATGATCATAAGTTGGACTTGATCCAAGAAAACGCCCAGCGTCTGGGTGTGGCAGATCGGGTTCAAACACAAAAATTGGATGCCAGAAAAGTACATGAGTTTTTTGGGAAGGACTCGTTTGACAAGATTTTAGTAGATGCTCCTTGTTCTGGGATTGGCCTCTTGCGTCGCAAACCAGATATCAAATACAATAAAAGAAACAGCGGATTTCGCATCATTACAGCAAATTCAGCTGGAAATACTAGGTAGTGTTTGTCAAACCTTACGAAAAGGTGGTATAATAACGTATAGTACCTGCACTATCGTCTCAGAGGAAAACTTTCACGTCGTTGAGGCATTTTTAGAAAGTCACCCCGAGTTTGAGCAGGTTAAACTAGAACATGAATGCAAGGATATTTTGAAGGACGGCTGTATCTTGATCACTCCTGAATTGTACGGAAGTGATGGATTCTTTATCAGCCAATTCCGCAAGATATCTGATTAGGAAGGAACTGACACAATGGAAATAGCATTATTAACAGATGTTGGTCAGAAACGAACAAATAACCAAGACTATGTCAATCACTTTGTCAACCGAGCAGGACGCACTCATGATCCTCTTGGCTGACGGGATGGGAGGACACCGTGCAGGCAATATCGCTAGTGAGATGGCGGTAACAGACCTGGGCGTGGCTTGGGTGGATACCCAAATCGACACCGTCAATGAGGTCCGTGAATGGTTTGCCCACTATCTGGAACTTGAAAATCAAAAAATTCATCAGATGGGGAAAGACGAAGCCTATAAGGGGATGGGAACAACGCTTGAAGCAGTAGCCATTATTGGAAATCAAGCTATTTATGCCCATATCGGTGATTCTCGTATCGGTTTGATCCGTGGTGAAGATTATCGCCAGCTCACAAGTGATCATTCTTTGGTTAATGCTCTGCTAAAAAGGCTGGCCAGCTAACTCCAGAGGAGGCAGAAATTCATCCGCAGAAAAATATCATTACCCAATCCATTGGGCAAAAAGATGAAATTCAACCAGATTTTGGCATGGTTAGCCTAGAGTCAGGAGACTACCTCTTGCTCAACAGTGACGGCTTGACCAATATGATCTCAGGAAGCGATATCTACGATATTGTAACAAGTGATATTTCCTTGGCAGACAAGGCGGCAACTTTGATTCGTTTTGCCAACAATGCAGGTGGTTTTGAGACAATATCACGGTTGCCCTTGTTCACATGAATGAGGAGGAAGTAGAATGATCCAGATCGGCAAGATTTTTTTGCCGGACGATATCAGATTATCAAACAGATTGGTCGAGGAGGCATGGCGGATGTTTACTTGGCCAAGATTTGATCCTAGACGGGGAAGAAGTGGCGGTTAAGGTCCTGAGGACTAACTATCAGACAGATCCGATTGCTGTGGCACGTTTTTCAACGTGAAGCGAAGCCATGGCGGATCTGGATCATCCCCATATCGTTCGAATAACAGATATCGGTGAGGAAGACGGTCAGCAGTATCTAGCTATGGAGTATGTGGCAGGGCTTGACCTCAAACGTTATATTAAAGAACACTCCCCTCTCTCAAATGAAGAAGCCGTCCGTATTATGGGACAGATTCTCTTGGCGATGCGTCTGGCGCATACGAGAGGGATTATCCACCGAGATTTGAAACCTCAAAATATCCTATTGACACCAGATGGAACTGCCAAAGTTACAGACTTTGGGATTGCCGTGGCTTTTGCAGAGACCAGTCTGACACAGACCAACTCCATGCTCGGTTCAGTCCACTATCTCTCACCTGAGCAGGCCCGTGGTTCCAAGGCAACTGTGCAGAGTGACATCTATGCTATGGGGATTATTTTCTATGAAATGTTGACTGGACATATCCCTTATGATGGGGATAGTGCAGTGACTATTGCCCTCCAGCATTTCCAAAAACCACTTCCCATCTGTTATTGCTGAGAATCCAGCAGTACCACAAGCTTTGGAAAATGTTGTTATCAAGGCAACAGCCAAGAAATTGACAGATCGCTATCAGTCTGTATCAGAAATGTATGTGGACTTGTCGAGTTGTTTGTCTCACAATCGTAGGAGAGAACCAAAGCTAGTCTTTGATGAGGCAAGCAAAGGCTGATACCAAGACCTTGCCTAAAGTTCCACAAAAGCACTCTGACCTCTATTCCGAAGGCTAAGCCACAATTAGAGCGACCTCAATCAAAACAGCAGACTCAGCAGGGTGGTAGATGAAGCACCAGTACCAAAACCAGCGAAAAAAACGGAAGTTTAAAAGCTCGCTATATGATTTTACTGGCCAGTGCCTTGCTGAGTTGCAGCCTCTTTGATTTGGATCTTCTCCCGAACTCCAGCGACTATTGCTATTCCAAATGTATCAGGGACAGACAGTTGCTGAAGCTAAAGAGACACTGAAGAAAGCTAATTTTTGAGGTAGGGTGAAGAAAAGTCAGAGGCCAGCGACACAGTAGCCGAAGGTCGCGTCATTCGAACAGATCCAGAAGCTGGAAGCGGTCGAAAAGAAGGAAGCAAAGTAAATCTAATCGTTTCATCAGGTAAGCAATCCTTCCAACTAAAGTAACTATGTAGGGACGTAAGTCCTCGGATGTTGTCGCAGAGCTCAAAGAGAAAAAGGTTCCAGAAAAATCTTATCAAGATCGAGGAAGAGAATCTAGTGAAAGCGATCCAGGAACAGTCATTAGACAAACCCCAGCTGCAGGAAGCACTTACGACCTAACAAAGGCAACAAGTATTGTATTGACAGTTGCTAAGAAGGTAACTAGCGTTTTCCATGCCAAGTTACATTGGCTACAGTCTCGAATTTACTAAGAACAATTTGACTCAGATTGTTGGTGTAAAAGAGGCTAATATCGAAGTTGTGGAAGTATCAACTGCTCCTGAAGGAACTACTGCAGGAACAGTTGTTAGTCAGGACCCTAAACCTGGAGAAAAGGTAGATCTCAATAAAAACACGTGTTAAGATTTCTATTTATAAACCAAAACCACTTCCTTCTTCATCAAGTTCGTCTCAACACGGAAATTCAGGAACAGACACGACGCCTTCACAGAGTAACAATCAAGGTAGCAATCCCTACAACGGATTCTTCAGATGGCAGTAGAACGTCAAGTAATGAACGAAATTAACCCAATCTTTGTCATGAAATCATGACAAAGATTTTTCATGAACTTTTGTGATAGAATCAAAGGGAGTAGAAAATAGGAGGAAAAATGGACGAATCGAGAGAGTTGAATGCCGTCATTGATGTGATTATGCTAGCAGGAACCATTCTCCTGAAAAGTGGCTCAGAGATTCATCGGGTTGAGGATACTATGATCCGTATTGCCCATTCGCAGGGAATAATGGATTGCAATGTTCTTGCCATGCCCGCAGCTATTTTCTTTTCGATTGAAAACACCAATATTTCTCGGATGAAACGGGTGACCTCATCCTCTTATAACATTGAAAAAGTCTGTGATGTCAACCAAGTATCACGGGAGCTTGTTGGAGGGCAGATTGATCTTTCGACAGCTTTTAAAAAGCTGAAGGAAATCAGAAATCAAGCTCTTCCTTATAGCAAGCTTCAAGTGACTGTAGCAGCAACCCTCAGCGCCCCTTTCTTCTCGATTATGTTTGGCGGTAATGTCTATGATGCTTTTGGAGCAGGCGTTGCGACCTTGTTTGGTTTTGCCTTCTCTCTCTATGTCGAGAAGTTTATCCGAATTCCTTTTGTAACAGCTTTTGCGGGTGCCTTTGTTTTTGGCTTGATTGCCCAGTTCTGGGCTCGCTATACGGGATTTCCTTCGACGGCAGACCTGATCATAGCAGGAGCCGTCATGCCCTTTGTTCCAGGGATTGCTCTGACCAATGCGGTACGAGATATCATGACCAACCATATCAACTCTGGTATGAGCAAGATGTTTGAATCCCTGCTCATTACCCTCGCTTTAGGGGCCGGCACCTCTGTCGCCCTGGTTTTGATGACATAAGATGACTCTAACAAGTATTTTACTCCAAGCAGTGGCGAGTTTGCTCGCCATTATCAACTTTCTAATCGTACTGAAATGTCCAACGCTCCATGCTTCTACCTGGTGGGGTTTTTGGGAATGGGTGTTTGGCTCCTCTATCTCGTGCTCAAAGAACCAACCAATGTTATTGTAGCGACCTTTATCGCAGCGGTAATTGGCTCTTGCATCAGCCAGATTTTAAGTATTGTCTATAAGACACCAGCAGTGGTTTTTGTCTTGGCTATTCTTGCCCCCTTGGTGCCAGGTTATCTATCCTATCGGACGACAGCTTTCTTTGTGACAGGCGATTACAGTCATGCCCTTGCCAGTGCGACTTTGGTGGTTATGTTGGCTCTCGTTATTTCTATTGGAATGGCAAGTGGAACGGTGATTTCTAAAAGCTCTATTACTACATCCGAAAATACGAGGAATATCTTCCTAATGCAGTCAAAAGCAAAGACTTGATTTGGTGAATCAAGTCTTTTTTTCTCTTTGCTCCCTATTTGTGATAAAAATAGAATGAAACGATTTTTTTACAATGAATGAAAAAAACAGAGGTAAATATGACAATCGGTATTGATAAGATTGGTTTTGCGACCAGTCAATATCGTCTTGAAATTACAAGACCTAGCAGAAAGCAAGGGAGTTGACCCCGAAAAATTTAGCAAGGGACTCTTGTTAAATGAAATTAGTATTGCGCCACTGACTGAGGACATTGTTACCTTGGCAGCTAGTGCAAGCAAGTCTATTTTTAACAGACAAAGAAAAAGAAGAAATCGATATGGTCATCGTGGCGACCGAGTCAGGGAATTGACCAGAGTAAGGCAGCAGCAGTCTTTGTTCATGGCTTATTAGGTATTCAGCCTTTTCGCCCGTAGCTTTGAAATCAAAGAAGCCTGCTATGGAGCAACAGCTGCCCTCCATTATGCTAAATTGCATGTGGAGAAATTCTCCAGAGTCTAAGGTTTTGGTCATTGCTAGTGATATTGCCAAGTATGGTGTGGGAACTCCAGGTGAGCCTACTCAGGGTGCTGGAAGTGTGGCGATGTTGATCACTCAAAATCCGCGCATCATGGCCTTTAACAATGATAACGTTGCTCAAACACGCGACATCATGGATTTCTGGCGTCCGAACTATCTCAAGCACTCCTTATGTAAACGGCATGTACTCGACCCAACAGTATCTTGATTGCCTGACAACGACTTGGGATGAATACAAGAAACGCTACGATTGGACTATGGATGACTTTGCGGCCATCTGCTTCCACTTACCTTATCCTAAGTTGGCCCTAAAAAGGTTTGCGCAAGATGATGGACAAAACCTTATCTCGAGAAAAAAGGATAGTCTGCAAGAAAACTTTTGATAAGTCCATTCTCTACAGTCAGATGATTGGAAAATATCTATACAGGTTCTCTCTTCCTCGGCCTCCTCTCCTTTTGGAAAATGCAGAGACTTTGAAGGCTGGAGATAAAATTGCCCTCTACAGTTACGGAAGTGGAGCCGTTTCAGAGTTCTTTAGTGGTGACTGGTCGAGAGGCTATGAAAACTTACCTTGATAAGGATCGCTTGAGCAAGCTCAAACAACGTACAACATTGTCTGTTGCAGACTATGAAAAAGTCTTCTTCGAAGAATTACAGTTGGATGAGTCTGGTTCAGCCCAATTTGCAGGTTATGAACATCAAGACTATGCCTTGGTGGAGATTGTCGACCACCAACGCCGTTATAGCAAGGTTGAAAAATAATGAAGAGAAGTTGGAATGGATTTTCTAAAAATCATACCATGAGCGCCTTGAGTTGCTGAAAGCTCAGGCGCTCCTTAGTCCTGAAAAAGCAAAACCAGTCTGGAGCAGGATGAACAAGTCAGCTTTGGCTGTTGCAGACCAGCTGAGTGAGAATGTGGTGGGAACTTTTTCTCTGCCTTATTCGATCGTTCCAGAGCTTTTGGTGAACGGTCAGAACTACACAGTTCCCTATGTGACAGAAGAACCCTCAGTGGTTGCTGCGGCTAGCTATGCCAGCAAAATCATCAAGCGAGCAGGTGGCTTTACTGCTCAAGTACATGAGCGCCAGATGATTGGTCAGGTAGCCCTTTATCAAGTTGCTGAGCCTGAACAAGCGCAGGAGAAGATTACCAGCAAGAAAGGCTGAGCTCTTGGAACTTGCCAATCAAGCCTATCCTTCTATCGTCAAACGTGGTGGTGGGGCGCGTGATTTGCATGTAGAGCAGATCAAAGGAGAAACAGACTTTCTCGTTGTCTATCTCCATGTTGATACCCAGGAAGCCATGGGAGCCAATATGCTCAACACCATGCTGGAAGCCTTGAAACCAGTCTTAGAAGAACTCAGTCAGGGACAGAGTCTCATGGGGATCCTGTCCAACTACGCGACCGATTCTCTGGTGACTGCAAGCTGTCGTATCGCCTTTCGCTACTTGAGCCCTCAAAGGGACCAAGGACGAGAAAGTGCGGAGAAAATAGCCTTGGCTAGCCAGTTTGCGCAGGCTGATCCTTACCGAGCAGCTACTCACAATAAAGGGATTTTTAATGGTATTGATGCGATTTTTAATCGCCACTGGTAATGACTGGCGTGCCATCGAAGCTGGGGCCCATGCCTTTGCCAGTCGAGATGGACGCTATCAAGGTCTTAGTCAATGGACGCTGGACATGGAAAGAGAAGAATTGGTCGGTGAGATGACCCTACCCATGCCCGTAGCGACCAAGGGTGGCTCTATCGGACTCAACCCACGTGTAGCCCTCAGTCATGAACTACTAGAAATCCTTCTGCCAAAGGGAATTAGCTCAGATTATCGTGTCCATCGGTCTTGCCCAGAACTTTGCGGCCCTCAAAGCCTTGGTGAGTACAGGAATCCAGCAAGGCCATATGAAATTGCAGGCCAAATCCTTAGCTCTCCTAGCTGGTGCTAGTGAGTCTGAAGTTGCTCCCCTAGTTGAGCGCCTCATCGCAGATAAAACCTTTAACTTAGAGACAGCCCAGCGCTATCTAGAAAACTTAAGATCATAAAAAACTCAGACGAATTGGTCTGAGGTTTTCTTATGTTTAAATACTTTTTACCGGGTAATAGAGTAACGGGTAAGAAAGTAACCAGTTGTCGCGACCTCTTTACCTTCAATCTTCTGTAAGAGAAGATCGACAGTGAGTTGGGCAATCTCTTTCATAGGCTGCTTAATCGTTGTCAGATGAGGATAGTAGTTCTCGATAAAGTAGGTCCCATCATAACCGATGACCTTGAGCTCTTCAGGAACAGAAATTCCCAGTTCCTGAGCAATTTTGATAACCAGGATAGCTGTCAAATCATCCGAAGCAAAAATCGCATCTGGTTTCTGATGGGTCAAGATATTCTTGATTTCCATTTCTTTTCGGACGGGCGAAAAGTCACTCGAAACATTGATAATAGGTGCTTTCGGGAGAACAGAGGCAAAGCCAGCGTGGCGTAGTCCAGTTGGTGAGTTAGAGTTGTCATTTCCTGTAATCATGATGATAGACTGAGCTCCTGTCTTAACCAGAGTTTGAGCTGCGAGACCCCGCCACCGTAGTTATCAGAGGAGACGACAGGGATGTCTGGTGATAGATTTTCGGTCAAAAGGAAATGATCGGCGCTGTCACACGATTGTAGTCTTCGATTCCCAAGTTGTGACTCCCAGAAATGATACCGTCTACCTGATTGGCCTCCAGCATCTCAATGTACTCCCGTTCTTTTTCCGAGTCGTGTTCGCTGTTACAGATGATGGTCTTGTAGCCATTTTTGAAGAGCTGGTGTTCCAACTTGTCAATCAACTCCGCATAAAAGACATGACTGATATTTGGGAAAATGAGTCCAATCAACTTGGCAGATTTTTCCTTGGAGACTTCGAGCTAGATTGTTGGGCTTGTAGCCTAGCTCTCGCATGGCTTCATTAACCTTTTGAATGGTTTTCTCAGATAGATAACCCTTTTTATTGATGACCCGTGAGACGGTAGTGGGGCTGACGCCTGCAAGTTTTGCGACATCAGTTAGTTTTGCGACCATAATCTAATTCATAGTAAGTTCCAGTTGGGTTTCCAGACTTGATGAGGATACCATTTTGATCGGCATTAGGAAAGACACGACCAGAAAATACTTTTTCTCCTTTGTTGATGAAAATTTCAAAGACTGACTTGTCGATGAAGATAGTGGCAGTAGTAGCTTGCTTGTCGATAGGGCAAGAACGAGTCGTACCAAATTCTTGGGCGTACTGTTCACCAGCCTGACTACGATCCACTGTCACCTGTCCATTGACAAGGTCAAAGTTGATTGAAAGTCCCTTGCCTTCTTTATCAGCGAGCAAGACAATCTCGCTTTGGCTATTGGCCTCAAGTTGAGCTCGAGTTCATAGGTGTTTATTTGGTTTGAGTACGATTTGAAGACCTCTTCAGAAGAACGAAGTTCTTTGACAGCTGAGACAGGATATTGGTAGAGTTTCCCATCTTTGATAGTGAGTTCTTTGACCAATGAGAAGGTTCCTTGGTGGTCAAAACGGTCAGATGGGTAAGAAACATCTGGTAGTCAAGCCAACTTACTGCCAATGCACGTCCATCTGGAGCGTTGAAGGCTTGAGTTGCATAGGCTTCAAAACCATAGTCTAGATTTTTGCAATGGAGACACATCTACCATTTTGGCATTTTTCAGGATCAAAGAAAGCCCCGATCTTATACATATTTGGATAGATATTGTCATAGTCTAGAACATCTTATCCAATCCCTTGTGGACAGTAGAGAAGGACAGGGTTGCTCCCCTACAAAGACCAGATTTGGGCATTCCATCATGTAGGCAGTGCGGTCGTTAGCAAAGTCAAGGTCGCCAACTGCTTGCCAGTTTGTATAATCATTGTCCACAGCCTTGTAGAGACGGACGAAGCCTTTTTTTCTCCAAGTCCTGTCCACCAACGATAGCATAATATTGTCCCTGAAAGTTAAAAATTTGCGGATCGCGGAAGTGGTCTGTAGAGTCTGCTGGCTGGTCAATCAAGATCTTTGTCAATCTTTGTAATCTTGCCATCCTTATCCATCAAAGCACCAATCTGGTAAGGGTGACGGATCCAGTTTTCATCACGGACATTTCCTGTATAGAAACAGGAACAACTGATCGCTAAACTGCATGGCAGAACCAGAGTAGGCACCGTGGCTATCTAATGGAGTATCTGGCAAAACTTTGACTCCAGTTTCTGTAAAGTGAACTAGATCATCACTTTCAAGCTGCACCCAAGACTTCAACCCATGGGCTGCACCAAAGGGAAGTTTCTGGTAAAAGAGAATCCATTTGCCATCGAAATAAGAAAAGCCATTTGGATCATTGAGAAGCTCCCATTTTAGGCTCGACATGGTAACGAGTATGCCAAGGAGATTGTGCCATCTTTTTCCTTTGATTTGCTTGATTTCATCATTAGACCAGTCTTCATAGCGTCTGTAACGGCGCTCAGTTGTCCATTCCATTTTATCTTTCCTCCATAAGTTCTATTCTATATAATAGTAAACGTTTTTCGGCAAAAAAAGCAAGTCTTTTATGTTAAAAAAGAAAAATATGTCAAACGATTGCCAGAAATCAAGTGAAAGGAAATCTGGCAAATTTTTCACGAAAAAAATGAAAGAAAATGTAAATAAAAAGCTTTGAATCCTCTAATATAAAGATATTTTTGAGGAAAAAGAAAATATCCCTCAAAAACGAGCAAAGAAATAATCAGAGAAAAGAAAGGGAATAAAAAATTTCTGCAAAACGCTTGACATATTTTAGAAACATGATAAAATAATAGTCGTAGGGCGAATAAAATCGCTTTCAAACAAGAACAAAATTTTATAAGGAGATTTTTGCAAATGAACAATCAGGATATTGCAAAAAAGGTCATCGAAGCCCTTGGTGGACGTGAAAATGTCAACAGTGTAGCCCACTGTGCGACTCGTCTACGTGTCATGGTCAAAGATGAAGGGAAAATCAATAAGGAAGTGATTGAGAACTTGGATAAAGTTCAAGGAGCTTTCTTTAACTCAGGTCAATACCAAATCATCTTTGGTACTGGTACAGTAAACAAGATGTACGACGAAGTCGTTGCGCTTGGTTTGCCAACATCTTCTAAAGAAGATATGAAAGCAGAAGCTGCTAAACAAGGAAACTGGTTCCAACGTGCTATCCGTACTTTCGGTGACGTTTTCGTGCCAATCATCCCAGTTATCGTAGCAACTGGTCTCTTCATGGGTCTTCGTGGACTCTTGAACGCTCTTGGAATGACACTTCCAGAAGATGTTACCATTTACAGCCAAATCCTCACAGATACAGCCTTCATCATCTTGCCAGGTTTGGTTGTATGGTCAACCTTCCGCGTATTTGGTGGAAATCCAGCTGTTGGTATCGTACTTGGTATGATGCTGGTTTCTGGTTCACTTCCAAACGCTTGGGCAGTAGCATCAGGTGGTGAAGTAACAGCTATGAACTTCTTTGGCTTCATTCCTGTTGTTGGTTTGCAAGGTTCTGTACTTCCAGCCTTCATCATCGGGGTAGTCGGAGCCAAGTTTGAAAAAGCTCTCCGCAAAGTGGTTCCAGATGTCTTGGATCTCTTGGTAACACCGTTCGTGACACTTTTGGTCATGTCTATCCTTGGACTCTTTGTCATCGGACCAGTCTTCCACGTTGTTGAAAACTACATCCTTTTCGGAACAAAAGCAATTCTTGGCTTGCCATTTGGTCTTGGTGGTTTGGTCATCGGTGGAGTTCACCAATTGATCGTCGTATCAGGTGTACACCACATCTTCAACTTGCTTGAAGTACAATTGCTGCTGCTGACCATGTAACTCATTTAACGCCATCATCACTGCAGCGATGACAGCTCAAGGGCTGCAACTGTTGCCGTTGGTGTTAAAACTAAAAATCCTAAACTGAAAGCACTTGCTTTCCAGCTGCTCTTTCTGCCTTCCTCGGTATTACAGAGCCTGCTATCTTCGGGGTGAACTTGCGCTTTCCGTAAACCGTTCTTCCTTTCATTGATCGCTGGTGCTATCGGTGGTGGGTTGGCTTTCAATTCTTGGACTTGCTGGTACTGGTAATGGTATCACCATCATTCCCTGGTACAATGCTTTACGTTGGTAACGGCCAATTACTTCAATACCTTCTTATGGTCGCTGTATCATTCGTTCTTGGTTTTCGCCCTTACTACATGTTTGGTTACGAGGACGAAGAAGAAGTTGCTACTGAAGTTGCGACAGAACGTTTGGTCCAAGAAGAAACAACTGGTAACATTCCAGTAGCTCTTCAAAATGAAACAATCCAAACTCTATCGTTGGTGATGTGGTTGCTCTTGAGAATGTTAATGATCCCAGTCTTTTTCAAGTGGTGCAATGGGACAAGGAATCGCTGTAAAAACCAAGCCAAGGTGTGGTTTACGCACCAGCTGATGCAGAAGTATCAATCGCCTTTTGCAACAGGTACATGCTTATGGTTTGAAGACAGCTAACGGAGCTGAAATCTTGATCACGTTGGTATCGATACTGTATCTATGAACGGTGAAGGCTTTGAAGCAAAAAGTTTGCTCAAGGCGACAAGGTCAAAGCTGGTGACGTTCTCGGAACCTTTGACTCAGAGCAAAATCGCTGCCGCAGGTCTTGACGACACAACAATGGTTATCGTAACCAACACAGCAGACTACGCTTCTGTGACACCAGTCGCAAGCGGTTCTAGTTGTCAAGGGTGATGCGTTATTGAAGTGAAAAGCCTAGTCCTTCGAAAATCAGATCTAAAAACGAAAAACGAACAAATGATCATGTTTGTTCGTTTTTATTGAATGGTAAGATTTACAGAGGAAAAATCTAAAATATTGAGAAAATCTAACTTTTTAAAGATATGCTATAATAGAGAAAAACAAAGATAAGAGGTTTATCATGACAAAATTATATGGAAGCTTAGAAGCAGGGCGGTACAAAGTTTGTCTGTGCTGTCGGAGATGAAAAACTTTTAATGTTGTAGAAAAACACAGTTTCCTACAACAACTCCTATCGAGACCATCGATAAAACCATCGAGTTCTTTTCAAAATTCGATAATCTTGCTAGGTCTTGCCATCGGATCCTTCGGTCCCATTGATATCGATAAAAACTCAAAAACCTATGGCTTTATCACAACGACTCCAAAACCTCACTGGGCAAATGTAGACTTGCTTGGGTGCCCTCCGTCGCGCCCTCAACGTACCCATGTATTTCACGACAGACGTAAACAGCTCTGCCTATGGTGAAGTAGTTGCCCGTAACAATGCTGGCGGCCGTATCGAAAACTTGGTTTACTACACGATCGGTACAGGGATCGGTGCAGGTGTTATCCAACGTGGTGAGTTTATCGGTGGTGCAGGTCACCCTGAGATGGGGCACTACTATGTGGCTAAACACCCAATGGATATTGAAAAAGAATTTAATGGGTGTTTGTCCATTCCACAAAGGGCTGTTTGGAAGGCTTTTGCGGCTGGGTCCAAGTCTCGAAGCTCGTACAGGTATTCGTGGTGAAAACATCGAACTCAACAGTTCTGTCTGGGATGTTCAAGCCTACTACATCGCTCAAGCTGCGGTCAATGCTACTGTGACGTTTCCGTCCAGACGTCATCGTCTTTGGTGGTGGAGTCATGGCCCAACAACACATGCTGGACCGTCCGTGAGAAATTCACAGCTCTTCTCAATGGCTATCTACCAGTACCAGACGTGCGTGACTACATCGTGACGCCAGCAGTCGCAGGCAATGGTTCCGCTACACTGGGAATTTTGTCGCTTGCTAAGAGTGTTGCAAAAATAAAACAAACAGAAAATCGCTTGGGCACCCAAACGTTTTTCTATTCTCAAAACATCTGCCAGAAGAAATCAATAATATAGGTCAAACCATAAGTATAAACCACTAGGGTAAAGGGCTTGGTCAAAACGATGATAATCATATAGCGTTTGAAGGTCATCTTGGTGAGAGCAGCCAGCATACAGAGAAAGTCAGCTGGGCTAACTGGCCAGATCATCATAAAGATAAAGAAACGCTCGAAACGATTGCCCTTTATCTAGCCAACCGATGTATTTGTCATAGGTGCGCTTGCTGACGACCGACTGGACAAAGGCGGCTCCATAGAGACGCACGAGATAAAAGATAATGGCGCAGCCAATCACGATGCCGATATAGTTATAGATAGTTCCGATGATATGGCCGTAAATAAAGACCCCAGCCACTGAGGTCAAAGCTCCCGGAATGATCGGAACGACGGTTTGTAGGATCTGTAAAAAGATAAAGAGTGGTGGTCCCCCAAATCCCCAGCTTGCTGGATAAAGGCCGATAGGGTTTCCTTGGACTGTAAAACACCCTGCCTGATAGGCCCAGATACAGAAGATCAAGGTGCCGACTCCCCGACGATAGACGAAAATATTGATGACTTGCTGCAGAAGGGGAGAAACAGCTTTCATTTGCTTATGCTGTGACATAGAAACTCCTTATAGATAGTATGGTTCTACTATACCATATTTTTTCTTATAAAGACTAATTTGATTCCTTATCTTGCTTTTATATAAGTGTGGTACAATTAAAGGAGTAAGTCAAGAGATATAATGGTGAAAGAAATGTTAGATTTAAATTTTAAAGGAAGATGGAGAAAATACCAAAAACAGGTCTTGGATCGTTTTCCAAGACTATCAAGCAGATAGGCATGTTCACCTAGTGGCGGCACCAGGGTCCGGCAAGACCACCATTGGTATCGAGCTGATCGCTCGTTTTGGCAACCCAGCCCTTGTCTTGGTTCCAACTGTCACCATTCGTGAACAATGGGTGGATAGGATCCAAACAGCCTTTTTAGAGAACGAACAGAAGATTTCAGATCTCGTTTCCCAAAACTTAAAGGAGATGAAAGCATTAACGATAGTGACCTATCAGGCCTTTCATAGCTATGAACCAATTGCAATCACAAGAAGATGGTGAAGCAGAGGATTTTGTGGGGTTTGATTTGCTTGCAAGTCTCAAAGAGCTCAGAAAGTTGCTACTCTTTGCTTGGACGAATGCCACCACCTGCGCAATGAATGGTGGAAAAGTCTGGAAGCCTTTCGCAAGCAGTATGGACAGCTGCAAGTCATCTCCCTGACAGCGACACCACCTTATGACAGCGAGCCTGAACTCTGGGAACGCTATATCCGTATGTGGGGAAATTGACCAAGAAATTACGGTACCTGAACTAGTCAAGGAAGACACTCTTTGCCCTCATCAGGATTTTGTCTATATGTGCTCACCAACAGCTGAAGAGGCGGAACGTCTCAAACAGTTTGAGGAGACTAAGTGGGACTATATTCATCACCTTATAGTCGAGCTGATTTTTCAAACATTTGTAGCAGGGTCTCAAAGGTCCCTCAAAGGAGACATTTTCCATCCGATGTTCTACTAGAAGACCCTAGTACTTGTCGGCTATTTTGATCTATAGTATTCTCAAGGCTTGACCATTCCTGACTCTTTTAGAAATCTTTTGGGGGCGAAACGTCTGCCTCAGGTGAACTCCTACTGGCTCGAGCTGTTTGCAGAGCGTTCTCTATCAAACTCAGATTGGTATGAGGATCCAGATGGATATAGGAAAAAGTTAGAGGCTGAGTTGAAGGCGCGTGGGTTGGTGGAAAAACGTCAGGTTTATCTGGTTAAGTCTAAGGCTTCTGACCAGCTTTTAACCCAATCTCTGGGAAGTTGTCTGCCATTGCCGATATCTTTTTGACGGAGTATGAGAGTCTAGGTCAGGAACTGAGACAGTTAGTATTAGTGACTATATTCTGCAAGGATTTTGCCACCCTATCTGGGAGATAATCAGGCAACCATTTCTCAGTTGGGAGTTCTTCCTTATTTTGAAAGCATCTCGTCGGAAAAGCTCAGGAGCATGAGATACCTGTATCTTTTGGCTGTCTTGTCAGGGAGTGTCGTTATTCTTCCCACCAATGCGGCAGCAGAGTTGAAGGAACTCTTGCCTCAGGTTCATCTTAGTTTTTCGTCTATTGGTCAGTTAGACCAAGAGGATTATGTGCAGGTGGGATTTCCTAGTACGGCTAAGGGTATTGTAGGGGGCGGTGACGGAACTTTTCCAACGAGGGCGGATCCAAGTCCTAGTTGGAACCAAATCTCCTCGGAGAGGGTTGGGATGCCCTCTGTGTCAACTCCTAATCCTTGGAAGCTTTGTGGGGAGCTTTTATGCTGAGTAACCAGATGCGCGGGCGTGCTATCTCGTATCTGGCAAGGGCATCCAGAAAAGACCAGCAATATCTGGCATTTTGGTAGTCATTCAACCGGAGCCGCTCATTACTCTTCTGGAGAAGAACCGACGCTAGATAGCAATCAGGATCTACTAACCTTGTCTCGCCGTATGGAGCACTTTTCTTGGCTTGGCCTATAATCAGGAGAGTATTGAGACTGGTTTGGATCGCTTGGAGTTTCAAAGCCCCCTATAAGAAAAAGCAAATCATGAGTATAATGAGCGAGTTAAAAGTCTCCAAGGATCGAGCAGGCTTTGAGACAAAAATGGCAAGATGCTCTTGTCGTAGCGGATCAGTTCGAGATAGTTACAGAAGTCGCAACCCGAAAACAGAAGATCCCAGTCATGCTCTTGCTTGATGCATTAAAATGGGTTCGCATGTCATTGCTCTTTGTTAGCAGTGGATTTGTTGGTTTTGCTATTTAGATTGAGATTGATCGGTGTTTGGTGGCTTACGACAGCCTGTCTCCTCTTTTGGCCTTTGCATCTTGGCGCTACCTCCGTTATAAAAGTCCCTATAAACGTTTGCAATCTCTGGGTGAGCAGATCCGAAAGGCTCTGCTAGATTCGGGGCATCTAACGGACGATCAATCCCTGTGTTCAGGTAGAGGAGGACAAGGAAAATTATATGGTTTTTAGCCTATCTCAAGGGAGGAAGCATGAGGGACAAGGAGCTGTTTGCGCAGACTGTGGGAGAATTCTTTGCTCCAGTGGACAACCAGCGCTATCTCTTGAAGGCAGAGAAAGTCCGGCAAGGTCAGTCACCTTACTATGTCAGTGCCAAGTCTTTTTGACAAGCGCAAGGAAGAAGCACAGAAATTCCTCGACTTTCTGACGCCGACTATCGGACGTTATCATCTCGTCTACACACGAACAGAGGCAGGAAGGAAAACCCTTCTCGAAGCTCGTATCCAAGCTCTCTCTAACAAAAACGACCGTATCTTGACTAAGAAGAAGGTTAAAAGCCGGTTGGAGTAGGGAGGAAGCTATTCGAAGTTTCGAAGATATGAATTTACTAAAGTTTATATGCATTCTAAACTTAGAATGGTAAGAAATGCATAAATTTATAAGTATTCTAAGCTTCGAATGGTCTAGCTGAGAAAGTTTTTAGGTCTTCGAACTTTCGAATAGATCGTCTTTCCTAAAGTTTAGATGTATTCTAAAAGCTAGAAAAGTTAAAATCTAAAAATAGTAAGAATCTCTAGCTGACAGACAGATATGTTTCCAGTCAGATAGAGATTTTTTATTTTGAAATAAAAGATTTGCCCTGAGAAGTGCATTTTAGATGGAAATATTGACAGTTGAGAGGAAGTAGGGACCAATCTTTTAGAGTAACTGTTAGAATGGATTTAAAAGTTTACATAATGAAAAATAGAAAGGTTACCATCATGACAAAAACATTTACTATCCGTCCTCTAAGCTACACCAACTTTACCAACCGTGAGTTTGAAAAGTCTCATAGTAGACACGGGTCAACTCCACTAGAAGTTTTTGCTAAGGCACATAAGGACGAGCCTATGTATAGCAAGCACCTTGATTCCTTCAAGAGTGCTAGCAGACTTCCAAGCCCAACTTGCTACAGTGGAAAAGAAAGAGGCGACGAACCTGACCGAAGTCGATCGAAATCGTGACAGTGCCCTAGTCGGTCTCTTTACCCTTCATCGAGGATTTGCTAAGATCAAGGAGACCAAACTCAAAGAAGCCCATGAGACCTTGAAACCAGTCTTTGCCAAGTACAAGGACATCACCAAGCATAGCAATGATGTGGAAACGGCAGAAATCAAGAGCCTGCTCAAAACCCTCAGTGAAGAACCCTACCGCACGGCAGTTACCAGCCTAGGACTGACACCCTATGCTGACGGCGGTGATCAGTGCTCAAGAGGAATATGATAAGGTGGAAAGTCAGGCGCGTGCGCATAAGTCTGCCAAGGAAGTTGGTAAGACCAGACAAGTCCGTACCGAACTAACCAGTATCTACGACCTCTTTATGCGTTATACCGCAGCCAGTGCAGAAGCCTATCCTGAAAAGGAACACCTGACTAAACTCCTCAAGGACCTCAACACAATCCGAGATAGCAAGTGGCGATTGACTATAAGTGGAAAGAAAGCTAAATCTGAGAAAATGATGAAAGCAGAGAATAGAGGTAAAGATCAATCTATAAGCACGAAATATCCCTTAGAATAAATTTTCTAGGGGATGTTTTTGGATGTAGAGTTGAGAAAGATTAATAAGATATGGAGTAGTGTGAAAAATCTGAGAAAAATCATATCTTGTGCTAGAATATATTTTTTAAAAATGACACAAGATATTGATTTTTAATTTTTATTTGATATAATAATAGTTGTAGAAAAAAAGACGTCAGTGTGGGCTGACGACTGGCTAAAAATAGTGAATTTCAAAATGGTGATAGAGGCACTATTTCAAAAATTCTCTTTATTCTAACACTAAATAAAAGAAATGTAAATCTCATTTTTGATAATTTTTTTCTTTTTTTCTACAAAAATTAAGAAAAGAGGTAGATATTATAAGAATATCAAACTTATTAAATAGAGAATCAATCCAAGTAGGATTGATTTTTGTTGATGTAGATACATCAAAGGATGTTAAATTATTTTTAGACCCATTGTTGCTATCAGATGGTTTTTAGAAATAATGTTAATGATTTTGTAAATACAGTCTATAAAATGTACACTTTAGGGTGATAAAGCAGGCGCATTTCAATTGTTTTTTCATACTCTAAAGAATGTAATGCTATCCACTTTTGGATATTCTGAGAGTAACTCCAAAGGGACAGGTGTTTCAATGAAGATGCTTGATCAATTTTTGGGTATGTCTATAAATCGGTAGATAGAATCAAAGAAAAATTACTGACACCTATAGCGATGCCGATTTTTTGTAAAAGAGTTTTTCAGAAGATAGGCTGTCTGATTTGTTAGTAAGTTTATTAAAAAGAATTGATTTTATATTCTTTAGAAACAAGCTCGATTACACGGTTTAAAAATCAGTAATGAAGTACAACGTTTTGATTATTGGGATTCCGAGAGTCATGAGTGGGCTACCTTTGAAAGCCAGTATGTTCTTGCTCCTAATGAAAATGGTGTAGAGGAACTTCTAATCTTAGTTCCGAAGTCTGTTGTAAGTAAAAGATTTCTAGTAAATCCTTCTAGATATATTTCAGTAATTTTTCAACACTTGCAGTTGATGGAAAAGTACCAAAGGACTAATGGTACACCAAAATCTCAAAAAGAATTACGAGAATCAGAGATAGTAGCAAATTATCAAAAGGATAAAGATAAAAGCTACATCTTAGATATGACATTATTATCACCTGGATACTATGGAGGCTTATTATGATAATTCAATTAGGTTCAGTGATACAAATCACTTAATGATGAGGAATTAATAGAAATTCTGACTAAATAAGTGATTGAAATTGAATAGTGCTAACATAGAAGGAGTAAATCCTTCTTTTTTATTATATTCATCACATTTATAAAACTGATTCATGTTATAATATATATTAGTAGATTTACGTTGGAGAATTAAAATGAAATCAACAATTGATAGAATTAATAAATTTCGAGATGATCGTGATTGGAGAAAATTTCATAATGAAAAAGATTTAGCTATTTCAATTTCGATCGAAGCGAGTGAACTTTTGGAATTGTTCCAATGGAAACAGCCTGAAGAAGTTACAGCCAAATCTCTTGAGAAGAATTAAAGAAGAGTTAGTAGATGTACTAATATAGCTCAATGATGTTAGCTGATAATTTACAATTTGAATATAGAGAATATAATTGAAGAGAAATTAGAAAAAAATAATGAAAAATATCCAGTTTCTCGTAGTAAAGGAACGAATAAAAAAATATACTGAATTATAGTGTTGAGTAACATAATGAGTAAAAATATTGAAACCAGTAATTGAAGAGAGTAAAGTATGAAAGTGGCTCATTAGACACTTTACAGGAAACTTTTAAAAATCTAGTGTTTCGTGATGAAAACAAGATGCTTTTATTTGAATATCCAACTCTGTATATCGTAAATGATAAAAATTCTGATGGTTATAGTGTTTATGTAGGGTGAAAACTACTGATATTGTACGTCGTACAAATCAACATTTAAAGTGAAATCAGAAAGAAGATTGGATGAGAATTTTTCAAAATCGAATACTACTAAAAATGTTTGTTATAGGTCATCATCACTTTTAATAAGTCTTTTGACACTTGATATAGAGAATAGACTAATGTTGTATTTGTCAAGTGTTGATAAGGTTTCAAGTATTCAAAATAGACGAGGAAATCCTCAAAATAAATATTATACTTCTAATGAGATTGATGAAATTTTTTACAAAGATTTGGCGTTCATTAAATAAGAAAAATCAGTATTTGTTTCCAGCTGAAAGTATTGTTAGAAATTCCGCAATTTTTAAATCTTCTCCTTTCCATAAATTAACCAATGAGCAGATAAAAAGCAAAAATGAAATCATTTTTAAAATTACTTCAGCACTTAGTAAGAGACGAGTTTGGAACTTTAATCTTGGTTAAAGGAGAAGCTGGTGCTGGTAAAACGGTACTAATGAGTTCTTTAATTGATGATTTATTGAATTCTGACGATACAGAATTTATAAGAGAAAATAATGCAATAAATCTAGTTGTCAATCATGACGACCAATTAAGTGTCTATAAAGAAATTGAAAAACTTGAGTGGAAAAAGTGGGTCAACTCTTGATGTCACTATGAAAACCAACCCAGTTTTTAAATGCATTGAAAAACAAGATGTAGATGCTGGTGTAGTCGTTATTGACGAAGGACACTTACTTTTAACAGCAAAAATCAAGCTTATCAAGGTGGTAATCATTTAAAGGATATTCTTTCAAAATCTAAAGTAGTTGTTCTAGTTTATGATGATAATCAAATAATGAATAAATCCCAAATTTGGGTTGATGATTCATTTTTAACTTTACAACATCATGCAAAAGCAATCTGGTAATTTAATAGAACTAAACAATCAAATGCGTATAAAAAGCTAGTGAATCAACAGTTAATTGGATTAGAAATATAATAGATGAAAGAGTAATTACCAAATTAAGAGAAGATAATAACTACGATGTACAAATATTTAATTCTCCAAAAGAATTACAAGATGCTATTAAATTAAAAGATAAGAATCAACACTTAGGAATTTCTAGGTTGACAGCAACTTATGATTGGGAATATAGTAGTCAATCTAAGCCTAAAGATAAAGATTATTGGTGTGTGGAAATAGATGAATGGTCATGCCCATGGAATAGAGAATTGCCTAGAGATAAAAATCTTCGAAACTATCTTGGATTGAACAACCACAAACTATTAATGAAGTGGGTTCGACCTTTACGGTGCAAGGTTTTTGATTTGAATTACGCTGGGTGTAATTATTGGTCCATCAGTTAAATACAGAAATGGTAAAATCATGTTTGATATTTCTGAAAGTAAAAAAATAAAGGTGCAGTTCAAAAATAGAAAACTCGAAAATGGTGAAATGAAGAACTTTGGTGAAGATCTTTTGAAAAATGAATTAAATGTTTTTATTAACTAGAGGAGTAAATGGACTTTATATATACGCAGTAGATGAAGAACTTCAAGAAGCTTTAAAAGAGGCAATTTTTATAAGTACATAATGTAAGAAATAATGTTTTTGACTCAAACATGGTATAATGTGAATTATGAATAATAACAACCAACGTGCCCTTTGTCAGCAACTCTGGGCGGAAAAATAAATACCTTGTTTTTGAGCCATTCTAGCAATATTTACAAGGATATTCGCCAGTATCTCAAGCAAGAAGTGGTGGAGGTGAGTCAGGTTCAAGAGATGATTGACCGTGCCTGCCAGATTCCAGAACATAGGGTCAGGTTTGCAATGCTTTTTCAGCATATTTGGGGCTATTTTAAAAAGCAAAGCAGCCTCGATGAGTGCAAAGACTATATGCTCTTGTTGGATCGCTATCGCTTTGGTCAGGCTTCCAAAGGAAGACTTGATTGCTAAGACTCGAGAGTTGCTTGAACGCTACCCAAATAGCTACTCTGCAACATTCTGACCTTGTCTGAAAGGAGACTCCCATGAGACTTTGGCATGAGGATTTGATTCCACAACTTCCCCGTCCTCAGCTCTTGGGGCAACATCGAGAGTGTTGCGCCCTTCGTAGGCAATGGCTGGGGCAGAAAGCATGCGACGGTGGACTATGTCTTTACCCACTCGCCCTATCGTCTCTATGCCTATCATCGTTTGATCATGGAGGAGATGGCTAGCCGTGGTTACAATGTCAGTCCAGAGTGGCTGGACAAGAACTACCGTGGCAAGACCTGCTCCTCCTATGAAGACTTGCCCTGAGGAAAAGCTAGGTAAAGTCCCGTCTATAGTGAGCATGACGCAGGATACTACGAGGTGCTAGCTAATCTTCGTGAGAAGGATTGAGCTGAGTAAGAGTCAGATTTGATTTCCATTTATAACTCTTCTCGTATTTTTCGAATAATAAAAATGAGGACCTTTAGATTTTTCTAAAGGTCTTTTTTATGAGTGTTAGATTTACTTTAATAACTTTTTAGTTATAATTTAATTAAAAAGAGGTTGCTTTATGCACACGATCTACTTCTATAAGGACAAAATGGAAATGAGCCAGTCTTGGATTATATGAGAGAATTGGCTAGATAAGAAGAGTAAGATAGTCGCATCAAACTGAATAAACTAAACGACTATATCGAGTTGCTTTAGTCAACATGGAACTAGAGCTGGTGAACCCCATATCAAACATTTGGAAGATGAGATTTGGGAACTAAGACCTCTAGGGATAGGATTTTATTTGTAGTGTGGGTTTGATGGGAGTTTTGTTCTCTCACATCATTTTTGCCAAAAGACTCAGAAAACTCAGCGAGAGAGATTGAAAAGCCAGCAGGGAATTGAAGGACTAAAAAGAAAGAGGGTTAGGAGATGAAGAATAGTGTCATTGGGAGTAGCTGGAAGGATGTCCGTTCAGAACTCTTTACCAAAGAGGAAATTCTTGAAAGTGATGTGCGAGTGGCTATCATGAGCGAGCTGATTGAGGCTAGGCATGAGCAAGGTATCAGTCAGAAAAAGCTAGAAGAACTCAGTGGAGTAAGCCAGCCTGTCATAGCTAGGATGGAGACAGGAAAGACTAGTCCTCAGTTGGATACGGTCTTAAAAGTCTTAGCCAGTTTAGGAAAGACACTAGCAGTCGTCCCACTTGAACAGGAAAAAAGTTGATAGAGATGAAATTACTTGGTTTGCTAAAATCATCCACAGGAGTGGTACCTCCCGTCCGCACTTTTTTCAGGGAAATATCAGAATTACAAAAAGAAAACCACCCTATAGTCTTTTCTAATAGCAAGCCATAGTTACTGATGAGAATCGCCAATAGCTCGTTTGAGCATTCCAACTAAAATACAGCCATAAAACAAGCTATACAAAGGATTTAAGACACTGGTCTCAAGTCTTTTTCTGTTGTTCAAAAAAGTGATATAGTTTCAAACTATATCAAAGCCCTAATATTTACAATTATACAGACAGTTTCTTTTCTGTTAAGATAGTTTCAACAACAAATTTTGGAGGACACATCATGTCAACTACGATCATCGGTTTCCCTCGTTTGGGTGAATTCCGCGAATTAAAATTTACAACTGAAAAATACTTTAGAAAGAAATCTCGAAGAAGAACTCTTGGCTGCGGCTAAAGACTTGCGCGCAAAACACTGGAACATTGTCAAAGAAAAAGGTATCACTGAAATCCCATCAAATGACTTTTCTCACTATGACAACTTCCTAGATGCAGCTTTCCTTTTCAACGTGGTACCTGCATCCGTTCAAAACTTGGACTTGTCTGACCTTGAGGCGTTACTTTGCTTTGGGACGTGGTTACCAGGAGAAAAAGGGGATGTTCGTGCCCTTCCGATGAAGAAATGGTTTTCAACACCAACTACCACTACATCGTACCTAAATTTGAAAAAGACACTCAAGTTAAACTGGCTGGTCACAAGATCTTTGATGAGTTCCAAGAGCAAAGAACTTGGATTGAACACTCGTCCAGTCCTTTGTAGGTCCATTCTACTTTCCTTCAATTGTCAGACTTTGAAGAAGGCGTGAAAGCAGAAGACTTTGTAGACAGCTTAGTAGCTGCTTACCAGAAGTTTTTGCAAAATTGGCTGAACTTGGTGCGACTCGCATCCAACTCGACAAGCGGCTCTTGTCAAAGACTTGACAGTTGAAGAAAAAGTCTCTTCTTGAACCTCTACAACAAACTCTTGGCTGACAAAAAGGTCTTGAAGTCTTTGCTTCAAACTTACTTTTCGGTGACGTTCGTGACGTTTATACTGACCTTGTGAAACTTTGCCAGTAGATGCCATCGGTCTTGACTTCGTTGAAGGTAAGAAAAACTCTTGAACTGGTTAAAAGGTGGTTTCCCAGCTGACAAGACTCTCTATGCAGGTATTGTCAATGGTAAAAAACATCTGGCGCAACAACTACGAAAAGAGCTTGGCTGTTCTTGAGCAAATCCCAGCTGAAAACATTGTCTTGACAAGCTCATGCTCACTTCTTCATGTGCCATTTACAACAGCTAACGAAGACTTTGAGCCAGCTATCTTGAATCACTTTGCCTTTGCAGTTGAAAAATTGGAAGAACTTCGTGACTTGGATGCTATCCGCAATGGTCAAGGTGCAGAGGCTCTTGCTGCTAACAAAGAACTCTTTGCGACTGAGCGTGTGGGTGAAAATGCAGAACTTCGTGCGCGCATCGCTGGTTTGACAGACGCAGACTACACTCGTTTGCCAGCCTTTGCAGAACGTGAAGCCATCCAAGAAGAAGCTTTTTCAAACTTCCAGCTCTTCCAACAACAACCATCGGTTCATTCCCTCAAACCAAAGGAAGTCCGTGCCAAACGTTTGGCCTTCCGTAAGGGTGAATTGTCACAAGAAGAATACGACGCCTTCCTTGCTGAAACCATCGACGAATGGATCAAATGGCAAGAAGAAGTTGGATTTGACGTCCTAGTGCACGGTGAGTTCGAGCGTAATGACATGGTTGAGTACTTCGGTCAAAAACTTGTCGAGGTTACCTCTTCTCTAAGAATGGTTGGGTACAATCATACGGTATGCGTGGGTGAAACCACCAATCATCTGGGGCGATGTCACTCGTCTCAACCCAATCACTGTCAAATGGTCTCAGCTACGCACAAAGCCGTACTGACAAACCTGTCAAAAGGTATGTTGACTGGACCCTGTTACCATCCTTAACTGGTCATTCCCACGTGAAGACATCTCATCAAGGACTCAACTCTTCAAATCGCTCTGCTATCAAGGATGAAGTTCTTGACCTTGAAGCTGCTGGCGTGAAGATCATCCAAATCGACGAGGCTGCTCTCCGTGAGAAATGCCACTCCGTCGTAGCGACTGGTACGAAGACTACCTTGACTGGGCTATTCCAGCCTTCCGCTGGTACACTCTCACAGTAGCGCCAGACACTCAAATCCACACTCATATGTGTTACTCAGAATTTACAGATATCATCCCAGCTATCGACAACATGGATGCGGACGTTATTTCGCTGAAGCAAGCCGTTCAAACCTTGAAATCTTGGACGAACTCAAAGCGAAAAACTTCCAAACAGAAGTGGACCTGGGGTTTACGATATCCACTCCCTCGTGTGCCAAATGAAGGCGAAATCGACCACACAATCGAGTGCTATCTTGCCAAAGTTCCAAGCAAGAAAGTTTGGATCAACCCTGACTGTGGTTTGAAAACACGTGGTATTCCCAGAAACAAAAAGAAAGCTTGATCCGCCTTGTCGAAGCAGCAAAAGCTGCGCGTGAGAAATTGTAAGATAGAGTTTCTCTCTTGACACTGACTGATCAAGGGACTGCTTAGCCTTAGCTGGCTCAGCAATCATGAAATCAAAAAGAAAAGGATAAGGACTATGTCACGCCAAACGCCGTCACTTTCATTTGAAGTGTTCCCTCCAAACCCAGCAGTGGGTAATGATAAAATTATTTCAGCCTCTGCAGGATATGCAGGAGCTGACACCGCACTTTATCAGTGTGACTGCCAGCAATAATAAATTTAATATCAAGGAAACGACGGTTCGTTTGGCTGACTTTATCCAGAATGACTTGGCGATTCCAACTATTGCCCACTTGCCAGCTATCTATCTGACCAAGGATAAAGGTTGCAGAAACCTTGCGAGACTTGGACAAGGTTGGGTGTACAGAAAATCTTGGCCTTGCGTGGGGATATTATCCCTGATGTGGAGCCACAAAAGGTTTCCAGCTACGCAACGGATTTGATCGAGTTCATCAAGGAACAAGCCCCTCACTTTGATATTGTTGGGGCTTGCTACCCAGAAGGGCATCCTGACTCGCCAAAACCAGATCTCGAGATATTCAAAATCTCAAAGAAGAAAGTGGATGCAGGCTGTTCAAGTCTTGTAACTCAACTTTTCTTTGACAATGAGCGCTTTCTATGATTTTCAAGACAAGTGTACCTTGGCAGGGATTGATGTTCCCATTCATGCAGGATTATGCCCCTATTCTTAACCGTAACAAGCGCTTCGTCTCTTGAAAACTTGTGAGAATATCCACCTTCCACGTAAATTTAAAGCCATCTTAGACAAGTATGAGCATGACCCTGAGTCGCTCAGAGCAGCAGGACTTGCCTATGCAGTGGATCAGATCGTGGACTTGGTAACTCAGGATGTTGCTGGGTGTGCATCTCTACACCATGAACAATGCTGAAACAGCAAAATACATCCACCAAGCAACCCATGCCTTGTTTAATCATCAGTCTTTAGGATAATAAAAAGCAAACCATTCTTCTCAGGTGAGAGGAATGGTTCCTTTTACAGAAAAAGCCCGCACTTTTTTAAGAAAAATATGATAAAATAGACTCTGTACGTACTTGATACAAAGATGAGGGATATAAAGAGCAAAAGCCCTTTTTATAGTGGATTAGTTTTTAATTAAAACCTGATAATGAGGTGTCTATAAAACACGAACGCAGTGAGTGTAAAAGATATTTCACGCTATAGTGGTATCCCTAGAGAATAACTGTTATTTTTCTAGGACGGGATTTTTGAGACATTTAGGCTCAAAAATTAGGATGAAAATTCGAAGGAAGTTTAGCCCTCGTCCGCACTATTCAGTGAAATATCAAAAAGATACTAATTGAATTTTTGGTCTCATTTCTTAGGAAAAAGATAAGCTTCCTAGCACTCATCGAGTGCGGCGTCATCTTCCTATTTTTCTACAGAAATGTTCGGCAAGCCGAACCGTCCAAAAATATCTCTGATCTTTTGTAGGCAAGGCGTATAATTTTATCAATCGAAGGGATTATAAATGACAAAACAAGTGTTTCAAACGACTTTTTGCGGGTCGTGAGTTGATCGTAGAGACTGGTCAGGTTGCTAAGCAAGCAAATGGCGCTGTTGTCGTCCGTTACGGTGAGTCAACTGTCTTGACTGCTGCCGTGATGTCTAAGAAAAATGGCAACTGAGATTTCTTCCCACTCCAAGTCAACTACGAAGAAAAATGTATGCAGCTGGGAAGTTTTCCTGGTGGCTTTATGAAACGTGAAGGACGTCCTTCAACAGATGCGACCTTGACAGCACGTTTGATTGACCGTCCAATCCGTCCCTATGTTTGCGGAAGGTTTCCGTAACGAAGTGCAAGTGATCAACATCGTCCTTTCTTACGATGAAAATGCATCTGGCACCAATGGCAGCTATGTTTGGTTCATCCTGGCGTTTCTATCTCAGATATTCCGTTTGACGGACCAATCGCTGAGGGTGCAAGTGGGTTATGTCGATGGTGAAATCATCATTAACCCAACTCAAGAACAAGCAGAGCGTTCGCTTCTTGAATTGACAGTAGCTGGTACCAAGCACGCTATCAACATGGTAGAGTCTGGTGCCAAAGAATTGTCAGAAGAAATTATGTTGGAAGCCCTTCTCAAAGGGCACGAAGCAGTCAAAGAATTGATTGCCTTCCAAGAAGAAATCGTTGCTGCGGTCGGTAAAGGAAAAAGCAGAAGTGGAATTGCTTCATGTGGATGCTGACTTGCAAGCTGAAATCATCGCAGCCTACAACAGTGACCTCAAAAAGCGGTTCAAGTAGAAGAAAAATTGGCTCGTGAAGCTGCAACTCAAGCAGTTAAGGATCAAGTGACTGCTGTTTATGAAGAAAAATATGCAGACCATGAAGAATGTGAACGAATCATGCGTGATGTGGCTGAAATCTTGGAACAAATGGAACACGCTGAAGTGCGCCGTTTGATCACAGAAGACAAGGTGTCGTCCTGACGGGTCGAAAGGTCGATGAAATCCGTCCTTTGGATGCAGTTGTTGACTATCTTCCTCGTGTACATGGTTCCGGTCTCTTTACTCGTGGACAAACTCAGGCTCTTTCAGTCTTTGACCTTAGCTCCGATGGGAGAAACTCAAATCATCGATGGGTTTGGACCCAGAGTACAAGAAACGCTTTATGCACCACTATAACTTCCCTCAATACTCTGTAGGGGAAACGAGGTCGTTATGGTGCGCCATGGTCGTCGTGAAATTGGTCACGGTGCTCTCGGTGAGCGTGCTCTTGCTCAAGTATTGCCAAGTTTGGAAGAATTCCCATATGCGATCCGCTTGGTAGCTGAAGTCTTAGAATCAAACGGTTCATCTTCTCAAGCCTCTATCTGTGCGGGAACGCTTTGCCCTTATGGCTGGTGGTGTGCCAATCAAGGCGCCAGTAGCTGGTATTGCTATGGGTCTTATCTCAGATGGAAATAACTATACAGTGATTGACAGATATCCAAGGTTTGGAAGATCACTTTGGAGACATGGACTTTAAGGTTGCAGGGTACTCGTGACGGATTACAGCCCTTCAAATGGATATCAAGATTCAAGGAATTACTGCAGAAATCTTGACTGAGGCTCTTGCTCAAGCCAAGAAAGCTCGTTTTGAAATTCTTGATGTCATCGAAGAGACTATCCCAGAAGTTCGTCCAGAATTGGCTCCAACTGTCTGAAAATTGATACCATCAAGATTGATGTGGACAAGATTAAGATTGTCATCGGTAAAGGTGGTGAGAAACCATCGACAAGATTATCGCTGAAACAGGCGTTAAGATTGATATCGACGAAGAAGGTAATGTTTCTATCTACTCTAGCGATCAAGATGCCATTAACCGTACCAAAGAAATCATTGCTGGTTTGGTTCGTGAAGCCAAAGTGGATGAAGTTTACCATGCTAAAGGTTGTTCGTATCGAGAAATTTGGTGCCTTTGTCAACCTCTTTGACAAGACAGATGCACTCGTGCACATTTCTGAAATGGCTTGGACTCGTACCAACCGTGTCGAAGATTTGGTAGCTATCGGTGATGAAGTCGATGTTAAGGTTATCAAGATTGATGAAAAAGGCCGTATCGATGCCTCTATGAAAGCTCTTCTTCCTCGTCCGCCAAAACCTGAGCATGATGAAAAAGGCGAAAAGTCTGAGCGACCTCACCGTCCACGTCATCACAAGGACCACAAACCCTAAGAAAGAAGTTAGAAACACCAAAAGATTCAGAATAAGAAAAGGAGAAATGTGGGATGGTGGCGCGAAACCATTGATATTGTAAAAGAAAATGATCCAGCGGCACGCAACAGTTTGGAAGTTTTGCTGACTTATCCAGGTGTCAAGGCCTTAGCTGCCCACCGTCTCTCGCATTTTCTATGGAAGCACGGCTTCAAACTCCTGGCTCGGCTGCATAGTCAGTTTTGGCGCTTTGGACCCAAATCGAGATTCATCCGGTGCTCAGATAGACTCAGGTGTCTTTTATCGACCATGGTTCAGGTCTGGTGATTGGAGAGACGGCGATTGTTGAGACAGGAGTTCTCCTCTATCATGGTGTGACTCTTGTGGGAACAGGGAAAGACTGTGGCAAACGCCATCCGACCGTCCGTCGAGGGCGCTCATATCGGCTCATGCCCAAGTTATTGGCCGGTGGAAATCGGTGAAAATGCCAAAGTTGGAGCAGCAGCAGTCGTCGTGGCAGATGTACCTAGTGATGTGACCGTCGTCGGTATTCCGGCCAAGATCGTCCGAGTTCATGGACAGAAAGACGAGCCAACCATCCACGAGGTGGAAGAAACAGCGAGAATATTATCTGGACAAGCTGGAGCATGCCCGCGAAGCCAGCCACCATTCGTCGGAGCTCTAAGAAAGACTTGTTTTGAACGTACAGACATCTTACGGAGTCTTGTAAAGTCTTTTGAAAACTGTAACCCAATAGAAAAGATGAAAAAAGCTTTGCTGAAGTCCTAAAGAAAGAGAAGTTATGTTATTAGAGGAATTCGAAGATGTAGCTGGGGTTATTGAGCCAACAGATAGGCAGATTATGGACAAGGGTGAGGTTTGTGAAACCATTATCCTGTCCTTTAACGGAGAAATTCTGAAACGTTTGATTGAGTCAGAAAAAGTCTATCAAGGAGGCTATTTAAAAATCTTAACGGTCAATTCCTTGGTATGTATATAATTATGATGGAAATCATGTTGCGGTCATGACTGCGCTTTATTGGAGCTCCATCAGTGATTGGGCCAGCTGGAGGAGTTGGCGGCCAGAGGCTTCAAGAATTTCATCATTCTAGGTTCTTGTGGCGTTTTTGGATCGCTCAATTGAGGCGGACAAGATTATCCTGCCGGCTGCTGCTTTATGAGATGAAGGCACTAGCTACCACTATGCCCCACCGAGGTGATGAAGTAGCCTATGACGAGTCACTGTTGATTAAGCTTGAAGCCATCTTTGACAAGTACGATATTGAGCATATCCGCACCAAGTCTTGGACCACAGATGCTTTTCATCGAGAAACGCCTGATAAGGTCAAGCGTCGCTTAGCTGCTGGGGCCAAAGTGGTGGACATGGAAGCTTCAGCTATCATGGCTTGGAGTCAATTTCGCAAGAGCAAAGGTCTATCAATTCTTCTACACAGCTGACTATGTGGATCATCATAACCGAACCTGGGATGCCCGCCATGAAGAGCGGACAGCTGATGCCATGACTTTTTTCACTATCGCTTTGACAATAGCAAAGGAACTAGAAAGGTAACTACAAGAATGGCAGTATATTTTTACGGCTGTATCACCATGGATGGCTACTTGGCAGACAGCCAGCACAGGATAGACTGGCTGCATCAGCTTGGTTCTGTAGAGGATACAGGCTATGATGACTTTTACAGGCAAATGGATATCACCATCATGGGCAAGCGGACCTTTGAGGAAATCCAAGATTTGCAAGATGTAGAAAGTTTTTATCAAGCTACGGAAAACTATGTCTTTACGCATGATAGGCACCTGCCTGTCAGCAATTACCAGCCAGTAGCTGGGGATGTGGTGGACTTTGTTCACCAGATTGACAAAGGCAAAAATGTCTTTGTGATTGGTGGTAATTCCTTGGTAGGACCGCTCTTGGATGCGGATCTTTTCGACCACCTCATTATTCAGATAGCACCCCTTATCCTAGGAAAGGGGGTTCCCCTCTTTACCCAAGAGGAAGGGCAGCGCTTTTACCAACTGGATAGCCTCAGACAATTTGGCCCTTTTGCAGAGCTGGTTTTCAGCCGAAAAAGTCAGAAATAGAGAAGGGAGTGGACCGCATGATTAAAATTTACGACACCATGTCTCGTGATTTGCGAGAATTTGTCCCAATCGAGGACGGCAAGGTCAAGATGTATGTCTGTGGGCCAACGGTATACAACTATATCCACGTGGGGAATGCCCGTTCGACGGTGGCTTTTGATACCATTCGTCGCTATTTTGAATACCGTGGCTACGAAGTTGCCTATATTTCCAATTTTACGGATGTGGATGATAAGATTATCAACCGTGCCAAGGAAGAAGGCATCACGCCTCAGGAGGTTGCGGACAAGTACATCGCTGCCTTTCGTGAGGATGTGACAGCTTTAGGCGTCAAACCTGCGACTCGCCATCCACGTGTAGTGGAGTTTATGGCTGATATCATTCGTTTTGTCGCTGACTTGATTGAAAAAGGCTATGCCTACGAGAGTCAAGGAGATGTTTACTTCCGCGTGGAAAAATCTCACAACTATGCTAAGTTGGCCAATAAAACCTTGGAAGATTTGGAGCTGGGTGCTTCAGGTCGTACCGATGAAGAAACGGCTCGCAAGGAAAATCCTGTAGACTTTGCTCTATGGAAATCTGCTACCAGGCGAGATTTCTTGGGACAGTCCTTGGGGACCTGGTCGTCCGGGCTGGCATATCGAGTGTTCGGTCATGTCAACAGGATTTTGGGCGATACCATTGATATTCACGGTGGTGGAGCTGATCTAGAGTTTCCGCATCATACCAATGAAATTGCCCAGTCAGAAGCTAAAACAGGCAAGACTTTTGCCAACTACTGGATGCACAATGGCTTTGTCAATATCGACAATGTCAAGATGTCCAAGTCCTTGGGGAACTTTATCACTGTCCATGATGCCCTCAAAACCATCGATGGGCAAGTGCTTCGTTTTTTCTTTGCCACTCAGCATTACCGCAAGCCTATCAACTTTACAGAAAAAGCAGTGCGGGATGCAGAGACTAATCTCAAGTATCTGAAAAATACCTATGAACAACCATTTACTGGGAAACTGTGGATGCTCAAGAGTTACAAGACTTTAAAGATAAGTTTGTAGCGGCTATGGATGAGGACTTTAACTCTGCCAACGGTATCACAGTAGTCTTTGAAATGGCCAAATGGATCAACTCAGGTAACTATGATGCAAGTGTTAAGGAAGCTCTTGCGGCTATGTTAGAGGTCTTTGGAATTGTCTTTGTTGAGGAAGTTTTGGATGCAGAGATCGAAGCCTTGATCCAAAAACGACAAGAAGCGCGTGCTAATCGTGACTTTGCGACAGCAGACCAAATCCGTGACCAATTGGCTGCTCAAGGAATTAAACTGCTGGATACAAAAGGATGGAGTGAGGTGGACTCGTGATTGATGTCAATCTCATTAACGGGATTGCGCTAGCTTTTGAGGGAGATGCGGTTTATTCCATGTATATCCGTCGCCATCTCATCCTCAAAGGCATGACTAAAGCCCAACAAAGCTCCACCAAGAGGCGACCAAGTATGTATCTGCCAAGGCTCAGGCTCGCATGATTGCCCTCATGTTGGAGGAGCAAGTCTTGACGGATAAAAGAAGAAGAAATCTACAAACGAGGGTCGCACATACCAATAGTCATACAAAGGCTAAAAATGCTGATGTGGTGACTTACCGCATGTCTACAGGTTTTGAAGCAGTGATGGGCTATCTCCATCTGACTGAAAATCTGGAGCGTCTAGAGACCTTAATTTCTTGGTGCATCCAAAAAGTGGAGGGCTAGGATATGATTGCAAAGGAATTACAGGACTGGTTTCCTGAGGCTCAGATTTCAGATCAGCCGAGTAGAGAAACCAGGCTATCTCACTCTCCCTTTAGCTTCTCAGCAGTGGATTATGCTGGAGGAAGCTGGGCTCAGCGAGCGTGAAAAGCAGCTGGTTGCCCTTTTGACCCAGCAAGATCAGGCACGTTCGCTCAATCCTTGGTATCCCTATCTGATCGAGGGAAGGGGCAGGCACCGCAAACTTTCAAAAAGATTCAGCTGGTTTATTGCCATCTTTCCTATTTCCAACAGGAAAATCTATCCTCTTGGCTAGATATGATGCAAACTCTCTTTCCCAACTGCCAGACAGTGCTACAGGTCGGGGCTCAGGATTATGTATTTGTGCTTCAACAAGATAAGTACAGCTCTGTTCGAGCTCAATCTTTATCTGATACGATTGAAGCAGTGGAGTATGACTTTGGTCTTCGTCTGTCTATCATGTTAGGGGCAGGTTTGGTCTCAGACTAGGCCATCAGGCTCTATCAGACTTTAATCCAAAGCGGAGCGAGACTTTGTTTTAAGACTTGGTGGCGTCAGGGTCATCAAGGTGTTCACTACTTTTCACAACTCTATCTGTGGAGTATGGGAGAAAGGACGTGGACCTGAGAGTCATCAGGGAATGCCTGCACCAGATGATTTTTGGATCAGGACTCAGATTCAGGAAATCATTCTCTCTCTTTGGGAAAAACAGTGCTGTTCTGACTAAAACAGCCCAGCAACTCTATCTGCACTGCAACTTCTCCAATACAAGATTGATAAATGGGAAGAATTGACAGGGCTACAGTTGAAGGAATTGACCGACCTGACCTCTGTGTTATCAATTGATTTTTACCAGATATTCTCTAAAGTTTTGTGCAAGTTGCACAGAACTTTTTTTAATTTTGGTCACCTTGCCATAGAAATGTAAAGCGTTTTCATCTATAATAAAACTATCAAAAGACAAAAGGAGTTCACCTCGATGGTAGAATTAAATCTTAAAAATATTTACAAAAAATATCCAAACAGCGAACACTACTCAGTTGAAGACTTCAACTGGACATCAAAGATAAAGAATTTATCGTTTTTCGTAGGTCCTTCAGGATGTGGTAAATCAACAACTCTTCGTATGATTGCTGGTCTTGAAGATATCACAGAAGGTACTGCATCTATCGATGGCGTGGTTGTCAATGACGTAGCTCCAAAAGACCGTGACATCGCCATGGTTTTCCAAAACTACGCTCTTTACCCACACATGACTGTTTATGATAACATGGCTTTCGGTTTGAAATTGCGTAAGTACAGCAAAGAAGACATCGACAAACGTGTGCAAGAAGCTGCAGCAATCCTTGGTTTGAAAGAATTCTTGGATCGTAAACCAGCTGACCTTTCAGGTGGTCAACGTCAACGTGTTGCCATGGGTCGTGCAATCGTCCGTGATGCAAAAGTGTTCTTGATGGACGAACCTTTGTCAAACTTGGATGCCAAACTTCGTGTATCTATGCGTGCTGAAATCGCGAAAATCCACCGTCGTATCGGAGCTACAACTATCTACGTAACCCACGACCAAACAGAAGCGATGACACTTGCAGACCGTATCGTTATCATGTCAGCAACTAAGAACCCTGCTGGTACAGGTACTATCGGACGTGTTGAACAAATCGGTACTCCTCAAGAAGTTTACAAAAACCCAGTTAACAAGTTTGTAGCAGGATTCATCGGAAGCCCAGCTATGAACTTCATCAACGTGAAATTAGTTGGTAGCGAAATTGTTTCTGACGGTTTCCGCTTGAAAGTTCCAGAAGGTGCTTTGAAAGTTCTTCGTGACAAAAGGCTACGAAGGAAAAGAATTGATCTTCGGTATCCGTCCAGAAGATGTGAATGCAGAACCTGCTTTCCTTGAAACATTCCCAGAATCAGTTGTCAAAGCTACTATCTCTGTATCAGAGTTGCTTGGTTCAGAATCTCACCTTTACTGCCAAGTTGGTAAAGACGAATTTGTTGCAAAAGTGGATGCTCGTGACTACTTGCAAAACAGGTGCAACAGTTGAACTTGGATTTGACTTGAACAAAGCACACTTCTTCGACGTAGAAACTGAAAAACAGTTTACTAAGATAAATAAAAATACAAAAGCACTGCAGAGTCTCTCTTGCAGTGTTTTTCTTTTAATTGCTTAGGCTAGGCATGAAAACAGGCTTTTCTAGTTTTAATATTCTTAAAAAAGTGATAAAATGGTAGGAAGAATTGGAGAGAATAAATGCCGAAAGAAGTGAATTTGTCGGGCGATGAGGTTGTCGCTTTAACGCAAAAATATTTATCGAAAGAAGATGTTGCTTTTTGTACAAAAGCCTTGAGTTTACGCAGTTGAATGCCATAGTGGTCAGTCACCGTAAAATCATGGCGAGCCCTATATTATTCATCCCATTCAGGTGGCAGGGATTTCTGGCTAGCTCAAGCTAGATGCCGTAACAGTTGCCTGTGGTTTTTGCATGACGTGGTTGAAGACACGAGATGCGACACTGGATGATTTAGAGCAGAGTTTGGTCATGATGTTCGCATTATCGTTGATGGAGTGACTAAGCTTGGTAAGGTTGAGTACAAATCACTCGAGGAACAATTGGCTGAAAAAATCACCGCAAGATGCTTATGGCCATGTCTGAGGATATCCGTGTTATCTTGGTTAAATTATCGGACCGTTTGCATAATATGCGGACTCTCAAACACCTGCGAAAGGACAAGCAGGAACGTATCTCCAGAGAAACCATGGAAATTTACGCACCACTTGCTCATCGTCTAGGGATTTCCAGTGTCAAGTGGGAGTTGGAAGATCTATCCTTTCCGTTATCTCAATCCAACTGAGTTTTACAAAATCACCCATGATGAAGGAAAAACGCAGAGAACGTGAGGCTTTGGTCGACGAAGTCGTAACAAAGTTAGAGGAATACACTTCCGAACGCAATCTAAAAGGAAAATCTATGGCCGTCCTAAGCATATCTATTCAATCTATCGCAAGATGCAGGATAAGAAGAAACGCTTTGAGGAGATTTATGACCTGATTGCCATTCGCTGTATCTTGGATACCCAGAGTGATGTCTATGCCATGCTGGGTTATGTTCATGAACTTTGGAAACCTATGCCAGGCCGCTTCAAAGACTATATCGCTAACCGCAAGGCCAACGGTTACCAGTCTATCCATACGACCGTCTATGGGCCAAAAGGACCGATTGAATTCCAGATTCGGACCAAGGAAATGCACGAAGTGGCTGAGTACGGGGTTGCGGCTCACTGGGCCTATAAGAAAGGCATTAAAGGGCAGGTCAACAGCAAAGAGTCTGCGATTGGTATGAACTGGATCAAGGAAATGATGGAATTGCAGGACCAGGCTGACGATGCCAAGGAATTTGTCGAGTCTGTTAAGGAAGAGTATCTGGCGGAGGAGATTTACGTCTTTACTCCAGATGGTGCAGTTCGTTCCCTTCCAAAAGATTCAGGCCCGATTGACTTTGCCTATGAAATCCATACCAAAGTCGGTGAAAAAGCAACTGGTGCCAAGGTCAATGGCCGTATGGTTCCGCTGACAACCAAGCTCAAAACTGGGGATCAGGTCGAAATTGTAACCAACCCCAATTCTTTTGGCCCGAGTCGTGACTGGCTCAACATGGTTAAGACCAGCAAGGCACGTAACAAGATTCGTCAGTTCTTTAAAAACCAAGACAAGGAATTGTCTGTTAACAAGGGCCGTGAACTGCTGATTAATCAGCTCCAAGAGAATGGCTATGTGGCTAATAAGTATATGGACAAGCGGCACATGGACCAAGTCCTTCAAAAGACCAGCTACAAGACAGAAGACTCCCTCTTTGCTGCTATCGGTTTTGGAGAAATCAGTGCTACTACCGTCTTTAACCGTCTGACTGAAAAGGAACGCCGTGAGGAGGAACGTGCCAAAAGCTAGGGCAGAGGCAGAAGAGCTTTAGTCAAAGGTGGCGAAGTTAAGGTTGAGAATAAGGAGAAGCTCAAGGTCAAGCATGAGGGCGGTGTGGTCATTGAAGGCGCCTCAGGTCTCCTAGTTCGGATTGCTAAGTGTTGTAATCCAGTGCCGGGTGACAACATTGTCGGCTACATTACCAAGGGGCGTGGTGTAGCCATTCACCGTGTGGACTGTATGAACCTTCGCGCCCAAGAAAACTACGAACAACGCCTCCTTGATGTGGAATGGGAAGATCAATTCTCAAGCAAGGAATATATTGCCCACATCGATATCTACGGCCTCAACCGTACAGGTCTCTTAAATGATGTTCTGCAAGTTCTTTCCAACACAACTAAGAATATCTCAACCGTTAACGCCCAACCAACCAAGGATATGAAATTTGCTAATATCCATGTCTCCTTTGGTATTTCAACCTCTCAACACTGACCACAGTAGTTGATAAGATTAAAAGTGTGCCAGAAGTCTACTCTGTCAAACGAACCAATGGCTAAGATCTAGAAAGGATTTTTATGAAAATCGTCGTTCAACGAGTTAAGAAAGCTCAAGTGAGTATTGAAGGTCAGGTTCAGGGAAGAATCAATCAAGGGCTCTTATTGTTGGTCGGTGTAGGCCCAGAGGACCAAGAGGAAGATCTGGACTATGCTGTCCGAAAGCTCGTCAATATGCGGATCTTTTCAGACGCAGAAGGCAGGATGAACCTGTCTGTTAAGGATATTGAGGGCGCAATTCTTTCTATTTCTCAGTTTACCCTCTTTGCAGATACTAAGAAGGGAATCGTCCAGCTTTTTACAGGAGCAGCCAAGCCGGATATGGCAACTCGCTCTATGAGGCTCTTTCAATCAAAAGCTAGCTCAGGGAAGTGCCCGTTCAGACAGGTATCTTTGGAGCGGATATGCAGGTGGAGCTGGTCAATGATGGGCCAGTTACCATTATCCTTGATACTAAAAATAGATAAGAAAACCAAGCCAGTCGGCTTGGTTTTTGTTTAGAGACACTCCCAGAAGGAGGTATGTTTGTTGTAAAAGTCTGGATAGTTTTCTCTTAGGTGGCTAGCCGTCATATAATATAAAAAGTAGAATGACAGGAAGTAACGACTGGAGTAAGAGAGGAAATATCTGAGGGCTGAGTGATTGACTAAAAAGGATCAAATAATAGAAAGATCACTGATGAGCACCCTAAATAGTAGAGGCGAATTTTTGTTCATCTGAGGATAAATCTCAGAGAAATTGATTTTTGAGGTCGACGACCAAGCAAGATAGCAGTAGTCCCTGAGCAAGGATGAAAATAAAAGCAAGACAGGAGCCGTCTCAAAGAAAGGGATCGGATTGGAGTCTAAAAGTTACCAAAGTAGCAAATCGCTGACTGCAATGGCTGCAAAATGGATTCTAAAGAGCTTTTTCATAGGAAAGACCTCCCTCTTTTATCTAGCTTCATTCTACACCAAATGAATGGGACTTTACAAGCTAAAATAATAAAAATCCTGAAAGGAACTTCTTTCAGGAATAAGGGTTAGTTGATTTTTCGACATAGAGTTGTTTAGCGATATCGATGCTAACTTGGAGGTCTTCACCTTTGTTGACCAGTGTAAAAGTATTGGAAAAATTATCAAACTGCTTAACTTGGAGTTGGTCACCAATATGAATCTCATGCTTTTCTAAGTATTTGAGTAGGTCAAAGCTATCGTGAACCCGAGTCAGGAGATAGGTTCCAGCCTCTTTGGTATCTGCTAGAGGTAGGTTGTTGATCTCAACCAAGAGTTCTCCTTTAACAGGAATAGTTCCACCGTGGGGACAGGTTTGAGGGAAGCCAAGCAGTTTATCCAATCTCTCCACAAAGAGGTCAGAGACAGTGTGTTCTAGAACCTCAGCTTCCTCATGGATTTGATCGCTGGTATAGTCGAGATGGTGAACTAGAAAGACTTCAATCAACCGATGCTTTGGATAGAGCTCAGAGACCAGTTCGAGGCCGATATCTGTCAATAGATAGCCGTTCTCCTTGTCCTTGAGAATGAGATTTTCACTTTTCATGCGTTTGATCATCTCTGTTACGGCAGGTGGAGAGACCTGCATACGGGCAGCAATTTCTTTATTGGTGATTTTTTGCATTTCCGTACCGATTTCATAAATACATTTTAGGTAGTCTTCTTTATTTGGCGTCATTCGTTCCCTCTTGTCTTTTCTCTCCATCTAGTATATCAAAAAAAGCTAGATTTCTCTAGCCTTCAGCCCTAATGGCTTTTGATTTTAGTCCAGTTCTTTCACTGCAGCAATAGCAGCTTCAAAAGTCTGGTTCCGTGTTGATGTTGTCAACGTATTCTCACGTAACGGATGACATTGTTAGCATCGAGAACAAAGACAGCACGTGCAAGGAGATGCCATTCGTTGATCAAGAGGGCATAATCACGTCCGAAAGAATGGTCGAAGTAGTCTGAAAGCATGATGGCATTGTCAGGCCTCAGCCCCACACCAGCGTCCTTGGGCAAATGGTAGGTCCATAGAAACGGTAAGAACGACGGTGTTGTCAAGGTTGGCTAGTTCCTGGTTGAATCGACGTGTTTGCGTTGAGCAGATTCCAGTATCGATAGAAGGGACAACACTCAAGACTTTTTTCTTTCCATCAAAGTCAGCTAGCGTTTTTTTAGAGAGATCGGTTGTCGTAAGAGAAAAGTCAAGTGCCTTGTCTCCGACTTGCAGTTGTTTACCTGTAAAGGTTACAGGATTTTCGAGAAAAGTGGTCATGAAACTACTCCATTCTTTTTTCTTTTATTCTACCGAGAATTATCAGATTTTTCCAATGATTTGACTGGAAAATGAAAACAAAAAACGCCAGTTCATGTGAGAACGACGTTTTTTAATGGATTACTTAGACAAACCTTCAGCAATCTTGTCAAGGTTGTATTTTCATCATGCTGTAGTAGCTGTCGCCTTCTTTGCCTTCTTCAGCGATTGAGTCAGTAAAGATTTGTGCGTAAATTGGGATATTTGTGTCTTGTGAAACAGTCTTCATTGGACGGTCATCGACACTTGATTCAACAAAGAGTGATGGAACTTTTTGTTTGGCGAAGTTTTTCAACCAAGGTCTTGATTTGTTCAGGTGTATCCTTCCTCTCCGTGTTGATTTCCCAGATGTAGGCACTTGGAGACTCCGTAAGCTTTAGAGAAGTATTTGAAGCATCCTTCGCTGGTTACGATGAGTTTCTTCTCAGCAGGGATATTGTTAAATTTCTCTTTGGCTTCTTTGTCCAGTTTGTCTAGTTTTTCAGTGATAGTCTTTGAGATTTTTTCGTAGAATTCCTTTGTTGCTAGGATCCTTGGCGATCAGCTGTTTAGCGATATTTTTAGCATAAATCATCCCATTTTCAAGGTTGAGCTAAGCGTGTGGATCTTCTTTGCCTTTTTCGTTTTGGCCTTCAAGGTAGATAGATATCAACGCCTTCGCTGACTGCAAAGTAATCTTTGTTTTCAGTTTTCTTGGCATTTTCGACCAATTTTGTAAACCAAGCATTGCCACCTGTTTCAAGGTTGATACCGTTATAGAAAATCAAGTCAGCTTGAGAGGTTTTCTTAACGTCTTCAGGAAGTGGTTCGTATTCGTGGGGATCTTGACCAACAGGAACGATACTGTGAAGATCAATCTTGTCACCAGCGATATTTCTTTGTAATATCAGCGATGATTGAGTTTAGTAGCAACAACCTTTAGTTTTTGACTGTAGTATGCTGATCTTTTTCCCACTAGCACATGCACTAGTGCAATGATGAAAGAAAGAGCATGAGCAATGTACCTAATTTTTCATTAGATTCCTCCAGAAAGGGTTTCCCGTTATTTAATGATTTTTTTGTTTTTCAGTTTCAAGTATCGTTGTTTAGGAGAGATAAAGAAACTGATTAGAAAGAAGCTGGCGGATGTGAGCACGATGCTGGATCCTGCTGCGAGATTGAAACTATAACCGATAAAGAGCCCCTACAACAGAAGCCAGGCTCCTAGGCCTGATGAAAGAAAATCATGCTCTTTAGGCTATTAGCATAGAGATAAGCAGTCGCAGCTGGGGTGATCAGCATAGCCACGATAAGAATGGTTCCAACACTTTGCATGGCGGTGACGGACACAAGGGTCAAGAGCACCATGAGCAGATAGTGGTAGAAATTGACAGGCATTCCCATGGCTTTAGCCAGAAAGCTCGTCAAAGGATGTAATCAATAGTTGTTTAAAGAAAATCCCGATAATCAAGAGAATCAATGCCCCCACACTAATGGTAATCCCACATGTCCGTATCTTGGACAGCGAGGATATTCCCGAAAAGGATATGGAAGAGGTCTGTCGAACTCTTGGCAACACTAATCAAGATGACACCTAGGGCTAAGAAAGATGAAAAGGTAATACCAATGGCAGTGTCACTCTTGATGATAGAGTTTCCCTTGATGTAGGTAATGATGATGGAAGCCATCAAGCCAAAGATGATCGCTCCAATAAAGAAATCAATTCCCAGGATAAAGGAAAGGGCTACGCCGGGCAAAACTGCGTGAGAGATGGCATCTCCCATGAGAGACATCCCACGTAGGATGATAAAACATCCCACAGCTCCAGCAACGACTCCGATGACAATAGCTGTAATCAAAGGCGTTTTGTAGAAATGGAAATGTTGCAATCCATCGATAAATTCTGCTATCATAGCTCACCTCCATTGAAAAAGAGTTTGCTACCGTAGGCCTTCTTAAGATTGGCTTCGGTAAAGGTTTCTTCAGTTGAACCAATAGCAACCAATTCTCGATTGAGAAGCATAACTTGGTCGAAATAATGAGGGACTTTGCTGAGGTCATGATGCACGATGAGAACTGTTTTACCAGCTTTTTTAAGGTCTCTCAGCGTGTTCATGATAATCTCTTCACTGATCGAGTCAATCCCGACAAAAGGCTCATCTAAAAAGATGTAGTCAGCTTCCTGCACTAAACAGCGGGCAAATCAAACACGTTGGAAATTGTCCACCAGAGAGCTGGCTGATTTGGCGATCAGCATAGTCTGAGAGTCCAACGATTTCAAGTGCATCTGCCACTTTTTTCCAGTGGCTGGCCTTTAAAGTGTGAAAGAGCGGGATAGATGGATAGAGTCCCAGTGAGACACATTCCTTGACCTTGATAGGGAAATTGTAGTCGATATGGATTTTTGCTCGACATAGGCAACTCGATGTAAAGATTTCTTGACTTCTTTGTCATCGAGAAAGGCCTGACCTTCATGTGGGATAATTCCCCAACATACTTTTTAATAAAGTTGATTTTTCCAGCACCATTTGGACCAATAATTCCCGGTAATAGTTGGTCCTTGGAGCACTAGTGAGATATCCTTTAGTGCCAACGTTTCTTTGTAGGAGACACTGAGGTGTTCAATACGTATCATAACAAATTCCTCCCTCCCTGTATTTAATATACATTATTAAGTCAAGTTAATTTTTAAAAATTTAATAAAATAACAATAAATGAAAGATATAGAAGTTCATTTTTAATTGCATTCCCAAGTGTTTTTTGCTAAGCTAAGAATAAGTGAAAAATGAAAGCGAGAACAAGATGACACGTTATCAAGACGATTTTTATGATGCAATCAATGGTGAATGGGAAAAACAGCTGTCATTCCAGCTGATAAATCTCGAACAGGTGGTTTTATTGACCTTGATGAGGAAATTGAAGAGTTGATGCTGGCAACTACGGACAAGTGGTTAGCTAGGTGAGGATGTCCCAGAGGATGCTAATCCTCTCAAATTTTTGTAAGTACCATCGCATGGTACGTGATTTTGATAAGAGAGAAGCAGATGGGATCAAAGCCCTGTCCTTCCTCTACTCGAGGAATACCAAGATCTGGAGAGCTTTTGCAGATTTTTACCAGCAAACTAGCAGAGTTTGAACTAGCTGGTAAAACCAAACTTCCTTCCATTTGGTGTATCACTAGACTTTATGGATGCCAGAACCAATGTTCTCTGGGCAAGTGCACCAGGGACGATTTTGCCAGATACAACCTACTATGCTGAAGACCATCCTCAGCGTGAGGAACTCTTGACGCTTTGGAAGGAAAGTAGCTACGAAATCTTCTCAAAGCCTACGATTTTTCAGATGAGGAAATCGCAGACTTACTAGAGAAACGATTGGAATTGGACCGTCGCAGTTGCAGCTGTGGTGCTTTCTAACGAAGAAAGTTCAGAATATGCCAAACTCTACCATCCATACGCTTATGAAGATTTCAAGAAATTTGCTCCCTGCCTACCTCTAGATGATTTCTTCCAAGCTGTTCTTGGAGCAGAGTGCCTGACAAGGTTATCGTAGATGAAGAACGTTTCTGGCAAGCAGCAGACCAATTTTATAGTGAAGAAGCGTGGCCTCTACTTAAAGCAACCTTGATTTTGGGCTGTGGTGAATCTTCAACAAGCTACCTCACAGACGAGATTCGTGTCCTGTCAGGTGCCTACGGACGTGCTCTTTCAGGTGTTCCAGAAGCTCAGGACAAGGTCAAGGCAGCTTATCACTTGGCCCAAGGTCCCTTTCAAAAAGCAAGCTCTCGGTCTCTGGTATGCGCATGAAAAATTCTCTCCAGAAGCTAAGGCAGACGTAGAGAAAAAGTGGCGACTATGATTGACGTTTATAAGGAACGTTTGGCTAAGAACGACTGGCTCACACCTGAAACGCGTAGATAAGGCCATTGTCAAACTCAATGTCATCAAAGCCTTATATCGGTTATCCAGAAGAATTGCCAGAACGCTACAAGGACAAAGTAGTGAATGAAACTGCCAGCCTCTTTGAGAATGCCCTAGCCTTTGCGCGTGTGGAGATCAAGCACAGTTGGAGCAAAGTGGAACCAACTGGTTGACTACAAGGAGTGGGGAATGCCTGCTCATATGGTCAATGCCTACTACAATCCTCAGAAAGAACTTGATTGTCTTTCCCAGCTGCTATTTTACAGGCGCCCATTCTATGACTTGCATCAGTCGTCTTCAGCTAACTACGGTGGTATTGGTGCAGTTATCGCCCATGGAAATTTCTCATGCCTTTGACACAAATGAGGCTTCCTTTGATGAAAAATGGTAGCCTCAAAGGATTGGTGGACTGAGAAAGGACTATGCTGCCTTTCAAAGAAAAACGCAGAAAGTTATCGACCAGTTTGATGGGCAAAGAATCTTACGGCGCAACGAATTAACGGAAAACTAACTGTATCAGAAAATGTTGCCGACTTGGGAGGAATTGCAGCCCTTGAAGCAGCTAAGAGAGAGCCAGACTTCTCAGCTGAAGAATTCTTCCACAACTTTGCTCGTATCTGGCGTATGAAAGGCCGTCCAGAGTTGATGAAACTCATGGCCAGTGTCGATGTCACGCGCCTGCCAAACTCCGTGTCAATGTGCAAGTACCAAACTTCGATGACTTCTTTACGACTTACGATGTCAAAGAAGGCGACGGTATGTGGCGTTCACCAGAGGACCGTGTGATTATTTAGTAAGACTAAAAACCAGGATTGCATCCTTGGTTTTTGCTTACTAGAAAAAGGGATTAAAAGGTCTTTTCGTGAGCGATGGTCGTAGCTGGACCATGCTCCTGGAGTAGACATCGTAGTTAGGAAGGGTGAAAGAGTTGAGTTTGGATGCTATGGAGAAGTTGTTCCATACTACCTGTAGGAGGTCAGTCCGTCCGATGGTTTCGCGGAAAAGAGCATCTCCGGTCAAGACTAGATGGGCATCAGGAAAGACCAGGGAAACACCACCGATAGAGTGTCTGGAGTAGGAGGTACAGTAAGCGGAACTCTTCAATCTGGTATTCTCGTGAAAGACAGAGGTGTGTTCTAGCAGGTGTTTGTGACCACATCCGCCATGTCATCATGTCGAGGAGACCAGAGAGATTGTCTACGGGTAGTATAGAGCCAGATGCTTTCACTCTCTGCTACATAAACTGGAGGATTTCCAAAAGTCTCACGCACCAAGTCGAGACTCATAATATGGTCGTAATGGGTGTGGGTCAGCAGAATCACGCAGACTGGTTTTGTTGATTTTTCGATGGTCTTATGAGATAGCTTCCTCAATGGCTACCAGGGGTCAACCACAATCAGGTGTTGGTCTCCCTCTATGTAGTAGGTATTGTCATAGGCAACAGGATTGACAGTTTTATGGATTTTCATAGGATTTCCTCTCTAAGAATGTACTGATATCAGTATAACACAAGAGAATGCTGAGGGTATCAGAGTACTTTTGATTGATGGTTGGTATCTTTTTATGTTACATCTTCACAATTAAAATGTCTCAAAATGAAACCAGTCACATAAGTAAGAATATCATTCATACATGCAATTTTCAGCCTTAAATACTGAAACGGGTTAATCATTACTGAGCAGAAAAGAATGTCAAGGGAGAGCTGCTCCCAAAGGTTAGAATTATCTGTCTATCCTTTAGGGAGTACATCCAAGGCTTTTACTTATCCTTAGATAGTGGTTTTGTCTTTAATTAATTATCAAAAATTGAGTTTTTAAGCTTGCGGTTGGCTAAAATTGTTGATATAATGAAGGTATAAATTAATTTCAAAGGAGATTCACATGGCTTTTAATTCAATTAACACCAGAAGATCTACGTACATCTGCATCAAAAATACACTAGTGGTGCCGAAGAAGTAGAGATAGTTCTTCGTACATTAAGCAACGAACAAGAAACTATCAGAAGTAACTGGAAAGGTTCATGCATTTGATAGTTTTGATCAAGCAGTTTACAGCATTGTCTCCAAAAATTGATGAGTTTGCGACCTGTTTGATGAAATCACTACAGTTGCTTAAAGTTGCGGACATCGTTGAACAAACTGACCAAGATATTGCAGCACAAATTCGTTAATTTGTTATAAGTGGCTGTAGGAGGGCGAGAGCCTTCCTATTTTTATGATTGAGAAGATTTAAAGTAATATGAGGAAGAATAGAATTTTTAAATATATAGGAAGTAGTCTGTTGGCATTAGGATTGCTTTAGCACTAATGGTTTTTTGAATCTATCTGTTCATACAACTATTCATAATGAGAATAGTGCAAAAACAAATCAGCAGACCAAATTAAATGTGACTATTGTAAATGAAGATAAGCCAGTCTATGTTGATACAAAAGAGTATAATCTGGGTGCTAGTTAGGTATATCGAGCGTGACAATTCACAAAATTGGTCTGTTGTGCCTCGTGGAGTAGCTGATTCTGATTAGAAAGTGGGAAATACCAACCTGTTTTAACAATTCCTAGTGATTTTTCTGATACTCGATATTAATAGCATCAATGTTGATAAGACAACCATCAATTATAAGGTGAATGCGCAAGGAAATTTGCAAGTAGAAAATGATGCAAATAAACTAGCAAAAGATATTGTTGCTGATTTGAATGGTCAGTTAGTTGACATGTATATGGCTGGTATTTTGAACAACCTTTATACAGCACAAAAGAATGTTCTGCTAGCTCACAGATACAAGCAGCCAATATCGGAAACTATCGTACGAACTATATGGGACAGCTATCAATTCTAAAAATCTTTTCCCAACTCTCTATACCATGTCTCAGCTCATCAGTTGACGCCAACAGTTCTTTAAAGACAGGTTTAGAGAGCTACTCACAGATTTTTGATCATTTTGATATTTCGCAGATTGCCTATGGCAAAAATTTTGCTACTCTGCTTCAGAATAGAGTAGATGAGAAGAAAAATTATGCGGATATTATCACCCAGCTTATTTCCCAGAGTCGGGAAGATGTCTCAGGGCCAAATTAAAACTATAAGAAAGTAATTGAAGTTCAAGATAATCTGACTTTCAATATAGATGGAACACCAGCAACTTCTGATGGCACGTCACCGAAGTTGAGCCTTCCTATAAAACGGTAGCAGAAAGCATCAGCAAAAAGATTGATAGTTTAAAGACCAATCTAACAGATGAAAGAACCAAGTTTGAGAATCATAAAAAGGATATTCGTAACTTTATCGATGAGAAACTAGCCACTTACTATGGAACAAGTGAGAAGAGCAAAATCACTCTTGGTCGATTTCTTTGATAAAGCTGCAAACAGGACCTAGAGAAGGCTGAAGAATCTCAAAGAGGTTGGCTTTCGCAATCTCAGAATTACCAAAAGAAAACTTTAGTGGAAAAGAATTTAGTGGTTTTGGTATGACACCGATCACAATTCCTTCTGTAGACTATACATATTTAAAAACGATCAAAGAACCTAGTGACGAACTCAATTCAACTGATTTTGAAGAATTTGGAAAACCAGGCAATCACGAGTACGAGTGCTGTTGACGAATAGAACAGGAACATAAGGTATCAGTGGAATGCTGAATCAGGAGTGACGGTCATTCGGTCACTTATGATGGCATACCGGTCCGGGTTAGCCAAGAGATTGATTTGAAGACGGGTGACTTTTAAAGTAGCTCCTAGTGTTGTAGACAACCTCAACTACAACTACAGGTTCAACTGGGACCCAAGTTCACGCTCCAAAAGCAGAGCTGAAAATCAATTACCATTTTGAATGATGTCCAAGCAGCTAGTGCTCCAGCAGATGTGTTATGTGTTCAGCAAGGCAGTGACTTATGGACAAAAGGTTCAGAAATAGCTTGACTACCAAAAGGTACAAGCACTCAAACAAGCATACGATACCGTCAAAGAGTTAAAAATAGTAATGTGTCTAAAGCATTGTCAGATATTTGTCTAAGCGATTGATTCAAATCTGAAGAAATCATGAAGTACAGCTTAACTACACGCATAGCGATACAGAAACTGATGGTGTCAAAGGAAAAGTAGATAAAGCCTGTCAGAACTGACCACCCTCAAGCCTGTTTTTAGAAAAATGAAGGATGTTTTGGCTACCAACCAAGAATTGACTACCAAAATCATGGACAGTTAGAGTTGCATCGACCAGTTGGAAAAAGAAACTAGATGATTTGGTTGAGAGCAAAGGAGGTAATGCTGCTTTTGAAGACATCCTGATAAACAATTGACTGCCCTAATCTAGAGTATGCAGCTCTCTTATCAGAAACTACGGGTGGAAGGCTTTCTTCTCAGAGTAATGTCAAAGCTGCAGAGTCTGCAAACGAGACTTTCAGGTATCAATCTGAATTGTTAAACGCTCAAACAGTACTGAAAAGTTGTCACAAGATGCTGACTCCTTGATGACGAAGCTAACGAAGAATTGATCAACAATGAAACTTTGTAGAATCCTTCAGAAGGTTCTAGAATAATGTCGATGGAAAATGGAGTACCAAAACGGAAGTATACTGAACTTTATCAAACCCTGTTGTTCTAATTTTACCAGTAAAAGCGGACGGTCAATGCTTTACCGTCCGTTTACATGGATTTTTACTATTGAGATTGCTAGTGCCTTTACGGCTTACCTGTTTGCAACTCAAAATGTTATTCGCAAAGCAGATAAGTTCAAACCAGATAAGCATGATACCGATATTATGACAGTTACAGTTTCTATTTTTGGCTGCAGGCTGGTCTAGTAGTTGGTATTGTATCGAGGTTCAGCTCATGTTGGTCGAATACCAACCGTCATGGGTCTGCTGATTGTTTTAGCTGGTTTGGTACCGATTCAAGGACGCATTATTGCCCAAACATTTTCGAGCGATTGGAAGGGCCTTGTCTTCTTTAGATGATTAGCTTCTTTGTCTCACCTATCAAATGCAGCCTGGGACACTATTAGTCTAACAGGCTCCCAGCATTTATCATCTCACTGCCATCAATATTAGAAGCTTTTACCTCAGGATATTTTGGATGGGCAACCAGCAAACATATAGCATTTGCTGCAACGACATTGTCGAAGTTGATTGCTTTGTTAGTGAATATACTCGTAGAAAGAAGCTTTTGGCCTCAAGTATTTCAAAACGAGAAAAGAATAGGAAATGATAATTCTACTTTCACCCGAGTAGCATGTGCAGCAGTCTCAATGGCTGCTGCAGATGATCTGAAGGGACATTAGTTCCAGATTGATGACTCCGACTCTGAGGAAGAAAGAGGGATTAAAATTTGGATTACAATCTGAAATAAAATCAAGGAGCTTTTAACGAAGTTGACTCAGGAAGCTGCAAGATATGCAGTAGTCACCGAGGAAACAGCTGATCACCGGAAAGGGGCCAGCTGCCGTCTGTTATACGGCCAGTGGTGTAACTCGAAGAGTCAGTTATTTCAGCTAAATTCAAAAATAGCTAAATTTCAAACAAATATAGGCCAGGTAGAAAAAGTGGATTAAGTGACTTTCTTCCAGAGATATTCTATATAGCATTAATTTCTCTGCTTTTGGGAGCAACGGGAGTGATGACTTATCGAGTAGTGGTAGAGAGCACGTGATTGATTTTGACGTGTGGCTGGCTTTTAGCCTCGTTAGTGGTGAGGGCTTTGAGCGAGAGATCGAGAGGGAGAGAAGTGAGAAATGGAGCAACATATCAATATTACCCCACGCTTAAGCGAAAGGGGATGTGGATATTGGATCTCCGCGTCGTGATCAGTGCTCGTCGCTTGATTCGAGAAATGGAGGACGATTTTAACGTGGGCCACAAGCGCAAGAAGACGTACCAGCTACGAATCAGAACATCGCGGTCTCATTGCTTGATGAAGGTGGGCATTCATGTCGGATTATCCACTGCGATCTGTGAGATTGGCAGAGATAGAGGAGATATAAGTGACTGAGGAAAAATTTGTATTTCATGAGCAGTTTCATTTATCTATGAAAAACCGATATGACTTGGCACTGAGTCTCAAACGCCTCGGATGTAGCTAGTCAGTGATTTTGGTGAGCTCCGACTTTGGACGTGCATCATCCGTCTCTGAACAGAGACCATGGAGGCAGATGAGGATAGTGTGGCGTTTACGCATCAGCTAGAGCCTTATGGTCTTCAAGTCAGGAGGGAAGTGAAGAGCCGAAACCATTTCAGAGCGGATCTCGTTTGGCCTTTAAATGTCTTTGGTGTTGTAGCAGCTGGCCTCGCTGCGACTCCTTTCTTTGCATCCGATGCACCTTTTACTACAAAGGATGCCTGCGCGACTGCTTTATCAGGTACCTATCTGTTCCATGATCCTCGAAGCAGTCTCCCTCGTGAGGACCTACGTCAAGCTAAGCGTTTTGCGGTGACCCTGAAGCGATTTGGATTTCATGGATCTCACAATGGTTCCGTGAACTGGAAACTCTCCCAGACTTTCTTACGGACTCGCCCAGCTGGCTGAGGATATCGCACCGCAGTAGCTGTAGCTGGGAGAAGTATTACGAGGAGAAGACCGCAAAAGGAACAGGCAGAACCTGCGTTTCTGGTACCAAGCAGACGCCACCGGATTTAAACTGGCAACGATTTGGCTAACAGCGTGTCGCTTTTGTTAGTTGTTCCTCTGATCCATCTGCATTTTCATCCAAAACCTAAAGCAGAAGTTATTGCAGGCAGATACGGCCTTTATCAAGGTGGATTAAGGTACAGGTGATTAAGAGAGTTAGCAGGATTTCTCATCCAGTCTTCTCCTCCTCACAGCAAAAGTATGAGTTGGCTGACTCTTATGTTCAAGGTTTGGAATTTTCTTCAGACCAAAAGAAGGTCATCTTGAATAATGTTACCTCAAGTCGGATGAACTGTACCTGGGACCTATTGGATCCAAGTTAAGGCACTGCTCGGAGGATGCTCTGATACAAGCGAAGCGATCAACGACAGCGATTTGACTTTCTAGCGTTTGTGACCCAAGAAATCAAGCAGGTCTCGTGAGGGATGGTCAGCCATTGCGCAGGCATCGCGGAAAGCAAAATTGAAATGTCGAAAGCGAGTATACAAGAAATACTGATAGTCGCAGTGCTCTCTCGACTAGCGAGTCTCAGCCTGCTAGTGCGAACTCTGGTGCTTCCAGTCACAGGATAAGTCATCTGGAGAGCAAGCCATCTGTCAGAGAAAAAGCCTAGTGCTTCCTTCTAGCAATACAGTGACCAAGGAGAGTACATATACATAAAGAGACTCATTTCTATAGCCTGGCCCACGCTACAGTGCTCGTCCTGAGTCGTAGAGCTGATACATCTGTCTTGCTTGGTGCAAACTGAAAAGGCGCAGGTCCATCTCCTCACATCAGGACTGTTCCTCATTCAACTTAAGATTGATGGAGTGATATATCAGTATGGGGAAGAAACGGCTTTTGTAGGACGGACTATCTCTGGGAGAAGTCGTGTACCTCATGAGTGGAGAGACACGAATTTATGATCTATTGACGTATCCGAGTTTCAGATTGCTTCACAGAAAGACGTACCTGATCACAGCAGACGAAGCGATTGAACTCTTACCCGAAAACCTCAGAACCAATGAGCTGACACGGCTAGTAAAGGGCAATCTTCTATCGAAACAACTCGTTTGGAGGCAGAGGACCAGCAACCGCTTCTGCTTTTGAGAGATGAGCTGAGTATTGGGGAGTGACGATTTTGTCCTCATCCAGATGAAGTTTGGGCTCAAGGATCCTGCACAGGTTGGAGACCACTCAGCCCTAAGAGAGCCTCCCTCTCGTTATGATGCTTTATGAGGATTTATCCAGATTATCACCGTTCATCACGTATCACCCACGTGGGGAGTGAGGAGGGGAAATCTGATCAATCCTCCAGGACAGAGCCAAGCAAGCCCAGTATTGAACTCTTAAAATTAATCATTCCTCCCTTATACGAGAGATTGGGCCTGTCCTGATCACCCTTTGTCCAACCGCGAGATATCTATATTTCCTCGCTACGGTCGGGATGTCGGCTGTCAGCTTGATCAATCCGTGGTTTTATCAAAACCGTAAGAAGTATAAGGTGATAAGAAGGGCGGGTTGACCTATAATCATCTTTATTCTGAGATATTAGGCTATGAAATCGACGTGCTCAGGAGCGGGAACAAAGAAGGGATGGCTTACTACCATTTTCCGACGCAATGAACGATGGATTTGGCTGAGAGCTACAACCATCGGATCTACTGAAAAGACTCTTTGCATTTTGACTGCTATATTATCGCCAGTTAGGAAAACCTCACCAGCTATGAGTTGAGTTATGCCTAACAGAGCGAAGCGGAAGGCGGATGCATTGAAGAAGGCAGGCCGGCGCGCTTTATAGCCGTCGTAAAAAGATTCCAGATATGCTTATGCCCAGTCGAATCTCAGCCATGACCAGTGTTGGTGCCGGTCCTAGAAATCTCGTCTAGAACAGCTCCAGCTGGTCATGCAGTTAAGCGACTTTCACTTCTATGATGATAGCGAGTTTGCGTATCCTGCCTTGAAGAGTGAGAGAGAGCATCAATGGTCTTGGATGCGGTGGTCGGCATGCAAAATTGTAGAGCTGGAATGTCCGTGGTTTTGTCTACACACCAACGGACATGGGATTTCAAGTTGACAGCTTTGAACCAAATTCTTAAACTGCGCTGTACCCAGAGGAAGCCTCTCATGAGGAGAGTATGCTTTCCATCCCCATTATGTGGGCGTTTGTAGTGACCGATGAAAAGTCTGATTTGTGACCACGTGATTATGGAGTTCACCGAAGACCGATTGCAGAATTAGGCTGTTCACTGGTCTTTCGTGGAGGATGTGATGAGTTCCTCGTCTCGAGAATATCCAGACAGTCATCAATATCATAGGATCGTAATACAGGCCAACTGGCTCGGTGGAAATGAGCTGAGTCTTGAAAGAGACGGACTTTCGCTTGGACTCACTTTCCTCAGATGATGACAAGGAGCGGATTGCCCGTACTTTGGCACCACTCATAATCACCTCCAAAAACCTCAAGAGTTCAATTTCCAGATTCTGTGACCTTATGGAAATGTATGGCGAGACCCTTGAAGACTTGCAGGTATCGAGTCGTTGAAAAGAATGCACTCTTATAAGAGCTTGGCTGTTCCACTCGGTCTACGAGGCAAGGAGGACTTGATTCAGCTCAACCTCCATGAAAGCGCCCATGGCACATGGTTTGATTGCAGGACGTGACGGGTCAGGAAGTCTGGAAACCATCCAATCCTATATCCTGTCCTCGCTGTCAACTTCCACCTCATGATGTGGCTTTTGCTTTGTTATTGACTACAAGGGTGGGGAATGGCTAATCTCTTTAAACCCAAACTGCCCCACCTCTTGGGAACCATTAACAATAACTTGGATGGGCCTAGTCTATGCGGGCCCTGGCTTTCAATCACGTGAGATCCATCGCCGGGAACGGCTCTTGGAGAGATGTAGTCAAAGCAACCATACGTCAATCAATACCAGAAGAAATTTAAAACGGAGAAGCGACTGAGCCCTCTCACCTCTTTCTCTCATCTCAGATGAGTTCGCTGCAGAGCTCAAGGTCAACCAAGCCTGACCCTTTATCAAGGCGAGCTGGCAATGTCTATCGCTCGGTCGGGCGTCCTCGGGGTTCACTTCTGATCCTAGGCCACGCGGCGAAACCATCTGTGCGGTGGATGACCAGATCTGGTCCAACTCACGCTTTAAGATTGCTGCGTACAGGCGGACCGTTCGGACTCCAATCGAAATGCTTCTGATACACTGGATGCAGCAGCTGATCACTCAGACGGGACGTGCCCATCTCGCAGGTTTCGGAAATAATGAAGTTTCGCAGAACTCTTCCAGTCAGCCTGGTCAGGGCGGATTATCAGCCGGACAAGGATGATATGGGATATGAGGACCATACGATTTATCTCAGATCAATGAATTGGTACTATGAAATCTTTGAATGAAGGGCACCTATCGGGCTTAGAGTTAGTCGAAGAAACTCAAGTAGTTCCGACAGAGTTGGATGATGTACAGCGCATCCAAGTTCTGCGTCAGGAACAAGATCCTCCAGTACTCCCAGGCCATGGTTGCCTCCTGACTCAAAGAGCGCATCGTGCCAGAGTGAGCTGGAAGCAGCAGCCAGCGCCGCTTGGGAAGAAGAGAGAAACCCCTTCCTTCCTATCTTGGGATGGCGGATATCCCGCCAAGCCCAGAAGCAGGAAGCCGTCTCTACTCACCTCCTCTAAGGACGCATGTCCTTCTTTACGGAAGTCCGACATGAAATGACTCACCTTCCTTCAGGAGCAGCTGGTATGGATCTAGCGAGAAAGCACAGTCCCAAGACTTACCCTGTACTTTGATGGACTTTGGGACCAATGGATCAAGGCCCTTGTCCAAGCTTCCGCAGTGGTGGCAGACAACCAAGGCTGGATCTGTGCAGAGAAGATTTCTAAGTTTCAGTGCGAATCATGCGAGCGCGAACTCAACCGTCGTGGGAAACTCCTTGCGGACTGGTGATGGTGTAGGGACTTTCAGAGCTCTACCGAGAGGCTAGTACAGCAAGAGCGATATCGCTATCTCTTAGATAGCTATGAGGCCACCAAGGAGTGAGGCTCATGAGGCAGAACCTCAAACTCGTGCGCATCTCTCGTGAAGGTCTCAGCATCGAGTGCATCTCGATGACAGAAGCGGTCGACGATAGTCCAAACTCTTCGGGCCCGAACTCACTCGAAACTTCAAGCACTGCTGAGCCTTCCGCAGATGATGATGTGAGCGAGGTGCGGGCAATCGCTCTGACGCTGCCAAGGACCATGGAGGGCCACTGGCACACCGTGCACTCAAGGAACGTGACGAGGTGGATGCTATCCAGTAGCCCTCCCAGTCTTCTGGATCTAATGACACCAAGTCCTCTCAACACCCGCGCCAGGAAGCGAGCTCTCCAAGAAGCTTGGACAGTATCAACGCCCATGCCATCCCGCGATGGTGCCAGAGGAGCTGGATTTGAGGTGACTTCTATGGTCGAGCAAGGCACAGGCTACTCTATGAGCAAGGTCTGCACCGTTGACCTGCGGACATGGAGGAGGACAGTTGAGCCTGTTACTTGAACCTGAGCTAAAGGCACCTTCTATTTAACAGATGCAGAGCAGATGACGGCTCGTGAAACACATTGTTAAAGGGAACAGAAAGTCATCGTCTTGGCACCGCAATTTTTCTAAAACCCAATCTTGGAAAGACGTGAAGAGGTCATACTATGAGAATGAAATACAAAACATCGAAAATAGGCTAGAGCTTCTGGAATCGAAATTCATAAGTCGAAATCAAGAGGGATTGCAAGGAGCGTGAGTTACTATCATTCTTTATAATATCACGGAAAGCACACTGGGAAATTTAAGACCTGTGGCACACAAAGAGACCAGAGTTTATCTTTTAAACAAGGCTTTACTAGCAGGTTATGCTTTCAATTGTCATCATGAACCAGCATTTTCGTAACATAGAGGCTCCATTATGTCTAGCAAAAAGGTTTCAAACAAGTCTTTGATTAGCATGAGGCTCAACGACCAAAACCATTGTGTCGTCGTCGCAAAAGAAACCTCTAAGAGACGACTATACAGTAAAGCAAGTTCATTATTTTGTTTGTGAGAGTACATACACTAAGATCACAGCGCATTGATGCGCTAAATGATTGATTAAAGGTACTAATCACAGTTCATTATTGGAACATTATAATCACGGAGTAGAAAGATGGATAAAAATACCTTTTATGGTTACTGATAGGAGGAGTTATCTTATGCACAGCAAACAACATTTGTATCTGACGCAATTTAGTGGTGAAACGCATTCCCACAGGATCAAAGAAACAGCACGAATTTGAAAAACGTTTGAGCCTCATGTTTTAAATTTCTTAGAACAAGACGAAGGTGGACTTTACGGGATTAAAGGCATGCACTAGCAGAGTTTATATATACTCGTTGAAGTTAAAATACGTAGTGGACTTTAGAGTATTAACTCGCTGATATTAAAGGTGATTATACACAACAATTGATGACGATAAAGAAACCGTTCCAGTCACTTACTCTAATGGAAGTTAAATTATGGGTCGGAGGTAACTCCTTTTATATGATGAAGAAATTTAATTTGAAGTGATACAAAGAGATTTCTTTACTTTTAGATGTATAGGAGATCTTTAGATCTGGAAACAGAGCTTCGCAGAAATCATTTACACTGCCAGAGAATCACTCCGACCTTCATGCTAAACATCTAAAAGCAAACTAGGATTTACCAGAGGAAACAACATGTACAGCAGTTAGTAAATCATGCCCTAGCTCAACGATATAGTAGAGTAACTATTCCAACTAAAAATCAATCAGATTGCAAGCAATGAAGAAGGCAAGTTATGTTATTGAGAAACTGAGGCTTTACATGAAACGTGGAATTGAAAAGAGTAATCGCCGAGTTGAAAACAATGTGTGGCATTATCGGATGCGTACGACGTATGAGAAAGCACACGGAGTTGCACTAGAGGGCGATCCCGAAACAGTGGTGCGATGTTTTGCGTAATGCCGATATAGATAGATATGAAACCGTGGCACTGTACGATCCAGATTCGGGTGTACAAGCTATTGCTGCTTTACGATGAACTAACAAAGGAGCACCTATATCTCATACTGCTGGAACCAACATGGAGGCTGGATGGTCATGGCGCGATATAATTAGTAGATGCAGCGATTGGATTAAATGATACTTAGTACCTGAAAGAAAAAGAATAAAACCAGCACTGGATTTCTATGATAGAGTAGAAGCGAGTGCTGTTATATTAGCACAACTACTGGTCACTCTCCACGGCGTGTTTCAGAGCGAGAGGCATTAGAAAGACAAGTTCCTTATAATATTGGCTATCAGAGCACCTCAGTCAGTAAATGGGAAGACTGCTCAAGAGATGGTCTGGATGGCGACTCACTATACTAAAAGAGCGTTTAATTTTAGATAAATTAATACACTCTGAGGCTGACGGTAATCGATTATAGGACCATATTGGAAGTATCCTCTCGCTTAAAGGCTACCACTCCTGAAGAAGTTAAAGGCTACAAAGAAGAGGCAAGCGGAATTGAAGAGTTGATTATAGAGGATCCTCTGACATTTTTCACAACTCGAGATTTTTAACGAATCTTGTCTGGGCTCAAGATGGAAAGGAGATTTCTTTTGGAGGACAGGTACTAGATAATAGCACATACGAAACACTATTGGATAATAATACTAACATTGTTGAATATTTTAGGAATTACATGAAACCAAGTATCCTGAAAGATGTTGTTGCAATCGATTTACCAATCAGTATACATGACCAACACAGAAAAAGTGCTGAAGTTGGAACATACGAAGCAAGTAGTTCTGGAACAGTTATTTGCGATTGATATAGATGGTGATGGTTCATTAGATTTTGCAGTGACTCTAGAGAATACAACAACTGAGATTTGTTGAAAAAGTATGTGACCAAAAGAAATTCGCTTAGACACAACATCTCATGATAATTTTGATTACAAACTCGAGCAGTTGCCGGACATGCGGAAGAGTTGTTAAAGAAGAAGTTAAGGGACAAACCAGGTGCAAAATGAAAATGTTATGAACAATTTGTCGAGTCGTACAAACAATCTAAAAGAAGCTGTCTTCCAGCATTTAGCAATCAATTAGCTTGATTGAAGCTATACAAAAGATAGATAAAAGCTTTCAGTAATTATGATGGCATGAAAGAAACGCTTAAAACGCTGTAACACGCACTCTAATCGCCCATGATTTTCTGTAGAAATTTTGACCGGTTTGGGCTTTTAGGCCCTGGGATGCGACTATTTTGATAGAATGGAAATAATTTTGACTCACGTGAGCAAATCTGAATCAAAACTATGAGAAAAGTAAGTTTACAGTGACTCTGTTTTCTCGATATTGAAGTGCATACATGACTTCAAAAGGTAAATCCGAAGGCAACATTTAAGCGGAAATCAGCCACCTCTTACATACTTGGGCCTCGAGCTGAACTGGCACACCCTACTGAGAATGATTGGAGAAAAGATTTCACGGTGCGCTGAAGCGTCAGCATTTTGGAGATGGATCTGCAAGTCAGTGAATGAAATTAGTATTGTTCAAAAGGATCAAACAATCATTGTGCCAGCTCCATACTACCTCCGTAGCCGAAATTATCAAAACCATCTAGAAGAAAACTAGATAGAGGCTTGGCTAGAAATAGAGTTTTCACCTGATTTTAGTTCGGGTTCCAGACAAGTTAGTACATGCGTGTCTACAGGACCATAATAGTCACTTGAGTAGAGTGGCATATTTGATGACCGTGATGCGGTATAGTGCTTGGAGGATCAGATAGATGTGAGGCTGAGGATCTAGCAAATCAGATGTCTACGTCTCTTTAAAGCTAGCTAGATGAGTGTGCGCCATAGGCTGCACGACGAATAAAGTTAGCAATACCTCCAGAGATAATTTGTAAGCATCTTATCAATGATTTTTCCGCCATGAGATCATTATAAGAACAAATTTTGAGAGATAAAGGACGACAAAAGTTTCTTTATGGTATCGTAGTCCGAGGATTTCACCATCGGATACAAGGTCTGAGCAGCCGCTTCAGAGATTGATGTCGATATAGACGTGACCACAGCAGCGCGTCATCAAATCTGAAGGTAAAGCCTCGATGTTGGGAGGTTTCTGCCAAGTGTTCATAGTCGAATGATGGAGGATGACGATGAGCATCCGAATTGAAAGGCGTTGGCTCGTAGCCAAAAAGCAGTTGGTGCAGTTAAGCAACCTGCAGATCTGATCAGCAAATTTCCAGCAGGATTTGAGAGTCTGGCTCAGGTCTCTGCGGTACAGGCGTTGGGATATAAACTTGAGACATGACAAACGCTTATGGGTAATGTTAGTCATGTGATTGATGATTGCATGGCGGATGATTAAAAGTTAATTGATTATATCATCAAACATGAACGTTATATTTTCGTAAAATATTCAACATGTCAAATGGGAGTGGTCACCACTTCTGCAGGATTTTATTGACCACCTGAATTATTTTTCAGGTGGTTTTTCATTATTCCACAGTGTTCAGTTTTTTTCACACACATACTCCTGCAGGTACAATGAGCTAAAAGCTCTTTTCTCATCTCAGATGAGTTCGCAGAGCTCAAGGTCAACCAGCCCTGACTTTTATCAAGGAGCTGGTGCTCATCGCTCGGGTCGTATGTTCCTCGGGTTCTACTTCTGATCCAGCCACTCAGAAGCCACTTAGTGGTCGATGACCAGATCTCGGTCCAACTCACGCTTCAAGATAGCCCCTAGGTGGCGGATCGTTCGGACTCCAACTGAAATGCTTCATACACCTGATGCGCCGAGATCACTCAGACGGGACGTGCTATCTGCAAGTCGGAAAACAATGAAGTCTATAGAGTTTTTCCAGTCAGCCTGGCTCAGGCGCGGATTACCAGCCGGACAAGGACGATATGGGGATCGAGGACCATACCATCTTCCTGATCAATGAATTGGGGCAATATGAGATTTTAAATGAGGATCTATCAGGCTTAGAAGATGTGGATGAGACTGCAGAAGTTCCGACAGAGTTGGATGCGATTGTGAACATATCCAGTTCTGTGTCAGGAACAAGAGATCTCCAGTACCACAGCCATGGCTGCTACTACTTAAGGAGCGCACGCGCCAGAGGAGTTGGAAACAGGCAGCCAGTGGTTGCTTGGGAAGAAGAGAACTCTTTCCTTCCTACTCGAATGGCAGATATCCCTGCAGGCTCAGAAGCAGGAAGCCGTCTCTATCAACCTCTCCAAGGATGGCATGTCTCTTTACGGAAGTCCGAGCACAGGAAAGACGACCTTCCTTCAAACCGCAGCTATGGACTTGAGCGAGAAAGTTCAGTCCCAAGGACCTTGACTATGTATTTGATGGACTTTGGGACCAATGGTTTGGCCCTTGTCTAAACTTCCACAGTGTAGCGGATACTATGCTTTTGGACCAAAACGGAGAAGATTTAAGTTTCGTACGAATCATGGAGAAAGAACTCAACCGCCGTAAGAAACTGCTTGTGACTATGCGTTGGACCTTGGAACTCTACCGTCAGGCTAGTGGCCAGCAAGAGTCCTCTATCGTTATCCTCTTAGACAGCTATGAGGCCATCAAGGAGGAGGCTTATGAGGCAGAAACTTTAAACTCTTGGTACGCATCTCTCGTGAAGGTCTCAGCATCGGGGTTCACCTCTTGATGACAGCGGGTCGACAGTCCAACCTTCGAGCTCAGCCTCACTCGAACTTCAAGCACCAGTTGAGCCTTCCACAGAATGATGTGAGCGAGGTGCGGGCACTCGTGGGGCTCTACACCCCTTGCCATGACCATGGAGGACATCAAGGGCCGTGCACTCATGAAACGTGAAGAGGTGGATGTGATCCAGTTAGCTCTCCCAGTCTCAGGAGCCAATGACACCCAAGTCCTCAACAACCTGCGCCAGGAAGTCGCTTCCTCCAAGAAGTTGGACAGGTCAACGCCCAAGTGCCATCCCGATGGTGCCAGAGGAGTTGACGATGGAAGAATTTTTGAATTTACCTAGTGTACAAGAAGCTATTGAGAATGGTCAGATTCCTATCGGTTTGGAGCCAGAAATGGCTGAAGTGTCAATATCTCTCTTAGCAAATTTAAACATGGTTTATGTATCAAATGCAGAAGATGCTTTGATAATATAACCATCATTTATTAAAAACTATTCTTAGAATACCTAACGTTCATATAATGTTGATTGATGCTTTCCAAGAATATGAAGCGTATAGTGAGCAGGTTAAAAACCTATGTTGGAAGTAAAAAGGAACTATCTGACATAGGAAATCAGCTAATCTATGAAATAGAGCGCCGTCTTGAAAAAGGAATCTCATCTGAGTGGATTGTTTTTATACCAAATATGAGAGCACTTGTATCCGAAAGTGATCTAAATGAACAACAGCTTCAATTTATGTTTGAGAATGGGTATCGAGTAGGGATGAGGTTTATTATTGGTACTGATTATACTTATATTGGGACAAGTATTGACCCAATTCCTAGATACCTCAAAACAAAATGTCCAATGGGTCATCTTTGGTATGCGCCTAATGATCAAACCTTCTTAGATAAAGGAATGTATAGCAGAGATGTGGCTCCAGATCCTGATCAGATTTATTTGCATTCTCGGAAAGAAGTCATCAAACTCAAAATTAGTAAGAATAAGTAACAATATTATTTGATATTTAAGATTCAACCCTGTTTCTTGACAATTTGATAGTAGAAAGGATAATTGAAAAAGGTTATTGAACATGGGACAAGTAAAAGTGAAAAGGCAAGGCAAGCACTATTGCAACTGGAATTGTATCAGCAAGCAATAGTATTACTACTGCTGGTACAGTTACGAGAGATAAGATAGTTATTATACCGCTAATACGGTAGGAAGAAGATTGATCATAAATGAGGCCTCTATGGCTGAAAAAATGTTCAATCGAAAAATAAGTGAATTGTAAACTAATTCATGGTGTCGCAAATGAATTCGAAGTAGTAGATGAGAAGATATACATTGTGCAAAATAATTTGCTGTCGAGTCAAAAATATGACAATCATGGTCACCTTTCTGTATTCAAATCCATCATTTGTTCCTCAAAATAATTTGTTTAAGGAGTGAGGATGGAAAAACTAGAAAATTAGAAGATATTCAATGTAGTGTTCAACAGATTCAAACGAAATTATCAAAGTTAGAAGCAGAAAGAAATCAGTTTTTTACGTTGCGACGGAGATCATAGATCTTTGTCAAAACAAACTTCATCCCATATAGAGAATTAGGATATTATCCGTTATCAGTTAAAGATGAGATGGATCGTCTTGAAGATATAGAAATGTTAAAAAGGAATGAACAGCTACTTGATGATTTTATCTCCGAGAAGAAAGAAGAACCAAAAAGATGGTGACTATGCTAGAGGACGAAAAAGAGGAACTTTTCAACAACGCCGTCTTGAATCACAAAATGAGGAAAAGGAGGAGAAGAATGGGGATTAAAGTAGACATAGGCTCAGCAGATTCGCAGGGCAGTAGCAGCGAATAGTGTATACAGCCGTGTGAATTATTATAACGATGTTATTACTGCCTTTTAATAATTTGATTACAGAGGGAGAATTAAAAGGAAAGCCTATGATAGCGCTAAGTCCATGTGGAAAAATATAATGGTTCCCCACTTAGAGGAGTTATCCTTTTTCAGAGAGTCTAGAGGAAAAGGAGTGAACTACCGACTTTCTTTACCGTTCACAAGTCGGTGGAGAAAGTCTAGATGAGGAGATACTTCAAAAAGCAAATTGAAGCGAAGAATACAAACCATTTCGACTCATGAAGCTATTTTGTATAGTTTATCCAATCTAAAGCGACATCGATCCTACTTTATAAAAGTAACGTTCGAGGAATTATCTCAAATGCAATGAGTAAGCGAGATGAGTTACAAAGGAAATTAGAAAAATAGTAGTCGTTTATGAGCTCGACCAGTGGTCATTTTTCGGATTCAGAAAGCTTACAGACTTTAGTTTTTCATGTTTCGAACAAGTCACGGGTGACTTTGGAAAGTTTGATGGAACTTTAAAGTAGAGGGACAAGCCCTCTAATAATAATATTAATAATGAGTGGACGAAACGTTCTGAGGTGATCCAAAAATTACCAAAATGTTTTAGATAAAATTAAGAATAAAACAGAATTGGATGAGAATGATATAAAGGCAATCCAAGCTTATCAGAACCGCTATCCAGCTAAGGGCATGCCAGAGAATGTTAAGAATGCAATTCAGGGATTTGTAGATAGGACGGAAGTTGAATTGCTAACGATGGCCCAAGATGTTGCAAGGAACAGGGAATTTCGTTGAAAAGCCATTGATTTTTATTTTTGAAGCAGGAAGAATCAGCCGATAAATCTTCAAAATTTTCGAACATCGTTGGTAGAGCTATTTTGGCAAAGGCTGAATTAGACTTTATTAACGGTAGACAAATTATTTCTGACTCCAGAGGTCGTGTTAAGATAGGCTCTCGTTTTCTTTATAATAAAAATACAGGGCATGTATATACTAATGGAAGCGGAGAATATAGACAAGAGACAGGTAAAGCGTTTGATCCTACTGATACCAATATTGGCAAAAGGGGTCTCAGACAACTGGTTGGCGAGCTGCTCTGGCGATGCTGTGGATTCACAGCGGTTTTAAAAATTTCTTGAAAATTTTGGGATGACTTTAATCGAAAGATGCTTCACAGCTTTCAAAAATGGACAGGCTGGCAAAGCGTTTGTTACTATGGGACAGTTCTCAATGTTGGGGAAATATAAAAGAAAACTTTTTGATGATAAAACTCTTCCGTTGGGGAAAAATCCAAAAATTTCGTAGTTGACCAAGGTGTTGACCTTATTTCAGGGCCTCTGCTGCAAGCGCTGGTGAAAGGCAATCGAACTGTTATCGGGAGGTCCTATTGGAACAGTTGTAGGGTTAGGATTAGGTGCAGCCATTGGGTATGCTATGAACAATGTTAAGTTTGGCTTATTGAATCATAAATCTGTAACGGATGCAGCTAAGGATGCAATTGGCAATGGCTTTAAAAAGCAATAGGAGGGTGGTTTAGCTAATGGCAAAAATAAATAGAAAAAATAAAGCAAAGATTACTAGCATAGAAGGCGAAAGATACCATGGTCCTTTGATCACACATGGTGTCAGTTTAGGTTATATTAAATTATATCCATGGATTGTTTTAGCATTAACTCGGGTTTTTCAGTATGTGGGTGGAACTTATGAAGACAATCTAGGCATCTTTAAAGGACTTTCTTTTGTTTTGCGGTGTTGTGAATATATTAGGTATTATCATTTCTTTTTATTCCCTATTTGGTAAACGCATGGAGGGCTTTTAACATATTATTTGATAGCCCTCACAGTGTTGTTTAGTGATAGTTACAAATTTTATTTGTTTACTAATAGTTATTTCAGATTTGTAGTTCTATAGGAGCTAAGGAGATATATCAATCTCTCTCACTCCATTTTATGTAATATTGATGATGTTCTTTTATCTTTGCATGTGCCTCTATGCTTGGCACTATCTCCCAAAAGAATCAGGGGAAAGTCTGGCTTTTAATCGATAAAAAGAGGAAGATAGAAAGAAAACATGGTGGAATACTCTCATATAGCTTTTTGCTGGGCAATAATCATTCTCTCTCCTAACAGGCTATATTCAGATTGCTTTTTGGTGTTTTATTGGGGATTTTATTGACCTTGACCCTTCCAGCTGTCATGGTAGATGCTGTTTATGTGGCTATTTATGTAAAAAGCATCCTAACAATGATGAATTAGCTTAAAAATAAAAGATAGTTAAGAAAGTAGTTACAGAAATATGGAAGTGAGACCTAAAGTTAGTCTCTTCATAATCAGTTTGGTTATGAAGAAAATGGGTTGGGAATTGTACCAGTCGAATAGATTTGTCATAAAGTATATCCTTTTATGTTGGGAGTTTATAGAGGATATGTTAGATATGGTTTTTCAGATGGTCCAGTATATTTTAAGAGTTATCCTTTGGGGATAAAAACGATTTCTATTTTTACAACATTTGGCAAATGGCATATACCCAAATAGATAGATATAAAGCGACCATTTCTTTTCAAGAAAATATTTTTATAGACAGTAATGATTTCACTCCTCAGAAAATTAGGATTATTATGATACCTTACGTGTAAAATATGCTAAAGAAAAATTTTGGAGATGAATTGTTTATCATAGCTTTTATCATCCGGAAAAGAAATTGTAGTTGATGCATATAGTAGTTGGGAGGTAGAGGATGAAATATGTTGTTGCACAAGGTGACCAATGAAAACATTTTTGAGGCACGGAAGTGATTAAAAAGCGTAAGACTTTCATGTTAGTCAGATGAGAAATGAACTAGATGCTTTTTATGACAGCTATTTATGAAGCAGGAGGTCATCCAGCAGGACCTATTGTATATAGTCCAAATAATGTGCCATATGAAGGAAATATGGATATTGAATCTTTTTCTTCCTTAGAGGAGGAATTTCTGAAGTCAAGGGGATGAAATTTTATCTTACTTTTGAAATCAATAATATTATAATGGTAACTCTAAATCATGATTATGAGGAATTAACTCAAGGAAGCATATGCTAGATTATTATGGACCTTAGAGAAGAATAACCGTGAACAACAAACCTTTTTATCATATTCTCCAAACAGAAGGAATAGGGCAGGTATCAGTATTGCTTGGTTATGCTTTATTAAGTTTGGTAAAGAAATTTCCGATTATATATGTAAGATTTGTAAAAGAGTTATTTTCATAGTTCAGTACAGCGAATAGTGTATTAAGCAGCCGTGTGAATTATTATAACGATGTTATTACTGCCTTTAATAATTTGATTACAGAGGAGAATTAAAAGGGAAAGTCTATGATAGCGCTCAAGTCCCTATGCGGAAAGCATATAATGGTTCTTACTTAGAGGAGTTATCCTCTTTTCAGAGAGTCTAGGAGGAAAAGGAGGAACTACTGACCTTTACCGTTCACAAGTCGGTGGAGAAAGTCTAGATGAGGAGATACTTCAAAAGCAAATTGAAGCGAAGAATACAACCACTTTTGACTCATGAAGCTATTTTGTATAGTTTATCCAATCTAAAGGACATCGATCCTACTTATGAAAGTAATGTTCGAGGAATTATCTCACAAATGCAATGAGTAAGCGAGATGAGTTACAGGAAATTAGAAAAATTGCAGTCGTTTGTGAGCTCGACCAGTGGTCATTGTTTTTCGGATTCAGAAAGCCACAGACCTTGGTTTTTCAAGGTTCTCGAACAAGTCACGGTGACTTTTGGAAAGTTTGATGGAACTTTAAAGTAGAAGGACAATCTCCTTGGCTAGTAATATTAATAATGAGTGGACGAAAACGTTCTGAGGTGATCCAAAAATTACCAAAATGTTTTAGATAAAATTAAAAATAAAACAGAATTGGATGAGAATGATATAGAGCGATTGCAGAGTATGGAAAAACGTTATCTCGACAGAATTGGCAAAGCCAGAACTATTACAGGTTAATTAATGACTCTCCATATAGCAAAGCTAGGGAATTATATAATAAACCACAACTGTTTTAGATGTTGCTAATGTTTTGTATTTGGGATCTCGAATTTCAAAAAGACAATAAAGGAAATTTAATATTTCATCATGGTCAACACCTATTGGGCAAAAAGCTAGATAAATTATTAGGCTATGATAAATTTTACAGTCGAAATAGTATAAACCGAGGTCACAATTACAGTAAGATTACTACAAATAAGGAACAAATATTCGAGGTCAATACGAGGATAGGATGTTCCTTCTGTCCTAATATCATAAAGGCTGGAAAAGACGGAGCGCTTTCGTCAGCAACAGCCGAGTTTGTCAAACATATTAACACATCCCACTGAAGGGATTAAGATATCAGATAGCTTTTAAAAATATGGGCAAATTAGGTAAAGGTATGACGATTGCAAATGTAGCGTTTTCTGCTGTAGATATTGTAGACGGAATGGGAGAAAACACATGATATTGCTGTTAGCAAAAATATGACAGTTGGAAGTGAAAAAGTATATAACGACTCAATTTGAGGTACATGACTGGACACTCTGAAGAATGTAGAATAGGACGTTGTCTACTGTTGGTGGAGCTGCTGCAGCCACAATTTTTCTTCCTGCTACTGCATCAGTTATAGGCGATAGGTGGTGTAACAATGCTAGTAGGAGGAGGTATTAGTTGGGGCTTAAATGAGCTAGATAAGCACACTGGATTTTCAAAAGGGTTGAAAAATGGGTAGGTGGAATTGTAGAGGATAAGATGAAAAAGTATGTTGAATTTTGAATTTAGCGGTTGTGGATTCTAGTCCTATAAAGAACTCCTGACTTTTTAAAGTCAGTTGCGATGGAGGTAATTTTGCCTTACTGATATTTATAGTTTCTATAGAAGGTGAGATACATGATGTGAGTATGATTATCCTTACATCACTATCTATCATATACTGGTTTTGTTGTTCATGTTTTTGCTATTCCAAAAATTTTTCCAAATCAAAAATTATTGCACTGATTCCAGCTAGTTTCATTCTAATTTCTCATGTTGAGTTTCTCTTCTGGGGATCTCTATTTTGGGAAGAACTACTGGTCTGTCTTCACGATTTTAATTGGCCTAAGCCTTATTTTTCAGTTACTAACCTTTGTTTACCAGTTGTTAATTGTCCCTAAAGCTAAGAAATTACCAAATGGTGAGTATGGAAGAATCTTTTATTTCTTCCTTCTGTTATTTGCATATTGATTTCAGTCAATTGTAGTTATAGCACGTTTATTTATGTTGTCAAGAATATATATAGTTACTTCCTGGTCGCAGGGAGCATAGCTTGCCTTCCCTTCTATTGGCTTGAGTATGCACGAGTATTCACAGGTTGGAGAAAGAAAAGCATGAATAACTTTTATTTATAGAGGAGAAAGTAAAATGAAATTAATTAGAATAGATATCAGCAATATTGCTTATACAGAGAGAAAAGTAGCCATGGATTCTTTTCTAGGATTTGATTGAAGGTTGTGAAAAATTATTATTTGAAACAGGGGTCTATAAAATGGTCCGACAACGATTGAAACATGTTTGAGCACTTTTTGGAAAGCCAGGAGAAGCCTCGCTTAAGATCTATATTCCGACAAATATTCCAATTGAAGGAAATGATGAATTTCAATATTTAGAACATTTTACAATTACAGTGTGTCTCTGAAGTAACTCATTTGATGAACATTTCCTTCCAAAAATTGAAGAAATGAAGCAGTATATTCATGATGAGGATTAGAAATGCTGGAGATACAGTTTTTCTGTCTATTTTTGCCAATATTTGGGCAACACTTTGTTGAAAATTAATATCCCAATTAAGGAGATTTCAGATGCTATTTTAAAAACGTGCAGAATACCAAGATATACAGTATAGAAACGTTATCTCAAGGTATTATACAGCATCTCCAGAAGAGATGCCAGACACCTATAACGCTTTTTAGACGAGGTAAGAGAAGCAGGATATACGCTTCAAGGTCCATTCTTTTTATACAATCAATTCCAAGTTAGAAGAAAATCAAGATGTGTTGATGGAACTGTTTATCCCAGTAGAAGAAGAGTGTATTGAGAATGCTTTGCTGAAAGACTTTTTGTATCATAGTCTGTTTCAAGTTTTAAATACTGTTTCAACTAGAATTTTAGAACCAGATGATGAGTCAGTGAAAGAGGGATGAGCTTCTAGCTGGTTATATCTATTATCAGGGACATATGAGTTGACCCTCCCTTCTTTTCACCACAACAATTGATGGGAAATTTATATGGATATAAAAGTGGGAGTATTGAAGGAGTAAGTGGGATTGCATCTATAATATATTATTTCTATAAATTTGTTTGAAAAATTTTAGAGTTTTCTATCTAATTTGGTTCTGTGATATAAAGCCAATGCTAAAGATTATAGATGCAGGTATTATTGAAAAATATTACCATACTTTTTTATAAAATCAAAAACGAGGAGCTACTTTATCATGAAAGTAACTTCTCGTTTTTGTCTGTTCTATGTCGTAAGATGAATTAGCGTGGCTATAAGCCTCAAATTCATGATACAAAGATATAGCTTTGTTCCTATGGAAAGAGGGCTATTTTTGATATTGTGGTATAATAGAACAAGAACATTTTTAGTACCTTGAAAATTCCTATATTTTCGCTTGTTTATCTCTTCTATTTTCAAAAATATCCTGTCCCTTGTCGTCAACTACCACCCTCATGATGTGGCTTTCTGTTGATTGACTACAAAGGGTAGGAGAAGCTAGAATAGCTTCACGATCAGCTAAATTTCTGCATTATCAGCATTGATAATGCAGGAGATCGGCAAGGGCCTCATGATAGTAGTAAACAATATGGTATGAATGTAATCACCCCTTGCTCAAGGGAGCCATCACGTACTCAGAATTAGTAAGCTAGCTGTTCCAGCTCTTCCTCAAAAATATCGTTCAGAAGTTGGAGATGATGACCTTGTGATTCAGAGGTACTGAAAGTGAAATTCGTAGTCTTGAATCTAGTCTTCATAGTATTAGAGGAATGTACAATGCTATGGTTGGAGATGAATCTACAAGGCAAGCACTTTAAATAGTCTCTCAAATCGATGGATGTCCTCCTAAAAACAAAGAAATGAAAAATGGATAAACCCGTAAGCTAAATATGTTTGCTGGAAGTTCCAATGACGTTTTTCTGTAGGGAAGGTAGTAGCTTTAGTTGATAACTTATCTCAAAATCTCCAAACGGGTTTAAGTCAAATCCAAAACAGAATTTTCAAGTTTTAGCGGTATTTTTCCCAAGCACTCTGTGAATACCTGGGCTGGGCACAGAATATCGAGGGTGAGTGGAAAAATAAGTTAAGATTGACGGAGATTATAAGAAGGTTCTCAAAAATTGAGGATGGTAAGGATTGACCGAGAAGGATATGGATAATTCAATCCTATAAAAACGTCATCCAAGTAAAGAGTTACCAGATACATTAGTTAATGCCATTGAGCAACACATCTATGAAAAGACATTAGCTGAAGCACTTGGTGATGATGGTGTTAAGTATAATACGAAGAATTGGTATGATGTAGTTATGGCAATCTGCAGATAATGACTGGTTAGAGAGAGAGCCCAAATATCTGACTAACACCGAAAAAGCTTGACTAAGGCTTTTCTACAATCGACGGCGTCATAGGATTGCTGGGATCAGTTGATAAGAGGGGACAAAGAAAATTTGTAGTGGTGCAATGGGCACCATGGCTCGGTATGAATCACTAGGAAATATGAGGGGCATTACAAAAGATTTTCGATGGTATTTCGATTTCGCAAACCCTGTAGAAACTATTGTTAAAAAGGATTGGAAGGTGCCAGAGATGCTGGAATGGCGAATTTGGCAACATATATAAAGGGGGAGAAGAGGCAACAGGCTTATTAGGGAAAAAGGGCTCAAATATTTCCCAAAAGTAAAGGTTCTGTGGGAAAGTAGGACAGTAATGACGTTTGCTGATCTTGGGATTACAGCGATTTCTAGTGGAGTAGACGAATATAGCAAAAACTAAGGACATAGGGAAAAAGCTGCTGAAAGGTGCACTTTCTGTGCATATCTAGCGTTGAGTCCATTAGAAGGTGCAACCATCGGAGCTTCCATAGCGAGTGTTATTCCAATACCAGGTGCCAGTCAAATTGTTGGAGCTGGTATAGGTGCTCTTGTTGGATTAGAATTCAAGGTAAAAGCATGGAAGCCGAAATTTTTGATGATCCTGTTAAAAGGAACGGAAGGATAATAGATGATGTTGGTAAAGGTATAAAAGGCACTGTTAAAAAATATATCTAATTTTATAGGGTGGAATAGGTAAGACATTAGGATTTGGGTGAAAAGCATGAAGAAATCAATTTTTAAAGCAAGTTTTTGAAGAGAGTTTGAATCTAGAAGATGATGCTCCACTTCAGTATTCAAAGAAAGAGTATCATGAACATTTAGGAAAGGGATTAAATAATGGAAATCCCAAGTATTGGTTTTCAGGATTAAGAATATTCTTTTAGTATTTTCTTTGTTTTTGTGGAAACTTTCTTTTAGCAGTTTTGCTACACTCTTTGAACAATGCGGATCCTAAGGATCTATATTACCCATTTATAAACCGCAACTATTGACACCTGAAACTCTTTCTTGATTGGTTCGTTTATTTGGCTTGTGTTGATTATAGTTGGAAAAATTTTTCGAGATCCATTTATACGTCCATATAGACACCGATTTCATATTTTTAACATATTTAATTTGGTTAGGTATAGAGTTTAATTTATTAGGAATAACAGTAGCTTCTACTCGACTCTCACATTAGTAGGTATCGCTAGTATCTATTTTCTTATTTATTCTTGCTTTTGTCATTTATTCAGTACCGAGAGAAGAAGTTTAAAAATCGTTTCTTTGGTGAGGTAAGGAGAATACTCTAGTTGATAGAGTGGTGCGTTATATTGCTTTTGTATGGTTCTGAGTATTAGGGATTGCTGTAATTTAAAGATAATTTTATCCAATACTGGAATAGTTGTTTCGTCTCATTTAACTTTATTAGGATTATTCTTGCGTATGATAGGCTCGGATATCGCTCTTTTGGCAATGATTGTATTTATGGAGTTTCCTTTCTTTTTAGAAGGCTACTACAAAATGGAAATACCCTGAAGAATACCGTGAGTGGAAGGGAAAACTGTAGAAGAGTGGTATGGAAAAAATATTACACAAGGAGTTATTAAAAATGAATAATAATAAAAATAAAAATAAAGAATTATTACCGTTAGGTAGTATTGTCTATCTTCAAGAAGGAACGCAGAAATTAATGATTATCGGTCGTGGGAGTTATCTTTGACGACGAGGAAACTGGGAGAAAAAGCATTTTGTTGATTATATGGGTGTTTTGTACCCAATGGGCTTTCAAACGAATCGACGCTTTTCTTTCAACATGAAAATATTGACAAAGTCATTTTTGTAGGCTATTCAGATGAGGAAGAGGAACGCTGTAGAAATTTATAGAGAATGGACGAAAACACTACAGTTCCTAAGAGAAGAGATAAAATAGAATTACAGTGGAGTAACTATCATAGATTCTCTATATTGGACGTAGTAATGCTAATTGTGTCTTTTTGCTGAAAGTTTTGAAAACCATTAAAAAGTGTAACAAAATTCGAATAAGCTATATTTTTAGATTATTGAAAAATATCACTATGCTTTTTAAATAGAAATCAAAAACGAGGAGCTACTATCATTAAAGTAACTTCGTTTTTGTCTGTTCTATGTCGTAAGATGAATTAGCGTGGTCATAAGCCTAAATTCGATGATCAAAAATATAGCTTTGTTCCTATGGGAAGAGGGCTGTTTTGATATTATGGTATAATAGAACAAAAACATTTCCTTCTAGTACCTTTGAAAATTTTATATTTTCGCTTTGTTTACTCTCTTCTGCTATTTTCAAAAAAATATCCTTTCCCTTGCCGTCAACTTCCACCTCATGATGTGGCTTTCTTGCTTATTGACTACAAGGGTGGTGGAATGGCCAATCTCTTTAAGAACCTGCCCCACCTCTTGGGAACCATTACCAACTTGGATGGAGCCCAATCCATGCGGGCCTTGGCTTCGAATGCGGAGATCCATCGCCTCAGCCTGGTCAGGGGCGGATTACCAACCGGACAAGGACGATATGGGGATTGAGGATCACACCATCTATCTAATCAATGAATTGGGTCAATATGAAATCTTGAATGAAGACCTATCGGGCTTAGAAGAAGCCGAAGAAATCAAGGAAGTTCCGACAGAGTTGGATGCAATTGTACAGCATATCCAAGTTCTGTGTCAGGAACAAGAAATTCCTCCAGTACCCCAGCCATGGCTGCCTCCGCTCAAAGAGCGCATTGCGCTAGAGGAGCTGGAAGAAGTACAACCGACAGTAGCCTGGGGACAAGAGAAACCACTCTCTGTCCTCTTGGGAATGCTTAGGCATCAGAAAGTCTTTTTCTACCTTAACGATTTTTCCAAGCTTGGTAGCGGGTGTCAATCAAGAGTTGATAGGTCCCATGGTTCTCTTTCTTCAGGAGTGAGGATTAGGCTTGGACAAAGAGATGGTGAATGTTCACTGACCTTGAAGGAAGAAAAGATCGTTGATAGAGGAGATGCCTGCATCAAGAATGATTCCAAAAAGAGAGTGAAGTAGAGCTTTGCAGTTCCGTATCAGGGACTGTCTCCACCCATTCCTTGAAGGTAGTATCAACTTGCTGGCTGTCACTATTGGTCTCGTCTAGTTGGGCAAAGTGTTTGTCTTCAATCTGCCAACTAAAGGTGTCATGCTGGGCAAGACCACCTGAGGGCAGTGCTTTCCGAACGACGATTATCAGGAATTTCCAGCATCATCCTGATGGATAGAACCCATGGGACAAATACTTCGTTCTTCCATCATGTTTGATAGCCTGCAGTGTTTTCAGTTGGTTCCTTGTAGCCCAGGCGCATCAAAAATTATAGACAGCGACATGTGTAAAAGTGGATCGAGTTGACTAGCTAGCATAGACGCCAGATTGCCTCCTTTTGAGTCGTCCTGCTAGGACCACCTTTTGGTTAGGATGTTGAGCAAAAAAGTCCTGTAAATACTGGAGGGCATGTTTTTGAGCTGGGATTTCCTTCATATAGGTCATATGGAAATCTTCTTTCCAACCGATGATACTGTCGTCAGTTCCACGAAAAACAAGCACATAGGTATCGAGACTGACTACGATAAGTCATAGCTATGAACTGTTTTTGCACTCAGGATCGATATCGTTGATAAAAGTCCGAGAGCTGTGTACCTAAAGCGTTTGTGTTGGAGCGAGTTGATCCAATAACTGGAGGCGGTTTTTGCTGTCAGCATCGTCGTTTCTCTAGGGATTTGAGTGCAAGATCTATGCAGGCGCTAGTGGGTCTTGAGCGACTAAACTCATCAAAAGGAAGATAGGTTAATTCGGTCAAGGCAAGAACATCTAACTCGTTCACGGAAGGTCACAGTCAAAGGTCATATGCTACATCATTCAAGTGAGTCGCAAAATGTTGGCCATCAAAGCTCCTTTCTCTATGTTTATCCATCACATTTACCTCAGAATTAGCTAGTAGCTTGTTTGGATGACCTATGCAGGATTGATTCAGATATATGAAGACAGCTGCTCCTATTTCAAACCTCTAAACGAGCTTACTTTGTATATTTTTGCTATCAATCCCATTTTCCTTTAAAAATTCTTCTATCTCATTTTACATCATCAGGGTCTGACCTGATGATGAGATAGCTGGTTTGATTGCCGTATTCATCAATAGCACGTTTTAAAAATTCTTGACTTTGATTCTATCGCTTTGTTTTATAAGTAAAATTCGATGTTTTTCTGAGCTAGTTCTTCATTTCTTTTATCAAAATAGTCACCTTTGTCAAATGATTGAGTACAATCGGGCATTTACCAGCCCATTCTTTTGATAAGGGGCGTAGAGCAGAAATGCTGACATCAGATGCAAGCAAACTAGTGGCTGATTCATATCTTTAACGGTCAAAGAGGAATCCAGCCAACTCATCTCAATCTCCTGCCAGCTGGTAAATGTGTCAAGGTTTTCCTAAAGAGGCTACCACTATTATGAGTCAAAATGAGAATTTCATCTTCATCAGGTGTGGAGGCAATGGTTAGCCATCGACTGGTTTGCTCTCCTTAGCTTCATATTTACTAGCAGTCAGACGAGGTATCAGGGAGTCAACTTGGCATAAGCCCCAGCTTTCCAGATTTGATGACTCGGTTTTGTGATATGAATTAAATATAGATCTCCGCTGGGAGTTTTTGATGGATTTTATCGATAATGTCTGACTTCGTCCAAGGTAGGCGATGGCACCCAAGTTATAAGGCCTAAGACTCCAAGTGTTGATAGAATGATAATAAAACATTTTACCTCTTTTCATTTTTATGACTCCTGTTCTTAATTTTATGAATGAACTAAAAACAAATTCATTCATATTTTCCAAAAATAAAGAACCATTCTTTATTTTAGAACCCTCTAATGAAGTTAGGTGCAAGTATTTTCGACAGTTTTGCCAATATCTGGAAAAATCTTTTTCCGTGATATGCATATCCATGTAGTAAAAATAGGTTATAAACTTGTAAAATCTCTTGAATCTTTTTCTGGAGAATACCCTTCAGCCTGCATACGATTTGTAAAAAGTTTTAACTAGAAATTGATGAAATGGATTTGCGACTTTGCCTTCTTCTGAGGAATAGTAGCTGTGCAACTCATCTGCTATGGCAGGATTGTACCATTCTGCAAGGATTTTTATTGAAGAAACGAGAGTTCTGGACTGAGCAAAAGAGTTGACCAATGAGGGATCAATCAGTCAATTTCCCCAATCCAGTTCTTCGATCATAGCTTGGCGAACACGGTTGTTTTCATCTATATAGATGTCTAGAAAAATGGCTTCTTTACTCTCGTAATAGTTATAAAAAGAGCCGACTGCTACACCAGCTTGCCTAGCAATTTCTGAAATTCCTGTCGCCTTATAACCCTTTTTCGAAAAAACGTCATAAGCCGCTGTTTTTAAAGCTTGTTTTTTGTCCAATCTGACTTTACCTCCTTTAAATATGAATGAATGATTTATTATGTTCATTCATATTCTAACAAATCCTAGCTGGCTTGTCAATCAAGAAGGATAAATGAATTAGTTTAAGGCAATTACATTTATAAACAGAAGAGTTACTAAGCTTACAGGGATTTACTTTGATGAGATTGTTAATTTTTAAATCTATTCCTTAAGTAAAAGAAACACGGACTAAAATGAGCACAAAAAAGGAAAATATAGGATAAGGCTGGAACTATAGTTAAAAATAAGGTATGATATCAATGGGATTATTCTCTATTTAGCTTTTCGCTTCTTAATCTGGATTTGAAAGATAAATAGCCAAATAGTTGAGTTACTAATTCATAGATTTTTATAGGTTTTTAATATTTTGAACAAGAGTAAAGGAGGAGCGCATGCACAAGATTTTTACTAGTAGAAGATGACCAAGTTATTCGGCAACAAGTTGGGAAATTAGTCTCTGAGTGGGGCTTTGAGTCGTTTTGGTAGAAGACTTTTATGGAAGTGCTGAGTTTATTTGTCCAGTCGGAGCCTCATCTGGTCCTCATGGATATTGGTCTGCCTCTTTAATGGTTATCACTGGTGCCAGGAGATTCGCAAGATTTCCAAGGTGCCCTATCATGTTTCTGCTCTTCGAGAGTCAGGCTATGGATATCGTCACTGGCGATCAATATGGGAGCGGATGACTTTGTAACCAAGCCTTTTGACCAGCAGGTCCTCCTTGCCAAGGTTCAGGGCTTATTGCGCCGCTCCTATGAATTTGGGCGGGATGAAAGTTTGCTAGAGTATGCAGGTGTAATCCTCAATACCAAGTCTATGGACCTGCACTATCAGGGTGAAGTCCTGAGTTTAACCAAGAATGAATTTCAAATTTTGCGGGTTTTGTTTGAACATGCGGGCAATATCGTGACGCGCGATGATCTGATGCGGGAACTCTGGAACAGCGACTTTTTCATCGACGACAATACTCTGTCTGTTAATGTGGCTCGTTTGCGCAAAAAGCTTGAGGAACAAGGATTAGCTGGCTTTATCGAAACCAAGAAAGGGATAGGATACGGACTGAAACATGCTTGATTGGAAACCATTTTTCTAGCCTCATCTGCGCTCTCGTAGTCGCATCTTGTCTATATTTTTCGTTGGGTTTTCTTGTTCTTCTCTTTCAGTTTCTGTTTGCTAGTCTAGGATCTTATTTTCTTTATTTTTTGCTGCTCAGTAGTTTTTTGACCTTTTTATTTTTGGCTTGGGATATGTTTGCAGAAGCTCAGACTTTCACTGACAGGAAGTTCTCTATGCTGAGAGAGATCCCAAGTCTCCTCTGGAATGTGCGCTGCAGAAAAACTCGAAGAGCGAGAGTCTGAATTGTATCAAAAGAAGTCGAAGCGCAAAGCAAACTGACGGATTTGTTTGATTACTATACCTTGTGGGTTCACTCAGATTAAGACCCCCATTGCGGCGAGTCGTCTCTTGGTAGCAGAAGTCTCTGATCGGGAGGTCAAACAGCAGCTGGAACAGGAAATTTTCAAGATTGACTCCTATACCAACCTGGTCTTACAGTACTTGCGTTTAGAGAGTTTTCACTATGATGACTAGTCTTTGGAAACAGGTCAAAGTGGAGGACTTGGTCAAGGAAATGGTTCGTAGCACGCACTTTTCTTTATCCAGAAGGGTTGACGGTCAATCTACATGATCTCGACAAAACCATCGTGACCGATAAGAAATGGTTGTTGGTCGTCATTGAACAAATTCTTTCAAACAGCCTCAAGCACACCAAGGAAGGTGGGCTCGAGATTTATATGGATGGCCAGGAGCTCTGTATCAAGGATACGGGAATCGGGATTAAAAACAGCGATGTCCTCCGAGTCTTTGAACGTGGCTTTTCAGGCTACAATGGCCGTCTGACCCAGCAGTCGTCTGGTCTCGGCCTCTACCTATCCAAGAAAATTTCTGAAGAACTTGGCCATCAAATTCGTATCGAGTCTGAGGTTGGAAAAGGAACGACAGTCAGAATTAAGTTTGCCGATATGAATCTGAGAATTGAGTGAGCACAATAGATAAGAGCCCAGGATAAGACAACTGGGCTTTTTATCTTTAACTGTGTATCCTAGTACATTATTTGCTTGGGCGTTTTCGGTTAAAAATAAAATCAACCAGACTTTGTGAAAGGTCATCTACAAAATCAAGCTATTCTTTTAACATCAGACTATAATTATCTAGTCGCATTCAATCTTCAATCCTTCCTAAGAACTGGGTTCAACATCAAAATGCAGAAATTACTAGTGGACTCGCTGGTGGGATGGATGTGACTGTAAGCAAAGAGGACAGTTGAAACTAGCTGATGATTATCCAGACTATCTTAATAAATCGATATTGCCTCTCGAAGATCAGGCTAGTCTTGTTTACGGCTCTATTCGAGCAAGTACCAGTGAGCAAATCAATGAGATTTTATGAGTTCTTTCTTATCGGTCTCTTCCTATTTATTATTTTTATGGTTGGTGCAGTATTAATTATCCACTATAAACAAATCTCTGAGGATATGAAGACCACGAATGCTTTATCATCTTGAAAAAGGTAGGTCCTGATCAAAAAGCAGATCAAGCAAAACCATTAACAAGCAAATCTTGACCGTTTTCTTTCTTCCTGTAAATTTTTGCTTCCTCCATTTTGGCCTTTTTCTTATCATATGCCTAGTTTGATTCTCAAGATCATTGAAGTAGTTGATGCGACCATGATGTTAACGATAATCTTATCTATCTGTTAAATTGATAGATTTCTTCAGGAAAAACTGTAAAATTTTTGATATAATATCAATGATGGACTGATGGATATTTAAAAGATAATCTTCAATAGAATGACAGATGAGGATTAAAAAAATATGTAAGATTGGACAGAAGTCTCTCACATCATCCATGCAGAAACAAGATTATATGAAATAAAAAGGAGTAACCAATGACCGAAACTATTCAACACGGGAATACCGTGAGAAATTATATGATGACCTTTCATGTTCGATTAAGTAATATATTGATTTTAATGTGTTCGATTTTTATTGCCTCTATAGGCCTAAATATGAATTCAACAGCTGTCGTTATTGGAGCTATGCTGATTTCCCCTCTTATGACACCGATTGCTGGACTGGGGTTTGGTTTTAGCTATTTTGATACGCGTTTAATTGAGCAATCTCTAAAGGTTTTATTTACTCAAGTATTGGTCAGTTTGCTTGTATCGGCTCTGTATTTCTGGATTTCTCCCTTATCTTATGCAAGTAGCCAGTTGATTGCACGAACCTCTCCAACCATTTGGGATGTTCTCATTGCTATTGCGGGTGGGATAGCAGGTGTCATTGGTTCAAGGAAAAAAGAAGCAAACAATATCGTACCAGGAGTAGCCATCGCAACAGCTCTGATGCCACCTATCTGCACTGCAGGATATGGTTTAGCTAATGGAAATGTTCGATTTTTATTTGGGGCCCTTTATCTTTTCTTGATCAACTGTGGCTTTATCATGCTAATCAACATTGTTGGAACAAGAATTATGATGAAAAAATCTGCCTTAAGTTCATTTAATGAGCTAAACATTAAAATTAGAATTGGGTTGATATCCTTGATTGTATTATTGGTCCTTCCAGCCAGCTATTCAGCAGTCACTCTGACGATGAATGAAAAACGAAAACAAGAGATCAAACAGTTCGTAGGAAAAGAGTTCGCCAATTATACGGTCATTAATCAAGTTTACGAGTCAAGTAATAATGAATTGGTCTTGACTGTTGTTGGAGATCCGATTTCAGAAGAAGAATTAGAAACAATTCGCCAAAAACAAGCCTCTTACGGTATTGAATCTGTTCAATTGAAAGTCAAGCAATTCCATAATTCGGAAAAATTAGATAGTGAGACGATCAAGGAATTTTATGAAACCATTGACAAGTATATTGATCAAAAACTATCTGAAAAAAATTTACAAAACGATCGCGCAAAAGAAAATGAAGCAGACAATGAAGCAGACAAGGATTGAGGATATTGACTTGTCTAATTAATGAGAGCAAATCTTGGGAAGAGATCTTATATTCAAAAGTTGGTGGATAGAAAGGATTGTTTATGAGGACACCATTTGTGGTGGTTTGACCAATCACTACTAGCTCGGGTTAAATAAAATATGAAAAGGCGTTGGGACAGAAATCGATAGACAAAGTCTCGATTTTCGTAGTCCCCAGCCCCGCGAGGATGATTAGGAGCTTTTTGAGTCTAAAAGACGAACAAAAAGTTCAATCAGCTACCGCGTCAAAGTTTAATTGCTAATAAAAAGTGAGGTCGGGATCTTTTGTCCCAACCTCTTTTTTAGGTAGCTGGAATTCTTATCCCAGGTTAAACGTTTTATTTCTCAACACGAGATTTGTTGGCGATATCAGCAAGGATAGCTTGAACAAAGTCATCAACTGAGACAGTTTGTGTTTCTTTTTGACCATAGCGACGAACATTGACTGTTCCGTCTTCCATTTTCCTTGTCACCAACGATCAATTGGTAAAGGGATCTTGCTGGTTTGAGAGCGGATTTTTGAACTGCATTTTTCATTGCGCTCATCCACATCAGCACGGGACACCGCGATCACGGGAGTTTCTAGCCACTTCCCATGCGTAGTCCACGTGTTTTTCGTTAGATACTGGGATGAGGGTTACTGGTGTGGTGCAAGCCATGTTGGGAAGGCACCCTTTGTAGTTTTTCAATCAAGATAGCTGTGAAGCGTTCCATAGTTGAGATAACACCACGGTGGATCATAACTGGACGATGTTCTTCACCATCAGCTCCGATATACTTGAGGTCAAAGCGCTCTGGCAAGAGGAAGTCAAAGCTGGATAGTTGAAAGTGTTTCTTCTTTACCAAGAGCAGTTTTTAACCTGGATATCCAATTTTGGTCCGTAGAAGGCTGCTTCACCTTCGGCTTCAAAGTAGTCCACACCCATTTCATCAAGGGCTGCACGAAGCATGGTTTGGGCATTTTCCCACATCTCATCGTTATCAAAGTACTTGTGAGTATCTTGAGGGTCGCGAAGAGAGAGACGGAAGCGGTATTCAGTCAAGTTGAAGTCTTCATAAACATCGATAATCAACTGCAGAGCACGCTGGAATTCTTCTTGGATTTGTTCTGGTGTAACGAAAAGGTGACCGTCGTTGAGGGACATCTCACGCACACGTTGAAGACCAGTGAGGGCACCAGATTTTTCATAACGGTGCATCATACCGATTTCAGCAATACGGATTGGCAATTCACGGTAAGAGTGAACATGGTGCTTGAAGACTTGGATGTGGTGTGGGCAGTTCATTGGACGAAGGACAAATTCTTCCCCGTCACCCATGTCCATAGTTGGGAACATATCTTCACGGTAGTGATCCCAGTGACCAGAAGTCTTGTAAAGTTCCACAGAGGCAAGTGGTGGAGTGTAAACGTGTTGGTAGCCTGCAGCTATTTCCTTATCGACAATATAGCGTTCCAATTCACGACGGATAGTCGCACCGTTTGGCAACCAGAATGGCAAACCTTGTCCCACTTCTTGAGAAATCGCGAAGAGGTCAAGCTCTTTACCAAGTTTTTCGGTGGTCACGTTCTTTGGCTTCTTCACGCATTTGAAGGTAGTTCTTCAAGTCTTTCTTGTCAAACCAAGCTGTACCGTAGATCCGTTGCATCATAGCATTGTCGCTATTTCACGCCAGTAAGCACCAGCACATGGAGAAGGTGGAAAAAATTTGGATACGACCTGTTGATGGGACGTGCGGTCCACGGCAGAGATCCACGTATTCACCCCTGACGGTAGATGGTCGAAACCACCCTCATCTTTCGAGAGTGTTCTTCAATCAATTCCAACTTATAGGGTCGTTTTTGAAGATTTCACGCGCTTCATCTTTGGTTACTTCCTCACGAATAGACGGGAAGTTTTCTTTGACGATTTTTGCATTTTCTTCGATGACAGGCAGGTCTCGTCAGAGATTTGACCAGCAGTATTGTTTGGTATCGTAGTAGAAGCCATCTTCGATAGCTGGACCAACCCCAAATGAATATCTGGGAAGAGGCGACGAGCTGCTTGGGCAAACAAGTGAGCAGCTGAGTGGCGCAAGATTGGCAGAGCATCTTCGTGATCAGGCGTCGATTTCGATGCTTCCATCTTCGGTGATAGCACGAGTAGTGTCGATGAGTTTGCTGTTGAATTTACCAGCCAAGGCTTTTTGCTAGGAATTGCTGATGGATTGAGCAATTTCAAAAGTTGTAACGCCAGATTCGAATTACTGAACAGCGCCATCTGGGAAAGTAATCTTAATCATGGTTTTTCTCCTTAAATATTTATTCTATTTTTGTTGGACAATTTTAAGAGCCGAGCAACTTCTTCTGTAGTCTGAGTTTTCTGGTTGACTACCATCTGTTACGAGACTAGGATAGCCTAATTTCATCGCTTTCCTTACGAACCATTTGAGCAAAAAGAATATCTCGTTGCATCCAGTTTCCAAAAAGCTTGCTCAGGGTTGGTTGCCCTCTAAGACATAAGGAACCCATCTCTCTGTGTATAATGCTTTTTGAAAATCGGCTGTTGGAGTCAAGCATAGATAGGAAGACGTTGGACATTCCAAGCTCCTTTGCAAGTGAGGCAAAAGTCCAGCTCCTTCCACCAAGAGGATCTGTTTTGATTTTTATCAAGTAAGATTTTTACATAAGGAAAATCTCTTCACAAAAGCGCTATTCTTCATCTGCCATCTCTTCTGGATTTCTCATCCAGATTTGTTCTGGACTTCTATCCTGCCCAAGAAACTCGGCTAAACAGTGAGTCTGCGCTTGCTTGACTCATCATCTCTTCTATCAAATCATCTAGTTTGATATGAAGTAGTTGATATTGTCTAGCAAGAAGTGAGGCAATTGTTGACTTTCCACTGCAAGGTGATCCGCCAATCCTTATAAAGCATCGTTCTTTCCTCAGCTGGCTGACAAAAACGCCATCCTCGAAAAGGACGTCCGCAACGTGGTTCCACCTTCATTTATGTTCCTCAAAAGAGGACACCTCTGATTGGCTCTAACGTGGCCACCGTTTTATATTTTCATAAAAGTCAGTTGAGTAGTATCAGTTTAGGCTTTCATGCCGTTTTCCATGCAACCACGCACTCTCTAGTAGAAAAGGGACTAAGTGACTTGTCTCTATGCATTATTATAGCATGATTATGAGAAATTTTCAAGAGATTTTTGTGAAAGTTTTATTTTCCTTGCTGGAGCATGTATTTTGATACCTGAGACCTGCAGCTCCATACCAAGTGAGGCAAAAGAGTTCATGCTAGAAACAGGCGAGAATGAATTCATGAAAGTGATGATGGTAAAGCAAGAGAGCAATCCAATTCCAGCAACCACCAAACTGAGAAGAGCGAAACCGGTAGCTATAGAGAGAGGATACGATGAGAGGTTGCCAAAGGTGAAAAAGGATAATGTTATTTATGTAGAGTCCTTTTCAGCGTATAAGGGGTCAGAAATCAGTAGTGAAAAAGCCAATTCATAGAGAGGCCAGTAAAGAAGAATATGACAAGGTAGTATGGGATATACTTAAGATAGTTCCGCATGGCAATCGTCTCAATCTGCAAAAATAGAGATGTAGAAGACCACATGATCCTAAATGAAGGAGCTCTCTACCTATATTATAGCACGATTTGGGAAGCTCTTACAAGTTGATCAGGTAAGCAGTGATAGTGATGGAGTGTTTTCTGCTATAATACTAACAGTAAAAGTAAGAGGAAATGAGGAGAAGAATGAGCGAAAATAGCAGTTCTTTCAGATATACATGAGAAATACGACAGCTCTGGAGCTGTGCTGGCTGAGTGCAAGAGCTGCAAGGGTAGACAGTACTGGCTTTTGGGAGATGTTCTGTGCTGGAACAGGACGCTTAGAAGGATATTGAGACCTCTTGCGTTAGCTTGCCCATCTACTAGAGTCCTTGAAATTGGGAGAATAGTCTCTGGCGTGTGCATCACTAAGCTAGATCCTACAAAAGCTAGCCATCGCTATCTCCTGCGCCAATGCCAGTATATCTTAGAAGAAATTAGCTCTGAAGAAATTGAAGGCCTCCACAATCAACCCATGCAGAGTTCATCGTCAGTTTGGTGATTTGGTCGTGTGGAATCACTCACCATCTCCCTGATAAAAACTGGGGTAGAGGTTGATTCATACGGGAAACAAGAAGATTTTGATAGATTGGTGACGGAATCGCATGCCTCTATCGCAGTGTATGGCCCATATCCACTGACAATTTCTTCGTTGGAAGTGACGGACAGTTGATTCTTAATCCAGGTTCGATTGGACGACCTTCTTTTTAGATGCGCGGTTGCATAGGATCTGCGTGCCCCAGTATATGATCTTAGAGTTTGATGAAGCAGGTTTGTCTGATGTTGATTTTTCGTCGAGTGGATTATGATGTAGAGCCCGAATTGCAGCTGGCTGAGGATGTAAAGCTCCCTATTTTTCAGGTCTATCTATGAAAGTTTGGTAAAATGGATTCACCACATCACAATCAGGAGCTTCTGTATGAAATTGCTCAAGAACAGGGCATGATGCCGAGTTGGATGCATGGTTTGGATAGTGGTATGATTGACACGTACAACGTAAAAGTGTGCATAATGGGTATCAGATAGGATGGAAGGAGAAGAAGATGCAAATTTCAGGTCGATTTTACGATTGCGACTCATATGTTATCTATTGCTCTATCAAGAGTCAAGAGAGCAAGGTAACCAGTGATTTTTCTCGCAGCCAGTGTTGGGGTCAATCCGAGTCATTGTCGCAAAACCTTGTCTCAACTCAAAAAGCTGAGCTGATATCAGTTGCGTGGGACAGGGCGGCACGCGAGATTCTCAAGACTTACAAGATACTAGTCTTTTGAGTGTTTATCAGGCAGTCGAATGTTTGAGGAAAATCCGGTAAGCTCTTTAGTTTTCATGAGCAATCCCAACCCTTAACTGTCCAGTAGAGGCAATATTCATGAAGTTTTAGATCAAAAATTGCTAGATGATCCAAGAAGCGATGAAAAGCCAACTTCGTCAGACGAGTCTGGCTCAGGTTGTGGCAGATGCTCAGATAGAATAGACAAAGTAAGAGGGCTAGAGTCCTCTTTTCTATTGCTATATTATGGTACAATGTAGTCATCAAAGGAGAAAACTATGTACTTTATTGCAGGATTTTTCGTCTACTTTTTCTGATTTCATTTTAGAGGACAATCGCAGTCTCTGGAATCCAGCTCTCTTGCTTTTTATCTCTGCTCTTTCTTACCTGTCTAGTGCCAATCTTTTTTGTCGAGGCTGAGGCAAGAAGAGTGCACATGATTTTCTTTTGCAGTGATTTTTCTGCTTCCATTTTTAGATTTTTCAGTGGCTTTTTCCTTATTTATAACGGATTGGTGTTATTGAAGAAAGAAGGAAATCCAAGGCAAATTATTGTCTCTCAGGCTAGGGTGTGTGATTCTGTTCTTTTTGTGATCATGGCGATCCGAGATGAGGCTGATACCAATGGTTTGTTCTATACCAATCATTTAGTGAATATTATCTTTTTCTTTTGATTTATTCATATTTGATTTTTCGTTTTGCCTTTGCAGGATTTCTGCTTTACTCTATCCTGTATCTTTTTATTCCTAAGAAAAAATATTAGATTTTATTATTATTCACGGTGCAGGCTTATTGAATGGAGAAAAAGTAACTCCCTTACTGAAGAGTCGTATTGATAAGGCAGTGAGAAAGCTATCACCAGTCTCTCAATCCCAATGTTAAAATCATCGCTAGGTGGGGGTCAAGGTGGGGATGAGAAGATTTTCCGAGCTCAGGGCAATTTGTAATTATTTGCTGGAAGACAAACGGATGTTCCGAGAGAAGCTTGATTCTCCCTAGAGGAAGACTCAACGACGACTTTATGAGAATCTTCTCTTCTCAAAAAGAAATAGGAAGAGGCTGGTGACCAGTCCACGTTTTCTCTTTGTGACTAATGATTACCATGTTTTTCGTACCAGTACCTATGCTCGCCGATATTGGGATGAAGGGAGATGGTCTTGGTTGCCTGCACAGCCGCCTCACTATATCCCATCGGCCTTTATTAGAGAATATATTGCTCTATGTGTGAAGATGAGATGGCTTTTTATCGCCTTCATACTTTATTAATTTTAGCTCTGATTTTCTCCTAGAGGTGTTCTATGGTAATATGTAAAATTCATATTGTAATTCTTGTTAGAATCTCTAAAAATCTTGTAGTAACCCTAAGGGACAAAATTGTCACTAGTAATGAAAAGAGCAGGGTGAAAGTGATTGTGAGTGCGGTTTTTGTAACGGTTTCATGATTGCTCGTCAATCAATTGAACAATTTCTAACCTAGTTGCAGATTTTCAGAGAGAGTCAAAAATAGGCAACTGAATATGAGTAGACTAGAATTTTACAGTCAACGACAAATAAAAATGTGAACAGCAACAGAGGTTCATCATTTTCTTTTGATCTATGGCGAAAATGGCCTTTAGTTCCTTCAGGATAGTTTGTAAGTTACGACCGCTTGTTCTCCCTTGTTGTGGTTGGTAGAGTAGTTGGAAATACTTGCGAATAGTTTCTTCAAATTGCATGGAGGAGGTACAATTAGTCTTTGCGTACTCCAACATTCGTTTTTCACCAGGATGGGTTTGCTCATTGAGCGCAAATAACAAGTCAAAGTAGGAAGCAAAAAACTCACTCGTACGATGATTCATGCTAAGAAGATCTTGGCGTTTGATAGCTTTTTCTATTTGGTGAGAGAAGGCAGGCATGGCTTGGTCTAGCAAAAGGAGTTGCCTTTCAGATGATATGTTTTTGAGTTCCTGTGGATAGGGAATCTGGTAAGTTCTTTGGAGCAGAAGCATAGTGTCCATTCGGATCGTATAGAATCTTGCTGTGGAGTAGATTGTGCCACACAGGTTGTATAAGAGTTTTGGGCTTTGATGCTGAAAAACAGTTGAGTTTAGTTCTTGTTCAAAACGACTCCAGCGAACGATAAATCAACTCGATTTCGGATACCGATTGTTTAGTACACAGTCGTCCTCTAATTCCCCAAAACTGGTTTTCCAATTTCCATATAGGAGCAGTAGTTGCTAAGAATGATTTGACGAGTTTTTCGTCAATAGGTGAGTTAAGATAGACATAGACATCATAGTCAGAATTTTTGATCGTAGTCTTGTCCTGCACGTGAGACCACCAAGAGCGATAGCTTCTACTTGTTTCAGTTGAGAAAATTCTTGCAAAGTTCTTGAATCATTACTTTTTCTCCTTTTTATTTTACGATTTTAAAATGTGTTGTTAATTCCAGTAAATTACCTTCGGGATCAGATACAACTGCTTCATAGTACCCATCACCAGTTGTTCTTGGACCGGATTGAATAGAAAAACCATCTTTTTCAAAGCGTTTTGCAAATGCATCAACATCCGCTTTGTCTCCTACAGCAATAGCTAAATGGTAAAAAATCCAAAACTATTTTTATTCTTTTCTACAATATCTGAGGCGATGACAAAGTTCTAGACGTGCACCATTTTTTTAAAAATTCAAAAAGTAAGATGAGAATTCTGTTTTTAGGATTGTAATATTTTTCGTTGCAACGGCATTAAAAGTATTTCTCATAAAAAGATTTCATTTTTTCTAAGTCATTTACCCAAACACCTGCGTGTTCAATTAGAGATTGTCATTGTAGTTATCCTTTCTTGTTAAGTTATAGCTATCTTTGATAAAATATCAAACGATAAGGTAAAATGGAATAAAGTGAAGTCAATACATCCGAAGTGCTTTTTCAATTTCCTTTGTAGAGAATATGTTCTATCGAGTGTCTTCTTTGAGCTATAAAAAGCAAAGAAATCACGACAATGTCCACGACAATAAAATCCTTAAAGGAACCAGTACTTATTCAAGAGTATAGTGGTATTTCCCGTCAGATTGATAATCCTTTTCCTAGATACTAGCAGATACCGCCAATGCAATTTTTCTATCTTCTAATTTATCTCCTCCATTTTACCATAGAACTAACTGACAATTAATATAGCGTCCATCCATAATAACGACGGACTAGAAGAAATTAAATATAGGAGATTGAAAAACTAAGTTTTTAATGTGATTCAACTAATGTTTACTCTCTTTATATAATTCGTGAATTGTATATTCTTCTGTAGATTTCCTCACTCCAAGGTATATTAATAATTGAATGATCCATTTATATTCTCCACTAATTATTGACATGGTATAGCTAAACCACTTTTTCTAGGTGAAATACCTATTTTTCCACCGATTCATAAGCCAATTGACTGTTAAAAAGTTCTTATCAATATTTTTTTCTACACTATTAATTATTTTCAGCCCACTCATGCATGATAAACATCAGAATAGAAAAGAACAGAAGATAGAACGGATAAACTGAAATATTGGTGACATCACTTAGATTCCAAAAAGCTTTGGCATAAAGGCGGAACCGATATAGGCAGAAGCCATCTGAATGCCGATTAAACTCTGACTATTTTCCCTTCCAAAACGCTCTGGAGTAGAATGGATAATGCTCGGATAAATCGGTCACAACCAAGACCAACAGTAGCAAGTCCTATTAAGGCAATTGTATAATGAAAGCTAAAGGTAAGGAGAATCAGACCTATGAAAATTACAATGAACCCTAAGCGAATCATACTTTTATCTTCAAGTTTTTTTCTGCAATAAAAACCAGAAATTGCTCTGCCACCAGTGATTCCTATGTAAAATATTGAAGCGAAGGATGTTGCCGTTTCTGCTGGAATATCTTTGACCACATTCAACCAACTAGCTGCCCAAAGTCCGGTCGTCTGTTCAAGAGCACAGTATCCAAAAAAACAAAGCAAAATTTGAGGGGCGCCTTGAAGTTTTAAGGCTTGAGAAATTGAAAGAATATCTCTATTATATTCAACTTCATCCCTTGTTCTTTTGCAGTCCATAGGGGTAAAGAAATAAATATAATAGTTGTTAGTATAACCTGTATGATTCCAATGATTCTGTAACCGACAGGCCAGTCGTAACCACTTGACAAAATCATTCCCATGATATAAGGACCGATAGAAGCCCCCATCCCCCACATACAATGTAGCCAAGATAGATGCTTAGAAGAAAAATGCAATGCTACATAGTTATTCAGTGCGCTATCAACTGCTCCTGCACCAAGACCATAGGGGATAGCCCATAGGCACAGTTGCCAATATTCTTGACAAAAAAGAAAAACCAAATAAGGATAAAGCAGTTAGCCCTACCGAAACTGCTGTCACTCTAGCTGTAGAAAATTTATGAATTACTCTATCTGCATTTAAAGAAGAAATTATTGTACAAACAGAAATAATCAGAAAGATGGAGCCTGCTCCCGGTAATAGTTGAATTTAAGCTACGATACATATTTAGACAAGCGCTTCCTAAAATAGCATCAGGTAAACCTAAACTAATAAAGGCCAGATAGATAACCGCTAACAACAACGAAATCATTTAGTTCTCCTTGTTAGATTGCTCTTCTTTTGATTTCTAGAATCTTGTTTTTTCCAATTGATTGAACTCCGTTCAGTATGAATGGGTCTATCTCAGTCAATCTTTCAAGGATTGGGTGGAATTCTTTAGGAAGACAGGTGTCAGAAATTTTTATATTTTCTTGTAAAGATGGACAATAATATGCAATAGCATCCGGAGCAATGACTGATGTTAATGCTGTTATCTGATTTAACAAAAAGAAATGTGAAGTCATTTGAACGTGATTGGCGATCTGCAGGTTTATATCCATTCATGAGATAGCCAACTTCCCTGCAAAACCATTTCTTCCACGATGCAATCTTTATTGATAATAATACCAGAACCGGCAAAATCTGTATCTGGCTGATAGAGAAGGGCCAATGTTCTAAATTCTGGAGTGAATACACATAACCAAGAGAAGCAACATTAACATCATTCTCTAAAACAATGGGTATCGTTGTAAGGGATGAAAGTGACGTTAGAAGATTTTTGATTGATCTGTTCCAAATCAGAATAGATAATTTCTCCTTGTTCTCCAATAATACCAGGAAAACTAAGTACTAATACCTGAATCAGTGGATCACTGGTAATTAGTTTTTTTACTACATTGTGAATTTCATCTAATGTCCCTGTGGAACTTACTAAAATTTGTTCATAAACTGAATGGCCTCCCAGATTAAAATGAGTTTGCACGTATTCTGTATTGAGAAAAGATGTGACTAAGAATAATAGTTCCAATATGGATATGATCTTCTCTTAATTGATACAATTTTGACTTTTCTACACTCAGTTGAACAGGCATTCTCTACAAATTCAATCTCTTCACTATTCTCTAATATTTGTAAGATATTGGTAGTTCCCGCCAGAGAAATTCCTGTTTGACTGGATAACTGATTCTTGGTCCATGTTCCTCCTTGATAAAAACAGGATCGTACTTGTGAATATTTTCTTGCTTTAAATCAATTATTTTTGCTAATTCTCTACCTTTTCGACACGTTTTTGTCAAAAGTATTGTAGCATATTATATTTTTGTTTGCAATAAGATATTTTTTTAAAAACCTTAGTTTCGCTTTTCCTAATTTTAGGAGTGGTCCTCTTGCAGGAAAGGATAATGCTGTTTTTGATTTATGGTATCAATGTGCTTATGAAATTTTTCATTCTTAGTTTTGGGATGAGTGGTACAGATTTTTACGAACATTTTTATTATGATGGCAACTGGATGCAGTCTGCACTTGTATTATTTAGGACAAGTGGTATAATTAGTTATACAAATCATACTTAAAGGAGTGGTGGTTGTGAAAGCATCAAAAAGGTAAATATGCTTGGACAGCTACAGTTGGAGAAAAGGGTCAGATAGTAATACCAAAACAGGCGCGAGGATGTTTTTAATATCAAACCGGGTGATACGATTCTGCTTCTGGTGATGAAAAGCGTGGAATTAGCCATACCGCCGAAGGGAGCCTTTGCTCACTTGATGGAAATTGCTTTTGAAGAGAAAGAGGATGAATAATATGGGTTGTGTTCTGGAGATAAATAATCTGACAAAAATATTCGGCTTTTTGAACTAAAAATCGATTAGCTTTTCAGATTAAGGCCGGTGAAGTTATGGGATTTATCGGCAGGAATGGAGCAGGTAAGACTACAGCACTTAAATCCATTCTCAATCTTGTCCACCCTGATGCAGGGAATGTCCGTATTCTTGGAATGGATTATCTGGATAATGAAGATGAAATCAAACAACAAATTGGTTACGCGGTAGGGGAACCAATTATTATAAAAGAAAAATTAAAGGATATTGTCGCTCATTACTCGTATTTTTTTATGATAACTGGGATGATGAATCGTATCGTCATTATCTTGACGCATTTAAACTTGATGAAAATAAGAAAATTATGGAACTGTCTGAGGATGAAAGTAAAATTCTACCTTACTAGCTCTTTCTCATCAGGCTGAGGCTTTTGATTTAGATGAGCCAACAAGCGACCCGGACCCAGTATCCAGAGATGAGATTAATGAGATTTTCCGAAAAACTCGCTGAAAAAGGTGTGGCAATCTTGTTTTCTACTCATATTACTAGTGATTTGGAGAAATGTACAGATACGATTACTTACATCAAAAATGGAGAATTGCTTTTATCGACCAATAAAGAAGACTTTATTCGCTATTTCACAGGGGAAATAGGTGGTGCGCCAACATTGGAAGACATTATGGTGCATATCGAAAGGAAGAGGTGAATTTGTGATGAGAAAACTTCTCTATAAAGAAATGAGATTGTCAGCAAATCCTTTGAGTTATTGGTTTATAACTTTTTCAGCTATGACGATGATTCCAAGGTATCCTATTCTTGCAGGTTCCTTTTTATTTGTCTAGGTATATTTTATACCTACCAGCAGGTTCGGGAATGCGATGATATTACCTACACGGTCATGTTGCCGGTCAGGAAACAGGATGTGGTGACAGCTAAGTATCTATTTGTACTGCTCATCGAATTAGTGGCATTTGTCTTATGCGCATTGCTAACAATTATTAGGATGAAAACTTTAGGGATACCGCACCGTATGTGACAAATCAATTGATGAATGCAAATGCGGCTTATCTTGGCTATATAATGCTTGTATTTGCAACCTTTAACAGTGTTTTTTTCTGCAGAGCTTTTTAAAAACAGCTTATAAGATTGGGAAGCCTTTTATCCTATTCTGCGCAGTCGCAACTGTCATAATATTCATGGGAGAGATATTACATCATATTCCTGGATTAGAAAGCCTAAATGATCCTGTAAATTTAAGCATACCACAGGTTGTGATATTGCTGATTGGTATTGTTATGTTCAAGTTATATACCTGGTTTTCTTATCAAAAGCAGTTAAGGATTTCGAAAAAAACTTGATTTATGATCGTTAGGGAATTATGGATTAGATAATCTATGAAATGTCTGAGTGTTAATCATTTTCGGTTAGCACATGGATTACTTATTTTTACTTTTTTTGACAAAAATTATATTCTAGCAGTAGAATATATAAAGAAAAATAAATATCAGAAGAGGAAATTGCTAATGGTTTTTGACTTTAAGAAAGAATTTAGGAGTTTTATCCAACTAAGACAAATCGATGATTGTTAAGATTCTCAAAATGAATTTTTTAGCAGTTCGAGGTAAAGAAATCCTAATGAAGAAGGTGGCAGTATAAACAAGCTATTAACCTACTTACCCACTTGCCTATACTATCAAAATGAGTAAAAATACAGATTACCGAATGAATGGCTACTTTGATTTTTGTTGTGCCACCATTAGAAGGTTTTTGGTGGCAGGAAGGTATTAAAGGTGTTGATTATGAACGTAAAAGCGATTTTCGATTTATCTCTCCTTCGTCTGCCAGATTTCGTAAGTAAAGAAAATTTTTGACTGGGCTATCCATCAAGCGAAAACTAAGAAAAATGGATTTTTCCAACGTGGAATACTTTACTTATGACGAAGGTCTATGTGTTCAATGTTTGCATGTCGGTTCTATAATGATGAACCTATAACAGTTGAACGAATGCATGCTTATATGGAAAATGAAGGCTATCAACTGGATATTACAGATGAACGTATGCACCATGAAATCTATATCAGCGATTTTCGTAAAAACAGAACCTACCAAACTGAAAACTATTCTCAGACATCCGATTAAAAAGAAATAGGGAGAATAAAAATGGTTATCAAGACATCCTTAACAGAGGAGTTAATCCTCGGTATATTGGCAGAGCAACCGCATCATGGCTATCAGATTGAAAAACTTATTGTTGATAGAGGCATGAGAAAATGGACAGACATGGTTTTTCTTCAATTTATTATGTACTTGAAAAATTGGAGAAGAAAGGTCTGGCAAAGAGTGTACCAGCAAAGGGAAAAGATAAAAAAGAGTACAGCATTACAAAGCTGGGGTTAACAATTTTAATTGAAAAAACACGTCAGCGATTAGTAGAACGACAGCCGGCGAACTCACATTTTATGACTGCATTGGCAAATAGTCAGAATATGTCCTCTAAAGAATTATTGCAGGCTCTTACGGAACGAAAATATATTTTGGAAAAGGATTTGCAAGTCTTGAAGAATCAACAAGCAGGAGGACATTGCCTACCAAGGTCTGCCAAACAGTTATTCAGTTTGGGGTTTAACCATGCTCAAGCAGAGCTAAATTGAGTTTAGAGTCTGAAATTCAAACTTTACAATTACAGTGAAATCCAAAAAATTTTTCAGAGGAGATGGTATATGAAAGTTGGATATAAAACCGTTCATAGAGACAGCATTGTAGAATCTACTGCAACAGGAACTCTCTTGAATCAGCTTGATGTTGAATTAATGAGTCGATGTTATTTGGTTTTGGGAGAAGGTCTGGAATTTACTCTTTGGAATATGAAATCCATGAATATGCCGTTTATAGGCGGGAGAATTAAAATCTGATTTAGAGATATTTTAATAATTGATAATTACAGATTAAAAATTTGGAGAGGACCTGAGATTAAAATGTGTAAAGAATGTTATGTTGATCAAAGTAGAGTGACACACTTTTAAACCCCTTGGAATGCTTAAAAATCATACACAATATATTTTGCGGAACTTGTGGTCGGTGTATTTTAGTATCGAGTACAATCCAAATCGTGGATTGCAACGGTGAATTTTTCCAGTTTAAGTCATTAGAAATTGCAAAGCTATATTTAAGAACTGCCGATTATACAGAAAAAAGCCATGGTATTTATGAATTAAAAAGTGAGAATGGTAGAATTTCTTATAAAAATTTTGCTAGCAATGAAGATTTGAAGATATATCTAAAAAAAGAATAAAGGAAAACTTGTGAAAAATGGCGTCTGTTTTTTCAGTTGAAAAATATCAGAATTTCCCAACACACAGGTAAGAAAGATTGACCTCTGGTGAAATACAAAAATATATGTCAGAAAGATAAAAAGATTATGGAAGTGATTCGGTGGAAAACTTAGTTATCTATATACATGGTAAGGGATGGAAATATAGAGGAGACAAATCATTATCAATCTATTTTTAGAGAAATGACGTTATCGGTTTTAACTATAAATCACAAACTCCTTAGGGAAGCGGAGATAGAATTTCCAATACTATATGATAGGTGTGCTAAATCGTATGACTCTGTTATTTTAATTGACAAATAGCATCGGTGCTTACTTTTGCAATGCTATCTTTAGTTGAAAGAATATTTCTCAGGCCTTATTTATTTCCCCTATTGTAGATATGGAGAAACTGATAATGGATATGATGAAGTGGTTATATTACAGAAGATGAGTTAAAAAGTAAGAAAGAGGTTGAAACAGAATTTGGTGAAACATTATCTTGGGAGTATTTATCTTATGTGAAAAATCATCCCATTAGGTGGAATGTTCCCACTTCTATTTTTATATGGTGAAAAGATAATTTAACTTTTCAAGAAACCATAACGAAGTTTTGCAGAGCAAATTGGAGCAACTCTTACAATCATGAAGAATGGAGAGCATTGGTTTCATACAGATAAGCAATTAAAATTTTTAGACACATGGGTTAAAAATCAACTTAATAAATTCGTATTAATTTTTGATAACAAGAGGTAAAAATTATGAAAACAATATATAAAGAAGATATCGTACAGGGTTAACAGACCTTGGCCTGAAAAAAGGAGATGTAGTCATTGTACATACATCGTTAAAAAGTATTGGATATGTATGTGGAGGAGCACAGGCTGTGATAGAAGCTCTAATTGAAGTTGTTACTTCTGAAGGAACCATTGTGATGCCCACGCAGTCATGGAAAAATCTAGATCCGGAAACAGGTGTGCACTGGAATGCAGAGGAGTCAGACTGGGATAAAATTAGAGAGAATTGGCCAGCATATGATAAACAGATAACGCTAACAAAATACGATGGGAGCTGTTGCAGAAATGTTCCGTCAATGGTCGGGAGCATCAGAACAGATCATCCAGCAAGATCAATTTGTGCATGGGGAAACATGCTGAATATATTACAGCGGAACATACTCTTTCAAATATATTTGGTGAGGGTTCACCTATCGCAAAACTCTATGAACTTGATGCAAAAGTACTGTTGTTAGGGGTTGGATATGATAAAAACACTTCCATACACTTAGCGGATGTCCGTGCAGAGTACCCTGGGAAACATGACTGTGTTGAGCATAGTGCCATACTTCAAGATGGTGTTCGGATATGGAAAGCGTATAACACCTTATTTGTTGACGGAGAAGATTTTGAGGACATGGAAGCGCCTTTGAGGAAATGGCCTTTGCAAAAGATAGGAAAAATAGGCAATGCCGATTCTAGATTGATGCAACAACGTGAACTAGTAGATTTTGCTGTCTCTTGATTGAAAAAACATCGTGAGATGAACTGAATAAAACATATATTGCAACAAAATCAGTTAAATGATAAGAGTAGTATAGTAGATTGAGCAAAAATGAGTTCAAAATTGACCAGTACACACAAGAAAGTATCTCTACTTATGAAAATATAAAAATGTGAACGAAAAATAGATGTTCACATTTCTTTTTTATTCTGC
>BNJU01002085.1_pt1 | contig 116035 bp, 154 predicted proteins | sample 8539281 | NCBI WGS metagenome assembly BNJU01 (sample SAMD00202456, study PRJDB9452) | human saliva metagenome | isolation source: human saliva | place: Japan
CCGTAAGTAATTATCATTAACCGAAAAGGTAATAAAATGAAAATCCCCTCTTTACATAGTAGTCAGTAAAGAGGGGACCTATATCAGAACACGATATATGTTAAGTTAAACTTACTTAAATTGATTACAAAGGCTATCAAATAATGCTTGATCAGGTTTAACAACATCTTCAGTCAATGGACGTGGATGTGCACCACCATTAACAGCGGCCATAGCTTTTTCAAAGGAAGGTTTAGTCGTATCTTGATAGATAAGACCAGTCACCAAACCTTGTGTTTCACCTAATGTTTTAAGTGCAGTCGCACGGTCTGTTGGATCATATCCTTCTGGCAAGCTAGTCAAATGTTCTTTGAACCAGTCATAGCTATTGTGTTTGTTGTATGTAACACATGGGCTAAATACGTTGATGAAGGAGAAGCCTTCATGGTCCATAGCTTGTTGAATCAAATCAACGAGTTCAGCACGGTTAATCATATAACCTTGTGCAACAAATGTAGCACCTGCAGCGATAGCAGTTTCACAAACGGACAATGGTGATTCAAAAGCCCCACGAGGTGTTGTTTTTGTAACAAAACCGATATCGGAACGAGGGGATGCTTGACCTTTAGTCAAACCGTAAACATGATTATCCATAACGATATATGTCATGTTTACATTACGTTTGAAAGCATGAATAGTATGACCCATACCGATAGCGAACGCATCACCATCACCGGAACAAGCGATAACTTCTAAGTCTTGGTTAGCAAGTTTAACGCCTTGAGCGTATGGAAGCGCACGACCATGAGTTGTATGTGCACCATATGCATAGAAATAACCACCGATACGGCTAGAACAACCGATACCAGAGATAACTGCCAATTTTTCAGGTGGAATATTTTTTGCTACTACTGCATCAGTAATGGCAGCTTGTACCCCATAATGACCACAACCAGGACACCAGTTAGGGCGAATATCATTTCTGTAATCTTTAGCTGTTGTCATATTATAGGACCTCCTTAATTGCATTTTTCACATATGATTTTGTGAATGGATTACCATCATATTTCAAGCAGCTAGAAATTTTGGATTTCTTATGCATGTTGATTTTGAATAGGTTAGTCAATTGACCTGTTGCATTATGTTCTACAATAACAACTTTTTTAGCTGCATCCATGAATGGTTGCAATTGTTTTGCAGGGAATGGTTTAATCAAACGAAGTTGTAAATGGTTAACTTTAACGCCTTCTTGATCGAATTCAGCAACTGCTTCTTCGATAGCACCACGGCTAGAAGCCATACCTACAACGAGTACATCAGCTTCATCGTATTTTGCATTGTTCAAGAATGGTTCATAGTTATCAGCTACAGTTTCCAATTTGCGGAAACGTTTATCAGTTTGCGCTACGTGCATTGTAGGCGCTTCTGCTGGTTTACCTTCTTCATTATGTTCTAGACCAGTAGAAAGGAATAGACCATTTTTCATGCCAGGAATCGTACGAGGAGAAATACCATCTTCTGTCAATTCAAAGCGTTTGAAGTAGTTAGGTTGTTCCAATTCAGGAAGGTCAGCTTCCTTCATCATTTTACCGCGATTAATAGGTACACGGTTCAAGTCGAGATGTAGGAACAGATTGTTTATTCAAACCTTGTTGTAAGTCCGGCATAAAGATAACTGGGCATTGATACATTTCTGCCAAGTTGAAAGCTTTTTGAATTTCGTAGAAACATTCTTCGATGGATGTTGGAGAAATAACGATACCTGCATAATCGCCATGAGCGTTGTAGCAAGCCGCATCAATATCGGATTGTTCTACCTTTGTAGCCATACCTGTGGATGGGCCGGAACGTTGTACGTCGATAACAACCATAGGAAGTTTCTGCCATGGATGCCATAGACAAGGATTCTGCCATCAAGGATAGACCAGGACCAGAAGTACAAGTGAAACCACGAACACCTGCATATACACCGCCCATAGCAGTCATACAAGCTGCGATTTCATCTTCTGTTTGAACGATAGTAGCACCTAATTTATCCATGTTTTTAATCATGTATTCCATTACTTCAGATGCTGGAGTAATAGGATAGGATGCCATGAAACGAGAACCTGCTGCAATAGCACCAAGAGCACATGCTTCATTACCTAATAAGAACATTTGATCTTTCTTACCAGGAGCTGGTAATGTATCGATTTCTACATCACCTAATTTTTCCATTACAAGGCTATGACCATCATCAAAAGCTGCCAAGTTTTTATCCACGATTTCTTGGGATTTTTTCGCAAATTTTGCAGCGATTGCATCTTTAAACATCTTAGTGTCGAAACCAAGAAGCGCTACGGACATACCAAGTGCTACGATATTACGCATCAACAAGGAACCTTGTTTCATTGCCGTTTCAGAGATTGGCAAGGATAAGCAGTTAACTTTGGAACCTTCAAATTTAGAAAAATCTGGTTTTACTTTACTATCGCAGATGATATAACCACCATCACGCACTTCAACACCATGCATATCAACAGTTTCTTGGTCAAGAGCCAACAAGAAGTCTACGCCTTCACCAATGGACATAACTTGTTCTAATGCAACGCGCAATGCGAAGGTAGTATGACCACCTTTGATGCGGGATGCAAACAAACGTTGACTGTATAGAGAATATCCTTCTTTTGCAAGGATTGTAGCCATGATTTCGCCACAGCTCTCGATACCTTCACCTTGTTGTCCACCCATTTTCCAGATAAAATCTTTACGTTTTTGCAAGAGATTCACCCTCCTTAGGATATAATTACAATGCTGACAAGAGTCTACCCTATGTATATTAATTACAGCTAAGTAATAAACCTGTCTCATAGTGCAATTGTAACATGTATAGTAGACGTTTTTACAATGTAACATTTCATAATTATTCTTCTTTAATACGTTCTATTACCGCATGTAGTCTATCAGTAGTAAAGAAAAATTTCCTCTAATACTAGGCCTTGAGCCGGTGCTGTTTTTCAATTTCGCTTACGGTCCTTTGCAGCTAATAGTTCAGGAATTTCGGGCCACTGATTTTTCAGCCCTAGCCAATGTCCACTAATAAGCCAGCTATATTTCGAACCATATGATATAAAAATCCATCACCCACAACAGAAATATCGATACGACCCGCTTTCTCTTTTGATACCGATGGCATAAATGGTTTTTACCGGATCCAACGGTGTCGTATTAGCCCCTTTCAATGTAGAAAAATCATGCGTTCCTTCAAGAGCTTTGCCTGCTTGACGCATGGCTTCAACATCTAGAGGTTTCTTTACATGCCAATGATACCGCTGCCCCATAGGGTCTGCAATTTCACGATTATAAATGGAGTAAATATATTCCTTACCAAAAATGTTATGACGAGGTTTCCAATCTAATGGTATCTCAACAGCCTCTGTTACAACAATATCCTTTGGCAAATGGGCAATCGTCGCCCGTGGAATATTCTCTACCGGTATGGATCCCGATGTTTGAAATGCACAGACTTGAAAGCGTGCATGTACACCCGCATCGGTACGCGATGCACCATAAATTTGGATTGGTTCAGCACAAATAATAGATAATGCCTTTTCCAAAGCCCCTTGAACAGTAATCCCCTTATCAGCAGGTTGTTTCTGATAACCCGCTAAATCAGTACCATCATAGGCCACAATTAATCGTATATTCCGCATTATCCTAACCACCATAGGATTAATAAGATAGCCGTTACAATAAACACGGCTCCCAAGCCTACATAATCAACCCATGTAATGCTGAGTTCTTTCATACGCGTACGATTAACACCGCCGCGATAGCAACGTGCTTCCATAGCGATAGCCAATTCATCAGCACGGCGGAATGCACTAATAAATAATGGCACTAAGAGAGGTACCATATTTTTAGCTCGCTGAATAATCGAACCTGTTACAAAATCAGCACCACGAGCCGATTGGGCTTTCATAATACGATCTGTTTCATCAAGCAAGGTAGGAATAAAACGCAATGCAATGGTCATCATCATAGCTAGTTCATGAGCCGGCACACCGATGCGGCGGAATGGGTTTAGTAAATGTTCAATGCCATCTGTCAGCCGTATAGGTGATGTCGTATAGGTTAGCAATGACGAGAATAAGATTAAGAATACTAATCGTGCCGCCATTTGCAAGCCCATAGCCAGTCCATTATCCGTAATATTAATGATGCCATAGGAGATGATGCTATTACCAGGAGTTGTAAAAATATGAATCCCCATTGTGAATACAATGATAATCCATAATGGTTTTATCGCATTCCACATCAAACGTAATGGCAGACGAGATAATAACATAGCACCAATGGTGAAAGCCGCCACAATGCCATATGCCAATGGTGTGTTCGCCAAGAATATGGCAACAACGAAAATAGTAGTGCCTATAATTTTTGCCCGTGGGTCCATGCGATGTAATAACGAGTTACCAGGGAAGAAATTGGCCAGTGTAATATTATTTAACATGTTGACCTCCTTCTAGAATAGCTTGTACAGCATCATCTACGGTTAATACTTCGTTTGATACATCAAGGCCTCGGTTCCGCAATAATTCGATCAATACGGACACAGGTGGCACATCTACGCCAACCTGTTGTAATACATGGCGATGATGATTAAAGATATCTAACGGTTTACCATCCAGTACAATCTGACCCTTATCTAATACAATGAGACGATTCGCCATGCGTGAAATATCTTCCATATTATGAGATACGAGGATGACTGTTACATCCTTTTTCCTTATGTAGTTTAATAATTTCATCAAAGATTTCTTCACGCCCAAATGGATCAAGGCCTGCAGAAGGTTCATCAGTACAAGAAAATCCGGTTCCATCGCCACTACACCAGCTATGGCAACGCGGCGCATTTGACCGCCAGATAAATGAAACGGAGAACGTTCAGCATAGGTATCATAATCCAGACCTACAAAGGCCATAGCTTCACGCACTCGACGATCTACCTCTTCTGCATCAAGGCCCTAAGTTTTTTTGGCCCCAAATGCAATGTCTTCAGCAATCGTTTCCTCGAAAAGTTGATGTTCAGGGTATTGGAATACCATGCCTACCTTATGACGCATATGTTTTTAGCTTCATCAGTTTTTTTCACTTACGTCCACACCATTGACCGTCACTTTACCAGTCGTTGGATGCAATAAACCGTTGAGATGTTGCACAAATGTGGATTTACCCGATCCAGTATGTCCAATAATGCCAAGAAATTCACCATTTTCAATGGTCACGGAGATGCCCTTCAACGCTGTTTTCTCAAAAGGAGTACCCACACCATAGGTATAGGTAATATTATCTAATACAATAGCCATCAGTGTGCCTCCTTCGCATAGTACGTCGTTAATGCATCACCAAGTTCATCATTAGTAATGATATCATTAGGGATATCTACGCCCTTTTGAATGAGTTTCGATGCAACCTCAGCTGCAACAGGTACATCTAAGCCCTAAATCTTTTTAGCGTATCCACTTGAGTAAAGATTTCACGCGGTGTTCCCTCTTGTAATTTAACGCCATTTTTCATAACCACAACACGGTCTGCGGTTACCGCTTCCTCCATAAAATGGGTAATGATTACAATGGTAATACCTTCTTCTTTATTGAGTCTATGAATTGTTTCAAGAACCTCTAAACGCCCTTTTGGATCCAACATAGCAGTAGGTTCATCTAGTACGATACAATCTGGTTTCATAGCAAGTACACCAGCAATGGCAATCCGTTGCTTTTGACCTCCAGATAATAAATGCGGACCATGTTCCGCATATTCGGTCATGTTTACTGCAGCCAAAGCGTCATCAACACGTTTACGAATTTCAGCACTAGGTACGCCCAAATTCTCTGGACCAAATGCTACATCCTCTTCTACCACAGCTGCTACGATTTGATTATCTGGATTTTGGAATACCATGCCCACATGTTGGCGAATATTCCAGATATGTTCATCATTTAATGTGTCAAAACCACATACGGTAACATTTCCCGCTGTAGGTTGCAATAACACATTAAAATGCTTAGCCAATGTACTTTTACCACTGCCATTAGTACCTATAATGGCCACAAATTCGCCACGCCGTATGGTAAGACTCACATCATCTAGGGCACGCACGTCATTACCATTTTCATCAACATATAAATGGCTTAAATGATTGACCTCAATCATTGTTTCGTTTGATTTCATGAATAGCCTCGTATCTTTCTAGTCAATTTCGTTTTATGTGAAAGTTAACAATGAATCTTCCATCACTACGATAACTGCTACTATATAACGATATTTGTACTGAGTCGATTGTACCATAAAATTGACAATAAAAAAACGGTGTTGCAACCGAAGTTACAACACCGTATGAGTTTGATTAAACTAACTCGATAATAGCGCAAGGTGCAGCGTCACCTTTGCGAAGACCAGTTTTGATTACACGAGTGTAACCACCTTGACGGTCTGCATATTTTTGGAGCAATTGTATCAAACAATTTTTACTACGCTTTCATCCATGAGGTATGCAAGAACTTGGCGACGTGCATGAAGATCACCACGTTTAGCCAAAGTTACCATTTGATCAGCCAAAGAGCGAAGTTCTTTCGCTTTAGCTTCAGTAGTTTCGATACGCTCATATTGGAAGAAAGATGTTAACATGCTGCGGAACAACGCTTTACGAGCGGAGCTATCGCGACCCTAATTTTCTGTACATTCGTCTTCCTCCTTATTCGCCTTTTTGCTTAAGATTAAATCCACCTGGGTGGTTGCTGAGTTTTTCAGCGATTTCGTCGATAGATTTTTTACCTAAGTTGCGAACTTTTCCTAAGTCATCAATGGTTTTGTCTAGCAAATCTGCAATTGTGTTGATACCAGCACGTTTCAAGCAGTTGTACGCACGAACAGAGAGTTCCAATTCATCGATGGAAATCTTAGCTGGGCCATCATCTTCTTGAACATCTTGAGGAGTAGGATCAACTACATCACCTTCAAGATTTTGATCGTCTAATTCAACAACACTTGTAGAGTGCGCTAATTTAGTGAAGTTCCCTAAATAACCAATCATAATGGCAGCAGATTTTGCCACTGCATCAGCAGCGGTAATGGAACCATCAGTCCAAACTTCTAATGTAAGTTTGTCGAAGTCCATTTCATTACCTACGCGAACATCACTCACTTCGTATTTAGCACGAAGAATTGGGGAGAAGATGGAATCAATTGGAATGCAACCGATAACATCTGTATCCTTTTTATTCTTAGTAGAAGGAACATAGCCCTTACCACGTTCGATTACTACGTCCATTACTAAATGAGCTGTTTCATCCATTGTCGCAATCACGAGCTCTGGATTCAATACTTCTACTTCTGGTGGAAATTGTTCAGCCAAATCAGCAGCTGTTAATACACCATCCTTTTGGAAATCAAAGTGAACTTCCAATGGCCATTCTGCATCTTCTTCAAGCTTAATGCACAATTGCTTTAAGTTAAGGATGATATCCGTAACATCTTCGCGGATACCAGGAATAGTAGAGAATTCATGAAGAACCCCATCAATTTTGATAGAGGTGATAGCTGCCCCATCCAAGGATGAAAGCAAAATTCTGCGCAAGCTATTACCGAGAGTGATACCATAGCCACGATCTAATGGTTCGCATACGAATTTACCATAGCGACCGCCTTCGGCGATGTCCACTTTCTCGATTTTAAGTTTCTTTTCTTCGCTCATCAGGAACATCCTCCTATATAACACACGTTCTTAGTTTAATTATAGCATCGGCCGTCAAAACGGCCGTCTATATATTATACACGACGGCGTTTTGGAGGGCGACAACCATTGTGAGGAATTGGAGTTACGTCTTTAATGGAAGTAACTTCAAGACCTGCAGCTTGTAAAGCACGGATTGCAGCTTCACGGCCGGATCCAGGACCTTTTACAAATACTTCAACAGTGCGAAGACCATGTTCCATTGCAGCTTTAGCAGCTTGTTCAGCAGACCATTTGAGCAGCGAATGGGTGGATTTACAGGAACCACGGAAGCCCAAGCCACCAGCGGAAGCCCAAGACAACGCATTACCGTTTGTATCTGTCAAAGTTACGATAGTGTTATTGAATGTAGAACGAATATGAGCCGCACCGGATTCAATATGTTTCTTTTCTTTTCTTTTTGTTCTAACAACTTTTTTAGCCACGCTTTATCCCTCCTTTATCTTATTTCTTTTTACCAGCAATTGCTTTTTCTAGGGACCTTTGCAGTACGTGCATTCGTTTTAGTACGTTGACCACGAAGTGGTAAACCCATACGATGACGTTTGCCTCGATAGGAGTTGATTTCAATCAAGCGTTTAATGTTAAGTGCTTCTTACGACGAAGGTCACCTTCTACTTTATAATCAGCATCTAACACTTCACGAATTTTCGCTACTTCATCTTCAGAAAGATCGCGAACACGTGTGTCAGGATTGATACCAGTTTTAGCTAGAATTTCGTCTGCTAAAGTAGGACCAATACCATAAATATAAGTTAAACCAATTTCCACTCGTTTATCACGAGGTAAATCTACACCGGCGATACGTGCCATTTAAATCTCCACCTCCTATCAGATTATCCTTGTTTTTGTTTATGTTTTGGATTTTCGCAAATAACCATTACGCGGCCTTTGCGTTTAATGATTTTACATTTTTCGCATATCTTTTTAACTGATGGTTGAACCTTCATTAGTACCTCCTTTGTGGACCCTATGCTTATTTAAAGCGATAGGTGATGCGACCACGATTTAAGTCATATGGTGTCAGTTCCATAGTAACTTTATCACCAGGAAGAATACGGATAAAATTCATACGCATTTTACCTGACACGTGAGCTAATACCACATGACCATTTTCCAATTCTACTTGGAACATAGCATTAGGTAATGCTTCTACTACCGTACCTTCCACCTCAATAACGTCTTCTTTTGACATATTTTTTCCTCCGGTTACCTGTTTATTTAATTAACCGCGGTTCATCACGCATGGTTAATATTTCAGGGCCGTTTTCTGTAACAACCACTGTATGTTCGAAATGAGCAGCTGGTTTACCATCAATGGTAACTGCCGTCCAGTCATCACCCAACACACGAACTTTATAAGAACCTAATGTAATCATTGGTTCAATACACAATACCATACCTGGTTTCATCACAGGACCGTGGTCCGGATTACCATAGTTTGGAATTTGTGGATCTTCATGCATTTCACGGCCTAAACCATGACCAACGAAGTCGCGAACGACACCGTAACCATGTTTCTCACAATACGTTTGAACAGCGTGACCGATAGCACCGATATGGTTGCCAACTTTCACTTGTTCGATTCCCTTGAACAGACTTTCCTCTGTTACTTTTAACAATTTCATCACATCTGGTTTGACATGACCAATTGGAATTGTCACAGCCGAATCGCCGTGATATCCATCAATAGATGCTACAAGATCAATACTGAGGACATCACCGTTTTTAAGCATACGCTTAGCGCTCGGAATACCATGAACAACTTCTTCATTGATAGAAGCACAGATTGTAGCAGGGAACCCATAGTACCCTTTACAACTTGGTATACCACCGTGGCTGCGAATATATTCTTCGGCAATTGTATCTAACTCAAGCGTCGTGATGCCAGGTTTAGCCTTTTCTACTAACAAGGACAACGTGTCTGCTGTAAGCTTGCTTGCCTTGCGGATACATTCAATTTCATGGGCAGATTTCAAAATAATCATGGATTATTTCTCCAAAGCCTTAATGATGTCAGCAAATACTGCGTCTACATCTTGTAAACCATTAATTTCTTGATACAAACCGCTATTACGATAGTAATCAATTAATGGTTTAGTAGATTCTTCGTACACAGCTAGACGTTTCTGTACTGTTTCAGGGTTATCATCAGCACGATTTTCAAGAACTGCTCGTTCACTAATGCGTTTAACAAGTTCTTCAGAAGGAACATTTAAGTTAAGCACAGCGTCCAAAGAAATTCCTAATTCTTTTAAGATTGCATCCAAGGATACAGCTTGCGCTGTAGTTCTTGGGAATCCATCAAAGAATAAATCCAGATTTGCAGTCATCTTTAACCAAGCGATCACGTACGATACCAACAGTTACACTGTCTGGTACCAATTGACCAGCATCGATATATTTCTTAGCCTCAACTCCAAGAGGTGTTTCGTTCTTAATCGCAGCGCGGAACATATCACCTGTTGAAATTTGGGGAATACCGTATTTTTCAATAAGTCGAGCTGCCTGTGTGCCTTTACCAGCACCAGGAGGTCCCATTAATAAAATATACATTCTGTTTCCCTCCTATTTTACAAAGCCCTTATAGTGGCGTGTTACCATAAGTGACTCAATTTGTTGCATTGTATCAAGTGCTACACCTACAACGATCAAGAGAGCTGTACCACCAAAGTATACGCCTTGCACGCCTGTAATCGTACCGAGGAAATTCGGTATGATAGCGACGATAGCTAAGAATACAGCACCAGCCAATGTAATCTTGGTCATCACGTTATCCACATAATCAGCAGTAGGTTTACCCGCACGAATACCAGGGATAAAACCACCGTATTTTTTCATATTATCTGCCATATCTGTAATGTTGATAGAGATTGCAGTATAGAAGTATGTAAAGATAAAAATCAATATTGCATACAATGCCGTTTGTAACGGCGTTCCCCATGTGAATAAATCCGCAATTTTATGAACGAAATCGTTTTCAATAAATTGCGCAATCGTTACAGGGAACATCAACACAGATGACGCAAAGATAATTGGAATTACACCTGCCTGATTGACTTTCAACGGCAAGAATGTAGAGTGACCATCAGTACATTTTACGACCAACTACGCGTTTAGCATATTGAATCGGAATACGACGTTGGCCTTGCGTAACTGCTACTACAACAGCAATCATTGCAATTGCAATTACAGCAAATAAGAATGCTTGGAACATGTTAATTGTTCCAGTTTGTATATATTGGTAAATGGTTTGAAGACCATCTGGTAAACGAGCTACGATACCAGCAAAGATAATCAAGGAAATACCATTACCAATGCCATATGCTGTGATTTGTTCGCCAATCCACATCAATAAGCATGTGCCTGCTGTTAGGATGATAGCTACAACAAATACACTAAGGATATCATTATTTACGAGAGCGGAATTTGCACGTAATGCAAACGCCATGCCAAAGGCTTGGACAAAACCTAAAACAACCGTACCATAACGAGTTACCTTCGCAATTTTTTTACGGCCCTCTTCACCATCTTTACTCCACGCTTCAAACTGTGGAACTACAGCTTGAAGTAGTTGCATGATGATGGAAGCATTAATGTAAGGTGTAATACTCATTGCAAAGATAGAGAACTTACTTAGCGCACCACCAGCAAACAAGTCTAATAGACCGAATAGGTTACCGGATGTAAACAAAGATTCAATTACAGATGCATCTACACCAGGTACGGGGATGTGAATGCCGGCTCTAAACACGGCAAACATCATCAATGTGTACAAAATCTTATTACGCAACTCGGTAATCTTAAAGATGTTTGAGAGGCTATCTAGCAAACTAGATCACCTCTACTTTTCCGCCTGCTGCTGTGATTTTTTCTTCAGCAGATTTTGTGAAGCCGTTAGCAATAACAGTTAGGTTTTTAGTTTCCAAAGAACCATTACCTAAGATGCGGATGCCATCGCGTACGTTTTTCAAAATACCAGCTTCAATAAGAGCTACTGGATCAACTGTTGCACCGTCTTCAAAACGGTTCAATTGTTCTACGTTAACTTCAGCATATTGTTTAGCAAAAACGTTGTTGAAACCACGTTTTGGTAAACGACGATAAAGAGGCATTTGGCCGCCTTCAAAACCGGAGCGAACGCCACCGCCAGAACGGGAGTTTTGACCTTTTTGACCACGACCAGATGTTTTACGCAAGCCAGAACCTAAACCACGGCCTACACGAGTACGAGTTTTTTTGGAACCAGCTGCTGGTTGTAATTCATGAAGTTTCATTCAGTGCACCTCCTTATCAGTATTAAACTTCTTCAACTTTTACTAAATGTCTAACTTTGTGAAGCATACCTTGAATTTGAGGTGTTACTTCTTTTACGACTTGAGAATTAGTTTTTTTCAAGCCCAAAGCTTTAACTGTCGCGCGTTGATCTTCAGGACGACCGATTAAGCTTCTTGTTAATGTTACTTTAACTTGTGCCATTTCTTGTCTCCTTATTACGCGTTATAGATTTCTTCAACGGATTTACCGCGAAGTTCAGCAACTTCGCTAGCACGTTCAAATCTTTCAAACCTTCAATTGTAGCACGAACCATATTGTTAGGGGTTAGAAGAGCCCAAAGATTTAGTTAAGATGTTACGAACACCAACCAATTCCAATACGGCACGAACAGGGCCACCAGCGATAACGCCAGTACCTTCAGCGAGCTGGTTTCAAGAATACGCGACCTGCGCCGAATACGCCTGTTACGCTGTGAGGGATTGTACCATTTTTTTAACTGCTACGTTTACGATATTTTTTTCTTAGCATCATCGATACCTTTGCGGATAGCTTCAGGTACTTCCGCAGCTTTACCTAAAGCCAACGCCTACATAACCGTTGCCATCACCAACAACTACAAGTGCGCTGAAGGAAAAACGACGACCGCCTTTAACTACTTTGGCTACGCGGTTGATGAATACTACTCTTTCTTTAAGATCAAGACTGGTGTAGTCAATTCTCGCCATGTCTATAGTTCCTCCTTCTTAGAATTTTTAAGCCTGCTTCACGAGCACCTTCTGCAAGTGCTGCTACGCGACCATGATAAATGTAACCACCACGGTCAAACACTACAGTGTCAATACCTTTAGCGATAGCTTTTTGTAACTGCTTCACCAGCAGCTTTAGCGCTGACAATGTTACCACCATAGGATAAGTTTAAATCTTTATCTAAAGAGCTAGCAGCTACTAATGTTGTACCTGCTACGTCATCGATAACTTGAGCGTAAATGTTGCTCAAGCTGCGATATACGTTCAAACGTGGACAAGTTGCCGTACCAGAAATATGGCGGCGAATACGAAGATGACGTTTTGCTCGAGCGATGTTTCTACTAGATTTACGAGGCAAGATATTCACTCCTTTCATTCATATAGATGATATTACTATTTACCTTTTTGCACCAGCTTTACCAGCTTTACGACGAACAACTTCGCCTTCATAGCGGATACCTTTACCTTTATGAGGTTCAGGTTTTTCTCCATTTACGGATATCAGCTGCTACTGCACCTACAACTTCTTTGTCTGCACCAGACACAACGATTTTTGTTAGGAGCTGGAACTTCAATTGTAATACCAGCTGGAGCTTCCATCTCTACCGGATGAGAGAAGCCAAGTGTAAGAGCCAATTTATTGCCTTGTTTAGTCGCTCTGTAACCAACACCGTTGATTTCAAGAGTTTTTGTAAATCCTTCTGCTACGCCTGTTACCATATTAGCAACAAGAGCGCGAGTCAAACCGTGAAGGGCACGATGAGCTTTATCTTCGGAAGGACGAGCTACTGTGATTGTGTTACCTTCTACAGTGATGATCATATCTGGATGCAAATCGCGAGATAATTCACCTTTAGGACCTTTTACGTTCATATGATGGTTATCATATGTAACAGTAACGCCTGCAGGAATCTCGATAGGCATTCTACCGATACGTGACATTATTTCTACCTCCTATTGCTACTATTACCAAACGTATGCGATTACTTCGCCACCAAGACCTTCTTTACGAGCTTGTTTGTCGCTCATAACGCCTTTGGATGTAGAAATAACTGCGATACCCAAACCACCAAGTACACGAGGAAGTTCTTCCTTTTTCGCGTAAACACGTAAACCTGGTTTGGAAATACGTTTAATTCCTGTAATAACTTTTTCGTTATTGGAACCATATTTCAAAGTTACTTTTAAAGTGTTTTCTTCTTTTTCAACGTTCTTTACGAAACCTTCTTGTAAAAGGATTTCAAGAACTGCTGCTTTCATTCTAGATGCAGGAATGTTTACCGTTTCGTGAAGTGCAGCATTTGCATTACGGATGCGCGTAAGCATATCCGCGATAGGATCGGTCATTACCATAATCTAAAAACCTCCTCTCGTCTAATATTACCAGCTGGCTTTTTTAACACCAGGAATTTGTCCTTTGTACGCCAATTCACGGAACGCAATACGGCTGATACCGAATTTACGCATATAGCCGTGAGGACGACCAGTTAAGTTGCAACGATTGTGCAAACGTGTTGGGGATGCATTAGCTGGTAATTTGGACAAGCCTTCATAATCACCTGCTGCTTTAAGCGCCGCACGTTTAGCTGCATATTTTTCAACGATTTTAGCGCGTTTCTTTTCGCGTTCAATCATAGATTTTTTAGCCATCTATATGTTCCTCCTATTATTTTTCAAAAGGCATACCGAATTGAGTCAACAATTCACGAGCTTCTTCATCTGTTTTAGCACTTGTTACTACGATGATATCCATACCAGTAACGCGTTCTACCTGATCATATTCGATTTCAGGGAAGATGAGCTGTTCTTTAAGACCCAAAGCGTAGTTACCACGGCCATCAAATGCAGTTGCGCTGATACCGCGAAGTCACGTACACGAGTAATGCCGCGTGATCGATTTATCAAAGAATTCATACATGCGTTCGCCACGAAGAGTAACTTTTGTACCCAACGCCATGCCTTCACGAACTTTAAAGTTCGCAATAGATTTTTTAGCTTTTGTGATTACAGGTTTTTGACCAGCAATAATTGTTAAGTCATTAACTGCAGCTTCTAAAGCTTTTGCATTGCCTACAGCATCGCCAACGCCGATGTTGATAACGATTTTTTCCAATTTAGGAATTTCCATTACGTTGCCGTATTGGAATTTTTTTCTTGCATACTCTTTTTTTAATTTCAGAGTTGTATTGTTCAAATAAACAGAGACATTTATGTAGCTCCTCCTTTCCTGATTATTTAAGTACTGTACCGGATTTAACAGTTGCACGAACGAATTTACCGTCTTTACCTTCAACTTTTTTGATACGAGTAGCTGTTTTGGTTTCTGGGTCAACAACCATTACGTTAGAAACATGGATACCAGCTTCTTTAGTAACGATGCCGCCTTGTGGGTTAGCTTGAGAAGGTTTTGTGTGACGTTTTACAGTGTTTACGCCTTCAACAAATACGCGTTCTTTTTTAGGTTCAGTAGCAATTACTGTACCTTGCTTACCTTATCTTTACCGGAGATAACAACAACTGTATCGCCTTTTTTTGATTTGTAATTTAGCCATATGCTGCGTTCCTCCTTCTTATAATACTTCTGGAGCTAAGGAAACGATTTTCATGAAGTCTTTTTCACGAAGTTCTCTAGCTACAGGTCCGAAGATACGAGTACCACGAGGGGTTTTATCTTCTTTAATAACTACTGCTGCGTTTTCATCAAAACGGATATAGGAACCGTCTTGACGGCGGATACCTTTTTTAGAACGAACAATAACAGCTTTGACTACGTCGCGCTTTCTTGACAACGCCACCGGGTGATGCATCTTTTACAGAAGCAACGATTACGTCACCGATATTGCCGAATTTGCGATAAGAACCGCCCATGACTTGGATGCACATAATACGTTTTTGCACCAGTGTTGTCGGCAACATTCAAAATTGTTTGTTGCTGGATCATCGTCTATTCCTCCTTACATCACTCTTATTTTTGTCTTTCAAGAATTTCAACAACTCTCCAACATTTATCTTTAGAAAGTGGACGAGTTTCTACAATTTTAACTGTATCACCAATGCGGCACTCATTATTTTTCATCATGAGCTTTAAAGCGTTTATTGCTAACCATTGGCTTATTATATAATGCGTGAGGTACTTTTACGTTCTACAGCAACAACAACAGTTTTTTTCCATTTTGTTGCTAACAACTTTACCTACGCGGACTTTACGTACGTTTCTTTCTTCTGCCACGATTTTAAGCCTCCTTTTCAAACTTTAACAAATCTGTCATTATGCGTTTTCAGATTTAAGTTCAACTTCACGTTGTACAGTTTTAATACGAGCGATTGTCTTCTTAACTTCACGAATGCGCATAGGATTCTCTAATTGACCTGTTGCAAGCTGAAAACGGAGGTTAAATAACTCTTCCTTAAGACCGGAAACTTTTTTTGTTCCATTTCAGCGGCGCTCATATTGCGAATGTCATTAACCTTCATTTACGTCACCACCCAATTCTTTACCCTTAACAACAAATTTGCATTTGATTGGAAGTTTATGGCTTGCAAGACGCATAGCTTCACGAGCTACAGCTTCTGGCACACCGTCCATTTCAAACATTACACGACCTGGTTTAACTACTGCTACCCAGTATTCAGGAGAACCTTTACCGGAACCCATACGAGTACCAGCTGGTTTAGCTGTGATTGGTTTGTCAGGGAAAATTTTAATCCATACTTGACCGCCACGTTTGATATAACGAGTCATAGCAATACGAGCGACTTCGATTTGACGGTTTGTGATCCAAGATGGTTCGCATGCTACCAAGCCGAACTCACCGCGAGACACTGTATTACCGCGCATAGCACGACCTTTCATACGGTAGCGGAATTGCTTACGATGTTTTTACGCTTTGGAATAAGCATTACTTGCCACCTTCTTCCTTCTTAGCAGGTTGTTTTGCTTCTGGCAAAACTTCACCTTTGTAAATCCATACTTTAATGCCGATACAACCATAAGTTGTATGAGCTTCAGCAGTACCGTAGTCGATATTCGCACGAAGTGTGTGCAATGGAATGGAACCTTCACGGTAGGATTCGCTACGAGCGATTTCAGCGCCACCAAGACGACCGCTAACCATGATTTTGATACCTTTTTGCACCCTAAGCGCATTGTACGACCAACAGCTTGTTTCATAGCACGACGGAAACCGATACGACGTTCTAATTGGCCAGCAATATTTTCTGCAACAAGAACTGCATCCATGTCTGCTTGTTTAATTTCTGCAATGTTTACGTCAACTTGTTTATCAGTGAAACGAGTCATTGCTTTTTTGATATCTTCGATACCAGCACCACCACGACCGATAACCATACCTGGTTTTGCAGTGTGGATAGTCAATTTAATACGTTTATTTGTACGCTCGATTTCAATGCGGGAAATACCAGCAATGAAAAAGGGTTTCTTTCAGAAGTTACGAATTTTTACGTCTTCATGAAGATTAGCAGCGAAATCTTTTTCTGCATACCACTTTGCGTCCCAATCTTTTACGATACCGACACGCAAACCGTGTGGATTAACTTTTTGACCCACTCTGTTTCCCTCCTTCTTAAGCTCTTTCTTTAACTACTACTGTTACGTGGCTAGTGCGTTTCAAAATTTTGAAAGCTTGTCCACGGGAACGAGGATGAATACGTTTCAATGTAGGGACCTTGATCGACGAAGATCTCGGATACATATAAGTTATCCACATTCATATCAAAATTGTGTTCTGCATTTGCGATTGCGGAACGCATAACTTTTTCGACTACATCAGCGCCAACTTTCGGAGTGAACTTCAAGATGGCAAATGCCTCGCCGATGTTTTTACCGCGCACTAAATCAGCAACGATACGGATTTTACGAGGCGCGATTCGGATATGTCTAGCGATTGCTTTTGCTTCCATTAATTATTCCTCCTATTTTTTTGCCTGTAGATTTTTTCGTCCTTACCGTGACCTTTGAAAGTACGTGTAGGAGCGAATTCACCTAATTTATGACCTACCATATCTTCTGTAATAAATACAGGTACATGTTTGCGACCATCATGCACAGCAATTGTGTGGCCTACAAAACTAGGGATAATAGTAGAGGCACGGGACCAGGTTTTTACAACTTTCTTTTCGTTAGTTTCGTTTAAAGCATCAACTTTCTTAAGCAAATGATCTGCTACGAAAGGGCCTTTTTTTAATAGATCTGGACACTATTTTTATCTCCTTTCCTTTATCCTATTTTGTACGACGTTTAATGATTAAGCTGTTAGAAGCTTTTTTCTTGTCGCGAGTTTTAACACCATGTGCTGGTTTGCCCCAAGGTGTAACAGGATGTTTACGACCAACAGGAGATTTACCTTCACCACCACCATGTGGATGGTCACAAGGGTTCATTACAACACCACGGTTACCAGGACGAACGCCCATCCAACGATGACGACCAGCTTTACCAATTACTAGGTTGCTGTGTTCAGCGTTGCCTACAACACCTACAGTTGCACGGCATTCTTGACGTACGCGGCGCATTTCGCCAGATGGTAAACGAAGAATAGCATAGCCATTATCTTTACCCATCAATTGAGCGGATGTACCAGCGGAACGAACGATTTGACCGCCTTTACCGATTTTTAATTCGATGTTGTGGATTTGAGTACCGTCTGGGATATTAGCCAATGGTAAGCAGTTACCAGGTTTAATATCAGATTCAGGACCGGAGAATACAACGTCACCAACTTTTAAGCCGTTAGGAGCTAAAATATAACGTTTTTCACCATCAGCGTAGTTAAGCAAAGCGATACGAGGAAGAACAGTTAGGATCATACTCGATTGTTGCTACTTTAGCTGGGATATTATCTTTAGTACGTTTTGAAGTCAATGATACGGTATTGACGTTTATGACCGCCACCTTGGTGACGAACTGTCATTTTACCAGTATTATTACGACCACCTTTTTGGGAAATCTTAGCTAACAAAGATTTTTTTCTGGTTTTGCTTGCTGTGATTTCGTCGAAGGCGGATACTGTCATAAACCGGCGACCAGCGAGTACGGTTTAAATGATTTAATTGCCATTAGTGGGCCTCCTTACAACTAGACTCTTAGACACCTTCAAATAATGTAATGGATTCGCCAGCTTTTTAAAAGTTACGATAGCTTTTTTTGTAATCGCTACGTTTACCTTGTGTACGACCCATGCGTTTAGTTTTTGCCTAATACGCGAATAGTAGCTACTTTTTTTCTACTTTTTACATTGAAGATTTTTTTCAACAGCTTGACGGATTTGCACTTTATTTGCAGTCAAAGGCACGCGGAACGTGTATTTGTTTTTCTTCCATAAGCTTTTGTGGATTTTTTTCGGTAATAACCGGACGGATTAGTACATCATGTAATTGCATTATCCAAGTACCTCCTCAATTTTTTGCGACAGCGCCTTTAGTAATGAAGAGCTTATCGTAATGAAGAAGATCGAAAATGTTCATACCTTCGCAAGCCAATGCTTTAACACCTTGGATGTTGCGAGCGGAACGTTCAACATTTACATCACCTTCAGTGATGAACAATACTTTTGCATCGCCAACATTGAAGCTATTGATAATATTCAATACTTCTTTTGTTTTAGGAGCTGCTAATGTGATTTCTTCCAAAACGTATAATTCGCTATTATTTACCTTATCGCTAAGAGCAGATTTAACTGCTAAACGTCTAGCCTTACGAGGCATAGCTTTGTAATAGCTGCGAGGTTGTGGACCAAATGTAGTACCGCCACCAATCCAGATTGGGGAACGGCTGGAACCGGAACGTGCACGACCAGTACCTTTTTGTTTCCAAGGTTTACGGCCACCGCCACGAACCATACCTCTAGTTTTTGTTGCATGTGTGCCGAGACGTTCGTTAGACAATTGACGAACTACGGCTTGATGCATAACGGCTTCGTTTACTTCAACGCCGAATACTGCATCGTTTAACTGTATTTCACCGACTTTAACGCCGGATTGATTATATGTTGCTACTGTAGGCATTACATAATCCTCCTTTCGACAAATGATTATTTAACAGGTTTAACCGTGTTGCGAACCATAACCAAGCTACCTTTAGCGCCTGGGATACCACCTTTAACCAATAAAAGGTTACGTTCAGCATCAACTTTCACAACGGATAAGCGTTGTACGGTAACTCTGTAACCACCCATTTGTCCAGGGAGTTTTTTACCTTTGTATACCTTACCGCCGCCACCGGAGATCATAGGACCGATGGAACCAGGTTCACGGTGAGATTTGGAGCCATGAGTTTCAGGACCACGAGAGAAATTATGGCGTTTAATTGTGCCAGCAAAACCCTTACCTTTACCTGTACCTACTACGTCCACCAATTCACCTTCTGCGAAGATATCAGCTGCCAGAGTTTGGCCTACTGTGTAGTCAGCTGCACTGTCAACGCGAACTTCGCGAAGATATTTAACTGGAGCTACGCCAGCTTTGTCGAACTGACCTTTTACAGGTTTTGTTAAATGTTTTTCTTTAATGGAACCATAACCAATTTGTACTGCTTCATAACCGTCTGTTTCAACAGTCTTAACGCGCACTACAACGCTTGGGGTAGTTTCCACTACTGTTACAGGAACTAATTGGCCTTCAGCTGTGAAGACTTGTGTCATTCCTAATTTTTTACCCAAAATAGCTTTAGACATTATCGCACCTCCTTATAGTTTTATTTCAATAGATACACCAGCTGGTAAATCTAAACGAGTGATAGCATCTACTGTTTTCGAATTTGGTTCAAGAATATCGATCAAGCGTTTATGTGTACGCATTTCGAATTGTTCACGGGAATCTTTGTTAACGTGTACGGAACGAAGAATCGTGAAGATATTCTTTTCTGTTGGCAATGGAATCGGACCAGATACCATAGCGCCATTTCTTTTTGCAGTGTCTACGATCTTAGCAGCGCTTTGATCGAGAGCTTTGTGGTCGTATGCCTTAAAGGCGAATACGGATTTTTTTGCTGTTTAGCCATTATTAATAATTCCTCCTGTCGTCCATTTCGTGAATGAACTGCTCCATAGAAATTCTCCTCCGCAGAGGCAACCTTCTACTTCATAGTTTGAAAAACACAACACGAGGCGGCAGAACATGCCGCTCTTACATGTCGTGGATATTGTGCCCAACGCATCACTACGATGAGCATAAAAGGTTAAATTAACCTTCGATTTCAGTTACAACGCCAGCGCCTACTGTATGGCCACCTTCGCGGATCGCGAAACGAAGACCTTCTTCGATAGCGATTGGAGTGATCAATTCGATATCCATTGTTACGTTATCGCCAGGCATACACATTTCTACACCTTCAGGAAGGTTTACAACACCTGTTACGTCTGTTGTACGGAAGTAGAATTGTGGACGGTAGTTGGAGAAGAATGGAGTATGACGGCCACCTTCTTCTTTAGTCAATACGTATACTTCTGCTTTGAATTTTGTGTGTGGGTTGATGGAACCTGGTTTAGCCAATACTTGACCACGTTCGATGTCTTTACGGTCAACACCACGAAGCAATGCACCAACGTTGTCGCCTGCTACTGCAGAGTCCAAAGTTTTGCGGAACATTTCAAGACCAGTTACAACGTATTGTTCAGCTTTTTCTTTCAAGCCTACAACTTCTACTGTGTCGCCTACGTTTACTTGACCACGTTCAACACGGCCAGTTGCTACTGTACCACGACCAGTGATTGTGAATACGTCTTCCACAGGCATCAAGAAAGGTTTGTCAGTATCACGAACTGGTGTTGGGATGTAGGAATCTACAGCTGCCATCAATTCGTCGATTTTAGCTACATATTGAGCGTCGCCTTCCAAAGCTTTCAAAGCGGAACCTACAACGATAGGTACTTCGTCGCCAGGGAATTCGTAGGAGGAAAGAAGTTCACGAACTTCCATTTCTACTAATTCGATCAATTCTTCGTCGTCAACCATGTCAGCTTTGTTCAAGAATACTACGATTGCAGGAACACCAACTTGGCGAGCCAACAAGATGTGTTCGCGAGTTTGAGGCATAGGGCCGTCAGCTGCGGAACATACCAAGATAGCGCCGTCCATTTGAGCCGCACCAGTGATCATGTTTTTAACATAGTCAGCATGGCCTGGGCAGTCAACGTGTGCATAGTGACGGTTTTCAGTTTCGTATTCAACGTGTGCAGTGTTGATTGTGATACCACGTTCACGTTCTTCTGGAGCTTATCGATCATGCTGTAATCTTGGAAATCAGCTTGGCCTTTTTCAGCCAATACTTTAGTGATTGCAGCAGTCAAAGTAGTTTTACCATGGTCAACGTGACCGATTGTACCGATGTTAACATGCGGTTTCGTACGTTCAAATTTTTCTTTAGCCATTTTAAATTATCCTCCGAGGAAAATAGTAATTCTATTAATCTAATGTAAGATTAACCGTTTTTCTTTGCTTGAATTTCTTCAGCAATTTTCTTAGGAACTTCTTCGTAATGATCGAATGTCATGGAGTAGTTACCGCGACCTTGAGTTTTGGAACGAAGGTCAGTTGCGTAACCGAACATTTCGCTCAATGGAACATATGCTTTGATATGTTGGTTACCATTACGAGCTTCCATGCCGTCCATGCGACCACGACGAGAGTTCAAGTCACCGATAACGTCGCCCATGTATTCTTCAGGAACGTCTACTTCTACGGACATGTATGGTTCAAGCAATGCAGGGTCTGCTTTGCGAGCACCTTCTTTAAAGCCCATGGAACCAGCGATTTTGAAGGCCATTTCGTTGGAGTCAACGTCATGGTAGGAGCCGTCAAATACGATAACTTTGATGTCAACCATTGGATAACCAGCGATAACACCGGATTCCATAGCTTCTTTAACACCATTTTCAACAGGTCCGATGTATTCACGAGGAATTGCACCACCTACGACCTTATTTTCAAATTCGAAGCCAGCACCTGGTTCTTGAGGAATTAATTCCAACCAGCAGTGACCATATTGACCACGACCACCAGATTGACGAACGAATTTACCTTCAGCTTTAACAGCTTTACGGATAGTTTCGCGATAAGCTACTTGAGGTTTACCTACGTTACATTCTACTTTGAATTCACGGTTCATACGGTCGACGATGATATCCAAGTGAAGTTCGCCCATACCGGAGATAATAGTTTGACCTGTTTCTTCATCAGTACGAACTTTGAAAGTAGGATCTTCTTCTGCCAAACGAGCAAGAGCTGTACCCATTTTTTCTTGGTCAGCTTTTGTTTTAGGTTCAACAGCAACGGAGATAACTGGTTCAGGGAATTCCATGGATTCAAGAATTACAGGATTCTTTTCATCACAAAGAGTATCACCAGTAGTAGTATCTTTCAAGCCTACAGCTGCAGCGATGTCGCCAGCGTAAACCATGTCGATTTCTTTACGAGTGTTAGCGTGCATTTGAAGAATACGGCCGATACGTTCTTTCTTACCTTTTGTGGAGTTGAAAACGTAGGAACCGGATTCCAATGTACCGGAGTACACACGGAAGAACGCTAATTTACCAACATAAGGGTCAGCCATGATTTTGAATGCCAATGCGGAGAATGGTTCATCATCGGAAGAAGGACGAGTAGTTTCTTCTTCAGTACCAGGAACGGTACCTTTAATAGCTGGAATGTCGATAGGAGCTGGCATGTAATCTACAACAGCGTCCAACAACATTTGTACACCTTTGTTTTTTGTAGGGAAGAACCACAAAGAACTGGGAACAATTGGTTAGCAATAACTGCTTTACGCAATGCTCGCTTTCAATTCTTCAATGGAGATTTCTTCACCTTCCAAATATTTCATCATGATATCGTCATCAGTTTCAGCGATAGCATCGATCATCATTTCGCGACGAGCTTCAGCTACTTCTTGATATTCTGCTGGGATATCAGTGATTTCATATTCTTTACCGTCATCGGATTTGTAAATTTCCGCTTTCATAGTCATCAAATCGATGATGCCTTCGAAAAGTATCTTCAGCGCCGATTGGCGCCGGATAGCTACGGAATTTGCACCCAAACGGGATTTCATCATATCAACTACGTTGAAGAGTCAGCACCTACTGTATCCATCTTATTTACATAAGCGATACGAGGTACGCCGTAGTTAGATGCTTGACGCCATACTGTTTCGGATTGAGGTTCAACGCCACCTTTAGCACTGAACACCGCTACGGAGCCATCAAGTACACGTAGAGAACGTTCTACTTCTACAGTAAAGTCAACGTGACCAGGAGTATCGATGATATTGATACGATGATCTTTCCAGTGACATGTTGTCATGCCCAGAAGTGATTGTGATACCACGTTCTTGTTCTTGCGCCATCCAGTCCATCGTAGCGAGCACCTTCATGTACTTCGCCGATTTTTGTGAACAATACCTGTATAGTAGAGGATACGTTCTGTAGTTGTTGTTTTACCAGCATCGATGTGAGCCATGATACCGATATTACGAGTTTTTGCTAGGGAAAACTCTCTTGCCACAGTTGTCACCTCTTATTACCAACGATAATGAGCAAATGCTTTATTAGCTTCTGCCATTTTTATGAGTATCTTCTTTTTTCTTGATTGCAGCGCCTGCATTGTTGAAAGCGTCCATCAATTCGCCTGCTAAGCGTTCTTTCATAGTGCGTTCACCACGAAGACGAGCGTAGTTTACAACCCAACGAATACCGAGGGTTTGACGGCGATCGGCACGAACTTCAACTGGCGCTTGGTAGTTCGCACCACCGATACGGCGAGCACGTACTTCAAGTACAGGCATAACATTTTTCAATGCTTGATCAAAAACTTCCATTGGGTCTTGCCCCATTTTGGAACGAATAATTTCAAATGCATCATATACGATAGTTTCAGCAATGCCTTTTTTGCCATCGTACATAACTTTGTTAATGAAACGTGTTACTAATTTGCTGTTGTACACCGGATCTGGAAGTACATCACGTTTCGGAACAGGGCCTTTTCTTGGCATGTTCAATTCCTCCTTTATAATGATGTGTGTTAATTTCGTTTAATGGCTAAAATTATTTTTTAGCTTTTTTCGCGCCGTATTTGGAACGACTTTGCATACGATTTTGTACGCCAGCTGTATCCAATGCACCACGAACGATGTGATAACGCACACCTGGAAGGTCTTTTACACGACCGCCTCTGATAAGTACAACACTGTGTTCTTGTAAATTGTGACCAATGCCTGGAATGTAAGCAGTTACTTCAATAGCGTTTGTCAAACGTACACGGGCAACTTTACGAAGCGCGGAGTTTGGTTTCTTTGGAGTAGCTGTGTACACACGAGTACATACACCACGTTTTTGTGGAGATTCTTGAAGCGCTGGAGCTGTAGATTTTTTAGTCAAGCTCATGCGACCTTTGCGTACTAGCTGATTAATTGTTGGCATTTGGGCACCTCCTTTCCAAATTTGAGATTTATAATTGATCCGTCATAACAAATTGTTACATCGGATATTACCGAGATTAACGTAGGATGCCTACCGCTGTGGCCCGCACCTTAATGCGGCACGCACGACCAAGGTCATCCATCGTATGCTTATCGTCGAACGGTATATTATGTTCCACGCAAGCCATCCGTACAGGATCTACTACGTAGCTATCGCTATCGCAGCCGAGAAACACAAACTTAACAGAGCCTTTTGCAATTGATTTAATCGTTTGCTTAGCACCTATTGTCTTGTTCGCCGATGCCAAATGGGCAATGTCCATGGTTACATCTTCTCCTTACGAAACTATGCTCAGGGCGCACTTGCCCTCTAAGCACTATGTAAGTATATCAATTACTCAAACGCATGTCAAAGGTTTTTTAACACTCAAAACCGCTATTTCACTGTATTTAATATGTACACCTATCCGTGTGTATCATTTATAAGAATCACATGTAGTATTCTCGTTTTTTTATACAAATATAGATAATTTCGCTTATTTTTATACACTTTATACATATTCAATTCTATTGGTGCAGTCTTGTTATGCAAAATTGATATAACAAAAAGAGATATCCCTAAATTATATAACAATCTAGGAATATCTCTTTTATTTTTCTAATCATAGCTATAAGCTATAAAACCTTATTTTTCTATGATTTCACCGTCATCAGTTAATTCCAAAATTTCAGGAGCCTTTTTAACTACTTCAATTTTACGGTAACGGCTCATACCAGTACCGGCAGGAATCAATTTACCGATGATAACATTTTCCTTAAGACCCAATAATGGATCGATTTTTGCCCTTAATAGCGAGCATCTGTAAGAACACGTGTAGTTTCTTGGAATGATGCGACAGACAAGAAGGAATCTGTAGCCAACGCGACTTTAGTAATACCCAACAATGTACGTTTACCAGTAGCATTTTCACGGCCATTCAATGTTAAACGGCGATTTTCTTCATCAAATGTGTTGATATCAATCATGTCGCCAGGAAGCATATCTGCATCGCCAGCAGTTTCGATTTTAACCTTATGAAGCATTTGACGAACAATAACTTCAATGTGTTTATCGTTGATTTCTACACCTTGAGATTTATATACTTTTTGTACTTCGTATACGAGGTAACGTTGTGTTGCTTGTGTGCCCATTACACGCATGATGTCATGAGGATTAATGGAACCTTCTGTCAAACGTGCGCCCAAGGATACAACATCACCGTCTTTAACGATAATGCGAGAACCATAAGGGATGAGGGTAATCGAGTTCAATGCCATCTTCACCTGTAATAAAGATAGTATTAGTACCTTTTTTACCTTCGTTAGGTACAACACGTACTACACCTTCATTTTCAGCAATGATTGCATTACGTTTTGGTTTACGAGCTTCGAACAATTCTTCAACACGAGGCAAACCTTGTGTGATATCGTCACCTGCGACACCGCCTGTATGGAATGTACGCATTGTCAATTGTGTACCAGGTTCACCGATGGATTGAGCCGCAATGATACCAACTGCTTCACCGACTTGAACTTGGTCACCTGTACCAAGGTCACGACCATAGCACTTACGACATACGCCATAAGGGCTACGACAAGTCAATACGGAACGGATTTTAACAACATCGTAATGTTTACAACTTCATCAGCAAGTTCTTCAGTAATTTCACCATTCAATGGAACGATAACTTCACCAGTTTCCTTATTGATTAATTCTTCAGCTGCAATACGACCTACGATACGATCTTTCAATGGTTCAATAATACCCGTACCTTCAACGATAGCTTCTACTTCAATACCGTTGATTTCATTATTGCGTACTTGTACCTCTTTTACATCAGAGTTTAGAATTGCTTCGATACCTTCTTCTGTAAGGCGTGTATCAGCAGGGTAGATTTCTACGCCATTGCTGTCCACGATAGCATTCACAGTATCCTTGTTCAACATATTTTGAATCATAGTTTCTTTTAATGTCGCACGGATACTATCGTCGCTTTCACCAAGAAGAATCTTTTGTACCAAATTAGTATGGTTAATATCGCTATCCGATCCCAAATGTGCACCGCGCAAGGAGATAGCTGTTACACCAGCATCTGCGATATCTGCTAAGCTTTGTTCATCAAGAATAGTTTCTGCAGGAACAGCCAATTCACCTGTTTCAGCATTTACTACATCTTTATCGAGAACGCGGCCAATCAATTTGTCTTTCAACATTTCAAGAGCTTGACGTGGAGATGTAGCCAAACGAGCGCGTTCACGAACGAGATCGATACCTACAACGTCACAATCGTCCTCACGAACGATAACGTCTTGAGATACGTCAACAAGACGACGAGTCAAATAACCAGAGTCAGCTGTACGAAGTGCTGTATCGGCCAAACCTTTACGAGCACCATGAGAGGACGTAAAGTAATCCAATACAGTCAAACCTTCTTTAAAGTTTGCCTTGATTGGCAAGTCGATGATACGACCAGATGGGTCAGCCATCAAACCACGCATACCAGCAAGCTGACGAATTTGTTGTTTGTTACCACGGGCACCGGAGATAGCCATCATATATACAGGGTTGAAGCCATCTTTATCGCGCGCCATATTATCCATCATGGCATCAGTAACATCTTCTGTTGCTTTGTCCACAATTGGATAGTTTTACGATAACGTTCTTCTTCTGTAATAAGACCACGGCGATATAGACGAGATACTTTTTCTACTTCTTGTTCTGCAGTATCAAGTAAATCGAATTTTTCTTCTGGTACTTTAATATCCGCAATGGCTACTGTCATACCTGCACGACGTGCAAAGGAGTAACCAAGAGATTTAATTCTGTCTAAGAGTTCAGCAGTTTTTTCATTGCCGAATAATTGGAAACATTGATCTACAAGTTTACCAACCGTCTTCTTATCCATAACCTTACCCAATGTGTAAGTACCGTCTTCTTTTTGTTCATATTGCCATAATTCTGGGAACAAAGCGTTGTTAAAGATCAAACGACCAGCTGTAGTTTCTACGCGACCGTGTTCAGGCAAGCGAATGTATAAAATATCTTGCAATCCGATAACATGAGAATCGTAAGCAAGCATTACTTCGTCATATGTAGCAAATGTTTTTGCTTTATCACGAGTATCTTCGCGTACAACTGTTAGGTAATAAGTACCCAAAATCATATCTTGAGATGGAATAGCAACTGGCTTACCATCTTTTGTTGATAAGATATTATGAACGGATAGCATCAATGTACGAGCTTCGGATTGAGCTTCTACGGACAATGGTAAATGACAAGCCATTTGGTCACCGTCAAAGTCGGCATTAAAGGCTGTACATACTAATGGATGCAATTTGATAGCACGGCCTTCCCAAAGGATTGGTTCGAAGGCTTGGATACCAAGTCTATGCAATGTAGGTGCACGGTTCAAAAGAACTGGATGTTCTTTGATAACCTCTTCCAAGGATTCCCATACACCAGGACCTACGCGTTCTACTTGGCGCTTAGCAGCCTTAATATTGGATGCTTGTCCACGTTCTACCAAGCGTTTCATAACGAATGGCTTGAACAATTCCAATGCCATTTCTTTAGGCAAACCACATTGATGCATTTTAAGTTCTGGACCTACTACGATAACGGAACGACCGGAGTAGTCAACACGTTTACCGAGCAAGTTTTGACGGAAACGACCTTGTTTACCTTTAAGCATATCGGACAAGGATTTTAATGGGCGGTTGCCAGGGCCAGTAACAGGACGGCCACGACGACCATTATCGATCAATGCATCAACCGCTTCTTGCAACATGCGTTTTTCATTGCGCACGATGATATCAGGAGCACCTAAGTCCAACAAACGTTTCAAACGGTTGTTACGATTGATAACACGACGATACAAATCATTAAGGTCAGATGTAGCAAAGCGACCACCATCTAATTGAACCATAGGGCGCAATTCAGGTGGGATAACAGGAACGACATCCATAATCATCCATTCTGGGCGGTTGCCAGATTGACGGAATGCTTCTACTACTTCAAGACGGCGAACGGCACGGATTTTACGTTGACCACTTGCAGTGTTCAACTCTTCGCGCAATTCAGCATTTAATTGTTCTAAATCAAGTTCAGATAATAATGCTTTTACCGCTTCTGCACCCATGTCGATACATACGAATAAGATTTCTTCTGTAGCACCTAATTCGTAACGTTCTTCACGAGTTAATTCTTCATATTCTTTATCAGCTTCTGGAATTGTAGCATCTTCACGAAGTGCTGCATTATAACGTTCTTTACGTTGTGCTTCACGAACGATAGCCAAACGTTCATTACGTTGTGCCACAGTTTCGATAACTACGGATTTACCACCGATAGTATATCCTTCTTCATTGAATTGAGCTTCGTATTCACGGTATTCTTGTTCAGATAACAATTGGCGTTTTGCCAATGGGCTACCTGCAGGATCAACTACGATATAGGAAGCAAAATACAATACGCGTTCCAAGGAACGTGGAGATACATCAAGGATAAGGCCCATACGAGACGGGATACCCTTGAAGTACCAAATATGGGATACAGGTGTAGCCAATTGGATATGGCCCATACGTTCACGACGCACTTTAGCACGTGTTACTTCTACGCCACATTTATCGCAGACAACGCCTTTATGGCGGATGCGTTTATATTTACCGCAGTGACATTCCCAGTCCTTTGTTGGTCCAAATGCGTTCGCAAAATAGACCATCACGTTCTGGCTTTAACGTACGGTAGTTAATTGTTTCTGGTTTTTTAACTTCCCCATGAGACCATTCTAAAATTTGCTCTGGAGAGGCTAAACCGATTCGCATGGAATCAAATTCATTTACGTCTAGCACTACTATCGCTCCCTTCCTAATATTCAGTATCAGTCTTCATCTGCGGAGGATTCACTAATTGGATATGCTAATTGGCTAAGAATATCATCATCGCCACCATTAGATACTTCTTCCTCTGCTTCTGGGTCTACAACTGTTACTTCATCTGTTTCAACAGCATCGCCGTCCATAACATCTTCAATACCAGTTTCTACCACTTCATCTTCGTCATCAAGTTCTTTCATAACAACTTCTTCTTGATCTTCGTTCAAGATTTTTACATCAAGACCGATACTTTGAAGTTCTTTGAGCAATACTTTGAAGGACTCAGGCACACCTGGTTCAGGAATATTTTCGCCTTTAACGATTTTTTCGTATGCTTTAACACGACCAACAACGTCGTCAGACTTAACAGTTAATAGTTCTTGAAGAGTATAGGCTGCACCATATGCTTCAAGGGCCCAAACTTCCATTTCCCCGAAACGTTGGCCACCAAATTGAGCTTTACCACCCAATGGTTGTTGTGTAACAAGGGAGTACGGACCTGTGGAGCGCGCATGGATTTTATCATCAACCAAATGGTGAAGTTTCAACATGTATACGTAACCAACCGTTACACGGTTATCCATAGGTTCACCGGTACGGCCATCGTACAATACAGTTTTACCATCATCTGGGCGACCAGCGATATCCAATGTTTCGAATACATCTTTTTCATGGGCACCATCAAATACAGGTGTAGCGATATGAATACCAGCTACATCCGGTTTTGGCATACCATAGGTATCATAGTCATAGCCTAATTTCCAAATCTTTGCGAATTTCAACGCGTTTAGCACGAGCTTCTTCGATATGGTTCAATGTAGCACGTACCTTGTTGATGCGTTCTAATTCTTCAACAAGAGCTGGATCCATTTCAGGTACTTCTTCTTCAGTGCCGAAATATTCCATGTGAAGTGCATTGTATTTAGATTCTAATGCTTTCAATTCATTGTAACGAGCTTCGCCACCAAGTGCAGTCAATTTCTTTTGAGCGGCTTCTTCTACGTGACCTAAGATTTGAGATTTCAAATCGATGATTTTTTCATCAATATCAAAATGAGCTACTGTTACATCTTCTTTCGCTTTAGCTTCTAACTCTTCAATTTCAGCATATAATTTGCGAATTGCATCGATTTGTTCCCAATAGGATTCATCAGTACGCGCTTCTTTCAATACATTTTGAATATGAAGATCTGTAGCCTTAATTTTCATGCCCAAGCCTTGAACAGCCCAACCTAAGTGAGTTTCAAGAACCTGACCAATGTTCATACGAGAAGGTACGCCCAATGGGTTCAATACGATTTGTACTGGAGTACCATCCGGAAGGAATGGCATATCTTCTTTTCTCATTACGCGAGAAACGACACCTTTGTTACCATGACGACCGGCCATTTTATCGCCTTCGTGGATTTTACGTTTTTGAGCGATGTAAACGCGAACAAGTTTGTTTACACCTGGTTGTAACTCATCACCATTTTCACGAGTGAACACTTTAACGTCTACAACCTTACCACATTCACCATGAGGCACACGGAGGGATGTATCTCGAACTTCGCGTTCTTTATCACCAAAAATAGCACGTAACAAACGTTCTTCTGGTGTTAATTCAGTTTCGCCTTTTGGTGTAGCTTTACCCACGAGGATATCACCAGGATGTACTTCTGCACCGATACAGATGATACCATCTTCATCTAGGTTTTTAAGTGTATCATCACCAGTATTAGGCAATTCACGAGTGATTTCTTCGGCACCTAGTTTAGTGTCGCGCGCATCACATTCGTATTCTTCAATATGAATGGATGTATAGATATCTTCTTTGCAAAGTTCTTCACTAAGCAAGATAGCATCTTCGTAGTTATAACCTTCCCAAGGCATGAACGCTACAAGAACATTAAAGCCAAGAGCCAATTCACCACCATCAGTAGCAGGACCATCAGCCAATACTTGGCCTTTTACAACATGGTCACCACGATTAACGATTGGTTTTTGGTTAAAGCATGTGGATTGGTTAGAACGAAGGAATTTATTCAAACGGTATGTATCAACACGACCATCGCTATCGCGAAGAACGTGGATTTCATTACCCCAGCAACGTACGACTTTACCAGCTTCGCGTGCCAATACGCAAACACCAGAGTCAGTAGCCGCTGTATATTCCATACCTGTACCAACTAAAGGTGCTTGAGCACGGAGCAAAGGCACCGCTTGACGTTGCATGTTCGCACCCATCAAGGCACGGTTCGCATCATCGTTTTCAAGGAATGGAATCATAGCTGTACCGATGGATACAACTTCTTTTGGACTAACGTCCATGTAATCAACCTTATCAGGTGTTACTTCTAATACGTCATGACCACGACGACATGCTACATGGTCATTAGCAAAACAACCGTCTGCATCAAGAGGGGAGTTCGCTTGGGCAATTGTCATGCCTTCTTCTTCATCTGCAGTCATATAAGCAACGCTTTCAGATACGCGTACTTTTACAACCTTATCCGCGTCAGCACCTTCGCCGTAAATTTTTTCAACCTTACGGTATGGAGCCTCGATGAAACCGAATTCATTAACCTTCGCATAGTTAGATAAGGAGTTAATCAAACCGATGTTAGGACCTTCTGGTGTTTCAATAGGACACATACGGCCATAGTGAGAGTGATGCACGTCACGAACTTCGAAACCTGCACGTTCACGAGATAAACCGCCAGGTCCAAGGGCAGATAGACGACGTTTATGTGTCAATTCTGCTAATGGGTTTGTTTGGTCCATAAATTGAGACAACTGAGAAGAACCAAAGAATTCTTTAATCGCTGCTACAACAGGACGAATATTAATCAACGCTTGAGGCGTAATGGATTCAATTTCTTGAATTGTCATGCGTTCACGTACAACACGTTCCATACGAGTCAAGCCAATACGGAATTGATTTTGTAACAATTCACCTACGCAACGAAGACGACGGTTACCCAAATGGTCGATATCATCTGTATGACCGGCACCATCCATCAAGTTCAAGAGGTAAGAGATATTAGCAATCATATCTTCTCTTGTAACTGTACGATGGTTAAATTCTAAGTTGCAGTTGTTGCAAATGATTTTGGATACTACACCATCTGAATTAGTGATATAGAATTCAGCAAAACCTTCGCCGCTAAATACACCGCTCTTAGCAACGATATCAAGTTGTTCTTCCCCAACTTGTACGCCTGCATCAAGGATGATTTCACCTGTTTCAGTATCAACAATTGGTTGTGCCAATGTTTGACCCAACATACGTTGACGCCATCCTAGTTTTTTATTTAATTTATAACGACCTACGCGCGCTAAATCATAACGGCGAGCATCGAAGAATAAATTATCGAATAAATTACGAGCAGATTCTACAGTAGGAGGTTCACCTGGACGTAATTTTTTATAGATTTCTACCAATGCTTCATCAGCAGATTGAGTTGTATCTTTTTCCAATGTACGAACAATGCGTTCATCATATACTGGCAAACCATCTTCATCTGTTTGACCGTTCCAGAAAAGATCAAGAATACTTTCATTAGTATCCCAACCTAATGCACGAACAAGCACAGTAGCTGGTAATTTACGGTTACGGTCGATACGAACGGCTACAACTTCGCTAGCATCTGTTTCTAATTCAATCCAAGCACCGCGATTTGGGATAACTGTGGATTCATACAAACGATTACCCATGGTATCGATTTCTTTACCATAGTAAACGCCAGGGGAACGTACTAATTGAGATACGATAACACGTTCTGCACCATTGATAATGAAAGTGCCTGTATCCGTCATCAATGGGAAATCACCCATAAATACTTCTTGTTCTTTAATGTCCATATTTTCAGGATCATTATTAACTAAACGGATATTTACACGAAGTGGTGCTGCGTATGTAGCATCACGATTTTTGCACTCATTAATATCATACTTAGGCTCACCTAAGCTAAAACCTTCAAAAGAAAGTACTAAATTACCTGAATTGTCTTTAATCGGAGAAATATCGTTGAAAATATTTTGTAAACCGCTCTCCAAGAACCATTCGTACGATTTACGCTGAATGTCCAACAAATGCGGCATCTTAATAACTTCGTTAATTTTTGCATATGTATAACGAGTCCGTTTGCCTACCTGTTCAGGTTTGAACATATGTGCTTTCCCTCCTTCAAATACACTGGTCCACCATATTTCTATAACGGCATAGAAAAGACATCTTACAGGTCTCAGTTTTCCTGCTTTAATAACGCCAAATAAGCAAGGCCCTTTTTTATTTAAAAAATAACCTTGCTCTGTTCATTATCCAAGCACAACCTTGGAAGAAAACCCTTAATACGTAAGTTATAGCTTCTACATGGAAAAGTAGAAAATGCTACTTTTGCAATTTATAATTTTATCATCATATAAAAAAAGCTGTCAACCAAAAAGGCTGACAGCTTTCACATTTTCACGTATTATTCACATTATATGACAAAGTTCATTAATAAAAAAATTAATTTCCTTTGTGTTTTTAACAAATCAGCAGCGGCAATACCAGGGCGTGTCATTTCTTTAGGAGAAAAGAATATGATTGATTTCATCTTCAGTCAATAAACCTTTTTCTAGGATAATATCGCGAATAGCACGACCAGATGTGTAGGCTTCTTTTGCAAGTGCAGAAGCGGTTTCATAACCAAGGTGAGGCAACAATGCAGTTACGATACCAACAGAACGGTTCAACCAGTATTCGCATTGTTCACGGTCTACTTCAAGATCGATAAGCAATTTATCAACGAATGTGTTAACACCATTTTTTTAAGGTAGCAAAGATTATTGAACAAATTGTAAGCCAATACAGGTTCCATTACGTTCAATTCAAATTGACCATTTTCTACAGCCAAAGAAATGGTAAGATCGTTACCGATAACTTGATAACATACTTGATTCAATACTTCGGCGATAACTGGGTTCACCTTACCAGGCATAATGGAAGAACCAGGTTGACGAGCAGGTAATTTCAATTCCCCGATACCACAACGAGGGCCAGATGCCATCAAACGGAAATCGTTGGCCATTTTAATCAATACAAGAGCCGTAACCTTCAAACCACTAGAGATATCAGCAAAGATATCCGTGTTGTTCGTAGCATCAATCAAGTTATCTGCAGTATAGAATGGTTCGCCTACGACTTCGCTAAGTTCGTATGCTACGTCATGAATGTAATTGGGTTCTGCATTAAGGCCTGTACCAACGGCAGTAGCCCCCATATTGATAACATGTGCCCTTCAACAGCAGATTTAATACGTCTAATACCACGGCGAACACCTGATGCATAAGCACCCATTTCTTGACCTAATGTAATAGGCACCGCATCTTGTAAATGAGTGCGCCCCATTTTTAAAATTTCGCTATACTCATCAGCCTTTTTCTCAAGTTCATCCACAAGGCGTTGCAACGCTTCAAGCAAAGGTTTAGATTTCAAAATCGCACAAACCTTAATAGCCGTTGGAAATGCATCATTGGTAGATTGCGCCATATTACAATGGTTATTAGGACTTACAATATCATACGATCCTTTTGGATGACCCAAAATTTCACAAGCGCGGTTTGCTAATACTTCATTCATGTTCATATTCACAGAAGTACCTGCACCACCTTGAATTGGGTCGACTGGAAATTGATCTGCGAATTCGCCGGCGATAACTTCATCTGCGGCTTGAACAATGGCTTTACCAATAGATACATTGAGGCGACCTGTTTTCATATTGGCCAAAGCGGAGGCCTTTTTTACCATTGCTAAAGCTTTAATAAAATCTTGGTCTAAATGTTTTCCTGTAATGTGAAAGTTTTCTAACGCACGAATCGTTTGTACACCATAATATAACTCATCAGCTACTTCTAATTCACCTAGGAAATCATGTTCTTTTTCTCATTGCTATCCTTCTTTCCACTGAATGTGTATATCATTCAAATTACATTGTATAAAATGGTCTTTCTTTTGAATTTATTATAACATGTATTTTGTATACACAAAAGTCATTTAAGGTATTCCATAAAAACAATATTCTATATAATTTCTCTCATGACATATCTGAACATTGCAAAGTATAGTAAAATATAAGCATATACTATTAACATAAAGGAGTGTTTAAAATTAACATAAGTCATCGAACACGAATCATAGCGCTGTTTTTTTAATTACAGTCATAAGCTATGGTTTTTTTATAATGCCCTATATACCGATTACCGATCCAGTAGAATCTAACTATGTATTAAGTGCCATAACCATGTTAACTCACAATTCATGGATTTCACCTATGATTTACGACCATGTATGGTATGATAAACCACCATTAACATATTGGGCACTTATGATTTGCTATAAATTGTTCGGTATATCAGATTTTGTATCACGCATCCCCAACACATTAATTGCAGGGGCCAGTGTATCGCTCATGTATCACATGGTATACCGTATCAAACAGTCCGTCCCAGTCGCAGTAACCAGTGCCATCCTCTTGATGAGCACCTTACAATTTTGGTATATATCACATGCGGTTATAACAGATGGCTTTTTATTTTTCTTTAGTCTTGCCATATTTGGTTATGCTTACCTAGCTTTTACAAACAATGATAAGACGTCGATGATGAAAGCCTATATTGCAGCAGCCTTTGCAGTCTTAACAAAAGGACCCATCGGATTACTATTACCAGGACTCATATTATTAGTGTTTATGGTCCTTCAAAAATATAGTAAGGCCAATAAGGATGAGGTAAGTTTACTAAGAAACTTAAAGATTGCGTTTACACCGCTAGGCATTGTATTATTTTTCGCCATTGCTAGTCCATGGTACATAGCAATGTATTCTATTCACGGCCAAGATTTTATTAGTGGATTTCTTGGTCTACAAAATGTAGGTCGTGCCCTCGTATCCGAACACCCTAAATTCGACGTGTGGTACTACTATCTAATAATTACGCCGCTTGCTTTATTGCCATGGACACCAGTGGTTATATATCAATTGCGGAAACTGAACTGGAAGGAATCATTCAACCTACTTGGCGGGATATGGTTTGTTATTATATTACTATTTTATTCTATTGTAGCAACCAAGTATTTAACCTATACACTACCCGCGATTATTCCATGTATCATATGGGGTAGTGAGGCAATTATCAATTTACTGTTTAACCCTATCTATCTAAATATTGTACTTTTTTAGTAACACTACCATTTGTCATATATACATGCATTCTAGGTATTGGCGTAGCCGTCAGTGCTAGCGACTATATCTTAGAGTATATGATTATAGTTAGCATAGGCGCTCTGATTTTTAAAATAGCTAGACATTACATACGAACATATTCACAACTCACATTGCTATTTTTGCTTCCAATACTAGCCCTATACTCAGCCACTACCATTTCTGTGACGCCCATATTAACGAGTCAATCTGGTATTCAGTTTACATCTTATATAGAAAATACGAATCAACCTGTTTTCGTATATGGTGGATATTATACTTCGGTTGTGTATTATACAAAACATATACCAACACAAGTATATTTAAATAAGACTGATGACGAACGCTGGGCTAAGGCCAGAAATATTATGCCTACCATTACCAAAGATGAGTTTTTAGATCAACTTCCAAACGAATCAAATGCTATTGTTATCGTACCTAATCGGAATATAAAAGACTTTGAAAGTTCACCTGCAGCTGTCATTACAAAACCATTGGGCAAAACTAATGGAGCCACAATATATAAAGTACAAGATAGTATTTCATTTTAATAGAGCGTGTCCTTCGGGGCACGCTTTTTAATATCAAGTTCATACAGAGTCGTTTCACAGTAATCAGAACGCAAAAAAGGCGTACCTAAAGGTACGCCTTTTAATATGGCTAGAATTATTTCAATTCTACAGTTGCGCCAGCTTCTTCCAATTGAGCTTTCAAAGCTTCAGCTGCTTCAGTAGCTACGCCTTCTTTTACAGGTGCAGGAGCGCCGTCAACGATAGCTTAGCTTCTTTCAAGCCAAGACCAGTTGCTTCACGAACAACTTTGATTACGTTGATTTTGGATGCGCCAGCTTCTTTCAAGATTACGTCGAAGGAATCTTTAGCAGCGCCGCCGTCAGCACCACCAGCAGCTGCTACAGCTACAGGAGCTGCTGCAGTTACGCCAAATTCTTCTTCGATTGCTTTTACAAGATCATTAAGTTCAAGAATAGTTGCTTCTTTTAATTCAGCAACGATGTTTTCAATGTTCAATGCCATTTTAGTTTTCCTCCATAAAATAGTTTATTGTATCGGTCTTAAGCGACCAATGAATAATTCGCAGAAATTATTATTCTGCAGCTTCTGCTGGTTGAGCGTCTGCAACAGCTTTGACAGCGTATGCAACATTGCGAACAGGTGCTTGCAATACGGAAAGCAACATGGAAAGCATACCTTCGCGGTTTGGAAGGCTTGCGATTGCTTTAACGCCTGCAGCGTCCATAACTTCGCCTTCAACGATACCAGCTTTTACAGTAACAACTTCTTGTTCTGTAGCTTTGATGAATTGTTCGATTACACGAGCAGGTGCAACAGCATCTTCTTTAGAAGTAGCCAATGCAGTTGGACCTTCTAAATGCTCAGAGAAACCTTCAAGATTCAATTCGTTTGCAGCAATGCGAGTCAAAGTATTTTTGATTACTTTGTATTCAACACCTTCAGCCAACATTTTGCGACGAAGATCAGTTGCTTGCGCAACAGTCAAACCAGAGTAACCAATCAATACAGCACCTTTTGCTTCAGAAAGAGTTTCTTTCATTTGAGCAACAATTGCTTTTTTTGATTCAGTGACAGCCATTAGATTACCTCCTTATAGATTTTGTGGTGCTCTATGTACTATCTTAGCGTAAAAACGACCTCATCGCACGCGATGAGGTCGTAACTAGTCCTAGGTTGTTCTAGTGTCAGCCTCAGCGGGCGGATTTACATCCATTATACATACCAGCCGTCTACAGCTAAGAGACATATGTGATTATTGCTCTTTGGTTACGTTGCTCAATTTGAACACGTTCAAAGGCACACCAGGGCCCATTGTAGCGGACAAGGTTACAGATTTAATGTATTGACCTTTAGCTGCTACAGGTTTAGCCTTGATAATAGTATCAACGATTGTACGGTAATTGTCAAGTAATTTTTCATCATCGAAAGAAGCTTTACCGATGGAGCAAGAAATGATACCTGCTTTATCAGTACGGTATTCGATTTTACCAGCTTTAATTTCGTTTACTGCACGAGCAACGTCTGGAGTTACAGTACCAACTTTAGGGTTTGGCATCAAGCCTTTAGGACCCAAGATTTTACCAAGACGGCCAACTTGACCCATCATGTCTGGTGTAGCAACTACTACGTCGAAGTCGCTCCAACCACCTTGGATTTTAGCTACTAACTCTTCAGAACCTACGAAATCTGCGCCAGCTTCTTCAGCTGCTTTAATGTTGTCGCCTTTAGCGAACACAAGAACGCGTTTAGTTTTGCCAGTACCATGAGGCAATACTACTGCACCACGAACTTGTTGATCAGCGTATTTAGGGTCGACATTCAAGTTGAAAGCGATTTCAACTGTTTCATCGAAATTTGCAGTTGCAGTTTTCTTAACTAACTCAATTGCTTCAACTGGTTCATAGAACTTACCAGCTTCAATAAGTTTTTACTGCTTCAGCGTATTTCTTACCTACTTTTTGCCATTATAATATCCTCCTTATGTGGTCAAACGGGAATTCCCTCCCACCGATTTGCGCTTATGCGCAAGTCGTACGCTTATTAGTCAACGATTTCAATGCCCATGCTGCGAGCAGTACCTTCTACCATGCGCATACCTTGTTCTACGGTATTAGCATTCAAGTCAGGCATTTTCAATTCAGCAATTTCACGAACTTTATCGCGACCTACTTTAGCTACTTTATCACGATTAGGTACACCAGAACCTTTTGGGATACCTGCAGCTTTTTTCAACAATACTGCAGCTGGTGGTGTCTTAGTGATGAAGTCGAAGCTACGATCTTCATATACGTTAATAACTACTGGAATAATCAAGCCAGCTTGTTTAGCAGTACGTTCGTTGAATTCTTTTGTGAAAGCAACGATGTTAACGCCTGCTTGACCTAATGCAGGACCAACTGGTGGTGCTGGAGTAGCTTTAGCGGCTTCAATTTGTAGTTTTACTTGTTTAACTAATTTCTTAGCCATGGGTAATTAAACCTCCTATGATTCTACTGTGGTGGTAACGGATAAATATCCTCCCACTGCAACCAAAATCGATTGCTCTTTTAGAGTTATATTTATATATTAAAGAGCTTTTTCAACTTGAGAAAACTCTACCTCTACCTCTGTATCTCGATTGAACATTTCTACATTAAGTTTCAATGTTCCTTTTTCAGGGTTAATTTCGGTAATAACACCTAGTCTATCTTCAAAGGCACCGGATGTAATGCGTACCGTTTCACCAACCTCTACATCGACGTTGATTGTTGGTTTCTTATCCAAGCCCTGAGACTTAAGTATATGTTCTACTTCGGAATCAGAAAGTGGAACTGGTTTAGTGGCAGAGCCAACGAAACCTGTTACACCTGGTGTGTTGCGCACAACATACCAAGAACGGTCGTTAACTTCCATTTCAACCAATACGTACCCAGGAAATATTTTTACGTTTTTACTACTTTTTTTAACCCCATCTTTTTCATCTATTTCATCTTCAAGAGGTACTAGAATTCGACTAATAACATCTTGTAAGCCCATAGATTGAACCTTAAGTTCTAAAGTGGTTTTAACTTTATTTTCGTAGCCTGAATAGGTATGAATTACATACCACTTCTTATCTGCTTCCATGTAATGGCCCCCTATCCAACAATCCGCAACAACATATTAATAAGTTGAGCAAAAATCGCATCAAATACATAAATGAGTAAAGCGATAAATATAGTTACCAAAAATACTACAATTGTGTAATTAATGAGCTCTTTTCTTGTTGGCCAGACTACTTTTTTCAGTTCAGCCTTTACGCCGCGGAAGAATTTACCAAATCCGCCACGTTGTTGTACTGCTGAGTTAGACTTTGCCATTTGTTCACATCCTCAAATCAACAGGTAATGAATGATAAGAATTATTTCGTTTCACGGTGTAATGTATGTTTACCGCAGAATTTGCAATATTTCATCATTTCAATACGATCAGGATTGTTTTTCTTATTCTTGTTCGTTTGGTAATTACGTTGTTTGCAATCTGTGCAAGCTAAAGTAATGGCATTACGCATCCGGACACACCTCGCTTTATATTTACTAATAAGTCTCTTGTACTCGAAAACGCTCGACTACATACTAATGAATAGTATCATATGTGTCTAGCAATGTCAAGATTTTGAGCAACTCAAAAAAGCCAGGCACATGTACCTGACAGAAATAGTATAACAAAAAATGGCGTTCCTTGTCTAGAACTTTACACAAAAATAGGACCCCTTACGGAGTCCTATTTATTACAAAGGCTACTAATTAACCTTCGATTTCAGTTACAACGCCAGCGCCTACTGTATGGCCACCTTCGCGGATCGCGAAACGAAGACCTTCTTCGATAGCGATTGGAGTAATCAATTCGATATTCATTGTTACGTTATCGCCAGGCATACACATTTCTACACCTTCAGGAAGGTTTACAACACCTGTTACGTCTGTTGTACGGAAGTAGAATTGTGGACGGTAGTTGGAGAAGAATGGAGTATGACGGCCACCTTCTTCTTTAGTCAATACGTATACTTCTGCTTTGAATTTTGTGTGTGGGTTGATGGAACCTGGTTTAGCCAATACTTGACCACGTTCGATGTCTTTACGGTCAACACCACGAAGCAATGCACCAACGTTGTCGCCTGCTACTGCAGAGTCCAAAGTTTTGCGGAACATTTCAAGACCAGTTACAACGTATTGTTCAGCTTTTTCTTTCAAGCCTACAACTTCTACTGTGTCGCCTACATTTACTTGACCACGTTCAACACGGCCAGTTGCTACTGTACCACGACCAGTGATTGTGAATACGTCTTCCACAGGCATCAAGAAAGGTTTGTCAGTATCACGAACTGGTGTTGGGATGTAGGAATCTACAGCTGCCATCAATTCGTCGATTTTAGCTACATATTGAGCGTCGCCTTCCAAAGCTTTCAAAGCGGAACCTACAATGATAGGTACTTCGTCGCCAGGGAATTCGTAGGAGGAAAGAAGTTCACGAACTTCCATTTCTACTAATTCAATCAATTCTTCGTCGTCAACCATGTCAGCTTTGTTCAAGAATACTACGATTGCAGGAACACCAACTTGGCGAGCCAACAAGATGTGTTCGCGAGTTTGAGGCATAGGGCCGTCAGCTGCGGAACATACCAAGATAGCGCCGTCCATTTGAGCCGCACCAGTGATCATGTTTTTAACATAGTCAGCATGGCCTGGGCAGTCAACGTGTGCATAGTGACGGTTTTCAGTTTCGTATTCAACGTGTGCAGTGTTGATTGTGATACCACGTTCACGTTCTTCTGGAGCTTTATCGATCATGCTGTAATCTTGGAAATCAGCTTGGCCTTTTTCAGCCAATACTTTAGTGATTGCAGCAGTCAAAGTAGTTTTACCATGGTCAACGTGACCGATAGTACCAATGTTAACATGCGGTTTCGTACGTTCAAATTTTTTTCTTTTGCCATTAGGATTATATCCTCCTTCACAAAAAAACAAAAATACTTTTTATAGTATTACTATAATATAATAACCTAATTTAATCAACGGAATATACATTCCTACAGATTATTATACCATAATACACAAATGTCAATAAATAAAAAATTACATCCTATTTCGAGGGTCTAGAGTAATCAAACATTTGTGACAAATACCTATGCCTTTTGATTCATAAAGTACTCTGTTATAACTTGGTTTGGTGATTTAAAGTTTAAGACTTTTTGTGCAATGTTATTATATCTATTAGCATATCGACTATGTGCTTTTAGAAAACTCTCCATACTATTAAACTTACGAGAATAAAATCTCTCACTATCAATTCGATGACTGCGCTCTACCTTTCCATTCTGCCACGGAGAAAATGGTCTTGTCGTTTTATGCTCTATTTCTAATCTTTTTAATACAATATCAAATAAACACTCTCGATCTTTTACTCCATAGTTTGTAAATTCACGACCATTATCTGTTTGTATTGTATGAATAGGAAATCCCATTTTGGCTTCTAAATTTAATAAGAACCGACTTGTATTAGTAACACTTTTTTTCATCTATAATTTTTTTAGAATTCTCTTTCTAGAAAACTCATCAATAGCTGTAAGTTGATAGTAAGATTTTTCCTTGTGTTGAAAAAGGCTAAACTCTCGCGAGGTACGTATTTTATATCAATCTGAACCTTTTTCTCCTGGATATGTTACTAGATCTGGTTTCCACTTGCTTTTTTTGGAACAGATTTAACAACCTTTTTTTCTCTTTAATGTGACACCTTATTTGTCGGCACATAGAGCCATATGAGCGTTTATAACCACGCTTTTTTGCCTCAACATATACTTGAGACAGCCCTTCATGTTTAAACTTAGAATGCATACGCTTGATAAGTGCTAGTTCTTCCTCAGTGTGTTGATTAGGATGAGAATGTGGTTTACGACTATACAATCGAAGTGAATCGATAGTCCCGTCGAAACGCTTCACCCAACGTTGTACTTGTTGTCTACTAGTATGATAACGGCGTGCGACTTCAGCATTATTTCCATACTTTATAGCATATTCACATACTCGTTTACGAAATCTTAATTCTTCAGTTATAATAGAATGCATGAGAAGGAACTCCTTTTGTTGTAATGTTTGGATTAAGCAACTTCATTATAACAGAGTTCCTTCTCATTTTTTATTCACTTGTCACAAATGTATTATACTCTTACATAAAAAATTACATCCTATTTCGAGGGATGTAATGAGTTATAATTATATTTTTATAGTAGATACAAAAAAATCCCCACCAATGTGAGGTTTAATGGTGGCGGCACACGGATTTGAACCGCGGACACACCGGGTATGAACCGATTGCTCTAGCCAACTGAGCTATGCCGCCATGTATGGAGCTAGTGACCGGGATTGAACCGGTGACCTTATCCTTACCAAGGATACGCTCTGCCGACTGAGCTACACCAGCACAATGAACGTTCACTTCACTGTGAAATTATGGTTGCGGGGACAGGGACTTGAACCTGCGACCTTCGGGTTATGAGCCCGACGAGCTACCAACTGCTCCACCCCGCTATAAATGGTGGAGGGAGAAGGATTCGAACCTTCGAAGTCGAAGACGGCAGATTTACAGTCTGCTCCCTTTGGCCGCTCGGGAATCCCTCCATAAATAAATGGAGCTGGCGATAGGAATTGAACCCACAACCTGCTGATTACAAGTCAGCTGCTCTACCTATTGAGCTACGCCAGCATCATTACGACAAGATGTATTGTATCATCTGACACACTAAGTGTCAAGAACCTTTTAAAACTTTTTTGAAAATTTCGTTCGTTCTTCGCAGTCACCCTTAGTGCTATATCAATATATCATGAAAGTTTTTCTGACGCAAGTATTTTTTTAGAATTTTTCCAACTTCATTTTTGCCTCATAGGAACTCACATCTAAACTCACATATATAAATAGATTATTGCTAGAATAGCAACTATAATTCGATAATATCCAAACGACGCCAACGAGGATCTATTTAGATACCACAAAAAGCCTTTTACCGTTATATATCCCACTATATATGATACGACGGTGCCAATGATAAACATAATGATATCATTTAATTCCAATGCATGTATGACACGCACTAAATCATACACACAGACGATAATCATAACAGGCACAGCCATAATAAACGAAAAATCAGCTGCGGCCCTCCGTGTACAGCCGATAAGCATCCCCCCTGCAATGGTTGCGCCAGAGCGCGAAAATCCAGGCCATAGACAAAGCATTTGATATAGACCAATTTGAAAGCATTGATATATAGTCAAATTATTTACAGAATCCACCAATCGACCAGATACTGTTCTTTTTTCAGCATAAATCATAAATATAGCACCTATAATAAGGCCTACTATAACGGGAATTGGTCCAAATAAATACTCTTTTATAATGTATTGCAATAGATATCCAGCCATTAATACGGGTAACATGCCCGCACTAATATGTAGCAAAGATACGCCGCGTGTTTTTATCCAATTTTTCCGTTTCAAAAAGCCGTTAAATGTACGTCTATAATGTGTATAAATAGCAAGGATGGCACCTATCTGAATAAACACTTCAAATACATCAGCATGTGTGCCTTCAAAATTGAGCATATGCCCAATAATAATCATATGACCTGTACTCGATACAGGAATACATTCTGTTATACCTTCTATAACACCTAAAACGAGGGCAATTACATATTGGTCCATGATATCACCTGCCTTTTATATGCGGTCATAACTCATGGCAATATATAATGCCCTCAGCAATCAATATAACTCTATTAATCAATAACCATAACACGATCAGGTTTAGTGATTGTCACTACCGCATGTTTTGGATCATTATTGTGTTCTAAGTACAATTGATCACCTTCGAGATGACCACGCCAACCTACAACAATCGGATATGTTTTTACTAATAGTCTTTAATAGTTCAAGAGGATTTAAATTTAATATCGGTGCAAACAATACATTAATACCATCGATAAGAACAACTTCTGTATCACTGCGACTTAATGCACGACGAATTACTTCTTCTGCAAGTTGTGGTCTTTCATCACGAGGTACTAATAAAAACTCTTCTTCAATAAGTTGTTTTGGCTTCTAGATACTTCCAACCTTTTTTTGTTCTGATAATTCACGAATCAATAAACTTTTACCAGAACCAGGGACCACCAACGATAAACAATATGCGTTCATCATTATCTTTGAATTTGTTCCCAACGTTCTTTCACATCTTGAACTGTAACCATATCCCTTGCCTCCTCACATAAGATGACCTATTTAACTGGGTCTGTCAGACAACATAACGGATTTGATATATTGAGTTTTTATCATCTAAGGCGAACTGCAAATAGGAATTATTCAACCTTGGATTTTTTTATATTCATATACCGTAGCCGTTCCCGTACTAGTTGTAGATTCAGCAATACGTGTCGGCATACCATATACAAAGAGCAATAAATATTTAGTATCACCCATAGCGATACCACGACGTGTTGGTGTGTAGACATTTAATAAAAACGCGATTAATAAGCGAATTACCGTCAACACTAACACCATATTCATTATAGCCTATGAACGTAGACCCAAACAGCATTCCCTGTGTACGCCATTCACCATTTGCATCATTTACAAAATGCTGATTCAAATGCAATCCGCGTAGTACAAAGTCATCCTCAGTCAACTGACCGGCATGGAAGGAATACATAGGCGCCTTAGGCAATCCAAATCGAGACCATACTTGACCATCCAAAATATCAACAGCCTCTACCGTATTATTTTTAATGGTGAAAGCCACATAGAACTTTCCATTTTGAATAGTTTCTGGTAATTGGCTATTATTATTTGTATTCGCTACGGAAGAAGAAAATTCCTTTTTTTCTGACCATGAATTTTCGGAATGCCCTTCATATAAGAAGATATATGACTCATCAGTCTGATTCCGCCACATCGCATTAGGGCTACCATAGGAGAAAATCATTTCCATACGAGAACTGCCTACGCCGATATCACGAATTGTAACTAATCCTTTATCAGTAGTATGAAGATTAGTAATAGTACCAACAGGGAATAAATAGGTCGCACCTTGTCCACGCAACTGATTATCTACTAAACGCGATTTATCTGGACCTGTATACACAGTTATATCTATATCTTTTTCATGATAGGTTGTGAATACACCCTTCACCGTCTTTTGAGCAGATGGACTAGGTACATACACATCACCAACGCGATAAACCGGTCCAGTACTTGTACCATCTTCAGACTCGGGCTTTTGAGCCAGACTATAGTCATCCTCATCACCAAGCGCTGGTAAATTATTAGACGTATAAGAACGTCCGATATCTGCTAGATTATTTTTTGAATCTTGTGGCATAACACCATCATTTTCACTAGCAGCTTGCCAATACTGTAAGGAGTCACCAAAAGCAGTGACAGCCAACTGTTCTGCTAACCAACCTGTTTTCGAAGATTCATCAGCAGCAGGAGCTTTTACAACAGCTACTGCATTTTTTACTTCCGGTATTGTTGGTCCTGCATCAACGGCCCCTACCGATGCGGTTCCTAAAGCACTTAACACTGCCATCGTCAATGCAGTACGAGATAACATATGTTTCATTAACGCTTCTCCATTTGTTCTCTAATCCATGTTAACCAAGGCGCCAATCCATCCTTAGCAGTACAGCTAATTTCAAATATATAGCCTTGAGGATTTAAATTACGAATATCTTTAATGGCTTTATCTTTATCGAATGGCACATATGGCAATAAGTCAATCTTATTGAGCAATATAGCTTTTGATTCCTTAAAAATAAGAGGATATTTCAAAGGCTTATCTTCACCTTCTGTAACAGATAAAACGGTAACCTTCATCGCCTCACCAATATCGAACTCAGCAGGGCATACTAGATTACCTACGTTCTCGATAATAATCATATCGAGTTCATCAAGATCTAAATCAGTTATAGCATCTTGAATCATATTAGCATCTAAATGGCAACCTCCAACGGTATTAATTTGTATAACAGGCACACCTAGAGCATGAATACGTTCTGCATCCTTAGATGTAAATAAATCACCTTCGATAACAGCTAATTTATAGTCTTTAACTAAATCTTGAAGTGTTGCTTCTAGCAAAGAGGTCTTTCCGGCCCCTGGAGAGCCCATTAGATTAAAGACAAATATATTTTTTTCTTTAAATACTTGTTGTAACGATGATGCAATGGCATCATTTTTTGCCAACACATTTGTTTTTACTTCTACTTGCATATATACCTCAATCTATATCAATAGATGTCACTTGTAGTTCGCGACCTCCTATAGTATTTACAAAATGGCTTTCACAATGAGGACAGATAAATTTGTAATCTTGTACATCAAATATCGTATCACAGTCTAAGCATTGCCCTTTAATAGGAATCGTATGAATATCGATTTTTGAATGCTCTGCCGGCGTGCCCTTTGTAAGAGCATCCCAACAGAATAAGAGTGCATCAGGTTCTACACCACTCATCAGTCCCAAATCGAGTTGCACAGAATGAACGATAGACGCATCATTGTTTTTCATGGTCTCTAAGGCAATATCTAAAATACCCTCAGCGATTGACATTTCGTGCATGGTACGCCTCATAAACAGCTTCTAACATCATCGTAGTCGTAACAGAGCCCACACCACCTGGTACAGGTGTGATAGCCGAAGCTACCGTGCTCACCGCATCATAATCAACATCCCCTACTGTTTTTCCGTCTAATTCATTAATGCCTACATCGATAACAACAGCGCCAGCTTTCACCATGTCAGCTGTAATCATATGTGCTCGGCCCGCAGCAGCAATCACGATATCAGCTTGTTGTACATGGTGTGCTAAATCAGCCGTACGAGAATGGCAAATAGAAACCGTAGCATGACGTTCAAGCACCATCAACGCTACCGGTTTGCCAATCACTTGGCTACGACCAACAACGACCACATGTTTACCTTCTAAAGGAATACCATAATGATCCAGGATTGCTAGGCATGCCTTCGCAGTACAAGGTGCAAAACCACCTTTACCAGCTGTAACAAGACCGATGTTATAGGTAGTAAGACCATCGATGTCCTTCTTAGGATTCAATGCATCGATTAATTGCTCCGTATCAATTTGTTTTGGCATCGGCATGGTGGCAATATGCCATGCACCGCATCATCATTATTCAAAGCCATCAATGCATCGTATACCTCTTGATGCGTAGCTGTACTTGGTAGTTGCTTACGCACGAAACCATAGCCAAAAATTTTTTTGGCCGTTTTCTCCATGAAAGTCCGCGTACATGTTAGCGCCATGATCATCACCAACGAGCAATACAGCCATTGTAATTGTACCGGACTCTAGACCAATCATCTTCTCTTGTAAAAATCGCTTTATGTGCATCAGCCACAGCTTTACCACGTAATTCTATCATGTATATCTCCATTCATTATCTCAAGGATAAACCACATATAAATTCATGTAAAAAGGTGCCTATAGAGGCACCTTTAGTTTTCTCTTATTCTATTATATAACGTTTTTGTCTATAGTTGCAGTTACCTATCCTGCGACTAATGACTAAATTGAACCACAATAGGTGTACCACGAGATACTACGGTTCCCGGTAATTGTTCCTGTGAAATCGCCTTACCAGTACCATCTGGTTTAAAGTATAAACCCGCCGTATGCAACCAATCACGTACCTCTCCAAATGTATAGCCTCTAAAGTCTGGCAATACTACACTGCCATCACCATTAGGTTTTACTGCTGGAAGTTTGGCCGCTGGTACAGCCGCTACAGTAGCGCCATCCTTAACGGAAGGTGACATTTGGTAATACCGCACTAATTGAGACACGATATTCTTAAATACTGGGGCCGCAATTTGACTACCATAGATAGAACCTTTTTTAGAATCATCGATGGCAACAAGAACAACAAATTTAGGATCTTCTACCGGACCAAAGCCTATAAAGGATGCGATATAACGTCCTGCTAAATAGCCGCCATTTTTAGTGTCTAACTTTTGAGCAGTCCCTGTTTTGCCTCCAAAGTGATAGCCTTCAACCATCGCTTTAGTACCGCCACCTTCAGATACTTCTTTTTCAAGAATATCCGCAATCGTTTTAGCCGTTTCTTCTGGTATTGGTTGCCCCACAACTTCAGGGTCAGTAGTACTAGTTACCTCACCTTTTATATTGCTGTAAGATTTAACAATATGTGGTTTCATCATGCTACCACCATTAGCTATAGCGCCAAAAGCACGGACCATTTGCAATGGTGTTACCGCAATACCTTGACCGATGGACATGGTTGCTACATCAAGTTTACTCATATCATCAGGATTATATAAGATACCATCACCTTCACCAGGCAATTCAATACCTGTTTTAGAACCAAATCCATAGTTACGAACATATTTAGATAATATATCCGCACCTGTAGTGGTACCAATTTCTGCCATACCTGTATTGATGGAGAACTTCAAAATATCGATCAATCGAACAGGACCATAGCCTTCACCATTCCAGTTTTGCATAACATGTCCATTGGCCGCAAAGGAACCTTTGTCGTTATACACTTGGTCTAGTTTCCATTTACCTGATGCCAATGCAGCAGATGCAATAATCGGCTTAAATGTAGAACCTGGTTCATACAAATTTGTTACTGCAATATTCTTAAAATCTTCCTCTGAACCTTGGCTATAATGATTTGGGTCATAGGTTGGGCGGTTCGCCATCGCCAAAATTTCACCCGTTTTAGGATCCATAACAATAACGCTAGCATGTTTAGCGCCTGTATCTTCCATGGCTTTATCGAGAGCACGTTCTGCTATAAATTGAATACTTGCATCAATCGTTAGTGTCACACTCTTACCCTTATCAGGTAAATATTTAGATAGTACGGAGCCAAAGATAGCATTCCCCTTTCTATCTGTTGCAACTAGTTCCTTTTGGATACCGCCCTTCAATTCATCATCTAGCACCATTTCAAGACCATCAAGGCCTTTATCATCGGTACCGACAAAGCCGAGCACTTGTGCGGCCAAATTACCATTAGGATAATATCGTTTAGACTCTTCTACAAAATTAAGACCTTCTAAATTTTTATCCTCAATCAATTGGGCTACCGCTTTCGACTTTTCTGGTTCCATCATACGGTCAATCCATACGAACGCAGTATCCTCTTGTAATGATTTCACAATGTCCTCTTTTGACATCGTCACATATGGCGCTATAAGTTCAGCAACTTCACTAGGCGATTGCTTAATCATCTTAGGATCCGCATATAGGGATTTTGTAACCACACTCATAGCCAATGGTCTTCCATTGCGGTCATAAATCGTACCGCGCGGAGATTGTAATTTTCTATCCACTTGCACTTGGCTCAAGTTCTTCGCCTGCAAATCAGACTTATCTATTATTTGTAAAAAGAATAAGCGCCCCACTAATACGACAGCAATACACAGTAATACGCGTACCGTATATTCAATTCGCTTATTATCATTCCCTGAAATATTCATTATGGTCTCCCACTCAATATATTACTTCGATGACCTCTGCAGCTTATGGATAAGCGCTTCATATAAATCATCCGGTGTATTGTTAACGACACCATTTTGCACCTGTTGCATCAAATATTGTAACCCTTTCGCCACATTATCGCCACAGGCTTCTAGAACGCGGTTGTCATAGTTCAAATCTTTTGTATGTACAGGCATTTCTAGGCTTAAATCAGCCATGCATTCCCCGAACGCCAATGTACCATCAGTAACGGAATATGGCTTACCACAACCAAGGACGTCGGCCGCACAAACCTTCGCCAATTGCAACCATGCTTCCCGCATACTTTGACTATCTCTAAACTCGCCACTTCGAATTTCCTTGCGCATCCATTTTTTCTCATCTGCCTCTTCATTTTGCACGAAGAAATGAAAGCGCATGTGATTTTTAACAATCCACGAAACGCGACTAGCAAATTTCTTATTATAGCCGAGACGAATCAATAGGTCATAGGCCATCTCTGCGCCTAGATTATCATGGCCTCGGTCGGTGTAGCGTCCATTGATAACTTGCCTAATGGTAGGCATTCCCTTTGCCACATCATGTAATAGGGCGCCCCAACGAAGGGTTAAATCAGGTTCCGTTTCTGAAACGACAGCCAATGTATGATACCATCCATCAAATTCGTGAAACGCCTTTTCTTGAGGCAATCCCACCAAATGATATAGCTCTGGCAATATAGGAACCTCTTTAATTGCCCCATTTTCAACGACGCGGCACGAACATTCTGCCAAGCGCGATTGGACGAGTACATCTAGCCCTTTTGCAACTGCTGGTTCCAATAATAACCGGTCTAATTCATTGCGCACTCGTTCTAGTGAAAGCCCCGATACACGGTGGAATGCTTTTGGCATGGCCTCTAATAGAGATTTATCCGGAAGAAAATCGAGTTTTGCAACGAATCGGCAAGCTCTAAATAATCGCAGTGCATCCTCTTGGAACCGTTCCGTTGGATTCCCGATGGTGCGCAAAACCTTATGCTTAATATCTCGGCGCCCACCGACTAGGTCGATAACCTCTTTATAGCGATTCATCGCCATACCATTAACGGTAAAATCGCGACGTTTTACATCTTCTTCGAGCGTATCTGCATAGATGACTTCTTCAGGGCGATGGCTATCTGCCCCATATCGTTCCTTGCGATACGTAGCCACTTCATAATGTTTTCCATCTACAATGGCCACTACCACACCGAAGGACTTACCTATGATGCCTGTAGTTTCAATATTCGCATCACCTAAAACAGAGATGACCTGTTCAGGTCGGGCAGATGTAACGATATCAAAATCGTGTGGCTTTACATGCATGAGCATATCTCGCACAGCGCCGCCAATAATGAAAGCCTCAAAGCCCGCTTCTTCTAAAATTGTCAGCAAACGTATAGCTTGTTCCATACATCTACCCTCCCTTCTATTTATCTTTTTATTGTACTACAAATAGGGTTATGAAAAAAGGCTCACATACTATAAGCACATTGCAGATTATGCTCATAATAGTGAACCTTTTGTATATATGTAATTATAGTGAACAAACTTTCTCCGCTATGGCAAGACCTGTTTGAGTGACGGCTAAGCCACCATCACTTGTTTCGCGAAGGGCTGCAGGCATAGCGCGGCCAATATTATTCATAGCCTCAATTACCTCATCGGTAGGAATTTGGCTCTCAATACCAGCTAAAGCAAGTTCAGCCGCTGTAATGGCATGAACGGCATACACGCCATTCCGTTTCACACAGGGCACCTCTACAAGACCTGCCACAGGATCACACGCAAGGCCTAGTAAATTTTTCATACACAATGACACGGCATGCCCGACCTGACGAGCAGTACCGCCCATCATTTCTACAATGGCAGCTGCCGCCATACATGCAGCTGTACCAATCTCAGCTTGACAGCCACCGACCGCACCGGCTACACAAGCGCGATTAGCAACCACATTCCCTACGCCTGATGCGGCAAGGAATCCTTTCACCAAGATATCTCTATCTAGTTTGTATTGCTCAGCCACGGCCTGAATGGCGCCAGGCATAACGCCACAAGACCCCGCCGTTGGGCAAGCCACAATTCTGAACATTTTCGCATTAGCTTCGTTGACCGCAATAGCATAAGACATCGCCTTATAAGCAGTTTCACTCATGAATAATGGTTTTCGTTCCATTAAACGAGCCGCATCTCCACCAGACATATTGGATTGAGTCCGCTGTAAATGACGCATACCATCGTGAATGGAGGCCTCAAATACTTAATCGATGCTTGATTTCTTTAACGATTTCCTTTTCACTACGATCATACTGTTCTAGCTCACTGCGCATTACCACATCACCAAAAGATATGTTATTCTCTTCGCTAAGGCGGATAATATCAGCTATCGTTTCATATTCGTAACTCATCATATCCTCCTATAGGGCCTCAAAGGTCATCACATCTTGGATGCCTGGGCATTCACGCATAAATTGTACTGTAATAGGGTTTACAACGGAATCTGTAGTAATCACCATAACCGCGTCCTTGTATTTACCCTTTCTAAACACGCGCATGGACGCAATGTTGATATCCGATTCACTCAAGGCCTGACTAATTAGAGAAATTGCACCAGGTCTATCCTCATGGAATACAACAAGGGTAAATTCATCGCCCGTAATGGACATATCATTGCCATCAACCTCGGTGATCATGATTTGACCACCACCAATCGAACGACCTACAACGGACATATGACGATTATGGTCGCCGTATAAATCAAACTTAACTACATTCGGATGGCCTATATCGAGTGGTGATTCGATGAAAGTATAGTCTAAACCTGCTTCATCAGCGAGTTCCTTTGCATTGCGGATGCGTTTATCATCCTCTTTAAAGCCTAATAAACCACCTAATAAGGCACGATCTGTACCATGCCCTTTATATGTTTTTGCAAACGACCCATACAAGGTCATTTCAACCTTCTTCGGCGTATTCCCAAATATACAACGAGCCATCTTGCCAAGCCGTGCTGCACCAGCGGTATGCGAACTAGATGGGCCAATCATAACAGGGCCGATAATATCAAAAATACTGTTCATAATGAACCTCTATGCATATATAAATAAAGATATAATCTAATTCTTATCTATAGTATAGCAATCAATATTCATAGATGTCTATATGCACAATAGAGGTATGTTTGTCCACTGTTGACAAACATACCTCTATTCCATTAATTAACTATTAATATAACTCAGCCAAGAAAATAATCGCAAATCCCCATAGTACAAGACCATATGTCGTATTTATTTTTACGACAAAAAAGGCTATACCATCCGAAAGATGGCATAGCCTAATTTATATAGCAACAACCCGAATCATATAAGAGAGAGGGGATTAGGGCCGCTGTTATCAGGTTTTAATCCGATTAGCCCAAGATAGCTTTCATATCAGCTTCTGGAGTTGTAATTGGATGTAATTGGAATTTTTCTACCAAAATGTTCAATACATTGCTGGAGAAGAATTTAGGCAAGGAAGGTCCGATGTAGATGTTGCGGATACCCAATGCCAACAATGTTAACAAGATACATACTGCTTTTTGTTCGTACCAGGACAATACCAATGTTAATGGCAAGTCGTTTACGTCACATTCAAATGCACCAGCCAAAGCTACTGCTACTTGAATAGCGGAGTAAGCATCGTTACATTGACCCATATCAAGGATACGAGGGATACCACCGATTTCACCGATGTTAAGGTCGTTGAAGCGGAATTTACCGCAAGCCAATGTCAATACTACAGTATCATCTGGAGTTTGTTTTACGAATTCTGTGTAGTAGTTACGGCCTACTTTAGCACCGTCACAACCACCAACTAAGAAGAAGTGTTTGATTGCGCCAGCTTTTACAGCATCGATTACTTTATCAGCAATACCCAATACTGTACCGTGACCGAAACCAGTAGTTACTTCGTGACCACCGTTGATGCCAGTGAATTCTTGAGCTTCTTTGTAGCCGCCCAATTCGATAGCGCGTTCAATAACAGCGGAGAAGTCTTTAGTGCCATCAGCTTTTTTTCTTCTACGTGTGCACAGCCGTCGAAACCTACCATATCTGTAGTGAAGATATTAGCTCTGTAGTTTTTCTTTTTGGTGGCATAATGCAGTTTGTAGTGAACAAGAATGCGCCAGGAACGTCAACGAATTCTTTTTGTTGATTTTTGCCATGCAGTACCGAAGTTACCTTTCAATTGAGGATGTTTTTTTCAATTCAGGGTAAGCGTGGCAGGTAACATTTCACCATGAGTATAGATGTTTACACCTTTACCATCAGTTTGTTCCAACAATTGATTCAAGTCGTGAAGGTCATGACCAGTTACAACGATGAAAGGACCTGGTTCTACAGTCAAAAGGTACTGTAGTTGGTACTGGAGTACCATATGTTTCAGTATTAGCTTTATCAAGAATAGCCATGCATTTCAAGTTGATTTGACCGAATTCCATCAACAAGTTCAACCATTCTTCAGCACTGTGGTCTTTAGCGAATTCTACCATACCTTTGATGAACCAAGCATCAACTTCAGGATCATGGAAACCAAGGCGTGCAGCATGCCATGCATACGCAGCCATACCACGCATACCTAACAATAATGTGGAGCGAAGGGATACGATATCTTCTTCACCTTTCCACAATTGTTCCCAATCGAAGTTTTGAGCTGCACTATCGATTTTTGCATGATAAGCGTTTACTTCGTCGATGAATTCTTGAACGCGGTCTTCAGAGAAGTTTACGTTTGTTACACACATGAACAAACCGCGCATTAAATAGTCAACGCCTTCTTTAGTTTGGCCTTTTACGTCTAAAGCGCGTGCTAAACCAACTAAAGCAGCAGTTAATTCGTCTTGTAAATTAGCAACTGGTGCAGTTTTACCACATACACCTTGTACAGTACAGCCGCCTGGTGCTGCAGATTGTTCGCATTGATAACAGAACATGCTCATTTAAAAATCCTCCTTTGCGAGACTTCCTCGCATTCAAGCTAGATAATATAAAACCTATACATTACACTGATGAATTATCAGGTGTCTGATTGATTACATTGAAAGTATAACGTAAAGGTGATACAATTTCTGTAGCTTGAGCAACAATAAAAAAACTTTTTCAAAAATTTCCTGACTCTTCTTTTGGAACAGGCTGCTCACAAGAGCATATATAATCATTTTACAATACTCATTACAAATTACCTATAAAAAGCATCACACCATACGATGTATAATTCGGGCTAAAATAGCTATATACTATATTAGGAGGTACACATGATTAAACAAGTTCTATCCGATGACATTATCAAACAATACTTACCAATCTTAACAGCTTGCCCCCTATTCAACACATTGGGTATACCAGAATTAACGAGCTACTTACATAATGCAAAAGTAATTGTAAAGAATTATAAAAAGAACGACTTTATCGCTATTTCAGGAGATCCTATGGAAGGAATTGGCGTTATCTTGGAAGGCAGTGCTCTTCTTACGCGTGAAAATGTGCTAGGCCAACGAGTTATCATGGCCAATTTAGAGGCATCCTCTATTTTTGGGGAAGCCTTGCTATTTAGTAAGCATCCACTTTGGCCAGCCACCATAAAAGCATTAAAGCCAACAAAAATTATGTTTATACCACTCGAAACATTTATCGAAACATTACCTGACTGCCAACAATGCCAAACGAAAATTCTATCCAATCTTTTAGAGGACTTATCCGAAAAAGCATTGCTTCTAACCAAAAAAGTTCATTATTTAACATTAAAGGGCATGCGTGAAAAAATTTACGCATATCTTACAGATATATACACGATGCAACACAGTGAAAAACTGGTGTTACCTCATAATCGCGAACAAATGGCGGAAGCTCTCAACGTTTCACGTACTGCGTTAAGCCGTGAGCTTGGAAGATTGCGCGACGAGGGTATCATTGAAATCAACGGCCGCCATGTTACATTATTAGACCCTCAACAAATTGTAGAATTTGGATTTAACAATTAAATACATCGTGCACGCAACACAAAACCGCCTAGGCATAGCCTTAGGCGGTTTATTGTATATATGTATGAATTAGAACCAATGAGATAAATCAAATTCTTCCCCAATGGTTGCTTTCACATGAGCTCGACCTAAATAGAGACCAAGTAATGTAAGAGAAATAGAACACATAGGACTTTCATCATAGACGCGAGCCAAATCAGAAAGAACCGGACTAATATCGTCCATGATTTGACGAGCCTCTTCCCCTCTAAATGCAGTAGGTTTACTCTTCATCAAAGCTATGAGATCACGTTGCACCATTGGATCAGAGATGCGAGCCTCTCTAAAGAAGCGTTGTGCCAAGGATTCATCGACGACAGCCAATTTATAAAGATTAGAGTTTAGGCTGCGCACCACAAATCGTGGATCTACGCCACGGCCATCAGTAGCACGGAATAACTCTTCCTTTGTAAAGCCACGATAGTTAAATACAAACGGATAGGAATTACTCAATAATTGCGTCAATGTTACGGACTCACGTTCTTGCTGAGTACAACGTAAATAATCTAGCTGACGATAAAACGATGAGTCATGAGGCAAATCCGAAATAAATGGTTCGATATATTTTTCCACATAATGTTGGAAATGAATACGTCCATAGTTATTAGAATTACGAGTATTGTAATAATAATGTTAACGCCATCACTTGAAAGTGTCCTAATGTAAGATGGGGCAAAACGCGCAATGCATCAAAAGCTACTAAGTACGGTGTACTCGACTTAGGCGATTGAACCACATCGGAAAAGGCTTCTAGCGCAGCTGTTTTCATCCAAGTCGTTGGAGATCCTGCATAGGCTTTTTGCATAGCCAATAATGCTTCTTGAATTACGATATTTTGCAATAGTAATTTGACTTCGCTTAATTTCGTAATGCCTAAAACGGCTAATGCATCCCGCGTAATATCTGCAACGAATTGCATAGCATCACCATGAACGACACCGAAAGCATGAGCAAATGGTTCAATTGCAAAGGGCTACGCGTTTATCCTCTTGTGCAGCCTGTGCCCATGGACCAATTGGTTCTGGCTCATCCTCTTCTTTGTTGGATAAATGTTCATTAATTTCATCGGCATTAAACATGCGTGTTTCTTCTAATGCAGATGGACCTTGTGGATTTACAACTTCACTATTTTCACTGCCAAACATCTGCGTTGCATCAGCATCAAAGCATCGTGTTTCGTCCATTACATCAGGAGACTCGCCTAATGCAATAGTATCCTCTGTAGAAGATTCAACAGCAGGAATTTCCATCGTTTTTTCTGTATCAGTCACTGCATCAATAGGTTCTGCAACAACGGGTTCTGTAACAATAGGTTCTGCGGTAACAGAATTCTCAAAATCATGTTGTTCTACAGGATTATGTAATTGAATAGCATCCTTACTAATAGATGTTCGTTCATCAACATGAGCCTCGTATACATCAACACCATCATGTGTTTCCCGAGGTGTTATATGAACCTTCTCTTGTTCATACAAACGCCCTGGACGTGATGTTTTTGAAGGCTTTGATATTACAGAATGCGCGTCACTGTTACCGTTACTTTCACTTTTATTAAATACCGCATAGCATACTCCAAAGAAACCAAGTACGACAACGGCCAATACGACATATGGGATAAACGTTGACATTACATTCTCCTCTTATAATAATGCGTCATTATATACCGCACGGATACCGCCGATACTCTTAGGGCGAACACGACAAGCTGTCACATGAGCTTCCCCAATTTCTTTTAAGCTTAATCGTACAGGAACCGTTACATGTTTCATATGCATACCAATAAAAGTATCTCCTATATCGATTCCCGCATCTGCTTGTATAAATTCAACAATTACAGGATCCTTAAAGCGGTTATACGCCGTCATAGCCATAGCGCCACCAGCATGCAATTGAGGAACAACATTACATTCCTCTTCCCAAGTCATAGCCTCACGTTCCATTACAAGGGCTCTATTTAAATGTTCACAACATTGTACAGCAAGATATAAACCTCGTTCGCTAACGGCTTTATAAATCTCATCAAATACAACAGCTGCTACATCCTCATGAGAATCAGTGCCAATCTTTTTACCACAAATCTCACTTGTAGAACATCCCACTACAAATAGCTGTCCTTCGTGTACCTTTGCTACTGTTAAGAGTTCTTCCATAGCAGTATGTACTTCTTGTCTAATTGTTTCAATAGAATGCATGATATCGCCCCTTTTTAATATTCAAATCTATAAATATATTATCATAAATTATATGTCTTTTATAGACCAAACTATAGGACATATGCGTGAAATTCTTATGATAAATTAATCTATTGTATATGTTACTAGTTTGAAATACAAAAAAGAGGCTTGCTAAAGCAAGCCTCTTCCAATCACTCAGTGGTGATATTAGATTTTTCTGTAAGGTTTTTGGCCTTGTTCGTAGAAGTTGTTACCTTCAGTATCGCCAACTACGATGCAAGGGAAATCTTCAACTGTCAATTCAGCCAAAGCTTCTGGACCAAGTTCACCATAAGCAAGTACTTCGTATTTTTTGATGGATTTTGCAATCAATGCTGCAGCGCCACCAACTGCTGCGAAGTATGTGCAACCATTTTTCTTCATGGATTCAACTACTTCTGGTTTACGGGAACCTTTACCAATCATGCCTTTGATACCTTGGTCAAGCATTGTTGGTGTGTAAGCATCCATACGACCGGAAGTTGTAGGACCAGCGGAACCAATTGGATCACCAGGTTTTGCAGGTGTTGGTCCAAGATAATAAACGAATTTATTTGTCCAGTCGATTGGTAATTTTTCACCACGCGCTAAAGCTTCAGTCATAACTTTATGAGCAGCGTCACGAGCGGAGTAAATTTTACCAGTGATAAGAACGCTATCACCAACTTTTAATTTGCGGGAAAACTCTTCATTATATTCTTCAGTATTAATGCGAATTGATTCAGCCATTGTTTTTACCTCCTATCGATTAAAGTACTACGTGAGCATGACGAGCAGCATGGCACATGATAGTAACTGCAACAGGAAGACCTGCGATGTGAGTTGCACCCCATTCGATGTTTACACCGATACAAGTTGTAGTGCCACCCAATTGTGGTCCAATACCAGTTTTGTTAACCATTTCCATGATTTCTTCTTCTAATTTTGCATAGTCTGCATCTTTATGAGGTACGCTAATGTCACGAAGCAACGCTTTTTTGGACATAACAGCTGCTTGGTCCATAGTACCGCCAATACCAATGCCGAGTACAATTGGAGGGCATGGGTTAGGGACCTGCATGTTTTACGATTTCAAGGACTGCATTTTTTAACGCCTTCCACACCATCAGCAGGTACGAGCATAGCTACATCGGATTTATTTTTCAGAACCGAAACCTTTTTAATTCTACTTGAATATCTACTTTATCGCCAGGAACGATTTCAGTATAGATGATTGCAGGTGTGTTATTTTGTGTATTTTTACGATTGAACAATGGTTCAGCTACAACGGATTTACGAAGATAACCTTCAACATAACCAGCTGCCACACCAGCATTGATGGCTTCTGTAAGATCACCACCAACGAAATGAACATCTTGACCAACTTTTAAGAATACCATAGTCATACCAGTATCTTGGCAGTATGGACGATCTTCAGCATCAGCAATTTCTGCATTTTTGATGATTTGATCGAGAACGATGCAACCAACTGGAGACTCTTCTGTTTCACGGCCTTTTTTCAAGCCTTCATAGATGTCTTTTGGCAAGTGGTAAGCTGCGTCCATACACATTTGACGGACTGTTTTTGTGATTTCAGATACTTGAATCTCGCGCAAGATAATCCCTCCTCAGGAAAATAATTAGATATTAACTCTAATACAATGAGATACATTTATTCTCAAAGTGTTAAGCTAAGATTAACTCTATGACTCCATACTAGCACACTACCGAAGGCCTTTCAACGCTTTACCTATACAGTTTTTCTCAATGAAATTTATCGATTTGATAATTATTTTCAATGATTAATTATACCTTTTTTTATGCACTTTGATAATATTAAAAAAATAGTAGCTTAACTCTAATAAAAGGCTATATAACTGTAATAAATATCACATTATATTATTGTATATGCTTCGTTTCCAATCAATATGTGTTCTAACCATAAAATATATTGCTTTCTTTAATGAGATTATCTATCATTTTTTTATAAAAAGATTTTTAATTATGAGTATGTATAACGATTATCTTCAATACAATTAATTTACTAACTCCCCTATTCATCAAGGAGTTCATATACACAAAAACACGCTTAATTACTGGATTTCTTGCCAATATATATAATTATCGATTTTTATGACTATCTTATCAAATTATTTTATCATTCCTCAAACTCTGTCTATTATGTGTTTTAGTTATAGCATATGCTAAAAATTTTTAACTTTTTATAACATTTCCCCTTGCTATTATCGATATGTTCCTTTATAATAATCACTATATTATTCCTCGATAGCTCAGTTGGTAGAGCAATCGGCTGTTAACCGATCGGTCGTAGGTTCGAGTCCTACTCGGGGAGCCAATATTGGCCCGTTGGTCAAGCGGTTAAGACACCGCCCTTTCACGGCGGTATCCCGGGTTCGATTCCCGGACGGGTCACCACATGGACGATTAGCTCAGCTGGGAGAGCGCCTGCCTTACAAGCAGGATGTCGGCAGTTCGATCCTGTCATCGTCCACCACAGTAAGAAGCAAGCTGACGCTTGCTTCTTTTTTATTGCAACTATGGTATACTGTAAGATATAGTTTTGATTATATTTATATCAAGGAGAGTCGAATATGAACTTTAGAGAAGCAACCATGCGTATCAGTTTTTGTCTCGCCTTAGCATTTGTTTCAACTTTTACAATCGCTAATGCAGCAAATGTAGATGCTCAAACTACAAAAGCCCGTTCTATTCCTATTGCGCCAGTAAAGATCATCCCTGATCCTGGCACTATCAAAACGTCGCCGATTCAAATTACTTCGACCACGTCAAATACACCATCTACAGTGGGAAAGGCTAACTACGATGGCCATTTAGACAATTTCCCATCTCGCAAGGTAACACTTGTAGTACCAACAACATTGCGTAATGAAAATACGGCTGCCTTTGGTAAATATTTATCCGATTCAGTGGCAAATGTCTTGCGCTATCCATACTATGATACAACCGTAGTAAGCACCAACACACCATTAGCACAAATCACAGCCGTTGATTTAGCCGAAGTAGCAGCATCACAACATTCCGAAATTGTCATTATGCCTGTGCCAATGCAAGACATATATGTACAATTACCAACGTCCTATCTCAGCCAATACTATCATGATGATAGCGACGACATTCACATTCAAGCTAAAGTATCTGCTATGATTTATTTCTACGATACTAATGAAGGTATCGTTCACACCATCCGTAGTGGTTTTAACCAAATCGATGATACCTTGACTATGCCAACACATAAATCCATATGGAATAAAGTCATAAAAGACTTACTTGAACAATTACCATATAAACGTGTTCCAACGGATCGAGATCGTTATCAAGCTCCTGGTATTAATGCAGAAATGCCAGTTGTTCCAGACTATGAATTTCAAGTAGAACAACCAAAAATACAGCTTACTCTCTAAAAGGTGTTAGTGTATTATAATTCAAAATAATGCAACAGCAAAAGGGTGCCACCCACATGGGTGACACCCTTTTTGCGTATACAAGCAAATAAGGAGTACTACAAGAGTACTCCTTATTTACCAAGGCTATATCAATGTATAACTACTATATGCGTTGTGTTACCTTTAAACGAAGTAATGCCCGAGCTAAGGCGAGTTCAGCACGCTCTACATCTATATCAGGTGTAGGATTAGACAAACGGCCTTCAGCGCGTTCTTTTGCTCGTTTCGCGCGATCGATATCGATGGTTTCTGGGCTTTCACAATTAGGTGTTACAATGCTCACCTTGTTGTGTTCAATTTCAACAAAGCCCCCGAAAACAGCAAATGTATGCTGTTGTCCATCAGGATTATCGACACGTAAAGGGGCTATATCTAGGGCAATAATCATAGGTGCATGATTAGGCAATACACCAAATTCGCCATCGATAGCATGCCCTACGAAAAAGTCAGCCTTACCATCATATACAATCGCATCAGGTGTTATTATCGTTAGGGTCATAGGTTCCGCCATGGATTATTCCCCCTTCTCTTGCATTTCCTTTGCTTTTGCAACGGCTTCATCAATGGTACCAACCATATAGAATGCGCCTTCTGGTAAATCATCATGTTTACCATCAAGGATTTCTTTAAAGCCACGCAATGTTTCTTGTAATGGTACATATTTACCAGGAGAACCGGTAAATACTTCTGCTACGAAGAATGGTTGACTCAAGAAACGTTGGATTTTACGAGCTCGAGATACAGTTAACTTATCTTCATCAGATAATTCTTCCATACCTAGAATTGCGATGATATCTTGTAAGTCGCGATATTTTTGCAACACTTCTTGAACGCCACGAGCCACGTTATAATGTTCATCCCCAAGTACATGAGGGTCCAAAATACGGCTTGTAGAATCAAGTGGATCTACGGCAGGATAAATACCAAGTTCCGCGATGGAACGAGACAATACTGTTGTTGCATCCAAGTGAGCAAATGTAGCTGCTGGTGCAGGGTCAGTCAAGTCATCGGCAGGTACGTATACGGCTTGTACAGACGTAATGGAACCTTCTTTTGTAGATGTAATACGTTCTTGTAAAGCACCTACGTCATTTGCCAATGTAGGTTGATAACCTACAGCAGATGGCATACGACCTAAAAGAGCAGATACTTCGGAACCAGCTTGAATAAAACGGAAGATGTTATCGATAAACAAGAGCACGTCTTGTTTCTTCACATCACGGAAATATTCAGCCATTGTAAGACCTGTCAAACCAACGCGCATACGAGCCCCTGGTGGCTCATTCATTTGTCCATATACCAAGGCGGTTTTATTAATAACGCCGGATTCCTTCATTTCGTTCCAAAGGTCATTACCTTCACGAGTACGTTCACCTACGCCAGAGAATACGGAATAGCCACCATGTTCTGTGGCAACATTGTGAATCAATTCCATAATCAATACTGTTTTCCCTACGCCGGCACCGCCGAACAAACCGATTTTACCACCTTTTTACGTATGGTGCGATCAAGTCTACGACTTTGATACCCGTTTCAAGAATTTGTGTATCTGGTGAAAGGTCATCAAATTTAGGGTGCTGGACGATGGATAGGCCACATTTCATCTGCTACTACAGGAGCTGAATCATGGTCTACGGTTTCACCCAACACATTAAAAGATACGACCCAATACGCCTTCACCAACCGGTACGGAGATTGCAGCACCAGTGTCTTCTGCTTCCATACCACGGGTCATACCATCAGTAGAACTCATAGCAACGCAGCGAACCATATCGTCCCCTAAGTGTTGCATAACTTCTACTACAATTTTTTGTCTATCGTGCGCTTTATGGTCATGGTAGATGTGAATGGCGTTATAGATAGCTGGTAAATGACCAGCTTCAAAACGCACGTCTACAACTGGGCCGATGACCTGCACCACTTTCCCAATATTATTACTCATTAAGAGGTCTCTCCTTATCTATTGCAAGGCATTGGCACCGCCAACAATTTCAGAAATTTCATTCGTAATACTGGATTGACGTAATTTATTATATTCAAGCCCTAAGGAACTGATGAGATCCCCAGCATTATCAGTAGCAGATGTCATAGCTGTCATACGAGCACCTAATTCACTTGCCGCCGCTTGTAATAATCCATTATATACGGTAATTTCTAAATATTTTGGTAATAATGCATCCAGAACTGCTGCAGGGTCCGGCATAAATTCATACTCTTCGCCCTTTACTTCATCATCTGGTTGCTCTAACGGTAGAATGCACTCTGCCTGTGCAATTTGCGTCATAGAATTTACAAAGCGCGTATAAATCATGATAACTTCGTCAACTTCATGACGTTCATATAATGAAAGTGCATGATCCATAATATGTCGCGCATGTTCGTAACTCGGTTTATCGGAAAAACCACTGTACGATTGATCAATATAATAGTGACGAGATTTTAAACTATCCTTTGGTTTTCGCCCAGCTGTAATGAGGCAATATTCATCAGGTGTTTTTTGACCGATTTGTTCTATTGCCAATTTTAATACGTTAGACGAATAGGCGCCTGCAAGGCCCTTGTCAGCACCGATAACGATATAACAAGTCCGTTTTACAGGTCTACTTTCAAGTAGAGGACTCACATAATCTCGTAAATCACTAGTGGAGATATGACGCAAGATTTGCCCTATTTTTTCTGCGTATGGCCGCGTTGCATCAGCTTTTGCTTGAGCCCTACGAAGACGAGCAGAAGCTACCATCTTCATCGCTTTTGTTATTTGTTGCGTATTAGTAACACTCTTTATACGCTTTCGCAAATCTTGTGCACTAGCCATACATTACGCCTCCTTACGGGAAACTAATGTATGTGTAGCACCAAAGGCTTCTACACATTCTGGAATAGCTTGTTTTAACAAGTTTTCTGTTGCTTCATCAAGTTTATTTGTGCTTTCAATATTGCTGATAATTTCAGGATAATTTGCACGAATAAAACGTAATAATTCCGCTTCGAATGCCAATACATCAGCTACTTGAATGCTAGCTAAGTATCCCTTAGTACCAGCATATAGTTAATAACCATTTCAGCTACACTCATTGGCTCATATTGACCTTGTTTCAACATTTCAGTCAATCGTTCACCACGATCTAATTGTGCTTTTGTGGCTGCATCAAGATCAGAACCGAACTGAGCAAATGCTGCTAATTCACGATATTGTGCAAGGTCCAAACGCAATTGACCAGCTACTTGTTTCATCGCTTTAGTTTGCGCACTACCACCTACACGAGATACGGACAAACCTACGTCAACAGCAGGACGGATACCGGAGTAGAACATATCTGTGCCCAAGAAAATTTGACCATCAGTAATGGAAATTACGTTTGTTGGGATATAAGCAGATACGTCACCAGCTTGCGTTTCAATGATTGGCAACGCTGTAATAGAGCCGCCACCAAGTTCTGGTGAAAGTTTAGCAGCACGTTCCAATAGACGGCTATGTAAGTAGAATACGTCCCCTGGATACGCTTCACGCCCTGGTGGACGACGTAATAGTAGAGACATAGCGCGATATGCAGCCGCTTGTTTTGTTAAATCATCATATACGCAGAGTACATGTTTTCCTTTGTACATAAAGTATTCGCCCATTGCAACACCTGCATATGGAGCAATGTATTGAAGTGGAGCGCCTGTGGAAGCACTCGCAGAAACAACGATTGTGTAATCCAATGCGCCTGTTTCTTCTAATTTTTGTACTACACGAGCTACGGTAGATTCTTTTTGACCAATCGCTACATAGATACAAATTACATCTTTACCCTTTTGGTTGATGATTGTATCAAGAGCAATTGCAGTTTTACCTGTACCACGGTCACCAATGATAAGCTCACGTTGACCACGACCAATTGGTACCATCGCATCGATAGCTTTCAAACCTGTTTGCAAAGGTTCGTTTACAGATTGACGATCCGCAATACCAGGTGCTGGATGTTCTACAGGACGACGTTCTGTCGCTTGAATAGCACCCTTGCCATCGATAGGTTGCCCCAACGGATTAACTACGCGACCAATAAGGGCATCCCCTACTGGTACGTCCATAATTTTGCCGGTACGGCGTACTTCATCGCCTTCTTTAATCAAGAAGTCGTCACCAAGTAGTACGGCACCAACATTGTCTAATTCTAAGTTCAAAACCAGGCCATATACGCCGTGTGGTAATTCTAACAATTCACCGGCCATGGCTCTTTCAAGACCATAAATATGGGCGATGCCATCCCCTACGTCGAGGACAGTACCCACGTCATCGACATTAAGGTCAACATCATAGTCCTGAATCTGCTGTTTGATTATAGCAGTGATTTCTTCAGGCTTCATTTTCATATATACCCATTCACCCCAATCTAATAGAGTCAGTTCGTACTAACGTTTTTTTCAATTCGTCTAAGCGACGTGCAATCGATCCATCAATGCGTTTATCACCGATTTGAATGATAATACCACCCATGATTCTAGGGTCTTGACGCACCGATACAATGACATCCTTGCCGGTCATCGCTTGTAATTTAGCTTGTACATCATCATGCAATGTATCAGTTAATGGTTCTGCTACAGTTACAATTGCTTCTAAAATACCTCGTGCTTCGCGAGATTTTTTTATGAAAGCTCTAATTGTATCTTGCAAATAACGATATCTGCCACGTTTAACCATGACATACATGAAATGAAGTACTGTCTTTTCTACAGCAGTGCCAAAGACCTTTCCAAGTAGAGAAATCTTTGCATCTGCTTCCACAATAGGATTATTAATAAACCCTACCAATTCTGGTTGTTCATTAAGAACAGAGGCCACATATAAAAGATTTTCTTCTGTAGTTACTAAATTACCTTGTTCTTGAGCTAGCTCTAACATAGCTGAACTGTATTTATCTGCTACAATTTCTGTGCTCATAATATCACAACCCTATCGTTTTACTATCAAGTTTCGCAATAGCGTCTTCAATTAATTTTGTATTAGTTTCGCTGTCCATATCTTTTGCCACAACCTTAGTCGCCATTGCAACAGATAAGGAAATAACTTCGTTACGCAAATTATTCATAGCACGATCACGTTCGTTTACGATATCTTGACGAGCTCGTTCTTTTTCACGTTCAATTTGTTCACGAGCCGCTGCCAATTGTTCACGCGTAGTCGCTTCTGCTTGTTGCACTGCCTTTTCAACGATTTGTTGAGCCTCTTGACGTGCATTCGCTATTTGCGCAGCATAATCAGCTTTGAATTGTTCCGCTTCATTACGAGCAGCTTGAGCATCTGCTAAGTCCTTAGCAATGCGTTCTTTACGCTCTTGCATCATAGAAACCAATGGTTTATATGCAAAACGGGCTAAAATCCAAACTAATATAAAAAAGTTTAGCATTTGAGCAAGAATTGTCCCTAGTGTTAAATCTACCAAGGTCGTTCCTCCTCGCTATTATCTTAACAATAAAATGAAAGCAACTACTACGCCGATGATAGGCATAGCTTCGATTAAGCCGATAGCTACGAACATTGTGGACGTTAATTGACCGCGCAATTCAGGTTGACGTGTAATACCTTCAATAACTTTACTAGCTACCATGCCGTCACCAATACCTGCCGCGATAGCACCACAACCTACTGCGATTGCCGCAGCTAATGCGAATAAACCTTGAACTTCCATAATAAATCCTCCATTAAAATTAGTGTTCTTCACTTAATGCCATACCTAAATAGTTGGCTGTTAGAACTGTAAAAATAAAAGCTTGAATGATACCAATAAATAAACTAAAAGCAATCCAAACCCATGGTACAGGTACGAACCAAGGCAAATTATAAAGGATTTCCAATAAAATTTCGCCAGCTACAATATTACCAAATAGACGGAAAGCTAATGTGATAGGTTTTGCTATTTCTTCAAATATGTTTAGAACTAGCATAGCCTTATAAGGCTGTAAGAAATGATTAAAATAAGATAAGCCCTTAATTTTAATCCCCATTCCCCAAACTATAAAGCTACTGCACAATGCGAGTGCTGCTGTTGTATTAATATCCGCCGTAGGCGATGTAACAGCATGTAGCGTTGGCAACAAACCAAGTTCATTACCAACAAAGATAAATAAGAAGAATGTGAATAACAATGAACTCACCATCGGCCAGTATTTGCCAAGCGTTGGCGATAGTTGACCTTCCAATGCTTCTAATATAGTTTCCACTACATTTTGTACACCTGAAGGCACTAAAGCTCGATTTCGCGTAGCAAGTAAGGAAATGATGATGACGATCGCCATCGTAATCCAGGTGGCAATTAATGTATCGATATTAAACGATAATCCTAGCCACTGTACTACTTGATGGTGACCTGCATGCAGTTCCACAGACTCAACCCCTTTCTCACGTAGCAATATAAATTTTATATATATCCATATAATATATATCTATGTATTATCATACCTCTTTATAGGTATATAATCAACACTTCCGGAGTAAACAATTCGCGTTTTACATATCAAAAATGCATTTTATGCATTTAAAAATCATACTAGAAGTATGTTCAGTCCTTATTTCATGCGCTTTAACCTTATCTACCAATGCAATAAAATTTTTTACTTACTCAATCGCCAAAATACGATATACAATACAGGCTGTATAAGTACAATTGCAATGAATAAACTCTCAACTTTTACACTTGGCATTTGTAAGCCTATAACTACAAATGCACCAATCAATGCCAAGCGCCACATCATTTGACGCCGCGCCTTAGCAACTGCCTGATGTGGACTTCCATAAGCCAAGCCTTTACTGTGTAAACCTAACAGCACTAAATAGACCATCATAGTCAACATGCCCCATAACCAACCGAGCATATACTGGTTCCAGCCCACAACGTATTGGATGAGTAGGCCTAAAAAGGTAACAAAAAAACAGGCCCATAGCACATGACGTATGAATTTAATATATTGATTCATAAACACCTCACTATTTAACCTGTTTATATAACATATTCATAAAATTATATAAACCCTCTATTTTTACTAACATATCCACATACTCAACTTCTAAAAGTTGAGCAACAGTTGAGCAACCATTAAAAAAATTTTTTTAAGCATTTTAACAGCTTGTATCTTCCGTATTTTCTAATCTATATGGAAGTTTCAGAATTCTAATTAATTCTTGAACAGAAATTTCAGTATACGCGCTAGGCGGTATAACAGGCGAAGTAGCTTCATCTGTAAAATATACGAAATTAATATTTTCAGGCCATTCAAAAATTAGGGAATCTACTACCTAGATTAAAGGTTTCCCAATCGTGCTTATACGCAATTAATAAACGCCCGGCACTCGCTAAGTCGTGATTACAAATTATCCCCCAAGCTTCTTCATAAGTTAAAGCCTCACCGATTTCGCTATTAAAAACTACACGTGTCTCACCTGTCCGTTGGTCGATATGCGTTCTGTGACTAAATACTTGTATCATAGGTCTACCTCCATTATATATACCATTATATATAAATCACGAATAAAATCAAAAAAAGACCATGCTAGAAATTAATCTAACATGGTCTTTACTACTTTAGGTCAATCCATGAGTCCACCTGCTCATGATCAGGAGATATATGGATCACCTCGCTATCGATGAATTACCACTCCGATTATCGCTCCCACTCCCACTACCTGGGATATGTTGCGTTGCATTCGTAGTCGCTTGATTGTGCGGTTGTCCCGCTCTATTTTGTTCTTCAATAAGTCTAAAGAGTTCTGCATTTCGTTTAAGGTAGTTTCTTGCTTCACTGAGTCCGCTTGGCTTTTGCCAATTCGCTCTCCAATCTGTTGATTGTATTGTGAGCTTCTGTCAATTCTTGCTCCTGCCTCACGACTAAGGTCTGCGCTTCTGTCAATGGAATGCTGGATGCTTCGATTAATTTCAAGGCTTTCTCGTTGTTGCTCTTGAGCTCGTTCCACTGCGTCAACGGCACGGTGATAGTCGGCTCCGCTTGGTTGGTAGAGGATATATCCGATGCAAAGCAAGGTGACGCACACAATACTACCGATAAGAATATAGCGGTTACGAGTGCGATCAAATAAGCTTTTGATTCTTTCATACATTATACCCCTCCCAAGTAATCGGTAATACCACGAGCAATAGCTCGGACGATAGTATCTAAATCATTCGTAAGCATAGCATGGTCTTCTTCATTGTCAATAAAAGCCATTTCAACTAATACAGCAGTTGCATCCGTACCGTTTAAGACCCAAAGGTCATCACGTTTTTTAACACCACGGTCTACGGTATTAATACTACGGATAATTTGTGATTGGATATCATTAGCCAAGCGTTGCCCATTAAAGGATTTATATAGGGTTTCAGTCCCTCGTGCTTGCGTGTTGAAGGCATTGCAATGGAGTGATACAAATATATCTGCGCCCCAAGAATCGGATTCAGCGCATACTAGCCCTAAATCATCATCTTGAAGAGTACGAACTTCGCACCCTGCTGTTTCTAAATAGCGCGCCAACATCTTGCCCGCATCACGTGCCACATCACATTCACGGGTACCATACACGGGATTAACTGCGCCACTATCTAAGTTAATGTCGTGTCCTGGATTAATAAATACTTTCATCGTTTATCCTCCTTTTCTAATTGATCGGGAACACCGTTACCGTCCTTATCTATCCAAAGCGCCAAGAACCCCACAAGGGCGGTTAATACGCTAGGAATAAATATATGGTCAATAATGTTAATCCCTACATCGATTAGCTTGTTAGCTTCAACTGATACATAGCCTTTGGCAAAGCCATGCAGTAGGCTATTACTACTAATAAAATAGGCACTAGCATAACAAATACTAGCGCCCGTGTAGCGAATATACCCGTAGGGTGGAAGTTAGCCACCCTTACAGATTGATATGATTTTTTAATTGTATTGATGAGATTTGGTGGTATGTTCATGCAATTCCTCCTTAATATCATCAACACGAGCTTCGATACCATCGACTCTTGATGTCAATTTAACATGCTCGGTATATGCTTTGGTTCGTTGCTCACGTGAAAGTTTGATTTCTTCTTTCAAGTCCTTCAACGTATCGGTAAGCGCGCCCATTTTTTCTTGGAGCATCAGATTATCTTGCATTCTTTGAAGGTCTAATTTTTCAAGTAAAGGAATAACCAACAATCTATACCCTGCCCCAGCAACTACACCTACTATTGTGAGCGTAGTTAAAATATCATTTAGTTCAAATTGCCATGTCCACATTCAGCAACTCCTTTCTATTCCCATGAAATCAGTTAATTCTTGCCTTTCTTCTCCCTGTGTTAGCTAATTATTCATTATTTAACTCCTATAAGTGTTCTAAATCAGCTATACGTTTCTTTAAAGCTTCAATATCTTTATTGTATTGTTCTTTAGGAACATAGTTATTTAAATCGGAATACTTAGCAAAGGATCGTGCTTGAATGTTATTAACATAACGGCTAGCCGCATCGCCGGGCGTTAAGGCGTATTGTCCAATTTCCGTTTTTCTAATAAAACTACCTAAATCACCTTTATAAGCAAACGTTTGAGCCGCCCAGCCTTTTTGAGCATAATGGTTATTGGCGTCTGTTCTAGATAAATAGTTATTTAGCTCTGTTTTGAGTGCGTATTTAGATAAATCCACACTACCACCAGGACCACCCGTACCGCCAGTACCTGGAGGCCCTGGGTCCCCTTTAGGGCCTTTAAGTGCTGCAAGTTGTTCGGGAGTAAAATCACTATATTTAAATGGCTCACCTTTATCGCCCTTCGGCCCTTTAAGTGCGTTAAGTTGGTCTTGTGTAAAATCGGAAAATTTAAAAGGTTCACCTTTCGGCCCTGGTGGTCCTTGTAGTCCTCTTTCGCCGTCTGCTCCACGCTCCCCAGGAGTTCCAGGTTCACCTTTAATGCCTGGTGGTCCTTGCAAGCCTTGTTCGCCTTTAGCTCCTTTAAATTCTCTAATTGCTCTGATGTGAACATATCATAAGTAAACGGCTTCCCTTCTTTACCAGAATCACCTTTAGGGCCAGGGTCGCCCTGTGGTCCTGGAGGACCTTGCGGTCCAGGGTCTCCCTTTGGGCCTTGCAACTTAACAATTTGCATATTGTCTTTGACTTTAATATTTTCATCACCGTCTTTGATGTGGAGGCTATCAATAGGAGAAGGTTTTAAATATACGTTTTCTTCGCTCATATCATTTCCCCCTATTACTGATACCTTCAATTATATTAACTTGCCCTTTAACAAGACATTTAATAGGACGGTCGCCGCTCCATAAGAACAAATCCCATTGGTATTTACCGGCTTCTAAAGTGTTTGTATCAAGTGAAAGAGTGATTTTGCAAGCTTCATCATCTTTCAAAGCATCAGTAGAGACGTCGATACTAAACTTCACTTTATATTCTTTGTCGTATGGATACTGACGAACACAAGCAAAGAGATTTGGCTCTTCAACAAGGTTGTTATATCCAATATTTAGAGAAATCACTTCCCCTTTGATTGCATCAAGGTTGTGTAGAACCGGTAGTTTCATCTTTGTGCTCCTCGTCCATTAAATCGTTATGAACACAGCCATCAGTTGGGCAAGTGCCATCTTCGTTAAGTACTTCCCAACAGTATTCACAGAATTCCATAACCGGCACTTTACTTTCTCCGATATATTTAGGCATATTATTGCACCTCCTTAATACGAGCTACCATTTCACTATTCAATTTGATATATTGTGCACTAATTGCATTAGTAGGTTTCCCCATGAGCAACAATCTGCGTTGAGCTTCTTCTAATGTTTTAAAGCGAGGTTCATACTCGGCTTTTATGGCGTTAATCTTTTCTTCCTTTGTTGGGATGTATTCAATTACTGGTGCGTCTTCGAATATACCATTTTTATAAACTTTTCCATCAAGAAAAGCATCTAACATGGCATCTCCGCCATATATATATTGAGCAGCATCTGGATATTGAGCTTTAGCTCGCTTACGCAAAGCCTCTTCACCGATAGGTACTATCATATTATCTACGATGGACGTAATTCGACGCCCATCTGCATCAAGGACATGAATATAGTTGTTCATTTCTTTTATCCTTTCGTTATTAATTAAGGAGAAACATATGAATAGTACTGTTAAGCACTACTCAAGAAATGCGTATCTTCGCATGCACCGCAAAAGTGCGTGTGTCGAAACGTTTAAAAGTTTGTATGAAAAATGGCTGCCTACTCGCTTGGGAATTGTGAGTAATTCAGCCATTGATTCATATCGCATTGCCTATGATCATATTCAATCAATCACTAATACGCCTATTAACTTAATCAAATACTCTGATATGCAATGCGTGATTGATAGCATGCGAGATAACGGCCTATCCTACGCATCAGCCAAGAAGGTGCGCACATTACTTTCATTGCTATCTAAATATGCAATTGTTAATGACATCGATATTAAGGATTACACCCCTTTTCTTAATCTCGGCCACGATGTTAGCGTGTATCCCCATAAGCCATTCACTCGCCAACAGATTAATCGATTGTGGAGTCTGGATACTACCGATACTTATGGCGTTCTAATACTCCTATATACTGGTATGCGTTGTGGCGAATTATTATCACTTTGTAAAAATGATATTAACCTCCGCACTAAATGCCTTATAGTACGTCAATCTAAAACTGATGCTGGCCGTAATCGTTTAATACCTATTCACAGTCGAATACAACCAATAGTTACAACCTTATATCACAATACATCAGATAAAATATTGCCTGTTTCTTATGCTCAATTTAGCAAGCTGTTTAAATCAGTAATGACTTCAATCAAATGTTCTCATTCAACGCATGACTGCCGTCATACAGTAGCTACCCTATTAGATAAATACGGCGCATCACCTACTGCAACTCGTGCTATTCTTGGGCATAAACACGGTGATATTACAACCAAGGTCTACACACATAAAGAATTGCGTGAGTTACGAAAGGCCATTGAGTTATTGCCATAGAACCAATGGGGATATAAAACAGATAATCTATCAACATACCGTCAATTCGCTATTAGCTTATTATTACCATATAGTTCTAAATACATCCCTGTGGTAGTTCCAGAATATTTAGGAAATCCTATATACGATAGTAATTTAGATAGAAGTACTGCTATTAGTAGAGTTGATAAAACACTGACTTCGTTTAAGCTTGTGTTGATGATAGATGTACTGGATTATACTGGATTACAGTAGGCTCATAACCAATGGGGACAGACTTCTCACAATACATCAGAATATCAATCAAAAGTGACATTACCGATTAGATTTGTTACGCCATTTAAGGCGATTGGCTCAGTTTTTGATTCGGCAGGCGTATCGAGTACCAACAATTATGACGACGCAATAAAATTAACATCAACTGATATTGCATTTAGATTTTATGGACATAGTTATATCGCTATAGGCTTATCGTAACCAATGGGTAAAAACTAAAGAGACTGCACAGAACAATCCGTTGCCTTTCCCTATAGCATATAGTACAGATTTCATTGCTGGTGTTGCTTGTTTCAATGACGGCCCTACTAGCTATGCCCCATGGACTAAAATAAATAATAAAGCAAGCTATTTCGCTGGGTTAAGTGGAGATTGGAATCCGTATTATGTAAATAAGGAAATAACTTGTATATTCGTAGGGATATAGCCAATGGGGACAATTCAAAGAAAACCAAGCAAATGTATCATATCTAATTTCATACATAGAAATATATGGAACAGTAACTATGATGAAAGATGAGCCTAAACGCTTATATGAAGCTAGTGTTCGAGCAAATAACATTACCATTACTGGATTTGAATTACACAGCGGTTATGTTGGTAATCATATTGCAAAAGCTATAAACAACGGGTTTTGGATAAACATAGGTCGCTCATAACCAATGGGGAGTAAGTGGCGAAGATGGACAATATCATAATTGGATAATTCCTTATTCTACCTGCTTTTTTGCTAAGGCCGAATACAAAAATCCACGTGAAGCAGATTGGAATTTAATCACAGAATATGACCAATTAAAATTCAAAGTATGGTTCACGAATGATACTGTATTTAAGTACCCAAATATCAAATGTAGTGTGTTTTCGTTTGGTATTTCAACCTAATAACCGAATGCCATCCACGCTAATCGAAACTGTACATATGACCAATCCCAGTCAATCCATGTATAAAAGACTGCCTCTTCTTTTGTCGATTCTTTAGGTGCATGAGCTATATTAACAAATGTATAATGGTTAACTTTGTCGTTTGTCTCAGTTTGACCGCTCGCAAACAATATCCCGTGTTCAAAAGATATAGGCAATTTGCAATGATAGGCCTTTTTACTGGTAGTCAAATCTTCATAGTTTTGGTTTCCATATCCCCATTGGTTAGCATATTCCTACGCATATCCAGCTTATCCCTGTCATATAATCATCTATTTGTACCTTAAATGCTGTTGACGTTTTAGCTATTACAACACACGGATGATCTAATGAATTATTGAAGTTAGTATTGTTAGATTCGCCTACTGGAATGGCTATATATTTACTGTTACATGGAAGTAACAATGAAACTGAAATAATTCTATTAACATCTTTTTCCATCTGCTATATGTCCCCATTGGATAGTGAATCCATTGGCAAATTTCACAAACCCATTCTCCTCAAGCCTTTGTGCTACAATACCGCCCATTCCAAGGGTGGTTTTTATATCCTTCAATGTAGCGACTGGATTTTCTTGCCAGTTAGTCGCACCAAGGATTTTGGCAATCATATCCGTAATCGCTGGATGAGATGAAAGATCTGTGTTATGAGTGGATAATTGAGTCTTTAAATTCTGAAGTAACCCACCGTGTGCCCCCGGATCCGTATTATGCGCTTCCAAATCGTGGACAGATGCTACTCCATTATCGGAAATAATCGCTTGCACCTTTTCAGCGTTGCCAATTACGGTAGTAATTGTGAATGTGTAGCTATCCATCGGCGTATTCTTGTCAGGGATGTAGTCAACATAGTTACCCCCATTTGTGTAAGAAAATAGCACCTCTTGTCCGTTCTCACCGGCTTTTGCCATGAGCCCGATTTCTCGAGCGTAAAAACCTGCATCAAGGTTTTTATTCGAGAGTAAGCCTTGTACCATGAATTGGCCATCGCCTGTCTTGACGCTTTTAGTAATCGCTAATTCTAAGCGCTTATCAGTCAACGCTGTAGCGCGTGGAATTGATGCGGGCATATCGCCTGCACCGATAACGATTTTTGTAAAAATCAAAGCTTGCTTACTAGCATTAGCTTCCGCAATAGTATTTGTTCCCGCCATTGTTGTAATGACGGCAGGATATTTTGCCATGTAGACCTCCTATATATGAATAAATTGGTGAACTGTGATTACGCCACCGACATAAAGCTGTTGCGTTTGTGGGCCTGCCGCGATTTTCAAGCTAGGTTCAGCTATAGCACTGCCCGCCGCCGTTGCAATACCTCCAACATACACGCCGCCTGAACTAATAGCATGCACATATTCGATACCATCTAGCCAGGACCGCTTATTCTTGACGAAATCTAATATACGCAACACGCGCTCCCTTATATTGGGAGTCATCATATAGCCGGACATCTGCAGCTTAAAATGATAAGGCTTGCCACCGTCATAATCCCAGTTTTCCACAACCTCACATTCTGAATACAATTCACCGATAGCTTCTTCTACTAATCCAACGGTGCCCTTTCTTCTATGCCATGCAATAGAACTTAGAATTAATTTAATCTTTTGTTCCCTTGCTACCGCTTCGTCGTAGAAGTCAACGTGTAAATGCCAGGCTAACTCATCAAGTATCGGCGTGCTTAACTCATTAAGATGCGACAAAATAGTTAGTCTATCCACGAACGGCATCAACGCCATAAGTTTCAATGTAACCACTTCAGCTAAGGCTTGAACAGTAGCATCATTAGCAATCGAGCTCGGTAGCGTATCCTTTAATTTGAATTTGTAGAGATCATTCATGCTCTACACCTCCATATGTGATAGTCTTACCTGTACATTGCGCCAATTCCACTTGGTAGCCCTCTTCCTTCTTACCGTCTTTCACGACGGTAAATATAGGCGATGTTACACTAACACGCTTAGCCCCTGCTTCCATTACACGCCGAATCAATTCAGAAGGAATGATGTCGCGCCCTACTTTCCGGATTGCCATTGTATGTAATCTGTGACAGCCGCATCCACGCGACTTTTAATCGTGTCAGCGTAATACGAATTATCCGAATCAATATAGTACTGAATATCGATATTGTAATTCTTAGCAATTGGTGCTTTCACAGACACATTATCAGTAAGTGGCCGCACCTTCTTATCTGTGAGAGTGGCTTCCACTAATTTAAGAATTTCTTCTCCGGCAATTTCACCAGATACAAGACCAGGATATACAACTACATCCCCTGGTTTAGGTGATACCACTTTTACGGAACTAATAAGAGCGGATGCTTTTTTTGTAAAAAACTCATAGGCCCCTTCGGCCCCTGCACAAGAGAAGCTTTCAGGAGCTTCCCCTGATACGTTCACGGAACGCGTCATCCGATTCCGTGTCAGCACCACCTTCAGAGATTGTAATATTGGTTACACTTGAGATATACGGAATCGGATCAACAAGAGTGGTAATCGCCCCTGCTGGATATCCATTCCCTTTAGCTGAAGCTTCTGTGCATACCGCTTACTTGTATCGTGGTTTGTGTAGCAGATAGATAGTAAGGCTCTGTAGTTGCAAAAAATGCACCATCTCCCGAAGTAAATCGTGTTCCTTTAGGAATGGCTATCCCTTCAGGTCTTGCCATTGACGCGGTTAACTTCATAGTAGTGACTGCGCCCGTAGCCTGTAAGCGTTCCACGCCTAACGCAATGCCGATATGGTCTAAGTTATTTCCCCTAGCATAGGCCAGTAGATTTTGCTTCCCTGTGTCATTGATGCGGTTAAGCAATAAAATCACAATATTAGTAATCGCTAATAGGAATAAGCGGATAGGGTCCGCTGGTGCTAACTTTCGCCCAGTAATAGAAGAGTAGAGGGCGAATATTTCCTTTTCAACGGCTTCTTTATCCGCCGTGACAAAGTTGATTTCGGGTAAATTCATTATTATCGCCTCCACGGTGGTAAATTAATAGTCGCCCTTATATCTACATCAGGGCATTTCAAAAAAAGATTAGCAGGCAATATCACATATTGAGCGTACTCTTGATTGGCTTCTAACAGCACATTCATGTAAGCTTCGCTACCATAGACTTTAAATGCGATACCGTCCCACATATCCCCTTGGATGGTTCTATATTGATTCATAGCCACCTACACTTTCTAGCCATTCGTCTTTTATAGCAATTGATACCTTAGGCAACAAATGTCCTTCTTCCGCATCTGTTGCTTCCGTTCTTTCAAAGTCAACGGACACAACTCTGCATCGTGGCTCGTATTCAGTAATGGCCCGAATCACCTCCGCGGATATTCTGGCCATCGCTACAGGTATAGGCAAGTCGATGACGGTACCATCAATACCAAATCGCCTATCAAGGGGTACAGAAAATTGTGTTGTAGAAATAATGGTTCGCACATTTTGAATAATCTCAGTAAGAATATCCTTAGGGGCAAAATCAATGCCGTCAAGACGAGCGCTTACGTCAATTTGCATTTGTATCGCCTCCTTGTTTAGGTGTGATTACAACTTTAGGAATATCGGGAGCCTCCTTCAGCGTTACATTAATAGATGCGGACAACACATTACCGCGATTATCAATCGTATTCATGGCGGCACTTATACTTGTAATCAGTAATTTGTGCTCACTAAATGGCTTTCCATTAATGATCAACTGTTCGGCTTGTCCTTCTCGGCACATCTTGGCCACTTCTTCAATTTCTTTTAGAGGGTCAACGCCCAATAGCTTATTAAAGTTCATCGTAAAAGAATATCATCCGCATCAGGTCCCAAGAATTCAAGTATCGGCTTTTGCCCTATGATTTCATGGGACGCTGTTCGAGCGTTGATATTCCGTGCCAATGCATCGAACGTACGCACTGTATGAGAAGATGCCACAAACACTATTTTCCCAAAGCTTCCTAATTGGCGCTGAGGAAGGTAGCCCCCCAAGCCAAACTTGTCGGCTAAATTAGATAGGCGAGAGTAAGCCACATCGCCTAATTGTGTATTTTGTAAATTCTTTAATCCTTGCGAATTAAGATTCTTCTTATAGTTGGCAGCAGTACTACCTAATTTACTAAATAAAGATATGTTACTCACCTCCTATCAATTCGGCGTGCCTGTGCTTCCGCCGCCAGGAACGACACCACCATGCGTGTGAGACACTAAACTAATTCCGTTAACCACTACATCCCCAGAAGGGGCGTTGATAGTTAAATTACCGGTGCAATTAATAACTAGGCCTCCACCGTCCGCATCATATGACACGGTCGAGCCGTCCGCAAATTTGATGCCGTGGATATTCTGACCATTAAAAGAGGGCTTATCCTTGGCATTATACGTAGTGCCTAAGATGTAGCCCTGGGACAAATTATTATCTTGAGGTAGAAACAAACACAATACCTGTTCGCCAACACCGGGCATCCAGTAGTGTTTATTATCTTGTGATCCATGGGAAAGTACTTCGAGTGGATACGATACTAAATCGTCTCGGTCCGGAAATGTTACCCTTGCCGTCATAGTTGAAGGGTCCGTACTAGATACGATGCCGTCACGAATTAAATTTTTTAACGCCACACTAATATCCATCTAGGCACCTCCTTATATCTAGGCTTTGTGTATATCCGCCCCCTACCTTATGGGAGCATTTACTAATGATATACTTACCGTCGAATTTACCGAATCCTTTTAAATTAATTGTGGCTGATGCGGCCAACACGATATGGCCAAGCATAGCAACAGAACCAGTAATTTCATTCTTGTTCTTTTCGCGTAGCTTTTTCTTGGCCAAACGTTCTGCTTCCGCCTGTGTCTCACAACTTTGGTTAACTTGCAGTATCTTACCTTGCGTTTTATGGGGGTCCTTGAACGTATACTCAATAGTACTCTTTTGCTTAGTGCTCTTGTGCTTTACGTGGCATCCCCAATACACATCCTTTAATGACGTCTTTAAAGAATAGCTACCTTGATAAGGAATGACTTCCCCAAGCTCCTTAATTTGTTCTTCTGTAAGGTCTGTAGGCATGGGCCCCTTAATTAGCGTTGCGACTACTTTTTCTGTTTCGAATTTTGTTTCATCAAAAATAATCACTTGCTTATCTGAAACCTTTAGCGCCAGTCCATTATCCTTACAGACTTTCATCAAGAATTCTAAATCAGATTGGTCCGATTGCTCGACCCTGTCTAAATTGATTGTTTCAGGTGTATCGTAAAACAATTCAAGCCCCGCTCCTTTTGCGAGCTCCTCCGCAACAGCTTTTAGAGTAGTCTTCTCCCATGACTTACTCTTTAATTCCCCTCTTAACTTGGATTCATCTGGAACACTAACCGCCCCTATAGTGACCTCGTGCGGTGGATTCTTACAGGTAATTTCATCAATTTCAAACTGGCCGCATTTCATCTCTATCTCGTCTCCGGGTTCTTTCCAGTTGTGAAACACGATTGATGCGGTTAGCTTAGCCCCTTTTTCAGGGAACCAATCGGACATCCAAAGCTCTTCTATGTCATGTAATGTTATTGATATATCATCAGCCTCGCCGGACATGACATCGTTAAAGCTGAAATCCTTTAAATACGGAACCAGGTCTTGTGTGATGTCCTTTTGGTCATACTGCAGTTTGACAGTAACATATCGCAAATTACTAGGCATAACTTACACGCCCTTTCCGGTTTTGAATTTCAGCAAGGCGTGCTTCTAAGTCATCCATTGCGCCACCTACTGCACTTTTAATTTGTTGCACTGCACTTGCATCGGCATTACCATTAATAGTGATGTTGATCGGTGCGGAGACAGATACAGCGGAGTTACCTTCACTAGGTAAAAGCCCCATCATAGCGCCAGTTTGCTTCCATAATGCTTCAGCTCTTGGCGTGCCATTAAGTGGAATAGCTGCCTCTGCAGATTCTTCGGCAAATGTAGTAAGGAACGAACCCTTACCATAAATACCGCCTTTCGCGTTATGCTGTACAGATTGCCCATTCGCCGTTGCAGTGCCTTCTACTCTGGCTTGAATTGGCTTACTGAAAATGGATCTAACCCATTCCCATTTTTCGCTAATCCAATCAAACAACCCTCCTAGCTTACTCATAACCCAATCATAGAATTGGCCGAGTGCCGCCTTAGGGTCTTCCCATAATAGAGTGAACCAGGCTTTTACTTGGTCCCAATTGGCAATTAACCCCATAGCCGCATAAATCAGCCACCCTATAGGGCCTGCCATGAAAGCGATGATGGCAGCTGTAGGAGATTCCCACATCGATGTACAGAAATCTGACACAATTTCAAAATGAGTGACTAACCACGCCAAAATACCAATTAATGCGGCAATAGCTAATATCACCAATCCTATCGGATTAGCACTCATCGCCGCATTTAACAACCATTGCGCCGACGCGGCCGCATAGGTCGCAACTGTGCCGGCTATCATCGCTGCCTTATGGATGCCAGATGCAATCACATTGCGCATAGTTGCCACTCGTTCTGATTCCATCATCATTTTATAAGCTGCTTGGGCCGCCACTACGCTGTAATATACAGCTCGTGCTGCTTTATAAGCAATTACCATGCCTGCTACAGCTACGCTTGTTTTGATTATGGCTTCCGTAAGCTCCGGATGTTCGCTAGCTACTTTTGATACGTAAGCTGCTTCATTTGCTAAGGAGTCACCCAATTCTGCAAGAGTAGGTAACATCGTACCGCCTATAGAAATTGCTACTGACTCAGTCGCGGATTGCAATCGCGTCATAGCTCCTCTTGCATTATTTTTGCATCGTTTCCGCCATAGTGGCAGCCGCACCATCACTATTTTCAAGCTCTTTTGTTAACTTATCTAACGCATCCGGTCCTTGATCAATTACAGCTACCCAAGCTGATGCAGCGTTGGTACCGAAGATAGTCGCAAGCGTAGCAAGTTTTTGTTCCTTACTCATATCCTTGGTTTTATCTGCTAAGTCGCGAACAATTGCGCTCATCTTGCGTGGTCCATTGGTATCATTCATAGCAATACCCAGGCTGTCTAATGCGGCTCTTGCTTCTTCTTGTTGTGCCGTGGCTTCACTTAATGAAAGCCCCATTTCCTCAATTGCTTTAGTCGATTTAGAGGACGTACCGGCCAAACGTAAGAAACCAGAACGTAATGCCGTACCGGCTGCGGATGCCTTAATACCACTATTGGCCATAAGACCGGTAAGCGCGGCCGTTTCTTCCAAGCTTGCACCAAAGGCGTGTGCTACTGGCGCTGCGTACTTCATTGTTTCACCCAACATTTCAACGGTTGTATTCGTGCTAGTTGTAGTTTTAGCAAATACGTCCGCCATATGTCCCGCATGTTCTGCGCTTAGGCCAAAGGCTGTAAGGTCATCAGATACGATATCCGCAGTACGTGCCAAATCCGTATTACTAGCTGCAGCTAAGTTCAAAAGCCCTGGCATGCCTGCCATGATTTGTTGGGAGTTCCAACCGGCCATCCCTAGATATGTCATAGCTTCACCTGCTTGTGTGGCGGAAAACATTGTTTTCTCGCCGAGTTCTCGAGCAGTGGCCGTCAATTTGTTGCATTGCCTTATCATCAGATACGGTGATTGCTTTTACCTTGGACATCACTGCTTCAAAGTCTGCCGCTTTAGATAGCATCCCAACGAGAGGCGCGGCCATAACTGCAGTAGTGGCCACAGTACTACCTAAATCACTACGAGCACTTTTAGCATTAGCGTCAGCGGCAATTTTATTTTGCATTGCTTTTCTGAGTTTAGCGTCTTTAGCTGCCGTTTGGTCTAAGGCCTTGCCAACCTTCTCTGTTGCATTGCGGTAAGAGTCCATAGAGATAACGCCTTGCTTTAATGCAGAATCTAAAGCTCTTTGCTGCGCTTTCAGCTCAGTCATTTTAGAGCCATATTGCGTCAACGTGCCTTTGGCTTGCTGCATCGATGTTTTAAATCCTTGGGCTAATGCGCCATTTATAGCAAAAGCAATCTCAAATACTTTACCCGCCATAGTTCCTCCTTTCTTTTAAATTTGTGTACGCAAAAAGCGCTTGATGGATTATTCCTCATCCTCCCTCAAGCGCTTTTCATCTTCAAGAACAAATTCTAAATCATCTATCCAATCTGCTATTTCAGCAATTGGGGTAGACATCCAAAAGTCTATGCCTCCGCACTCTCTAAGTCGGATGGCAATTCTTCGGCATTGTTGTCCGGGAGAAGTCCCAGTTTCTCTACCGAACCACGCAATAAAAAAACGCTTACCTCTGCACACATCTCAGTAAATTCGGAGATTGGCATTGTCATTAATACCTTTGCACTTTCTTTAATGCTATGGCGGCAACTTCTGCCTGAAACCGTTTAGAAAATGTAACGTCTGGGGTCATATCGCCTTCACGGCGGACACGAAGTTCCGCCTTTGTGAAGTCAAACCCAGTTAAATTGTTTAAACCATCAATTAGTTTTTCGCGATCGTATGTAGCCATTATTTACCCAATGCCTCCCTTACGGATGCCAAGTAATCAACACCATTGATTACACAAACATAGTTAAATTTATCGATTTCGGTGCGAGTTTTACCACCAACAGTCATTTTGAAATATACAATTTCAAACTCTGTAGAGGTATCGGTTTTACTTGCTTGTTCGAATTTGCCAAGACCGATTTTCTTAGGCATCACTTTGGCATATACGCTAACTGCTTCCGGCACTAATTCACCCTTTGCAGAATCATATAATTGTTGTGCACCACGAATTTCGATATCATGTACCTTTTGACTAGCCAGGTCGGTCACATCTTTGTCAATGGTATTCCATTTAATGGACATATTCATTGCCTTAGTTTGCCCGAGTACACCCAAATCAACTTCACCGGCAATGCCTGCGCCTTTGATTGTGTCGCTGATAAATTCAATATCAGGTAAGGTTACATCGGCGTAACCATATAATTCTCTGCCAGAGCTAAAAATGGCAAAGTCAATCAACTTATCTCTATGTTTAGCCATGAGTTACCTCCCTTTTTAATTAAATAACGTGCTCATGTATGCCGGATCATATTCTTGAATGAAATCGATTTCACGAGCTGGCGTTGGAACACCTAAATATACGTGGAATCGAAGGATACCATTTAACAAATCTGTTGTAGGGTTTTCGGATTCCAAAAATTCAACACGAGCGCCAAGAAGTGCGCCAGATGCTACGTGACCATTTAGCCACGCATTAGCACTATTTACGATGTTATTAATCAAACGCTTGTTCGCAGGGTCATCAATTTTAGACCAAAAAGACGTAGTCAACGTGTTGGATACCCAGTTAAACATACGACGTACAGGGATAAAGGAATCCTTAACGTCTGTATTAGATGGATATGCCGTTGTACGGTTGCCCCAAGCTCTCCAGCCCCCAATGAAATTAAGCGCAGTAACGACGCCTTGGCCGTTCAAGTAAGCTGCTTCATCTGGGCCTAAGTAGATTTCAGTACCATCTTTCAATACAGCACTGTCCGCTTGCAAAGACTCATTGGACGGAGATTTGTAAGGAATATCATCATACTTAGCGTCTGTTTTAGCCATAAGACCTGCGAGCTGTGTGGATAAATGGAATTGACGATTAGCTAATGCTACTTTTGGCCAACATAAAATTTGACGTTCATCAACGTAGTTCTTTTTATTTTTCCACTCACTAACAGCAGTTGCTTTTTTGATTTCATCTGTAGGGGCATCACACAAGGACATGGCCTGGAACATACCGTTGATAGTAGTTTCCTTCGCTTTCATTACAGCTGCTACAAGTGTATTATGGGACCAGCCGGGCGCCAATAAGTTACCTGGAATTAAGCCAAAGCGAGGGAATACTTCATTGATAAGCTCCAAACCCTTGCGTTTACCTTCTGTATCCACGCCGCCTACGATGTCATCTGCAGTTACCATAGATGGATCTACATAATCGTAAGTCACCCAAACAGATGTTGCGCTTTTGAGTGCACCGGTAGCTACGATGCCAATCAACAATTTGCCTTCGTCGTTAAATACCGCTGTATAATCAACATTGATAGTTGAAGCCGCGCCGCCATTTGTGGCAGATACCTTTAATGTATTGAGCAATACTGGGTCTTCAATTGTTACGACTTTATCCTGGATTTGTTTTTGCGTAGACGCTAACGTCTTCTTATGTTTCTTCGGATCAAGAACATTGATAAAAACTACTGGCGCCATCCCGAATAAAGAAAATTGGGAATACATCGCTTCACACAATGTGTATTTGTCCCATTCTTTAGAATACCCAAATTGAGTAGTGGCAGATGCGTAGTTGTAGCATAATACGGCTTTATTGGCTTCCGCTGGGTCCGTAGCTAAGTGCACAGGCGCAGTGCCGACATAAACCGGTAAGGCCGCCGTAGCTTCTGTCATAGAAATAAGAGAAGTAGGGACCTCTCTTGTATAAATTCCGTGTCTATAGTTTCCCACTATCTACGACCTCCTTTTTTAAATTCAAGGTAAGCGGTGTTCATCGCTGTACCTTCTGTTGCTAATTCTTGTTGTGCTTCTGCAATCTTATTAATCGGCACAAACAATAATCGTAGCATTGCTTTATCTTCACCTACTACAGCAGGAATACCGTCAATATAAACGGTACCTGTTGTAAGACCTAGTTCAGCACTATTAGGGTCCTAAGTAGATTACTTGTTTAGCATCTTTAGTTTTAACTGTTGTTTCCACAATTTCTGTTGTTTTCATTTACAACTTCAACTGGTGCATCAGCTTTTGCCATTAAATAATCATCTCCTCTCGTATTTGTTCGATATCATATTTAACCGTCATAAATCCCTCCCAATACGGATAGGCTTGATCCGGAGGGATGTCGGTATCAATTCCGTGTTTATCATCCATTACTAAACGGTATCGCTTAGCAATAACGGGGTGGGCCAGTAGCGCTTGCCGTGTTGTCTCCAAAAAGTTAGTAATCTCCATCCAACCCTTTTCCACATCTTCGGAGTATACCCCGTGGATTAGAAATAGTTGGACAGTTGACCCCTGCAAGGTATCCTCTATCTTATTGATTCGAATAACAAGGTGCGGATATTGGTCCTCCTTGGATGATTCTTTCATTTTTAAAAATCCAGGTACAACTAATAAAGGGTTCCCCTTTACTTGTGCATCATCGCTAAAATAGTTAGCGTGCACCTGTTTTAGGAACGCCCCCAAATCGGTTGCTAATTGCGTAGGTGTCATCGATTACCCTCCTATTAATGCGTCGAGCGCGAGTTCCATTTGCTTTTGCAATTCCTGCTCTGCTTTATTCCCAACGAAAGCGGATATCTTGGCGCTACTAAAGCATGCTCGGTACCGACGGGCCATGAAATTGCCCTATCGGATACCTATCAGCACCTTTACGATACATCGCCCCAATATGTCCACTTCTCATACGAGCAATAAAAGCATTAGGGATTGTTCCTCCGCCACCGTTCCGCATCACTTGTGCTATAACGGTACGACCTTTCCGCTTAGGTGGGCGCTTTGGTGTAACTCTGAATTTAGTAAGGGCCATTGGTCTACCTTTCGAACGAATAAAGGCAGATAAAGTCGTTTCCCGCCTTATCTACCTTTTATGGTTTTTATTAATATTCGATTTAGTAACTAAGTATTCTTCGTTAACACGATCAACTGTAGCCTTTTTGATTTTAGGCAACGCTTTGTTGATAGCTTTTGCAGTAGTCTTCGGTGTTCCAACGACTAGCGCGTCTATCTTAGCTAGCCCCTCCTTTAACCCTTTTACATCAATAGTTACACTCACGAGTTATTCCCCCCTAAGGACAATATTTAGCATGCCCATATCATCTTCACACGATTGAACCAGCATGATGCGGCCGTTGAATCGAAAGATTTGACCGTACTCTGGCACTTCAGGTAAATCCTGCTTGGCCACATGTACTACAATCGTATCGTATATCAACCCGTCAACATCCTGGCCCATAATTTCGACATGCTGCTTATCGGTAAGTCCTTCCGCCACTGCATAGCACTGCGTACCGTTTAGATTATGCACTTCGGCAAATTCATTTGTATTGATAAACACATTTTCAATATCATTTTGCACAAAGTCCTTAAATCCCATGATTATTCACCTAAAACGTCGATGAGTTCTTCACGAGTAGCGTCGCCAGGAACATCCAATTGTTCAGCGATTGCCATTACGCGAAGTGCTTCATCGGATAAAAGTTCCAAGTTAACATCTGCATCAGACGCAAGGATATCGGAAATCATGCTCGCCTTTGTAGCTTTACTTGCAAAGTCAAGGCCAATAGATTTTCCGTATTTGTTGATATCCGCATTTGTCATAACGCCAAGAGCCTCAGCAAAAGAGTCCCCGTCGTTACTTTTATTATCTCCACTGACTACAATCGCAGCACCTAAATGAATTAGGCGCTGTTCTTCTTCTTCTGTAGTTAAATCGGAGATAATATCACCAGGATTATACACATAATCGCCGGTATTAATTGTGTGCTTCGCTTGTACGGGCATCAGTCTTACCTCCTTTCAATTACAACACGTCCGCTACAAAGTAGGAATCTACGTCAAATGGAACGTAAATAGGGCGAGATTGTAATTCTAAGAACGCCGCGTCAGGATCACGCGTAACCAATCGACGCATTACGTATTCCCCTTCATAGGTTACAAAGTCCATACCTTCGCCAGGGATGATTGTATTTGCGCCATACAATTTAGTGAATTTGGCCATATCAGAAGCAACCAACAATTTACCTGTAGCCACTATTTCCTTTTCTTGGCCATCCGTAGGGTCTACGTAATAGTTATCATATGTAAATACGTTACATTGGATTTGACCGCCCATGAAGCCTACATATACAGCGCCTTCCGCCATTTGTTCAAATTGCAAAGACCCATTTCTGTACGACGATTATCGAACAATGCCAATATTTTTTTATCAGAAAGCATTACTTCTAATGTTTCAGAGTTCATAACCAATGTATTAGGGTTAAAGCCAGATGCTTTCAAGCATTTCTTTTTCCACTTAATAATATTGACACAATTTCTGCTGCAGATTGACCCTCAGCAGGGCGCTTCCTGCCAAAGTTTCTTTATTTGTAAAGTTAAAGTCTACAACATCGTCAATACCTTCACCTTTGATATGTGCTTGGCCATTGAATAATACATCGGCCGCCATAACTTCTTGAGAGCGCACCAAGTTATCTTTCAATTCTTGTGTATCTTGCGCTAAAAGTTGGATAGCACGTTCTTCAGGAGATACCGTACCAACAAATGGTTGCTCACCCTGCTAAACGAACCTTGATATCGTTTTCAGTAATGGAGCGTTTTTTTCTTTCTTTTGTGCCGGTTTTGTAAGTAGTTGTAGTCACGCCAGTGCGTTGAGATAAAGGCGCTGTAGAGTTTGGCGCTACCCAAGGCGTAATAGTACGGCGGCCTTTTACAATGTCAAAAGAAACTGTTTCTGTTAAGAATGTTTTTGTATCTTTGAAAAATAAGTCTTTCAAAAAGGATGGCACATCGGGAGTACGACGAACCACCGCAGCTAGTGTTTGAGGTGTGTAAATATTATCCATGTGTCCTCCTTATTATCGGAAATAAATGTTGCGGGCTTCCGCTTTTGCCGCGAAGTCTTCCGCTTTTTTACCAGATTTGAATACTAAATTAGCCGTAGCAAATTCACCGGTTACGGCAATTTCTGCAACTACATCACCTTTTGTAGCGTCAATATCTGCTAATGCTACGCCGTACACATCAGTATCAGCACGTTTAGCTTTTTAGTTGCAGCTTCAAATTCTAATACTGTGCCCGCCTTAATTACTGCGGCGTCTTGGCCGATTGTTACTTTTTTTGTAACGACTGGCATCTGTGTGCCAGCGATTAGAGGTTTGTACTCTAACTTTTGTTCTTCCACGTATGGCATATTATCTGCCCTCCTTATTTTTTAACGCGTGCTTTCATTACACGATCAACAATTTGCATTGTCTTTTCAGAATCATTGATATCCTCGTCAAGTACTTGACCAGGAATCGTATCAACTTGATTAGATGCATTGTTAGCATCTTGCATTAGTTGTTGTAAATGATTAGTTGGTTGTTCAGGTTGTGGCATGTTAAGTAATTCAACAGCTACATCTTGAACAGTAGCATATGTTTCATATTTAGCGCGATTGATGACTTCTGCACGTGCTTCGTTATTAATCCCATCAAGGGCTTGTAAGCGCGCACGTTCAGCAGCAACGCCAGCATTAAATACTTCATCATATACTTCCGCATAATCTGTACGTAACAATTCAGCAGTTACTTCCATTGGCTCCTCTCCTTTCTCTTCATATTTATCAACAGGCAACCCTTTGAGTACATCCATACTCATCGGTAAGCCATTGACAATTAAGTCAGCGCCTTTACGGCAGGCAACCATTTGCAAGGATTTGTCCACGCTAGTACAGAAGCCCTTTTCCAAAGCTTCTCGGGCTGTAAGCCACGTTTCATCATCCATCATGGTAGCGATTTCTTCACGAGTTAACCCTGTGCGGGCTTCGTAAATATCGATAAGGTTTTCTTTGGTTTTGCGTAGAGATTCGGCGGCTTTTTCAAAATCCTCTGCTTCACCATATGCGTAAGAGCTAGGGTTATGAATCATCATTTCACTCCCCAGAGCCATATGAATTTCATCGCCTGCCATTGAAATAATAGAAGCAATGGATGCCGCTAGGCCCTCGATAATAACAGATTTCTTATTTTGTAAAGCTCGCAATCGGTTGTAGATTGCAACGCCCGCCGATACTTCGCCGCCTACAGAGTTAACATGTAGAACGATGTTTTGAGATGGATCCAACCCTTGGAGTTGTGATAGTACGTTTGAAACGCCAGTATCTTCGCCCCAATAACCGATTCCATTCATGACTACGCCGTAAATATCGACGTCAATCGTCTCCGCTTCCTGAATCAGATTTAGCGGAGTTCGAATTTTGAACTGAAATTTGTTGTCCTTGTTCATTCAACAAGCCTCCTTCATCCATAGATTGGTGTTCTCAGAATACGTTGCGGTAAGATTTCATTTTTCATAATCCATGCCTATAGCTCTGCCGCTTCCTTAGCACGAGTACTAAATGCATTCTTAACATCGAATTTCTGCCGCAGTAGCTTCCTTCTGTGGGTCTAATTGGCCTTGTGAAGGTCCGTACCACTCAGCACCCAGCCACGCCTCTCTGATGATTGGGATCATCTAAGAAACCTGGTGCATCAATGCGACCCTAATAGAATGGCCATTGTAAGCCACTCCTCGTAAATAGGATTGCAAAATTGAGTAATAAATTCGGCACGTTGCGTTTCAACAGACTTCCAATATTCGAGTAGCAGCCGCTCTTGATGCGGAGTAACTTTTGTCCAAAGTGCTTAACTAAAATTTCATATGGAATTTCTAGTGCCGCACCCTACGTGGCTAATAAGAGAAGACGTAAAAATCTGCAAAGCTCGTTGGTATCGGCGTTTTTCAGCCACATTCACTTTTTCACCAGGTGCCAAGACATTTACTGTGCCATTGCCTAATTCGATTGTTTTCGTCGTTTTCAGCATCCACCTGATCGTCTTCGTCAATAGCAGTCCCTAGTGACATATCATCTGGTGCCTCCGATTCAATGAAGATGGCCATCAAGGCATTGACTCAATACCTTCATGACTTCACGTCATTATACCGGCTAAGTACTTTCAAGTCCTCGATTACCGGAGACAATATAGGATGCTACGCAACTGGCCACTTCGCTCAATCGTCATAACCTGGATAATATTACGCCGCCCGGTTTGTGTGCCGTACTTCGGAATATATGTGTAGTCATGATCATCGTTAAAGCCGTTGTACAGTTTATTTGAGTACATAAAAAGCCGACCGCGGCGCCATATTTATTGAACTTAACGCCGTGAATTACGTCGTTATTCTCATCTTCTTCTCGCCCCCTATATTTAGGCGGAGAAGCTACAAGAATCGATTCAACAATCTGCAACCGTAAAGGGTACGGGTTCTTATCCGTTCGAGTAAATAGTAGCGGTAAATTTACAAAATGAATCGCCGTACAATAGCTTTTCATAGTACACTAGGGCCTGAATTCCGTAGAAGTCAGTCTGTTCACGTGCATCGCAGTGCTTGGCCCACATCGCAAACTCTCGTTCGGTCTTACGTTCCCATGCGTTCTTTTCTTCAAACGTCAGCCCCAATTCCTCATAACGGATATTAGCTTTAAACCCTAGGGCCCGGACCGATAACATTGGTTTTATTCGTCTTTAGTGCACCAGCTGCAATTGGTGTGCCTTTGTTGAAGGTCTACAGACCTTGCCCTGCAGCATCCCTAAAGTTAGCATCGATATCGTGCCTTGCATCTTGAGAGTTAACCTGGTACCCTTTGGCGCTAGATTTAAAAACTATTAGCGCCGTGATTAGAATAGCCTGAGTTTGTTTTACTCCCAGAATATTGCGTTGCTTTGTGCCTACCTGCTGCGGTTTTCATAAACTGTTTCTTACGTTTACTCATATATCCCGCGGAATGACACGATATGCACGACGTCGAGGTCTATTCTCGAGCCTTGCTACTTCATTACGCCAAAAGTTGATGCGGTCTTTCACCTCTTGCACATTCGCACGAGTTAACCGGCGATTACCAATGGTGTACTCTTTGCCCGTTGCCAGCGCTAAATCTGCTTCTAGCCAAGCTTGTAAATGCTCTTTGCCTCATATATGTCCATTTCTGCCATCCTTTCACCTCCTTTCACGCATTAAAAAGCGCCCATATTGAGCGCTTAGACTTGTGCTATGCATAGATTGGAACACCATGCTTTATTAAAGCCTGCGTTTCCACATCCGTGTGGCCAATATCTCCATATGTTTGATGTCATGGGCTGATATATTTAGTCCTTGCTATATTTATATAAAAATTCTGGCATTGCCTTTTCATCATCAAATATAAATAATAAGGGATTACGTTTCGTGGTTGAGTCACCACATATTTAGCATCAACCTGTTGCGCTTCTTTTAAATATAGCAATTCACCTTTGCTCGCAGATACTTGCAAGCAAATGCAGCCTTCTGGATATATTTGATTCTTTTTAGGCCTACCTAATATATCTGCAACTTCCGTAATTTTAACTCTTTTGTAATTTCTAACATTACATCAAACATCTTTTGAAGTAAATACTTCTTAACATCTTCTATTTTTATCACAGCTTCTTGCTCCTCGACTGTACACGCCATCAGAAGATACCAAAAATTCTGTAAATTCTTTTACAAATTCATCATGCTCTTTTCTGCGCGTCAGGATCTGTACAGACTAATTGCTTTAACATCTCCGCAATTTCTAAGCCCGTCGTCTGACTTTCTCGATTAATTTCGTTTAAGTCTTTAGCGAGCTGTACCGCATCTGGTATTTCTTCAGGTTCAAAAGCTGTCAATGTAGCGAGGAATATTCAGATTATAGTCATTATCTAAAAATAGTAGACACGCTAATGTTACTAGAATATCGCTCTATTTCTGCTCTGTCCTTGTACGCTTTAATTACTTTTTCCACCTGTTCGGTGGTCATTATATTTTTATTTTGTTCTTAACAAAATCTTTTTGCGCATCGATAAATAATATATCCGTGTGAGTTCGATTTTTCTTTCAAATACCAATATACACACAGGAATCCCTGTATTCGTAAACAGATTAGAAGGTAGCCCAATGACCGCATCTAATAGATTATCCTCAATCAGCTTACGTCGTATATCGCCCTCTGCTTGCCCTCTGAATAATACGCCATGTGGCAATATAAAAGGCCGCTGTACCTGTCGCGTTTAACGAATGAATCCCATCGAGTATAAAAGCAAAATCGGCTTTACTCTTTGGTGCCAACTTATAACCTTCAAAACGTGCATCCATTTGTGGAACCCATGATTGACTATATGGCGGATTGCTTATCACGGTGTCATATTTTTTACTCCCTAGCATATCTACTTTAGCTACTTGGCCAAAGACAGATGCTGCGATTCCACTTTTCATAGTACGCAAGCTCTTCACCAGTAAGAACGTTCTTCTCTACTACTTCCGCATCTATATTAGCTATTAACAGATTACAGCAGCATAAAGTGCTATCGCATTTTTTGAATACTCTTCAAGCCTTAGTGTCACGGTATTATCTGACTTAAATTTAGCCAAAGACAATCCACCTATTCCTGCACACACATCGCGAACATTACCGCCAGGGGTAATACCTCCGATTATATCTAGCACGCATTGTGGCGTGTAATCTTGCATATAGTTTTTTCTATCCGCACTATGTTCTTCAAATTCAGCAAGTAACGCTTCATATGAATAGTACGGTTTTATCGCCTTCAATAGTACCGAACAGGTATTCGAATCTAGCAACGCCTTTGTTAGAGCGGTAGGTATTTCGTGTACTTCACGAATATTTAGTTCTTCCATAATCCTTTGTAGGATTGTCATCATCGTATTCCTCCGCCTCAACACGTCGTCTCGTTCGTTTCTTTGGTGTATCGCCAGCCTTGACTACTCGCGCCGTATTCTGATACGGCGTATACTCGTCCTTACTATTCCGAGCCTCTAATGCATCGAAATTTGGATTCATAATAGCAATAGCAGCTTGATTGTAGTTTCTAATATCGAATGGTTCATTTCTTTTACGCCCTGGTCGCAGTACCCATTGCTCTTTGAAATGGCCATTAACTAATTTAGACACTTTCATTTCTGCTAATAGACCCTCAAAGTATTTCTTCCCATACCCTTTTTCATGGTCTTTTGGGAAATGGCAATACCTAGGTTGACCTTTTTCTTGGTTTAAATCGCTATAAATTTGTTCCTTGCCAGTATCTACGCCAAGCTTAAATAATTTAGTTTTGTACTTCTTCAGCTTTGTAGGCAAGCCGTCAATCAGGTCTTTACCTGCACCGCCTACGCCTTTGATAGGGTACACGCGCTTATGCCATCTAGTCGAGCAGTACTTATATACCGATTGGGTCTTACTACCACCGGAGTCAATACACGTAACGGATACACCTCGTTTTCTACCATCAGCATAAGACCATGTACGATTTAAAATAATATCGTCTAATTCTTTCCATACGGCATCATAGGCAGGGTCTCCGTACAGTCTGAAGTATTGTATACCCCAGCTCTCATAATCTTTCCCCCAGCCGACGATTTCACACTCTAAGCGGTCATCCTGAGTATCGACACCGCATGTTAAGAGTAGAACTCCATCCGGCAACTCTGCGCCGTAGTCTTCTCTGCGTTCATAGAGCACTTCAGACTGTAATGTTTCTGTATCCTCTTCATAAGGAATACCCATTTCAGTGTTGAAGAACGTCTTAACGCCGGCCGTCCCTGAGTTTGGTTGCTTCCTCGTATTTATCTTGCAGTTTTTCCCCAAGATGCCCAAGGCGAGGCCAAACGCGTTCATGTGAAAAGCTACGGCAATTATACTTTTTAAATTCTCCGGTGCTTCCGCAATCCAGTTTGCCCCTTCTCGATACAGTTTCTTCCACTCGAACTCTTCGGATAGTGTTCCGCAATGATCACATGCCAAGTAGTACTTGCCGGTATCCTCGTCCGCGTGGAATTTATCCCATGACGGATATACATATTCACCACAAGCAGGGCACTTAATATGCCACACCTCTTGCGTACCGCCTAGATACAATTTTCTCATCCGGCTGGTACCTTTTGGCCAATGGTGTAGATGCGTACATGCTTTCGATTGTAGAACGTCAGTACGCTTTTTCTGCCAGGGCTCAAAGGGTCGCCTTCCGTGCCTGCTGATGCTGGATAGCGGTCAATTTCGTCCGCTAGTAATACACGAATTGGCCTGGATGCCAAATCTGCTGGAGCGTTCGCACCGACTAATGTCAGGTAACCGCCTGGAAAGGTCTTATTCAATACCGTATTGCCACTGTCCCGAGATTTTTACATCGGCCATTTTATCGTTCAGTACTTTTTGTGTCACGAATAAAGGGAGCAATACGAGTTTTGGAAAAACTCTTTAGCTATATCTTTTGTTGGCTGCATAAACATAATTGGTGACGGAAAGTAATCAATAAAATAACCCAACACATTTTTTAATGAGCTGGGTTTTACCAATTTGCGAGCCTGTCATATAGACTACTTTTTCAACGTCAGGGTCACTTTTACCGCATCAAGCATTTCCTTTTGATAAGGCGCCTATCGGTGGAATACTTCCCGGTTCGGCGCTATCCTCAGTGGAAAGCACCACATTAGCGTTGGCCCATTCCGACGCAGTAAACTTTGGCGGTGGCTTTATTACACTGGCCAATCCTTAAACAGGTTCATGTGCTTCAATCACCTTCACCTGCTCGTCGTCGTCCACGATGATGTCATCAGATTCATCGTGGAACATGTTAGGCTCATATTCTGACAATTCTGTTAAGCATTCATTGACTTCATCCCAAAAAGCGCATCTTGAATGACTAACAAATTCGTCTCACCCTAGCACTTTTAGGCGCTGCTTTTAATGGTAACGCCTGGAGCTTACTTTTTTAAAAATTATTCAACATTCGATTCATTACGGCTTTTAACTGTATTCGAGCGGTGCAATTCTCCATTCATGATCTTCAGTTTGTTTTCTTCAATCATCCGTTTAGTTCGAGTTAACAGTTCGTTCTGCATCATATCCGCCTTCTCGTGCTTTCTTTTCGAGTTTACTTTTTCCGGTTTTATACGCAATCAAATGCTTGACTGCTTTTCGCGATATTGTACTGTCCGCGTTTTTCCTTTTTCGAATATACCATCCTCAGTCAACTGCTGAACTCGTCGAGAGCTGATTCCGAGTACTTTTGCCACAATTTTAGATGATACTAATTCGTCAACGATTGTTACGTTCGTCACAGTCTCGCCTCCTTTCAAAAAGTTGACAGTTTTGAAGCCGAACAGCAGTTCGGAAAAATAACTAACTAGCTATTCCGCGGGGGTTCGGATGACCCACCAAAATATTTTTCATTTGAGTACCTTATAGGCTCCCCCTATTGGGGCTGAGGCCCCTAGCCCCCATACATGCCCCCTCGCCAGTGCTGTTTACGTGAATGTTTCATCATATCTTTGGCAAAGGCTTTGCTTTTGCAATTACTTTTACTGCCAAGGACAATAGCATTAGCAGTACATTTATTACGTTTTGTATGTAAACAATCTTTAATATGGCAAGTAATATCTGTCATACTATTCTCTCCTTTCTATTGGCAGTTAGATTCTATTTTATTTGTAGGCTTTAATCAATATCATCATAGGAGTAGTGATCTGATATAGTTAAGTATTCAAGGAAATCCCTCTTACATTATGTATTGGTTGTAGTTAAACAATGCTATTCTATTTGCACGAAAAACATCTCAGAAGTGTCACGAATTTATTTTTGGTACAGTGTGTTATTTAAGTAGGATTACATTTTGCCTTGATGAGGTGACCCCCTATGATGATATTGATTAAACCTGCATAATACAAAAGGACGCCAAGTACATTTGGCGTCCTTTCCTTATTCACTTCCTGTGGAGTTTCCCAACTTCACACCTACAGTATACCACATGTTGATGTACTGTTTTGTATCGTTTTTGTATTGTCCACGCTATTTCAATCCAGTCATGTATATCGTCCTACCTCTACTAGGGGCTCCTATCGTGCAGCTCACCACGTACTCTTGCCTCGCTATAGAATAAGATACCTGCCAGCTCTTTCCAACTCTTCCCTTGTACGTATCGTTCAGTCAATAGAACTGCCAGCTCATTTGGTCGTACTCTGGCTAATCACCCAACGGACCCTCGGCCTTGATGCCTTTAAGCCTTTCGATTTCTTTCGTTGCACTCAACACATTGCTCGATACCAGCTACTATACCGGATAAATCACCGCAATGCCTCGCCCGATATCCTATCGCCTTGTTAGTCCGTGGCGGACAACGTGTCCGCCTTACGTTCTATCTGTGCCTCAATATCACGCTTAATTGAATCTATGCGGTCATCAATTCGTAATATTTGTTGCATGTACTCTTTATCGGTCACTCTTCCACCCCTTTGCAATAGCTCCATATCTCGTACAGTTTGTGTTGGTCCTCGATGCTTCACGGCTTTACTGTCCCCGGGCTACCAGCATCACATAGCGCCTTACCGGTACCACCCCATACATCATCAATACGATAGAAGTGTCTATGATACTAATGCTTATTATCATTCGATACTAACACGCAGTCCCCTTGTTTAAAAGTGTTCCATTCCCCATCACCTCATTGATGTATCTATCCAAAATACCACCGTGCTTTTTAGGTCTTCAGTTTATCACCCTTGTACCCTGCACGTGCGATGTGTACTGATGACATTACCAAGATGATACGGAAGTTGTTGATCTTCGATAAAGTCAATTACTCAATCTTACCTCTGGTGTAATGTGATGGATGATTCACGGCATCGTGCTTGATATCGCCATACATCTTATCCTTATCTTCAACAGCTTGGTGGCACATATACAGTTAACTTTTACTGTCTTCCTTCTGTCTCATCTTCTGTCTTGTTACTGTCTACTGTAGTCATATTTGCTTCCTCCTCAACTTCCTTTCTTGGATTTGCTGACAGAATTTAATCGCACAATCAGGGCTGTATTTACGCGGTCGGCCCTGTGGCTTTTAAAATATTCAAACGGCTCTCCGCAAACTCTGCACTCTCTAACTTCTAATTTAGTGCCTGCTGGCGGAGGAGTCATAACTTCCATGCACTCCGGGACAATAATCTTCCGAAGTTTTAACCGTAAAACTTCAGTCCGCACTTTCTACATTTTTGCATAACTTACTCCTTATACAACCTCTTTACGATATTTTGATAGCTTTCGAGTAGGGCATCTTGCCCTACTTCCTTCCGCTCTAATGCTTTCTCATCACTTGCTCGTCCATCGTTCCTTTTGTTACCAGATGATGGATAATAACCGGTTGCGTTTGGCCCTGCCTATGAAGTCTTGCGTTAGCTTGTTGATATTGCTCCAAGCTCCACGTTAATCCATACCAGACTATGATATTGCCACCTGCTTGAAGGTTTAGTCCGTATCCTGCTGATGCGGGTGTGCCAATAACATTTGAATATTTCTTTGTTCCACTCGGCCACATCGTCATCGGTCTTTAATTCGACAGCTTTTTGGAAGAGGCCTCTCTTAATCGCTTGCAGGTCATGTTTGAAATTGTCAGAATACCAACATCGGTTTACCCTCATTTGTTTTCACCAATTCTTTTAACCGCTCAACCTCTCATTGTGGACGATAATGGTTTCACCATCATCGGTATAGATGGCGCTGGCCAGTTGTGACACTCACCGGCCAGGATGCGTGCATTGAGTGCGCTACATCGTCATCATCAACTAAGCTTAGAACATGATCGCGTCTCCATTTCTTTGTATAGCGCCCATTCTTTGGGATTCATTTTCCCTGTGATGACATTTTCGATACGTTCTGGCAGTGTAGATAATCTTTCAGCTTTAAGCTCATAGAGATACTTGCATCTTACGAATATCGCCTTATCACCTCCTGGTGGCAGTCGGCGGCTCACATGCACGCCCGTTTGTTTTGTCCGGTGTAAAATACCGGGTACGATATTCGGTGAGGTTTTCCCCAATCGTTCACCACCATCTATTCAAATACATCTGCGCCCACTATCCATTAATGTATTCGGTGCCGGTGTTCCTGTTAGAATCACTACTCGTTTGAAGAAAGGCCTCATCTACGCATCAGCCTTAAACCGTTTAGCCTGTGGATTCTTAAACGATGAACTTTCATCAATGACAAGCATGTCAAAAGGGAACGACTTCTTTACGATAGTATTCAGCCACAACCATTGCACATTCCTCGATTCATCACATAGATATCAGAATCACTTTCAAGGGCTTTGATGCGGTCCTTCACTGGGACCCTGGCACAGAGCTATTTTCAAATAAACTTGTTTCGCTCCATTTGTTAGCCTCTTGCATCCAGGTCGATTCGGCTACTTTCTTAGGTGCAATAGCAGCACTTTCTTAATATCGAATTGATCGCTCATTAACTGCTCGATAGCGATTAGCGTAGAAACGGTCTTGCCCTAAGCTCCATATCGCTAAACAGCCCATAATGTGTATGGTCAGCTGATTCTTTGAATTGCTATCCTTTGGTATTCGTGTGGATGAAAGTTCATGAATCGCCCTTCTTATGTCATCAACAAACAATGTAGCCCTAAATTTACCAGTAACTACGGAAACGCTGACGCTAGTTCGCATCCGTTCTATCTGCACACGTTGATTGAGGCCTTAATCGCCCTTTCTCGTCCTTTAGTTCAGCGAGCACGACTAGGCCCCAGTAAGATTACAATCCGATCAGAGCACCGTCATTTTCCAGGTGATATGAATTTTCATATACTGCACCCCAGATTTTTGAGTTGATTTCCCAACCAGCGCTCAATGTCTTTTCCACTTTCTCACTCCATTCCCAATAAATAATCAGCACAGCACGCATGAACCTATATGAATACTGGCTTCATCAGGGTTGTGTTGCCGGTGTTAGTTTTTCGTATATATATATATACGCGTATTCGCGTTTTTACGTATATATGCATGCGCCCATTTATTCCATATATTGTATTTATTATTAATTGTAACAATTGGCAACATCGGCAACAAATCGTATTTAGAATAGCAATTATCTGCATTTTTCGTGTTGCCGATTTTGTTGCCGCACGTGTTGCCGTTGCCGATTATTTTCACTGTATCAAAATATATCGATGTATAGGGTCTGTATAAAAACTATTTCGATGTATTTCGATATTTCAAATTAGCTAATCAGCAACAAAAATCGCGCAACCATCTTTTTACCCTTTTCTGCTTTGCCATTTCGGTAAGCTTCGTGTCTTCTCTATAAACGCTCTTTTGCACGCCATACATCTTTCCAAATCGCATTTTATGCACCTCTTTGAATACGGGCTCACCCTTTTTATGGATTGCAGATATCAATGATTTCTCTGGCCTTCGCGTTCTGCAGGTTCTTCCTGTCCCCTCCATCACTTCGCACCATATCTCAAGGCGCACACCCGTTCCCGCATACGCACGAGCCACAATGATCGTCGTCGCCGCAATTCCGTATAATCGCGTCTATCAAAGATATCTCGCGACTCCCCGGTTCTCAGGTAATAACATATCAAGGTATTCTTCAATGAGACCTACAGGTTCACCACCTTCTGTAGTGATGTAATTGGATTCTTAAAGCTTCTGCCTCAAGGTCTCCTCGAGTACTATCGATTCACCATTAGACCAGTAATGGTAACCTCCGCTCATAATTGGTCGATGATCATCTGTGCGTTATGTCCCAGGCGTTTTTCGTCTCACGATCTGTCGCCTGCTGATATAGTCAGAATCGGCGGTTACCTGTGCGGTCTTTAGGAACATCAAAATTATTCGTGGAACCAGCGAATACACACTGTGAGGGTACTCTTCGGTACGCCTGCCACAGGGTGACCTGAACCGGTCGGATGTACGGCTACGTAAAAGCTTTTACAATTTCATTATCATTCTTGCTCAGGTAGGTTCCAGTTCCGCGAGTTCATTAATCCAGAGCCCTGGATTTGTTCAAAGGGCATCTTTGTGAGTATCAGCTAATGAGTTGTTGAACCATTTTACGCCCCAAACGCTCGGATAAAGAGTTTTACAAGCCTTGCGCACCGTATAATACGATAGCCGTATCGAACGTGTACGAGCACCTTAACACGTGCAACAGCGCCACAATCCATTTACGTGTAACGGCCCCTGGTGTATTCGGTGTCCTCTGCGCCGATGTAGTCGATAAAGAGAGTATCGACTCTGCAAGTACCGTCCCAGAGTTAGTCCCGTTGGGTACTCACGCACAGGGTGGAATTTGTTGGCTTGTGTTCACTTCCTGGAGAGCATCGTCGATAATACCTTTACCTTTGATTAGTGTTTCGTAGCAGTAATTACGTAAGCGCATCGTTCGTATCGAGTCCAGTAAGAGTTTCACGTCTTTACCACGCCAGGAAGGTCGTCAATCACGACTAAGCGGTGCGAATTCGTCAAGAAGCGGATTTACCTTTTAACGCTGGGTCGTATGTTAGAACGATTAAGCAGTTGAATACATCAGATTCAGGTGTACCACGGCGGTCACGTTTGAGCTTTTCGAGAGTCTTCTTCCTCGTCGTGATATCCTCAAACTCCATATCCGCACGCGTTCCCTATCGAGCAGGACAGGTGCGGCGCCGTCTTCATTAACAAAAATCGCGCATTGCCTTATAAGCTCGGTAGGTCTGTTACTTTGGTGCGCGGATCAGCGTCAGCATCTTCGGCATCAAATAAGTGAATTCGTACTAGGTCAAAGGCATTGACTGAGCTTACCACTTATAGGGTCTGTTGCACTGGTTCGAGTATGCAAACGTGTCAGTGTCCGTAAATACAAGACCAGCTGCTGAGCTGCCTTCTGTATACGTGTACCGGTCCTCGATGCTGCGTTGGCGCCATAGACTGCAGGAGAAACTATGTATTGCTTCATGATGCTGTAGCATCTACAAAAGGCACCAAGTGGGCCTTTTTCTCTAATGGGTTACCTTGGCTTCGCCGCATCAGTCTGATTTGAGATTCTTTGCCAGTGTTGGCCATAGAGCTCATGTCACGCCAGTCTCTGTAGGTACTCAAATGCGTATCGACTGAGATCAGATTCCCTCATTATGTTGGTATACATACTCAACATCTTTTAGAGGGCAACTTGGCCAATCATAGAGACGCTCCGCTTGATGCGTTGAGGAATCGAAAGTTCAATACCAATATCATCGGCAATGCGTCTTTCGATACCGCCTGGTATTCATCAGGTGTCATCACTCTATCAGTAGAGATGATGACGCGGTATCGCGGATTGTCGGGGTGTATAGCTGTGCATGCTGTATTGCAGTATTCATATCTCCTGGTTCCAAATCAAGGTTTGAAATAAAATCCTCGCTTTAGGTGAATCCGCATCAAGGGTAATCAAATATCTTTCTTTGCTTCTCTCTGGTTCATCTACCATTGATTAGGATATGCAACCACCCTGCGAAACCGCCTACATCACTTTCGTCGGCCCTTTTCGTCCTTAGGCATTTAACGTATTCAGCAGCCGTTTCATTGGTTACAGTTGGTTCGGCCAATTTCTTGGCCAAGAGCACTCAAGTCATTTCTTAGACTTCCAGCTACGGGCGGGCGACTTTTGCCCGTAGCTACTGATGGTTAATATTATCTATATACATCGCTCCTCCTTCGCAAATTGGATCGCTCTCTTATAAATTTAAGTTACTTGTAATTTATGCTTTTAACCCATTGGCACTAGCAGCATAATTGACATCGTGGTTATCCTGCCCACATCTGTATAACTAGCCTGGTGTATTTCAGCGAAGTTATCTGTATCTTTGTTGGGATTAACTTCAGTACATGCTACGGCTTATCGCTTTCTATAGACACCTACGATGGCACACGTTCCGGCTTTTACCTTATCGACGCAAGTACCAACACGTTATTCAATGTGCACCTAATCGGATGATGCCGTGTGATGGTTGATCCATTGAAAGTTAGCCTTCAACTGAATCTGCTAACTTTTTCTTATGGCATCAGCTCTGTTGCACTGGTAAGTTTTCGGCTTCTTCAAAGTTTAGATAAGCACACAATCTCGTCATGCTAGGTCTTTAATTTGGGATTCGTCCGTATAAACTCCTTCTTCTTGCTTCTTGATAATCTAAGATACATATCAGATGTATCTTTAGTTTCAGAATAAGAATCGGCGTTTTAATGAACAATAGAGTACGCCGCTCACTGCGTATGATGGTGCATCATGATGGATAAAATTTTTATAGGAACATAAGCAAGGCCTGTTCGCTATTCCATATTGGCCACGATTGAATATATCCCGTGCCGCCGCCTTCCTCGCTGCGAGGTCTGTAAAAGCCTTTTGATAATCCATACTTTTGAATAACGCTGGCCGTCTTAGTTACTTTCACATAAAAGAAAGGACGTATTGACAGTAATCTACAGACCCAGCGCTTATCTGGTAATTCATAAAGCTGGATTAGAGCTTTTAATAAATGGGATACCGGCGCTCGTTAATTCCGTAATACTTAAAGTGCCCCTGTCAGAACCGAAAGGCCTAAAATAGGTGTCATGTCTTTAACTAATGTATCGTTTGAGCAAGGCGCATCTGGTATGCATTTTTCCAAATTAAAGTTATAGAGTGGTTATCAAGTGCTCCATACTTAGAGGATAATGTCACGCCTTGTCTAGTACCTTAACTTTGCTAACCTACCTTTTTAGATAACTTAGTAAAATAAAGCTTCGCTTGGCACTTTAGCAAAAGTCTTTAGCTCGTTTTTATGCTCCGCTAATCGACAATTTGGAGCTATTTGCTAAGCCATCGTAAGGGTAATGACTTTGAATAAAAGCACACGATATATTAGGCTCGATTTCCAGATTACTATATCGGCGCAGTGCGTTTCTTTTGAACCAGGAATACTTTTCCTTGTTTAAAATCAAAACGCAATATGTCGATAAGATGCGGTTTTGTATCCGGGTAAATCGACTGCATATCGTATCGACGCCACTGTGTGGTGGTCGAATTTAACGTCAATAATGATCCCTATCGCGATTGAAAGTTCAATATCAAGGGAATGGATCATTACTCGAAAGACCCTCAGCAACACAATCATGGCATTTTGTGAATGAGTTCACCACGTGCAGGCAATAAAACTCATTTGACATACCAAAGGGGTCTGCAGTTGCACCTTGGATATTTTGAAGGCCACAAGCAGGCGAGTTGCGCAATCTACGTGGTAATGTCTGGCATGGTGACCAAAGAGTTCACTTGCTTGCTTCGTACTAAAGTCCGTACAGCTTTTTGGCTGACAAAGCTAAATTAATACCTACCATAAAGGCGCTAACCTCTGCCATGCCTAAATCAATCTAAATCGTCTTCTTCTTCGCTTCGTGAGACATCTTCAACAGGAAGGACTTCACTCTACTAGACTTTCTTCTTCGAAGTACGTTTTGCGTTTGGTTTTCAGCGAGGTTGCTCTTCTGCTGGAACGTCATCTGCAGTTGTAGCGTTTCTTCGAGTCTTTAAGGCTCTGCTACCATTCAGTACCCTTTCAAGCCCTAAATCACAAGCGGCGATACAACCGCGCAGTGCATATGCAGCTTTAAATCTTTACGTTCCTTCTGGTGCAGATACTAAATTCATATAAAGCTGTCAATGGCTTCAGCGTTGTTGTTTAATTTGTTCTTTGTTAATCCCTTAATGACTTCCTCCTAGTCTTTCATATAAAGTGCAGGTTTTTCAAAGACCCGCGCTGCATTTAACCTCATGGGCCCTCGTTCCAGGCATCGGGTTTACACATAATGTCTGCGGCTGTCTAAACTACGGCTACCGCTTTCGCGGTGCTTAACCACCTCGTCATGGAGATGGGCTGCAATCTCTGCGCCAGCTTTAGCCAGTCTTAGCATGGATGCAGTCGCAATCGCCCGTCAGCCTTACGCACAGTGGCTCGACGGAAAGCTTTCCGCCGGCGTTTCGGCTCTGCCCCAGGTATTCGCCAGCACTGATCCATGCTGCGTCGTGCTCAGTCGATTCAGTGCCGGAACCGGTTGGCCTATTCGTGGAATGCCGGCATGCCCTCCGCCACTGTGGTAACTCAATATCATAAACCCGCTTTGCAGTTTAAAGAATCTGATCTTCCTTGTCTAATTCCGTACGGTTCCTGTGATCTTTGACTTTCTGGCTGCAGTGTCCACCTCTTTTCCAAATCTCGTGATGCGTGGGCTGGCTTAGCCTGCCATACGCTTCGAGTGATGCAGGAAGTTCTGATTCGATTTCGCCCCGGAGATCCATCGATTTCATGGCTCTTACGCACCATGGCGCTGGTGCCAGTTCTGACGGCGCCTTACCTGGCGGGGTGCCCGTTTTGCGCCGTGCTTCCTCGACTGGTGCACGGTGAGACGTGCTGGATGCGGGCACGTAGATGTATCGCCACCTTGTGCAGGCCCGATCTCGTCGCCACTGCTCGTGGGCAAAGCGGGCTGATAACCACGTGCTTCAATAGCGGCACCTGAGAATCGGCTACTATAAAGCGGTGGCTTCTTCGGCTACACAGGCCGTACAGACGAGTTGCTTAATCACGCATCACCGGGGTTTCCGCATAGTAGGTCTAGTAATTACGTACATCTACTGCGCTGGAATGCTCGAGCTGTGTCTAAATCTTCTGGGTGTGCGCGGGAGGTTCTGTGGTTGTACTACGCCCGCCCGTCGTCGCTTCTCATGGCTTCCATAAAACTGCGACATGCGTGGATACGTCCCATCCAGGACCTTTCTCGCGTTTTCTTGGCGAAAGTACTTTTGGTGAAAAGAAATTGCCTAGGACTTTGCCTATTCTTTAGAACAGTGCACACATCGGAAGGGCTCTGTCTTCGCGTCGAGTGAGATTTGGTACATCATCTTTTCCGCGCCAGGTCTCCGACTATCATGGGAGACGGTTGACGCAGTCCTGCGGCTGCAATGTACTACTGGGGTTATCTGGCGCACTGTGCTTACGTTCCGATGATACGGTGGCACCTACCTATTTCCATCGTTACGTTGAAGGCAGCGATCCGGTGAGATCCATATCTACATGACACCTCGCCAGTTGATGTCTTGATCAAGTAGCCAATATTCACCCTTTCAATGGCGGACGGTTTCAATGAAAGCAGGCGTTTACGAGATTGCCTTTTTCAACCTACCGTCCTGCCGTGTATTCAATACTCTCCGCCCATTTTCTCCGGCGCATCCTCGGGCGTATTACGTGTCTTGCCGATTTATCTTGGTTGGTTTCGTGGTACGGAAGATTTGGATTAAGCGTTTGCCTCTTGCATCTTTGGCTACCACCTAGTCAGCAAAGCCTTAGACGCGTATCGAGGGCTTGCAGGTAAACTGCTGAGGTATAACGTTTCTTCTGAAGTGCAGATTTCCAGTTCCCCAGTCGTCATCAGGAAGTACTACGCTGACTTGTTTCATCGCTGCATTGAACGCTGTCTTTATGTAATTTCTGTATTGCCTAAAGCGTCCACCACGCTTTTCGGTGGTAAGTGTGTGTCATCCTCAGTCACTTCGAGCAGGTTCATCATCAAGCTGCCAGGCAAAGAGGCAGTGTTCAAAGTGTTGTATCGTCAACATATCGCTCGCTTATTTAATGGGACGAGGCAGCGGCCAGTTTCCACATCAGTGCTGGGCTCCATAATTGCCTCCTTGGGTTAAATCATCGTCATCGTCTAGGTCGCCCTAAATCAGTCATCGCCGAGTCATTGGCAGATCCATGCCCACCGCCTGGGCGTTCGCCATCTTTGACTTTACGAGATACCATTTGTAGGCCGTGCCGCCTTTCTTGCCGTTGAAGTTGTAGCGGCAAAACGGAGGGGTACAGCCTGTGCATATCACGGTGAGATTTCACTTCTTCGGTATCAAATCATCCATCTGAGTTTTCACGATTAAATACGATAGTTTGCTTATCGCTAGTTCGCGTGTAATGAAGTATTTACCAGCGTATGACTTTCGGTTGGTCGCTTCTGCGCCGTCCAGTGTCTTCAACCGTCGCGTAAAAGTTCAGTGGTATACAGCGCAGCTACCGCCAGCAGCTGCTTTCGGATCCGCTGAGTTTCTTCAGTCGCGCGTCAGCTGGTCGATCTTCGCCCATCGTTTTATCGGTATTGATTTGAACTATATTTTCTGCGCCGTCGTCGTTTTGGAGGGGAAGCGATATTGCATAAGAAAGTCTTACTACGCAGTTGTGATTTAGCGCATGTACTGTCTCCTTGTTCCAAGTAAATGGGTCCATGTTCACAATCAGCCTATTACTGCTTGTTAAACAATTCGTGTAATTCGACTTTTCGATATCAGAACGTTATTCATCATCGAGGTGGGTCCTCACTCCTCCACTCTAACCAAGGATTCTCGCGTCTAACTCCTCTTCTTCCGTTTGATATCTACAAGTTCTGTCGCGTCACGCCACATCTACCGCTGCAATATCAGCGTGCGCCGCAGCTAGTGGCGTAGAGCAGTAGTAATTTGGTAAAGCTCAGTCGGTAATGCCCGTTCGCTTGAAAGTCTCTATGGCGATACAAAGCTCATGCGGAAGTCATTTTCAACCTCCGCCGGTAAACTTCCTACTAATCAACTTCTAGCTTAGCAGAATACGAGCTGCCGCATCACTTGCTTCTGCTACGTAGTCCCGCCTTCCTGCTTTTAAAGAAACAGCTTACATTGTAGCCAATGATCTCGACTGGCGCTAGCGTGGCTCGCAGGCTAACGTGATACGCTCATTAGGTCTACTGGCAGACTTCAAAGGGCTGCGGCGTTGCCAGTACGATGGTAGCGCAGCTAGTTGAATACTTCGGCACTTATCATTTCCTGCTGGAACTCAGGGATCAGAGCCCAGCTAATGCTACGCTGGATCGCCCAATTTATTAATGCGTTTGTTCAGTTGCATTGATGCGGTTATTCATTCACCGCCATATATATGGAATTTACGTTGTTCAAAGTGCGGTAAATTTCAGCCTTCATGAGTCCCAGCAGATGTGAGCTTGAAAGGTGCTGATGTCAGATGTGTACAGAGTGCGTACCTTTGCTTGCCCAACGAATTAATCTCGTCTACTTAAGCTGCAGGTTGGCTAACCGTGGCGTATCAGGCTGTCAGCTTCTACCCTACCCGCGCTCACGTTTTGGAGTTGGCGGTTGTAATGAGCCCGCTACCACCTGCACCTGTGCAGGCTTTGGAACAAAGGATTACCACCACTCAGTTGCTCGCCTGCGAAGATGTGCACGGTAGCGGTTAGGTCGATACCGTCGCTGCCGCATCATCGTTACCGCGTTGGTACCGATGGCGGCGAGGTTGGCACGATCTGCGATTATGTGTACCGAAGCAGCGGCATCGGTTACTGGGACTTGGCAATGTGTGCGCACGGGCGTCGCGCCAGCGTGGGTCGAATTTAGACAAACTTTCTCTGTCCTTTTGGGACCCTATCACGTTGTTGCTGTACCCTACTGCGGACCAGTACACGGATACTACTGTGCCATTGTTGGCCCCAACTGCAGCAGGAGTTTCACCGTCCACATTGTTTGACCTGCCAAAGGCCACGGAGCTTTCACCGTTACGAAAAGCTTCCGTTGCCTGTAACTGCTATCATGCTGCGGTGTCGCTCTGGTTGCCAATGGCTACGTGTACTCCGCAAACTCTCAGCACTGACTACCGAATGCAAACTACTGGCCGACCTGCCGCACTAGCATTGGCCTGCCAACCAAGCATTTTCTCCATTCACAGCACTGCTACTGGTGCCATACGCCGCGCATTGTTTGCGTCGATACCTACACAGGCCCCATGCTGCTGGGCTGAAGTGGGAACTAGCGTACTGACCGTCGCATCTGTACCACCCTACCCATGTGTTGCTGGATGCGCGCCGGCTACCGTGACAATAGCGCGGAAATCGCAGACTACCATCTGTTTCTGTTTTGACTCGTCGTGTTTCTACCTCATCATCAGATTCATTTCCCGTCATTGGCTTCCAGCTGTATGGTTGCGGGCGTTGTCGCTGTCCGGATCAAGTGTCGGCGCGCGCCTTCGGGCTTGTCGATATACGCCTCTAAGTGTCTGCGATGCAGCACTCTTTGCAGAACCTTTTGGGTCGCGGTGCCTTCGAGTTCACGCGGTTTAAAATGTCTTCTTCATATGGCCATTATCAAGTGATCTTTGGCGCTGTCTCTAGGATCACGTGATGAGTGCGTCTTGATGTACCTTCTACTCGTTGTATCCAGGCCATTGCTTTTCACCTGATAAGGCTCTCGTAAAGCAGAGTCATAGCACCTGCTAAATCCATTTTGTGATTGAGTCTTTCATCGCTAGGATATCAGATACGCGCTGTCCGTGAGTAATTGATTGGACTGCATCCTTATATAGAAAGCCAGTAGAGCGAGAGTATCAGCTATTGCCCGGCTTGGAGTGTGCCGTGCTTTACAAGTTTACAGTAATCGCAAAGGCGTACGTTCGCCCTCTCACCACGAAGGCACGTTGTGCGTGGTTTGATTCCTTGCCCCAATCAAGCAGTTCCTCAGAAGCTGTTCATCGTGTGAGATACTTTCTGTCAGTCTACGAAGCGAGACGGTGGTCGCGCAACGGACCGTTGTATCAGCCACAGGGAACTCGTTATGTCGCCATGCGCACACGTAGAGCCCTCATTGTGTGCTTTCAATGGCACTCACTGGACGGAACGCCCTTGCCGTGCTGGTCAGATTCAGTCGCCCGATGCCGTCCGCGGTACGATTACCATATCGCCTGTACCAAAGCCATCAGGTACCCACCCTGGAAGTCGAGCCGTGGCTTTCAATCAGCGGCTTTCCGCATCAGATGAACGGGCGCGAGACTCATTTCGCCCCTTTTCTTCGCAGATGTCAACATATCGGTTAACGGCTTCTATCATTTCAGTAGAGTAGTCCATCATGAGGGCGCCCTTTTGCGCCCTCCAACATGGCGCAGAATTGAATTCTGCCAGGGTCGTGTGCTATCGTACCTTCCGCAGCATAGGTGATTGTTCATCGAGGAACATCGCTTTCATCTGCATGAAGCGTACATGACAACCCAGCTACTATGATGCACCTAGTAGGGCGTTTCTTAGCACGACTGACCCATTTCCGCGATTTGGATACGCTGCGCATCCGTAGGCGGATGTCACCTTTTCAGCTCCGATGCTATCTAAGAAGGTGTGAATTCGCCTTTTGCTTCGTTTTATCAGCGGCTTTTGCCGTTACATCTTTCACTCGCTTCACGAGGTGCCTCGAGACTAGGGAACTTCCACTTTCAGGGATCTTCAGCTTTTTACTGAGTTCAACTGTAGGGGCTGTCCCTTAGAGCAGAGCTTCTTCTTTAACCGTTCTTCCGCTTTGGAGTTTCCTTGCAGCTGGTTTAACATCATTAGTTGTCAGTTCGCTGGTCCTACTGTCTTTAACAGGATGTCGACGATGGATTGGTAGAGTCTTCTGCTTCTCATTATGATTCAACGGCTTTATCTAGCGATAATTTTTAACTCGATCATTGTTTTATTTCCTTTCAGTTTAACGATGTAGGGATATACTTTAAATGGATATTTTTCTATGTACCTTACGCATTGCCGTGCGTGAGGCATTTTTCTTGCTCAGGCATTTCATCAGGAATGCAGTACTACTTTATGGGCACGTCAGTACAATCTTGTTAATTTAATCACCTCCTGCTCGCATTTAAGAATCAGCACGAATTTCTTGGTCATGTCTGCCTCCTCTGTTGTAAAACTCAATAATAGTGAGAGCCTTTTAGCCTCTGTATTGCATCTCGCACTAGCGCTGAGTTCTCATTACGCTTAACAAAAATCTGTGAAATACATAGAACTCCTGTACCTGACGGCTACGCATTAATTTGACTGGCATAAATCGTCGGCCTCAATTTCTGTACTCAGATACCATCAAGCCATGACCCCATAACACTTGAAACAGGCGCTTGTACAAAAGCCAATGCGGTCGAGTTCTAAACTGCTCACCGTACCAGTTATCATCAGTAGGCCGATTCCTCAAGCAGCCCGTTCATACGATGTGCGCCTCCTTTAAATGCTTCGTTAATCTTCTCTTCCGGCCAGCCCTGGCGTGTTGGTCAAGTAGAACCGGAACCCTTCTCTATCAATTGAAAAAGGTGCGGCCCTTTTTGCCTCCGTTTGCCAGCACTGCGCTAGGGAATTATCTCTTGCGATACATTCACGTATCGCGGTCGCAGATTCTTCCCAATACCGAGGCCATCTGGCACGCGGCAATTGTTTTGAGTTATCGTCAAAGTAACTCCTTCCTACCAGTGATAAGCGGTGATTGCGGCCACTATGATGATAAAAATACTAGCAGCCGCAGAAGGCTAGCGTTAGCATCAAAGACAGATGCTGATAACGGCTTGCATGTCACGTTTTTGCATTGTACCGCCTCCATTCACGGTCTATCAAATTTAGTTGTAGTGAGTCAGTTTTCCCGAAAGTCATTGGGCTCGTCTCGACTAACTCAGGTGCATCGCAGTCAGCGACAATCGATTGCCATTTGTACCGATTTACCTTCAAAGGGCACGATTTAACGTATCTCTTGAAATCTCCGCTGTCCGAGATTAGGTCTGCTTTTGACATATTAAGTTCTTTACATGCGTTCGCTTGAATCCTTCGCCGTACATTCTTGTTGTGAATTCTTTTTGTTTTCATTGCTAAACCTCCGTGATTGCCACTTATTCAGCTATATAATAGTAGTAACTTTTTCAAATTTTATAGAAGTTTTACATAAATGACTTATTAAAGTTACATCGTTTGCAATTGGTACCGGATCGGATATATCAAGTAGACTTATCATTATTTCAATTTCATCCCCTGACCCGAACACGCCTTTTTTAATTTCAATGAAAATGTTTTGAGGCGTCCTGCTCAGCTTTTCCGCGACATCTTTTTGTGTCAGACCTTTGGAGCACAATCAGCCCCTTTTTAACTTGTTAGAGTTAACCACCTTTTAGCACTACCTTTCTTTTCTTTCTACACATATGACACCACTTAGGACGTCATCCTGTAAAGATATTTTTGTAACTTTTGTTTACATGTTGATTTAAAAGTTGATTTTATGTTATCATTAATTTACATTTATATTTTAAAACTTTAGTTTAAATACGGAGGAATAACTCCATGGATAATTCCATAGGCACCAAATTAAAAACTTTGCAGGGAAAAATAAAAAGCTCACCTAGATGAAGTAGCTCAAAAAAGTTGCTGTAGAAATGAGCCACTATTCAAATGTGAAACAGCATTGTCACTCACTATCCTTCTAATAAAATAGAGGTTAGCCCAGATTTTATAGTTTCTCGGCATATTTGATGGGTTGGAAAGACGATAACTATATTCAAGATAGCAGTACCCACGGAACAGTCGTTTCTAGCAATGCCTCGCCTGGCATTATCTAAATCCCAGATGCGGCTATCATCACCCCAGAATATAAAGCAATAAAATTTTCCATCAAAAGAAGCAGGACACACCTTTTTCTGTTGCGGATACGCTCTTGCGCTCGAATCAACAAGGCGACAGTGTCTTCGTTTCGGCTCCAGCTGATAGTGAAGTTTTATTTCGTATAAGACATTGTTAGCTATTCAAACGGTTAATAATAAGGAGATAATGGCTCCATACGTAGTATTAAGAGTGCTTTTATTATGCTCTAGATTTAGTCAGATTATACATACGCACCTGAGCTTTTAATAACACTGTTGAACCCTATATTACCCTTTTTAGTATGATGAGACAAAGCGACTCCACTAATTGGTATCGCTAGATCCGTTTCCTTCAATATTCTTTAGTAAGTACCTAGGAAATCATAAATTGTCGAGTTCCTTAAATTTGGTTAACTTTCGCCGCTTGGCGTTAGTATATTTTCTTTAAAAGGAGATTTTTAAAAATGACTAGAAAAAGATTCTGTATTAGCTGTTGTTGTATTTGTCGGTTTATCCTCACGCCTGCGGTCATGATTCTAACCAGAGCACAGAATCAAAACCAAGCACATCACAAAGCCAAGAAGCAGCTCCATCAAAATCGGAAGTAACACGATAAATTCGTAAATTTACGATGGGCTCTTCTATGAACAAGTAAAAATGCACTTGGCGTAGAAGGTAAACTGACACTACGAAAAATGTGATTGCGGATATAAAAACACAATCCTATGACTTTGTGGTTGATAATGCACTATGACATTAATGTTCCAAAACGGTGCGCTTAATAGCAAATCTATCGCTAGCCTTGCCTTCTTTAAAACCAAGCGGAAACAAGATTACCCTTGACCAATTCAATCAAATTCAAGCTGGCATGACTACGATCAAGTAAAACAAATTTTAGGCAGCGAAGGTCGCTTATCTACACAAACAGAAATTATGGGCGTGCAATCCTCCCTTTATACTTGGATGAATTCCGGTGGCTCTAATATTGTTATCACCTTTGGCGGAGATGGTACCGTAGACAGCAAAAACGCAAAATGGGCTTGAAATAGTATATATTGCTAACAGGTGCTATACCCGTGCGTGATATACTATAGATACCAGTACCCATCCACGCGTCAGGGTTTAACGACTACAGCGCACCAGGATGGGTCATTTTGTTGACGCCAACAAAAAGCTAGTCATCACGCGGGTCGCTTCGAATTTGTTAAGGCCAACAAATTCGGAAAAGAGTACATGATTACTGACTGCATAGGCCACTCAGATATTTTTAACAAAATAAGCCCTCACCGCAGTGAGGGCCTTTTAAAAATATCATACTTTAGAGGTACTCTATTTTTACTCCACAATCATTATAGCATACCTCAAGTATATTCACTATACCAAGGAGGACATATTATGGCCATGAACGAGCCAACAGGAACAGGTTCCGTTTATAAGATGAAACACAAACCATTACACAGCCTTACCGAGGCCGTGGTGACTCTTGGCACAATTCTGAGGGTAAGCCCTTGCGTGAAATCCATAGACACATTGCCACGCAAAAGGAAGCATATAATGCACTATCCGCTATGACGCTAATCGCACTACAATACGAGGCCAAAGATACGACCTTTGGCCAATGCTGGGAATGGATGATTGAAGATAAGATGCGCAAAGGGGTTATCCTAGAAAAAGGCGGATACCTTTACAATAAAAAGAAAGTTGACATCTACTAAAAATACCTATCAAGGATATAAGACTCAGCATATGCAAGACGTCATCGACAGGTATGCAGATAAAAAGCTACAACTTTAGTACAAATTAAAAACTGCTATGAAAGCAACTTTTGACGCTGCTATCAAAAATGATATTGTCGATAAGAACTATGCTGCGCTTGTAACGCTTTCACAAAAGGTAAAAATCCGAAATCATAAGTCCCTTTTACACCTATTGGAGATATCCGTTTGTGGAGTTGGCAAAAACAGACCGGATGTTTCGCATATTATTGGTGTACATATATTCAGAATGCGGCACTGGTGAAATACAAAGCATTAAACTAAAAGATGTCCACGTTAAAAATAGATACATGATTGGTGGCAGTAAAAACTGCAGCAGGTAAGAATCGCATTATACCGATTGCAGAATCTATCCTGCCATTCATTAAGGAGTGGTATAAATTAAGCAACTTCCAACGACACGAATATTTACTTCCAAAAGATACGCCTAAGCATTTATTAGTAGCTATTCGCAACTACTTAAACAAACATTTCACTGGGACCTCCCGCACGATGGACGACACATGCGCCACCCTGTTGATTCATATCGGTATCTGAAGCTACGACAAAAACAATATTAGGGTCATCGACATTCGGATGTAACCAAATCAAGTATATATCCACAAAGACGTATCTCGAATTAGTAGCAGCCGTAAATAAATTACCTGATAAGGATAGCCTTTTAGGCGAGGATTACGCATCTTTAACTTTCGCCAAAAAGTTGAGCAACGGTTGAGCAACCAAGCTAAGTTTAAAGAATTTAAAACAATCTCCTAAAAGCAAAGAGCCCCGTAAATACTTATATTTGCGGGACTCTTAATTTCATTTTATTTGTTTATATAACATATAAAAGCCTGTAACGGCACCGACTAAGCCTAAAATACGCAGGGC
>BNJU01003327.1_pt1 | contig 115975 bp, 177 predicted proteins | sample 8539281 | NCBI WGS metagenome assembly BNJU01 (sample SAMD00202456, study PRJDB9452) | human saliva metagenome | isolation source: human saliva | place: Japan
CGTCAACCCCTTTTTCGTTTTTGAAAAATCGGTGTCAATGTCCCATCATGCGTCTCGAGGAGCAGGACGATGACGCCCGGGACGCCAAAGAATCTCGCGATCAAGGCGCGCAGGGAAGTTGATCTCGATCCCCGCGCCAAGAGGTTGATCACCCAGAGGATGATCGCGCCGACGACGCTGTTCGTGATGAGCTCCACACGATGCGGAACGGCAAAGAAATCACCTGCCGAGGACGGCAAAAATCAAAACGGCGAGTGCGACGCCCTGCAGCAATATCCAGTTATATCTCCCTTCTGTTTTCCATGGCGCGCGAGAGCGTCACCTCATCTGCATACTCGAGATCACCGCCCACGGGCAGCCCGTGAGCAATGCGCGTCACACGAACTCCCCATCGGCTTCCAGGGAGTTTGGCAATATACATCGCCGTCGCCTCACCTTCGACGTTGGGATTGGTCGCAACGATGACCTCCTGCACATTTTCCTTGCCCGCACGCAGAACGAGCTCCCGGATGCGGATGTCGTTCGGCCCCACGCCTTCGAGCGGGGAGAGTGCACCATGCAGGACATGATACACGCCGTCATAGTCGTTCATGCGCTCCATCGCCGCAACATCCTGCGGCTGCTCGACGACGCAGATCGTCGTGTGGTCGCGTTTTTCCGCCATGCAGATGGCGCACGGGTCGCTGTCCGTGAGGTTGAAGCAGACGGAACAAAAGCCAATCTTCTCCTTCGCCCCCGTAATGGCAGCGGCAAGACGATGCGCTCGCTCCATATCCATGTCCAGGATATGGTAGGCGAGCCGCGTCGCCGTCTTTTGCCCTGATGCTCGGGAGGGCGCGCAGCTGCTCGATGAGCTGCGCGAGGGGTGCGATCTGCTGCATATCAGAGCAGTCCGGGCGGCAGGCCGAGGCCGCTCGTCAGCTTGCCCATCTCCTGCGCCATCATGTCGTCCACCTTTTTCGTTGCCTCGTTGAACGCCGCCGAGATGAGATCCGCAGCATCTCGATGTCCTCAGGATCAACCGCCGCGGGAGCGATAATGAGGCTCTGCACCTGCTTCTCGCCATCCATGACGACCTTCACTGCGCCGCCGCCCGAGGAGACCTCGACTGTTTTCTTGCGCAGCTCGTCCTGCATCTTCTTCATGTCCGCCTGCATTTTCTGGACTTTCTTCATCATGCCGGCCATATTTCCGCCGCCGTTAAACATAGTATCTCTCCTTTATCTTAGTGAATTCTTCTATGCTTCCCTAGCCTAGCAAAAATCCGTCCGCAACGTCAAGCTTTACGCATCGGGCGGAAGCTCATCATCAAACATCTCAGCTTCCTCATCGGGCGTCGGCTCATACGGCTCGTAGTCATTCTCTTCCGCTGCGCTCTCCTGTGGGGCGTGGCAGGAGCTTCTTCTGCGCCGCACGCGGCGGCGCCGTCACCTCCTCCACACGAGCCCCTCGCCTGCGACTTCGAGCAGCGCCTGCCACAGGCGCAGGATAGTCCGGCTCTTGGGTGGCGGAGGTGGTGGAGCTCCTCCTCCTCGCCGCCCGTACAGACGACGGCGAGCGGGCGGCCTGCGAGTTCCGTCATCACCTCATCAAAAGACGGCACGATGGCGTTGATATAGTCACGCGCCATATCCGAGGATGGACGGATGAAGAAATGTGTCTCTGTCATGCCCTCGTACGCCGCACCTGAGAGGAGGGATGCGGCGAGCCGATTTCGCTCCCTGAGCCGCGTCTGAAAGCTCTGCCAGATCTTCATGTCGAGCTGACGCGGCACCGTCCGCCACTTCTTTTGCGGCAGACGATGCCGCTTTCTTCGGCGCGGGTTTGGATGCCGCGCCGTCCGCCTTCGCCGCATGTAGGCGCGACGAAGGTGCAGCACTCGCTGTGGCAGAGGCGGATACAGGCGTGCCGCCTGCGGCAAGGCGTGCCGCCAGCTCCTCGACCTGTGCCTCCAGCCGCGCGATCCGCGCAGTATCCGCGCCGCCCGTAGGGGGCGCAGTCGATTCTCCCGAAGGAGCAGTCCCCTCCGTATGGCAGAGGCCGATCAGCAGCGTCTCCACCGCAATGCGCGGCTGCGGCGAGGTACGCAGCTCCTGCATCGTCTCATTGAGACGACGCAGAATCGCCAGGATCTCCTCCCTGCGTGAACTGAGCCGCGTCCATGCGCAGCTCCTCCGCATCGCCCGCGCAGAGCTCCGCTGCGCTGACCGCACCGCCGACGCCCGCGATCATCAGCCGGCGGAAGTACTGCGCGAGCTCGGCGAGCACCTGCTTTCAACTCGCGCCCGCTCTGCGGGGAGCTCACCGAGCTGTGCGATCGGTGCCGCCGCATCGCGCGCAGCGATTTCTCCCGCCATGCGCCGAATCCACGCACGGCCGACAAGTCCCAACGCCTCCTGCACGCGCCCGCCGTCAGCGTCCCCTCCGCGAGTGCCATACACTGATCGAGAATCGAGAGTGCGTCGCGCATCCCGCCGTCCGCCTGCGCGGCGATGATGCCAGCGCATCCTCCTCGGCCGCAATATCCGATTCCTCTACAGACATAGAGGAGACGATCGCGAATCTCCGTCACCGTAATGCGGTGAAAGTCATACCGCTGGCAGCGCGACTGGATCGTCGCGGGCACTTTGTGTGGCTCCGTCGTCGCGAGAATGAAGATCACGCGCTCGGGCGGCTCCTCCAATGTTTTTAAGGAGCGCGTTAAACGCCTCCGTCGTGAGCATGTGCACTTCGTCGATGAGTAGATCTTATAATGCCCCTCCGTCGGAGCAAACTTCACCGACTCGCGCAGATCGCGGATCTCGTCGATGCCGCGGTTGGACGCTGCGTCGATCTCAAAGACATCCATCGACGAGCCATCGCTGATGCTGCGGCAGGAGTCACAGACGCCGCACGGTGTGAGCGTCGGCCCCTCGGCGCAGTTCAGCGCGCGCGCGAGGATCTTTGCCGTGCTCGTCTTGCCTGTGCCGCGCGGCCCTGTAAAGAGGTAGGCGTGGCTGGTCTGCCCGCTCGTCACCGCGCGGGAAAGCGTGCGGCTGATATGCTCCTGCCCCACGAGATCGGCAAAACTCTCCGGCCGCCACCGCCGATAGAGTGCAACGTATGCCATCGCGCACCTCCTTTTTGACAAACAAAAAACAGCCCACACGGGCTGCGCTGTTCCGATTTCTCCCACGGCAGACCGCAGTTCCCAGGCACCCTCGCGGCACATGAAACGATCCGCTTACCGCTGCTTCCTTCCGGACCTGACGGGGTTCACAGGGCTCCATTGCGCGAGACCAAGGCACTGCAGCCCGCCCTGAGAAAAATCAATAAAAATGGCGGAGAGTGAGAGATTCGAACTCTCGGTACGGTATCACCGCACACACGCTTTCCAGGCGTGCTCCTTCAACCACTCGGACAACTCTCCACAGTGCTCTCACATGAGAAGCTATTCATTTTATGGGATAACAACATAGGGTAGTCTACATGGTTTACGGAATCTTGTCAAGAGGAAAATAAAGGACTGCGGCACATCTGCACCGCAGCCCCTCAAAAATATCATTATGCCAGCACACGCGAGAGCCGCACGAGCTCCGGATCGAGCGTCTTGCTGTTGTTGACCGCCTCGAAGAGGTTGACCCCCTCGACCTGCCCCTCGTTAAAGCTGTAGACCACGTCGGTTACGCCCGAAATGATCGCAAGTGCCGCCTTCTCACCGAGCATCGACGCCTTGATGCGGTCCTCCACCGTCGGCGAGCCGCCGCGCTGAATGTGTCCGAGCACCGAGACGCGCGTATCGATCTGCGTCTTTTCGCCGATGATCTTGCCGATTTCAACGCCCGAGCCCGCGCCCTCTGCAACGACGATGATGCTGTAGCGCTTGCCGCTCTCGTACATCTCCTTCAGCTCACGGCTGATCTCCTCGAGATCGAACGCAACCTCCGGTACGAGGGATATACTCCGCACCGCCCGCGATGCCCGACATCATCGCCAGCCAGCCCGAGTGACGTCCCATGACCTCGACGATGATGATGCGGCGATGCGCCGACGCCGTATCGCGCAGCTTGTTGATCGCATCGACGATCGTGTTGCACGCCGTATCGCAGCCAATCGTCAGTCCATGCCCCAGACATCGTTGTCGATCGTGCCCGGCAGCCCGACGATCGGCATTCCCGTCTCCTTGCTGAGAAGCGAACCGCCCGTCAGCGAGCCGTCGCCGCCGATAATCACGAGTCCCTCGATGTTGCGTTTGCGGAGATTCTCGTAGCCGTCTTGCGCCCCTCGGGCGTCATGAACGTCTTGCTGCGCGCCGTACCGAGGAACGTGCCGCCGCGCTGGATGAGATCGCTGACGCTGCGCGACGTGAGCTGCTCAATATCATCGTGCACCATGCCGCTGTATCCGTTGTGCACACCGTAGACATCGACGCCCTCATAGAGTGCCGTACGCACCACAGCGCGTGCCGCCGCATTCATGCCGGGGCTGTCTCCCCCGACGTGACGACCGCGATTGCCTTTTTCAGCATAAAAACCATCCCCTGTCTCGATTCTGCGCTCACGCGCGTATTGTTCTGCTCTCTATTCTACGAAAGCGCGCATCAAAAGTAAAGACCCTTCATAGAAAAAGAAGGAGGAACTGCCGCACGAAGTTTTTGCTTCGCAGAGCGTTCCCCAAATATTTTTATTCGTATTTCTGTGCGCGGAACTCATCCTCGTTCCATGCCATCACACCGCGCTGATTGGGCAGAATGGCCGGATCAAAAATTGATTCTTTCCTGCCGCCTTCTGCGCGAAATAGTCCCGCAGCGCTATCCGCGCATAGGGCGCGAGCCGCGTAATCGCGTAGAGGTTCGTGAGGGCAGATCATCGCCATGAAGAGATCCGCGAGGTTCCCAGACGAGCTGGAACGCAGCGACGCAGCCGAAGAACACCATCGCGACCACGGCGGCGCGGTAGATATTGAGTGCCGTCTTTACATTCGCACCGAAAAAGTGGATGCTGATCTCGCCGTAGTAGTAGTTGCCGACGACCGAGCTGAACGCAAAGAGGAAAAATCAGAATCGAGAGGGCGACGAAGCCCACGTGCCGAAGACGCTCGCGAGCGAATCCCTGTGCGAGTGCAATGCCGCTCACGTCACCACCGACCGTGTACTGCCCCGTGAGGAGCACGATGAACGCCGTCGCCGAGCAGACAATCCACGTATCGACGTAGACACCCGAACGCCTGCACCAGTCCCTGCTTGACAGGATGGGTCACGCCTCGCCGTCGCCGCCGCATTCGGGATCGAGCCTTCGCCCGCCTCATTCGAGAACAGACCGCGGCGAATTCCCGTGAGGATCACCGTGCCGATGCCGCCGCCGACCGCCGCCTGCGGACTGAACGCATCGTGCAGGATGAGGGCAAACATCCCCGGCACCGCATCGATGTGCATGATGACGATGATGAGGGCAATGAGGAGATACAGCCCCGCCATGATCGGCACGAGGAACGTCGTAAACGTTGCGATACGGCTGAGGCCGCCAAAGATCACGAGTGCCGCCAGCACCGAGAGGGCGATGCCCATGATCCACGTCTCCACGCCGAACGCCTCTCCACCGAGAGCGCAATCATTTGCCTGCACCGAGACGTAGATCAGACCGAACGTCACAGAGATCAGCACGGCAAAGAGCTTTGCCACGGCGGGCTGACCAAGAGCATTCTGGATGTAGTAGGCAGGGCCGCCGTGAAAGAGACCATGGCCGCGCGGAATCTTGTAGATCTGCGCGAGCGTACTCTCCACGAACCCCGTCGCCGTCCCGACAAAGGCAATCGCTCACATCCAGAACACCGCGCCGGGGGCCACCCGTCACAATGGCGATGGCAACGCCCCGCAATATTGCCAACACCGACGCGCGACGCCGTACTGACGCAGAACGCCTGAAACGACGAGATCGCCTTGCGCCCGCTCGGGCGGCGACCGAGGTCACCCGTGAGAAGGCGCACCATCTCAGGCAGCGCACATAACTGGACGACCTTCGTCGAGAGCGTGAACCACAGCCCGCAGCCAACGAGGACGACGATGATGATATAAGTCCACAAAAAGTCATTGATCGTCCCCACAGCAGAGTTGAGAAAATCCATAGTATCACCCTTTCCTATAAAAACAGTCTCAATAATAAAGCGAGGTTCTTGTCAAATTGCATCCGTGTATTCTTTCATTGTCCAGATAAATAAACCTCCATCAACTGGCGGCATGTGTACGCATAGCATCTATAGTATCTTTACTTCTCTCTAAAAAGAGTGTAGAATATAGATAGATGTAAACTCAGGGACAAAAAAAACGGGGGATATGTCATGCTGAAAAAAACCAAAATTATCTGCACACAGGGTCCTGCCACGGATCCGGACAGCGTCGTCGATGCACTCATCGAGAACGGGATGAACTGCGCACGCTTCAACTTCTCCCACGGTACGCATCCGGAGCACATGGAGCGCATCAAAAAGGTACGCGCCGCTGCGGAGCGCTCGGGGAAGGTGATCTCGCTGATCCTCGACACCAAGGGACCGGAGATGCGCCTCGGCGAATCTGCCGCCGGCAAGGTGCACCTCGAGAAGGGCAACAAATTCACGCTCACGTACGACGATGCGCCGGGCGATGAGACGCACGTCAGCGTCAACCACAAGATGCTCCACAGGTGAGGTCAAGCCGGGCGACAAGCTCCTGCTCTCCGACGGACTCGTCGAGCTCGTTGTCGACGAGGTGCGCGGCAAGGACATCATCACCACCATCCAGAACAGCGGTGCGATGTCCACGCGCAAGCGCGTTGCAGCGCCCGGCATCGAGCTGAGCCTGCCCGCCATCTCCGAGCAGGACGAGCGTGACATCATCTTCGGCATCGAGAACGACATGGACTTCGTTGCGGCATCCTTCATCCAGCGCCCCTGCTGACGTGGAGGAAATCCGCCACCTGATCGCTGCCAGCACGGCGGACATGGAGATCATCCCGAAGATCGAGAACCTCGCGGGCGTCAACAACTTTGACGCGATCCTCGCCGTCTCCGACGGCATCATGGTCGCGCGCGGCGACCTCGGTGTCGAGGTGCCCGCTGAGGATGTGCCCGTCATCCAGAAGGAAATCATCCGCAAGCGCAACGCCGTCGGCAAGCCCGTCATCGTCGCTACGCAGATGCTCGAGTCGATGACCGAGAATCCGCGTCCGACACGTGCCGAGGTCTCCGACGTCGGCAACGCCATCTTCGACGGTGCGGACGCCATCATGCCTCGGGTGAGACCGCAAGCGGCAATTACCCTGTCGAGGCGGTCAAGATGATGGACACCATCGCCCAGCGCTGCGAGGAGTCGCTTGAGTACGACGCACTCATCCGCTCGCGTCAGATCCGTGAGCGTTCCTCCACGACGGATGCCGTCTCCCATGCGACCGTGCAGCTTGCCTACGAGACAAGTGCCACCGCCATCCTCACGCCGACCCAGTCCGGCTACACGACGCGTCGTGTCGAAATACCGTCCGAAGGCGACCATCGTCGCCTACGCGCCGAGCTCGATGGTCGCACGCCACATCAACCTGCGTTGGGGTGTCTACTCCATCCAGGGACGCAAGTGGTCGAGCGTCGAGAGATGATCGAGTCCTGCACCAAGAGTGCTCTCGACAACGGCTACGTCAACCACGGCGACAAAGGTTGTCATGGTTTGCAGGCATGACCCTACAACGAGGGCGGTTCCATCGCCGTCCGCGTCACGACGATCCACTACAGAGGAAATTCCCACACCACAAAATAGTGCTGTGAGAATCGTGAAAGGGCTGGTGTACGAAACAGAACGCTTCGTACACCAGCCCTTATTGATGAAAGGAGCTTCTATGGAAATGATTCACAGCGACAACGCCCCCGCCGCCCTCGGCCCCTACAGCCAGGCGATGCGCGTCGGCTCTCTCGTCTACACCTCGGGACAGATTGGCATCGACCCCGCCGTCGGCAAGATCACAGCGACGGACGTGGCAGGGCAGGCGGAGCAGGTCTGCAAGAACTCGCCGCCGTCCTCAGTGCTGCCGGTACCGACCTCTCGCACACCATCAAGACCACCTGCTTCCTCGCGGACATCGCGGACTTCGCTGCATTCAACGAAGTCTGGCCCGCCACTTCACGGGCAAGCCTGCGCGCTCCTGCGTCGCTGCAAAGGCGCTTCCGGCAGGTGCACTCTGCGAGATCGAAGTCATCGCCGAGGTATAATCAACGAGATATAATCAAAAATGCGGTGATACGAATTTGACGTTCGTATCACCGCATTTTTCATTGCGTTACTCCATCACCATCGGTTCGATATGCTCATCCTTCATAAAGCGGCTGAGCTTCTGCACGCTCGCCATGAGATCGCGATAGTTCTCCGGCGTCAGCGACTGCGGCCCATCGGAAAGGGCGCGCGGGGTTCGGATGCACCTCGATGATGAGCCCGTCCGCGCCTGCCGCGATGGAGGCGAGGGACACGGGCTTGATCATGCGCCACTTTCCCGTACCGTGACTCGGATCGGCAATGATCGGCAGATGCGAGAGATGCTTGATCGCAGGAATCGCACTGATGTCAAACGTGTTGCGCGTATAGGGTCTCATACGTGCGGATGCCGCGCTCACAGAGAATGACGTTTGGATTGCCCTCATTCGTGATGTACTCGGCGGCGTTCAGCCACTCGTCGATGGTCGCAGCCAGCCCGCGCTTCAGCATGACGGGCTTTCCCGCGCGTCCGACCGCCTTCAGGAGACCAAAGTTCTGCATATTGCGTGCGCCGACCTGCAGAAGATCAGCATAGGCGGCGACCGTAGTCCACCCGCCTCGACCACTGTGACCTCTGTCACGACGGCAAGCCCCGTCTTCTCACGAGCCTCGGCGAGATCACTTCAGCCCCTCCTCCTCGAGGCCTTGGGAACGCATAGGGCGAGGTACGCGGCTTGTACGCACCGCCGCGAATGAACTGCGCACCGCCCTCCTTGACGAGCTGCGCTGCGTCTCTAGGGAGCTGTTCGCGCGACTCCACAGCGCACGGCCCCGCCATCACCACGGGCGTCCCTGTCGCCGATCTTGATGCCGCGGATATCCACCACCGTCGCAGCGGGATGGAACTCGCGGCTCGCGAGGCTTGTAACTCTTCGAGATCGCGACCGTCGTCTCAACGCCGTCATCGCATCCAGCGGCGTTGCGGCGAGTTTCGTCTTATCGCCGATCACGCCGACGATCTTCTGGTGTGCCCCTCCATCACCTTTGCCTCGAGGCCCTTCTCCTCGATAGCGCTGATGACCCCTCAATGTCAGCCTGCGTGGCATCTGCATCATAATAACAACCATCGTAAAACTCCTTTATTCCTTCATTCCCAAGCCCATGAAAGCAGCTGTGCTCCCTATTCATTGTGGGCAAGATGCACCGGAAATCGCCCCAGCTCCTTCAGCCAGACGCTCCGCCGTGCAGCGGCGGCAATCGCCTCCGCTGCAGCACCGCTGTGCGCATCGAGATCGAAAAAGAAAGATATGCGCCCAGCTCCGTCCGTGCGGGGCGCGACTCACTGCGCGTGAGGTTCACCTCGCGGCGGGCAAACTCACCGAGGACATTGTAGAGTGCCCCCGGCCGCGAACCGTCGATCTGTGCCACCAGCAGGATCGTATCGGGTGATGCGAGCGGCGGTACCCTCCCGCGCACGCACGACCTCAAAGAAGCGCGTGCAATTCGCCCCGCTGTCCTCGATCCTGCCCGCGATCTCCACCAGACCATGCAGCGCCCCCGCACGCCGCGTACAGATCGCTGCGGCACCCGCATCTGCGGGTGCTGCACCAACCATCTCCGCTGCGCGCGCCGTGCTCGCCGTCTTGATGAGCTCCGCCTGTGGATAACGGCGCAGGAGGAAATCTCCGCACTGCGCGATGGGCTGTGCATGGGAGTAGATCGTACGGATCTCCACATCCCGCGCGCCGGGCCATCAGATAGTTATGCACGGGCCAGATCACCTCACGCTGCACGCGCAGCGCATCCGAGCGCGCAAGCACATCGAGCGTCACAGCGATCGCCCCCTCAAGGGAGTTCTCCACAGGGACAAACGCCGCATTCACCGCACCTGTCTCTACCGCACGGAGACACGCCCCTGATATCGCCATAGCAGACAATCTCGCGATCGAGCCCTGCCATTCCATGAGATAGCGCGCCGCCGCCTCGCTGTGCGTCCCCACAGGGCCGAGCACCCCATCGTCTCTCTCACCAGCACGCCCTCCTCATACAAAAACGATGTACCATATCATACTATATGTACGGCTCGTTGACAAGTCTATTGCGAAGCACTTTCATTACTATATCATCTCCCCAAGGTTCACCAATATGTTCATAATCATTCAAGAAACAGTAAAGGAGCACCTATGACCCCAAACGATTATCTGTCCATCCTGCACTGTATCGCTGGCCTCAAGGAGCGTACGCGCCACGCATGGATGAAAATCCGGACGACAGGAGAGCGTCGCCGAGCACAGCTGGCGCATGGCGCTGATGGCATATTTTCTGCACGATCAGTTCCCTGCCGCCGACCTCACGCGCGTCCTCCCTCATGGCACTCCCTGCACGATATGGGCGAGGTATTTACGGGCGACATCCCAACCTTTGAGAAAACGGATGCCGACCGAGCCCGTGAGCACGAGCTCCGTGACGCATGGATCGACGCCCCTGCCTGCCCCTACAGCGCAGAGGTGCGCGCCCTCTTGCCGAAATGGATGCCATGGAGACAGAGAAGCGCGGCTCATCAAGGCACTTCGACCGCATGGAGGCCGTCGTCACGCACAACGAGTGTGACCCATCCACATGGCTGCCGCTCGAGTATGAGCTCCAGCACACCTACGGGGTAAAGGAGGCTGCCTTCTCGCCCATACTGCGTGAACTGCGTGCCGCCGTGAACGACGAAGTGGACGCGGCAATCGCCGCACACCACGCGGAGGAACATCATGAAACCTGACTACGGCAACTGGATCGCGCGCCCGATGATGCGCACCCTCTGGGGCATCACCGCCGCACTCGTCCTTGCGACACTCCTCTGTGCACTCCTGATCGGACGGGACACCGCCTACGGCGTCCTCCTCGTCCTCTCCCTCATGTCCCTCCTTGCCGCCCTCTACATGACCTACTGCCGCCATGTCCTCTCCGCGGACGGCGGCGGCCTCATGCGGCGCATCCACAGCGCACTGATCGACCGATTTCCATGGGATGGACGCGGCACCGTCCTCGACATCGGATGCGGCACGGGGGCACTCAGCATCGCCCTTGCACAGCAGTATCCCGAGGCACATATCGTCGGGGTCGACCTCTGGCCGCCGATGTGGGACAGCAGTGCGGAGCAATGCGTGCGCAACGCGACCCTCGAATACGTACGCGACCGATGCTCCTTCGTGCAGGGTGACGCGGCAGCACTCGATGCGCCCAACGAGACCTTCGACGCCGTCATCAGCAACTTCGTCTTTCACGAAGTGCGCACCCAAAAGGACAAATTCATGCTTGTCATCGAGGCGCTGCGCGTCCTGAAAAGGGCGGCGCATTCGCCCCTGCACGACAATTTTGAGAACCGCGACCTCTATGGTGACATCAACGAATCTCATCGACATCCTCAAAGAGGAGGGCATCTCCGACATCTCCTATCTCCCCACACTGAGAACATCATCCCGATGCCCGCCCCCTGCGCCTCCTCCTGCGCGGAAGCGGCATCCTCTACGGAACGAAATGACCGCTCTATGACACATCCCCCATGACAGTCCCATCACGCACCGACAGAAAGTGACGATACCCATGAACCTCCGCAGGCTGCCCGCCGCCGCTCTTGCCGCCGCACTCCTCTGTGCGCCGCACAGTTTCGCTCGCCTCCGCTCCTGCCCCCAAGGACAGCACATCCGCCATCCCGCGTCCCGTCTTCCCCGCCGAACTCCCGCAGGCAAAAATGTCGACGCCAAACTCGCCGCAGGGCTGCACTTTGCCCTTCCCGCACCGCATCCTCGACATCCTCCCCGTGCCGGGACCTGCCGCCGCCGAGGGTCACCATCCTCGGCGAGCCCATTGCATCCGAGGAGCAGATGCTCGCCTACCTCCTCGCACGCAACCCGAAGCCCAAACTCACCGGCACGCCAAAAGAACTCGTCCATGCTTACTACGAAGAGGCTGAGCACGAGGGCATCCGGCCCGACGTCGCGCTCGCACAGGCGTACAAAGAAACGGGCTTCTTCGCCTACGGCGGCGACGTCGACTGGCGGCAGAACAACTTCTGCGGACTTGGCGCAACGGGGAACGGAGCAAGGGGCTCTCCTTCCCGACATGCGCACGGGCGCACGCGCACACATCCAGCACCTCCTCGCCTACGCAAGCACAACGGCGCCGAAAAGCCCCATCGTCGACCCGCGCTATGACCTCCTCCGCACGAAGCGCCCCGACGTATTCGGCAAACTCACGCGTTGGGTACAGCTCAACGGCGTCTGGGCTGTCCCCGGCACCACCTACGGACAAAGGCATCCTCGCCATCCGTGATCGTGCAGCTCTCCCCGATGGCTCCGACATCTCCTCCACGCCGCGAACGCACGCATCATGCAGGCAGCTGACGCTGACGGCTACATCTATCGCGGCCTCGTCTACCTCCCACCGCAGCGACCTCCCGCTGCGCGTGCCGACTTTCACCGCCGCACAGAAACGCAATACACGTCGCCCCTGAGCCATACCTCGGCATAGCCCCTCACCCACACCGCGGAGGGCAGCACCAGGAAGCTCGCCGCGCCTACGAAGCATACCTGAAACTCGCGCCGACGATGCGGGCGCACTTTACACCTACGGGCTCACCCTCCTCGCAGAAAATGCCGCAGCGAAGGCCATTTCCCGTCCTGCGCGACGCCATCCACCGTGACGCCGCGAATGCCGACGCACAGAACGCCCTCGCCGTCGCCCCTCATCCACACAGAAGGACTACACGGGCGCATGGAAAGTCCTCGCAGCGCCGCCGCCATCGCCCCCGCAAACACCGACATCCTCGTGAATCAAATTCTCCTGCAGGCATGTCTGAAGGACATAAGCGACAAGAAGGGGAAAAAGAAATAAGATCTCGCGAATCTCTGATAAAATGAAGTTCGTCAGATTAGCGAAGATTTTTGTCCGATTGGGGCAGAAAATTGACGGGATGTGCTTATCTTTAGCACATCCCCGTTTTTATATGAAGTCCCCGAACTTCTGCTTTACCTCATCACTGTCTCTGCCGGAAATCGGCTTACCCGTAGCACTGGAAATGGCATCAAGGATTTTCTTCGCCCTGTTGATAATGAATTGCTCAAAAATTATCGGCAATGCAATCATCCATATCAATCCAATGGCTGGTGAGAAAAATCACGCAAATCTCCCTGCTCCACCTTCTTTTCGATACGCGCCAAGTAGATACTGGGCGCAACTCCGCCAATCTCCCGATTGGTGCTGTAGGAAATTGGTGTTTTATTGATGATAGAACTCACTCTGATATAATCGTATCCTTTACTCTTGCAGTAATTCTTCGGAAAAATATGATGAATATCTATCCCATCAGCTTTATAACGAACAAAATCCATCTCTTGCCCGCTGATAAAATCGCGGCTGTGATTTTTCATAATGAGTGCCATAATTCCTTTGTAGGCAGCACTCCGTCGGGATTGAAGCATCAAGAGACGCATGGGGTTGAAATAAGAATCCACGATGGTTTTCGGCAAATCGCCGCCAGCCAGCCAATTCATCACGCCCACTACATCGTTGACATAGCGGGTTTCGTTGGCGCTTCCATAAAGTTCGCCAAATACACCGCACCAATACCACTGCTTTATTTTAGTTTTCACATTGGATTGCTTGATGCGATGGTCTGGCAAAAGCAACGCGCACAGGACGGCCAATGGGATAAGCTGCGTCGTATAGGGAAGGTCTCGGCTGACGAAAATTCGCTCCTCAGCGAGGGAGATTTTCTGCCTCCTCAAAACCTTGCGTCAGAATATCGGCATACTTTTGGTAGTCTGCCAATTGTAGGTTCAGCACATCTTTCTTTTTGCAGCTCACAGTTCCACCTTTGTCATAGGCGGCGAGAAGCGTACACGCCGTTAAAAAATCTGTTGCCGTAACAATATTCAGAACCTCTCGTTTAAGTGATTGTATTTTCGCTTCTCCCAATCCGGCCTCAGTTCAAAATCATCCATCGCAAATACCGCCGTGACAAGCTCAAATACCGTCAGCGACACGCCGCCTTGGTTCACATTCTCGAATACTTGGCATACGGCTTCCTTTGGTGTTTCCTTGTCCAGTGTAATGACAGGAATTTGATAGTGTGATACTGTTTGGATAATTTCACTCATGAACGTAAGGTATTCTTGGCAGACAGCTTGATCTACCTGATAATATTGCATATATCCGATTTGCCACTGCGTTGCTTTTTACGCTGTCCAATATGATATTCAACGGGAACAGCTTATTTTCGTATTCCTTCTCGGCCGTCGATACATCAAGATCAATCTTCCTGCCGAAATCGGACGTCATTTGTTTATTTTCCGGGACGGAAATAATGGCATCCATACGGTCAACGGAGGGATCAACAGCCTTCGAAATATCTATGTAGTAAAACGCGTTATAGGAGTACCCCTTATCCGTTTTGGTCTTTACCGCATGAGGGCTGCACAAAGAAGAATAGATGGACGTCAGGCGCTGCTGACCATCCAGTATCAAAAAGTCTGGCTTAGCATCAGACCTTGGTGCTCCCTCTATGATACGATACTTGAAATGAACATTGTTGTTGCCATATTCTAAGAACATAGCCGCTCCCACCGGAAAAATTTTTGTGATGCTGGCGATAAGGGCCGCAGATGCGGCTGTCATCCCATACCCATCCTCGCTGGAAATCGGGAGTTGGATTTTCCCTGCACCGATGTCCTTCATCAAATCCAGAATTGACTTGTCATTTGTTTGCATCTGATGTATTTCCTTTCCCACTGATATTCTGTATATTTCAGAGTTGCCTTTCTTTGTTCGGCCTCATCCTCTCTGTATTGATCCGCAGCGTATTTTTACACAGTATTTCCATGCACTCCTGTATCTCACCAATGACTTTTTGTAATTGGGTGGATAGGTCTCGTAGCCTTGCGACTTTACCTCAGTTCCGTTATGGCAATACCTTATCGACCAGCCGAAACCATCGAGGATAAAATCATTATCATCGTATTTTTCTTTCCATTCCATGATTGGAGAAACAGCCATATATATTGCTTGCAGATCCTCCTCCGTTACATTGAACGAGAAGCAGCGCATGGAATGAAACGCATTATACGCCCTCATGGAGAAATGATTGTTAGCTATACGATAATTTAATTGCCCACTAAAAATGCTCCGCGCTTAAATTCAAACATTGCTTCTACGCTCATCGCCATCCCCACCTATACCGTATATGTACTTCGATGCAATTTCTGCGAATTACTGAGGGGTATACCTATCGTCAACTGTTCCAAAATCGACAGTTAGGACGTTCCCTCCAATATTCGTTTTATATTGTGATTATACCATACGCCGCCTGAAATCAAAATCGTTCCATGACATTAAAAGAACCGTACCGAGGTATTTCCCTCGTGTACGGTTCTCTTTGTTATCGGTGCGTTTATCCCACGAGCCGCAGGAGTCCCGGCTGCTCGATGTTCCACTTGTCGTTGCGCTTGCTGAAGAGTGCGGGCATATCGACGGTGACGTGATCGTAGGTCATGCCGGCCTCGTAGCGTGCAGCAAAGGTCTCCTTCATGCCGCCGCTCTCATGCAGTTCCTTGTCATAGGGGAACATGGGGCTCAGAACGACGGCAAAGTCGTCCGGCTGTCCCGGGATGTCATACGCCCAGAAGGTCGCCTCATTGAGGTCCTCGACCTCCTCGAACTTTGGCATCGCCTTTGCCGTTCTCGACGGCAGCGTGGTCGGAGCAGACGAGGAGATGCAGCCCATACTTCGTGATGATCGGCATGCACAGCTCCCGCGCCCTTCTCGATCGAAGTTATCGCACAGAGCGTGGTAGTCGTCAAGAAGATCCCTGCCAGATCGGCTTGCTGTCGAGAAGTGCATCGAGGTCGAGATCGTCGTCCTCCTCTTCCTCCGGTTCGGGTTCGGGTTCAGGCTCCGGTGCTGGTGCCGGCTCAGGTTCCGGCTCCGGCGCGGGAAAGCTCCGGCTCTGGCTCCGGTGCCGGCAGCTCGGGCTCGGGGCTCAGGGGCAGGCAGTTCCGGCTCCGGCGCTGGCTCCTCGGGCGGCGGTGCCGCAGGCCGCTCCCCATCTCCGTTAGCGCCGCCTCAAGCTGCGCGATCTTTTCCTTGAGCTGCGTGATCTCGCTCGCGGTCATACTGTCCTTTGCTGCGACGCTTTTGATCTCGTTCGAGAGACGCTCCGCCTCTTTGCGCAGCCACGCGACATCCTTTTCCACCGCATCAATCGTGCCGCCCGACTGCCGCCACGCATAGTACGTCGCCACGGAGGCGATCCCGACACTCGCGACAACGAGGACGAACGACAGGATGGTCGTAACATCCGCCATCACAGGATGAATAAAGCCTGCCGTCTGCACTGCCGCAGACGCCGCTTCTGTTTCCATACATCATCATTCCTTTCCCTTAGGAAGCACTGATAAATTCGGCACTACCATCTTAGGGAAGTACTGATAAACTCAGCACCGCCGTCTTAGTACATCTTTTTCGCCCTGTCTGTGCCCTAGAATCCTCCACATAGCCTCTGCTATGCGTCCGGTTTGTCTCCTTGACAGGACAAAAAATCTGCACCAATTCGACGGACTTTATTTTATCAGTACTTCCCAGCGCATCTTTTTTGCCCGCACTTCGGCGGAAAATCCTCCACAGAGCACTACTCTGCGTCCGGTTTTCCACCTCGTTCGGACGAAAAAATCTACGCCAATCTGAGAGACTGTTTTATCAGTGCTTCCTTACTCAGTATACACCCCTCATGTATATCTTGTTAATTTCTCTACCATGTGGCAAAATTCCTGCAATAAACCCAGATGGAAGCACGGATAAATTCAGCAATTCCATAGAAAAAGAGCCGCCCCGCGCGAAGCGACTCTTTGAATCAAAAATATGAACAGGGATACCGATCAGCATGCACCGGCGATGGCTGCGCCGAGCTTCTTGCTGCCCTCGATCCCCTCATCGTCCGGCTCGTTCTCAACGATGAAGGTATCGACGAGGTTTGCACCTGCATCCTTCGTGCGCTCGGACCACGTCTCCATCCATGCGCCTGCGCCCCAGCCCCACGAGCCGAAGAGCACAACGGGCTTGCTGGAGAGCTTGCGCTGTCCACAGCAGCCGCGAAGAACGGCTCGTACGAGCCCTCCTCGAGCTCCTCTGCGCCCATTGAGGGGCAGCCGAGCGCGAGACCGTCAAAGCCGTCAATCTGATCGACGGAGAAGCTGTCCACCTCGAAGCACTCGACCTCAGCACCTGCGCGCCTTTGCGCCCTCGACGACAGCCTCTGCCATCTTCTGCGTGTTGCCCGTGCCGGACCAGTATACAACTGCTACCTTTGCCATGTGAAATCCTCCTCATGAAAATATCCCCTCTGCCCCACTGCAGCAGGAGCTGCCGCGCTAAGCAGAATCATTCTACCTCTATTATAGCGAAAATTCGCATCACTGACAACCGAATCTTTTTATCCATAAATAGATAAATTTTTCAGGAAATAGTTTCTGTACATCAGAGAAGGAGTATCTGCCCGCTAAGGTATTCCTCCTTGCAAAATTCTCTCTCATGTAAAAATACGGATAAATCTCAATCCGAATTTATTGGGTCAAATCTATGGGAGGTATACTATGTTCACTACGCAGTACATGCGCACAATGCTCGCCGCAGTGATGCTTGGCCTGCTCGTTCTGACGAGCGGCTGTTTCAGCGGCGACGTGAACGTCACGGTCAACAACGACGGCTCTGCCGATCTCAAGACGACGCTCGTCAGTGCGCCGATGCTCGCCCAGATCGTCGAACAGAGCAAGGCGTCCATGCTGGCAAAGAACCCCGACGCGCAGGTCGCGCCCGTCACAAAGGAGAATATGTCGGGCTACGAGATCACGGAGCACTACGACTCGGTGGACAAGCTGTCCGATCAGGAGTTCTTCGCCGCACATGACGGCAAGAACACGGGCATTACGGTGAAGAAGAGCCTCTTCTACACGGACTACAATTTTGACCTTCTGTTCGAGGGCAGCCAGAACGGCGGCGGTGCAGGTGCATTCGCCAGCAACATCACGTTCACCTATCAGATGACGCTCCCATCCGCACCGTCGAGCTCCAACGCCGACCGCGAGGAGGACGGCGGCAGGACGCTCACATGGAACCTCGGCAAGACGCTCGTCACGGGTGAGTCCTCGCCGATTCAGGTGTCGTTCCGCATCTGGCATACGAACGTCATCATCGGCGCCGTCGTCCTCGTGCTCGTCATCCTCGCTGTGATTGCCTTCTGATCTGGCGTCGCCGCAGGGATCCGATCCCGACGAGGAGCCGCAGCTGCTTGACGGTCCGGTCATCGACGTGAAGGCGGAAGAAAAGCACTGATCGCGAATTTGGATATGAAAACATCCCTCGCCACTTGGCAGGGATGTTTTTGTGTTAGTCGTAATGTCCGCGCTGTTTCATCGTCACCCGATGTGCAATTTATTTTTACCCGCACTGCAGGATCAGATGAACGTTGTCAAAGTTCCGCGCAGCAAGGTCTTCCTTCGAATCCAGAAGTAGATCCGGCCACAGTCGCCGTACATAAGCTCCGTTTCATCGTCCTCGACGGTGCCCATCTGAAACAGCAGCACCCAGCGATCTGCAGCACTTCTCACAAGTTCCGCTTCCTCCTCTTCGGAGAGCTCTTCCTGCACATCCCCATCAATACCTCTGCTGTAGCGTTCGCACTCGGCTCCATTTCATTCTGAATCTCGTCGGCATAGCCAAGCATCTTCATGGGATTGTCTTCGTGTGCGCAGCATCGTATCCGAACGCCGCGCGCAGTTCGTTGTAGGTGTCCCAATCCACCTCTCTCCCGCTCCTGCGGCTGTATGCACAAGGACGACAGAAGGCTGACGGCATCCGCAAAGGTCAGCGCCTGCTCGCCCACACTCCACTCCTTCGTTTCCTCCGGAATCTGCGTCGGGACAAGCCCCTCCGTTTCGGGGAAATAATAGACGCGCGCATAGCCCTTGTGCCCCGGTTCGAAGCCCCACTCCATCGACATGGTCTCATAGAAGAAACTGAGGACGCCTGACGTTGGCAGAAGCCCCCGTACGATCATACTGCGAGGCCTCGGTGAGGTTAATCTGCGCGAGAAAGGCAAGCGGGCGGTTCTTTGTCACGTCCTCGAAGTCCGTTCCCTCATAGTACGGCCAGTCAAAATCTGCGGGCAGGTCGGGCGTTCCGTAGAATTTGCTCGCGCCAACGGGGAGCTTGTCCTGTGCAGGATGATGCGAGATCGCAATCTCGCGCCGCTGCGTGCGTTCAAAGAACGCCGTCACCTCACGGCGCAGGCGTTCCCTGCTCTGCCTCAACCTCACGCACGAGCTGGCCCACACTCATGAAGCGGGCTCCTCCGCATACCAGCCGTGCTTGTTTTCAACCGCCTCTTGGCACCGCGCCGTCATGCCGCCGGGCTTGCCAAAGAAGATACGCTCGATCTCCGCCTTGCTTGCCGTATCCTCGTCTGCACGCTCCAAATGGCTGAGAGCCAGACGTAGAGCACAGAGCTTCGGATAACGGTTGATCGCATAAAAGTAGAGGGCATAACCCATACGATAGTTCCAGAGTGCATCGCGCTCGGCTTCCGGAACCTCATACAGTACCTTGACCGCATCGAAAAAGCTGCGTTCTTCGATGTATTCCTGCGCCGTCTTCACGCTGCCTCCTTCGCCCGCCGATACTGCATGACGAGGATGACGACGAAGAGAGCAAGTCCGACGAGGTCGGTGATGCCGCCCGGCTTAATCATGAGGAGGCCGGCGATGATCAGGAGGATCCGCTCATAGGGGCGGCAGTGATCGGCGAGGAATCCGCAGAGCGCGGAGCTGATGGCGATCATGCCAAGGAGCGCCGTGAGCGTCACAGAGACGAGTGCGAGCGGTGTCGCATCGACCATGAGAAGGACGGGCGACAGAACGAATACATAGGGGATGATGAACGCCGCTATCGCTAGTTTTGACGCGTGTACGCCTGTTTTTAGCGCATTTCCTCCGCTGATGCCCGCGCCCGCGTAGGCGGCGAGAGCAACAGGCGGCGTGACATCCGCAATGATGCCGAAATAGAACACGAACATGTGCGCAGCGAGCACAGGCACGCCCATCTGCTCCAGTGCAGGCGCGGCGATGGTCGAGGTGATGACGTAGTTCGCCGTGGTCGGCACGCCCATGCCGAGCACGATTGCCGTAATCATGGTGAAGAACATCGCCGGCAGGAGCATCCCACCTGCGAGATCAATCGGTCCCGATGCGAGGCGCAGGCCGACGCCCGTCTTCGTGACGACGCCGATGATGATGCCCGCCGACGCACAGGCGACGAGCACGCCGAGCACTCCCTTCGCGCCGCGCTCAAGGCCGTAGACGATCTCGATCGGCTTCATGCGCGTCGATTTGCGCAGCATGGCACAGAGGATGGAGAGGAAGATGGCGACGAGTGCCGCACGCATGGGCGTATAGCCCGCGACGAGCAGGTAGACAATCACGACGAGCGGGATCGCGAGATGCCCGCGTTCCTTCAGGAGCGTCAGCGGATTCGGCAGCTCAGCGCGCGGGATGCCCTTCAGCTTCTTGCGCTTTGCCTCAAAGTGAACACCGAGCCAAACCCCCGTAAAGTAGAGGAGTGCGGGGATCGCCGCCGCCTTGACAACGTCGATGTAGGGAACGCCGACGAACTCCGCCATGAGGAACGCCGCCGCGCCCATGACCGGCGGCATGAGCTGTCCGCCCGTGGACGCCGCCGCCTCGACTGCTCCCGCAAAGTTCGCGTTGTAGCCGAGTTTTTTCATCATCGGGATGGTGAGCGAGCCCGTGCCGACGACATTCGCCACCGAGCTGCCCGAGACCGTGCCCATCAGTCCGCTGGAGAGGACGGCGACCTTCGCCGGACCGCCGCTCGCCCAGCCCGCGAGCGCATTGGCGAGGTCGATGAAGAACTGCCGAGCCCCGTGCTCTCAAGATAGGCACCGAAAGGATGAAGAGGAAGATAAACGTCGAGGGACGCCGAGCGGGATGCCGAAGATGCCCTCCGTCGTGAAGTAGAGGTGTCCGATCAGCTGCTCCGGCGTGAGTCCGCGATGCGCAAGCACGCCCGGCATGTAGAGGGCCGAGGAAGGCATACGCGATGAAGACGAGCACGACCGTCACCATCGGCAGCCCCACGACGCGCCGCGTCGCCTCGATGACGAGGAGGATGCCGAGTCCGCCGACGACGGTGTCCACGGGCGAGACCGTGCCCGCACGCGTGATCAGCTCGCGGTACTGGATGACGAGATAGGCGGGTGTCGCCGCACCGAGGACGGCGAATACGATGTCGATCGGGTGAAAGTAGTGATCCCGCGTCCACGCGCGCCGGAAGGGATAGAGGAGATAGGCAAGCGCGAGTCCGAACCCGAGGTGGATGGCGCGCTGCAGCTGTGCATCGAGCACGCCGAAGATCGCCGTATAGAGCTGAAAGACGGAAAAACGTAATGGCGATCGCCGCAACAATCTTCTTCGGCCAGCCCGTATAGTGGGCGGTGTTGGATTCGCGGTCGTACTTTTTGAGTACCTTTTCCGCATTTGCCGCATGGTCTGTCATAGAGGTTCACATCCTTAAATGATTCTTTCGGCAGGGCGTAGCCCCGAACATTTTCGCGATATACAAAATATTTGATAAAGATGCAGAAAAAGAAATACGAGGCCGCGATCCGCAGCCTCGGAAATCTTATCATAGGCTTGTATAGAGCGGCGCAGCGACGAGGTCGATGCGCGTGCCGTCAGGATAGCGCTCGTAGAGTGGATAGTCCGTGCCGCCCGCCGTAATGGTCAGCTCCGTCCCCACGCCCGTGCGCAGGCTCAGCGTGTCATAGTCGCGATCCATATCGAGGATGAAATGTCCATCCTCCTCGCGAAATGTTCCCTCCTCGGGGAGAAAGGGCAGCCCCACGCCGTGTGACTGATAGCGCGTGCCCGTGAGGTGGAAATGTCCATCCGGATAAACGGTGAGGAACTCCTCCACAGGCGTCTTCTGCACGGAGTGGATGAACCGCACCGTGAACGGCGTGCCCTCTCTGCCGATCTCCCGTACGAGGACGGTCGTCTCACCGCCCGCGTGCATGAGGAGCGCCGGGGCGGAGAGAATGTCAAACGCGATGAGGAGCACGGCCGCCGCGAGAGCGATCAGATAGGCTCTCATTTTTCGTTAAAGTACTTCTCCGCGCCCGGATTCATCGGCAGAGACATGCCATCCTCCGCCGTATCCTTCGTGATCTGCTTGCCGACTGCATGTGCCGCCTGCAGACGGTCGAGATGCGTGAAGATCGCCTTCGTGATGCTGTAGCCCATATCGGCATCCACCGAGGGGCCCGCGACGAGCATCGCCATGACGGAGACGCCCGGGACTGCCTCATCAAATCCTGCATACGTACCCGCAGGGATCGTGGTCTTCGTGTAGAACGGATACTTCGCGATCAGCTCATCCGCGACCTTCTCCTCTACGGGGAGGAGACGGACGGGGTTCTGCGATGCGATATCCTGCACGGACGCCGTCGGATAGCCCGCCGTCAGTACGGCGACATCCACGTTGCCGTCCTTCAGCGCGCTCGCGCCCTCGGCGAACGAGAGGAACTGTGCGTCAATATCGTTATAGGAGACGCCGTATGCCGCGAGGATCTGGCGCACATTCGCCTCGACGCCCGAGCCGGCCGCACCGACCGCGACGCGCTTGCCCTTGAGATCGGCAATGCTCTTGATGCCCGAGGACTGGAGCGTCACGAACTGGCAGGTCTCGGGATAGAGCGAGGCAATCCCCTGCAGACCGTCCACCTTCTTGCCGTCGAACATCTCCGTGCCCGTCACGGCGTAGTACGTAATATCGTTCTGCACCGTCGCGAGATCGATGGCCTTGTCGCGCAGCATATTGATGTTTGCCACCGACGCGCCCGTGCTCTGCGCACTCGCGTTCATGCCCGGGATCTCCTTGTTCAGGATCTCGGCAATCGCGCCGCCGATCGGGTAGTAGGTACCCGCCGTGCCGCCCGTGCCGATGTTGAGGAACTTCTTCGCCGATGCAGAGTCGCCGCCGCAGCCGGTGAGGAGTGCAGCAGAGAATACAAGGACTGCACCTGCCGCAAAAAACTTCTTTACGGTAGAGATGTTCATGTTCTTTCCCTCCTAAAAAATGAGCGAATTTCCGCAAATGGAAATATGATAACGAAAATATAGTACCATAAAAGCCGCCCTGCATGCAAGCGGGACGGCTACTGTATGGCAGTATACAAGAAGTTTCAAAGATCACAGTCTGCAAATGCCTCGCGGGAGCCCCCGTTCAGTTCTTCACGATCTCCGCCGGCTCTCCATTCGCCTTGGCGCGCGCAATGCACTCCTTCAGACGCGCGATGTTCTTCACATGGAGGTCGATCGCAAAGCGGATCCGCTTCTTCTCCTCCTCCGTGAACACGGGGTTCTCGTAGGCGGCGCGGATGCGCACGAGACGCGCCTCCACGTCGTGCAGCTCATCCTCCATCGGCCGCACATGCTGCAGCGCACAGCCGTAGACCGCGCGCATCGCATCGAGGACGTACTGTGCGTAGCCCGGCTCGCCCGAGGCTTTTTCCAGCCACTGTGCAACATGGTAGATCACATCGTAGGGCGGCTCGCCGCCGTGGATCATGGAGACGATCTCCATCTTCACCTGCTGCTCCCTGCCGTGCGGCTGGCGGATCAGCTCCTCCGCACCCGCCATCAGATGACCTTCTCGCCGTGGTAGCGTTCTCCGCCGATCTCTGGATAGACGCCGTACTCCACCGACCACTCGCATTTGTACTTGATTGCTTGCGCATGGATCGTCTTGATGCGGTCGATGTTCTCACGCACGATCTTGCCCGGGACGCCCGCGACAAGCGAGTTTGGCGGGATGACGGCGTTCTCCTTGACCACGGCGCCCGCTGCGATGATCGAGCCGCGCCCAATCTTTGCCCCCGTGAGGACAATCGCGCCCATGCCGATCAGCACATGATCCTCGATCTCGCAGCCGTGGATGCACGCGCTGTGCCCGACCGTCACATAGTCGCCGATGATGCACGGATTCTCGTCCGCGACGTGCAGGCACGTGAGATCCTGAACATTGGAGCAGACGCCGACCGAGATATAGTTGACATCGCCGCGCGCGACAACCCCCGGCCAGAGGCTCGCGTACTGCCCGAGCCGTACGTCGCCCGAGAGAAATACCTGCGGCGCGACGAACGCCTCCTCGTGAATCTGCGGCGTGATGCCGTGAAAGGGATGGAATCCGTCTCCTTTGAATGTAAACATGGCTGTCCTTTCTAGCACGAACCCCTTATTTCGCAGGCGTTCGCGCAGCAGCATATTGCTCAGCCCTTCACCTCGAAGGACACTCCGCGCTGCGCCGCATGATAGTAGCGCTGTGAGGCGAGCACCTCTGCGGCACTCGGCGCAGGATGCGAAGGAATACGTGCGGCATCCGCATGCTGCTTGCGGTGGATGCCGCGTGCCTCCTCCGCTGCCGCATCGCGTATCGTATCCGGGAGGTTCCGGTACTCCTTGGTGTTTGCATACTCCATCCATTCACGCTGGAGCGCGCGCAGGAGATATACCCTCTCATCGTCGATCGGCAGGCGATTGCCCGCCTGCTGTGCCGTACGGAGCATCTCCGCCATCTCCGCCGGCGGGGGCGTGCGACGATTGCCGCAGGCGTCCTTCTCCTCCCCGCACGAATGATCCTGCACGCCGTCTGCGTGCCCACCGTCCGCGCCGCCCTGTCCGGCGTTCGGCACAGAACAGTGCCGCGTCACTCGGGCGGCAACCGCCTCACGGCCGATGGCTCCCTGCAGATCCCCTGTCGTCGGCGCAGCATCCGCGCCCGTCGCCTGTGGTGCATCGAGAGCATCGCCCGCCGCAGCCGCACTGCCGTTCGCCGCCGCGGCAGGCATCTCCGCATGCCCCGCAGGAACCCCCACCTGCACCCGACACGCTTGACGCACCGCCGCCCCGCTGCATCTCCGAGAGCACGGAGATATTCGCCTGTGCCACCGCGAGACGTGCCTCCTCCTTTGACTTGGCACGTTGCAGCGCACGTTCCAGAGCCTCACGCCGCTCCTCGATCCGCGCCACCTTATCGTAGAGATCGGGATCCTTCTCCTTCAGATACTGCTTGTCCATGGGAGAGAGCTTCTGCCCATTCCGCAGTTTCTGGCGGATCAGGCTCTCGCGCTCCGCGTCGCGTTTTGTATTTGACTCCTGCGCCTCACTGAACCTCTGCCTGCTGATCTGCAAGGGCGCACCCATCGCCTGCAGGAGACTCTGTCCCGTCTTTACGCGATACTTCGCCTCGCGCCTGAGGTTATTCAGCTGTGCATAGTCGCTGACTCGTCCGATTCCTTCAAACAGCGCCATACGATTACCTCCGTGTAATATCTGTTATATCCATATAAGTAGAATCGGCGGCAGATGCCTCCTCTATAAGCCCTCGACCATATTCTATCCTATTTTGGGCAAAAAGAAAAGCTGGTGATCCCCACCAGCCTATATTTCCTGCCATTTGGTCGTCGATGCACGACGCGCTTGCGCGCGCCTCCCCCGTGCAGACACTAATCATCCCGCCAAGTTTCCAGATATCCCTCAAGGCTGGCTAACCCTTCCAAATGTACCGCATGCCGTTCCCCCCATTCCCCTTCGAATGTTTGGCACACGTACAAGAAATACTGTGATAATTTACCATATCCACCGTGCTATTGCAATAGTTCTGCGCCCTCCGAGAAAAATTTAATAGAACATAGCATTACGAAAAAGACAGACGATTATTCCTTCAAACGGCAGGCAAAACGATTCCTTAAAAATCGCACTAGATTTATCCATGATTTCCACATCTCTGCTTGACTTCATCATGCTTCTGCGCCATAATCAACGCATGAATAACTGTTCATATAAAAGTAGAAAGCGGTGATCCATCATGGATTCAGCAGCACAGTCTCATGATTGCGGGTGCGGATGCACAAACGCGCCGCCGGAGCGACGCACGTACCTGTCCGCGTGCACGCGCATCGCGGCGGCAGCTCTGCTCTTTCTCCTCGGTATGCTCTGCGGCGAGGGGACGGCGGGCACCATTCTCTTTCTCGCGGCGTATGTTCTCGTCGGTGCCGATGTTCTCTGGCGCGCCGCCGTAAATCTGCGGCGGGGCATCTCTTTGGCGAGCACTTTCTCGCGAGCACCGCCACGATCGGTGCCCTCGCGCTCGGCGACTATGCCGAGGCCGCCGCCGTCATGCTGCTCTATCAGCTCGGTGAGTTCCTGCAGGATCGTGCCGTCCAGCGCGCACGCCGCTCCATCACGGCGCTCGCGGACATCCGCCCCGACACGGCGCGCGTTCTCATGGACGGGCGCGAGAAGTCGTACATCCCGAGGCGGTCGCCGTCGGCAGCATGATCCGCATCTATCCGGGGAGCGCGTGCCGCTCGACGGAACGGTGACCGCAGGCGAGAGCACGCTCGACACCGCTGCGCTCACGGGAGAATCCTGCCGCGCACCGTGCATACGGGAGATACGCCCTCAGCGGCTGCGTCAACATCACGGGCGCGCTGACCGTCCGCGTCACGGCCGCCTATGCGCAGTCCGCTGCGGCGCGATTCTGGATCTCGTGGAGGAGGCGGCGGATAAGAAAATCACGGACGGAGGCGTTCATCACGCGCTTTGCGCGCATCTATACCCCGTCGTCGTATGCGCCGCTCTCGTCATCGCCGTCCTGCCGCCGCTCATCATGGAGACGCCTTCGCGCCGTGGGTCTACCGTGCGCTGACCTTCCTCGTCATCTCCTGCCCCTGCGCCCTCGTCATCTCCGTCCCGCTCACCTTCTTCGCGGGGCTCGGCGCGGCATCCCGTGCGGGGCTCCTCGTCAAGGGCAGCTCCTATCTCGACGCGCTCGCCCGCACGGACACCGTCGTCTTTGACAAGACAGGCACGCTCACCGAGGGCAACCTCCGTGTGACGCATCCTCCCCGCCGCAGGCACTACGGCGCAGGAGGTGCTCGCCCGCGCCGCCGCCGCAGAGCAGCACTCCTCCCATCCGATGGCGCGCGCCGTCATGCGTGCCTTCGCGGAATGCGGCGACACTCCTGCGGCTGTCCATGACATCGAGGAGCACGCGGGACGCGGCATCACCGCGCGCAGCGAGGAACGCATCATCTGCATCGGCACGCACGCATACCTCAGCGAAAATCACGTCGCCGACCTCCCGCCTGCCGCACCTACGGGTGCGATCTGGCTCGCCGTGGATGGAGTGTATGCGGGCGCGATCTGCGTCGCCGACACCGTCAGGGCAGTGCTGCGGACGCCGTCCGCGCGCTGAGGGAGCACGGCGTCCGCGAGACCGTCATGCTCACGGGTGATGCCCGCCCGCCGCCCAGAGCGTCGCTGCGGCGGTCGGTATCGACACAGTATACGCCGAACTCCTGCCGCAGGACAAAGCGGCACATCTTGAGCGCCTGCTCACCGCCGAGCGCACGGGCAGGACACTCGCCTACATCGGCGACGGCATCAACGACGCACCTGTCCTTGCACGTGCCGACATCGGCATCGCCATGGGCGGCATCGGTGCGGACGCTGCCATCGAGGCGGCGGATGTCGTACTCATGACCGACGAACCGCGCAGGCTCGTCTCCCTCCTCGCCCTCGCGCGCCGCACCGTCCGTATCGCGCGGGAGAACATCGCCCTCGCCGTCGGCATCAAGGCGGCCTTTCTCCTCCTCGGTGCACTCGGCTGGGTGAACCTCTGGGCGGCGATCTTCGCCGACGTGGGCGTCACCCTCCTCGCCGTCCTCAACGCCATGCGCGCCATGCGGGCGTAGAAGAGCTTCATCTATATTTAGGAAGCCTCCTCTCCACACGATATTATAGGTAAAGAGATAAGCGGAGGTGCTGATGATGCAAACACAGCGTATTGATGAAAAACTTTCCTTTCTGCACACGGATGCTCATCCCGCGCATCAGACCGCACGTCAAACCACGGGACAGGCAGCAGGGCAAAACACAAAAAGCTGCATCGACCATCCTCTCCCGCGCCGCCGAGGTCTATATCAGCGCGAAGGACGCGAACTGAGTGCGATGGATGCTCCCGACGATCGACTGACCCCCTGCCGAGACGGCACTCGCCGCCGAGCAGAACGAGCTGGATGAGAAACGCGCGAAAAAGGACGAAGCCGCCGCCATCGAGCAGCGCATCGCGACCGACGAAAAACTCACAGACGACGATAAGGCGCTCCTGCAGAAGGAAGCGGACAAGCTGAAGCGGGCGGGAATGACCGACGAGGATTGGCTCAGCACATTCTACAAGAAGGGGCGCGAATTGGAACGGCAATACAATGCCGAAGGGCTCACAGGAGAGGATAAGCGACTCATCGGCACACAGATAAGTGAGAACGCAAAAAACATCGGTGAGTTCCAAAATATCATCAAGGAAAAAGCAGAGCATACCGATGCCCTGCGGCGTCAGTCCGTGCAGGAGCGCGCCGATCTCGAGGCTGCGACGGCAAAAGAAAAGGAAAATGCCGCTCCCAAGGAGGACAATGCGACGGCGAACGCCGTCACCTCCCTCACTGCCGCACTGACAAAGAAGGCACTCGATGATGCGGAGAGCAAAGACAAGGACGACGCAGGGCACAAGGATGCAGCCCGCAGCGAATAGATCTTGCACGTTATGCAGCTCTCTGATATAATAGGGACATAAAAGCGGAACCACTCGATAGAGCGGCTACCTTCATCACGGATATGGATTTAGCCGCACCGTTTTCTCAGGCAGGGCGGTTATTTCTTTTTACAGCGAGGATGTAACCCGCAGCGAATAAATCTTGCACGTTACACGGCTCTCTGATATAATAGAGACATAGAGAAGAGACCTTGACAGGACGTCTACTTCTACACCGATAAGGTATAACCGCTCAGTGTGGTCAGCAGAGGGCGGTTATTTCTTTTTTATCGCAACAATGTAGCCAGTGACGAGAATCAACGCAAAGATGAACTCGTAGTAACCCATGTGCACCACCTCCTTTCCCGTAGGATAATGGAAGTGGAGAAATAGACGCCCTGCCTGTTAAGGTCTCTATTCTTATTATACAAACATCTGTTCAAATCCGCAACTAAAATCTCACACAAAAGCCCCCGACCATCGTCGGGGGCTTTTCTCATCTCCTTATGCCTCACCACGGCGTCCGTGGTAGAGACACCACGGCTCCTCCGCCATGAAGTCGCCGCCGTGGTAGTACGCGGCGCGCGCACGGCAGCCGCCGCACGCCTTCTTATAGCTGCACGAGCCGCAGCCGCCGCCGTAGTCGAGCGTGCGCAGCTCCTTGAACACCTCGTTTTTCGCCCAGATCTCGTCGAACGGCGTCTCACGCACATCGCCGAGCTCACGGCTCAGATAGGCACACGGCTGCACCTTGCCGCGCGGACTGATGATGCAGTACGTCAGCCCGCGAGACACCCGCGCGAGCGCGTATCCACGCCAAGCTGGTCGGCAATGCGCAGGAACTGCGGCGCACAGGTCGGCTTCAGCTCGATGTCCACCGTCTCCTGCTTCTTCATGATGCGCGTGAGCACATCCTCATACGCCTCCGCGCGCAGCGACTCCTCCTCGATCGTCTCCGCACGTCCCCGTCGGCACGAGGAAGAAGAAGTGATGCGCCTTTGCTCCGATCTCCACGGCGAAATCCGTCATCGCCTCAAGCTCGTGCGCATTCCAGTCCATCACCGTCGTGTGGATCTGGAACGGCAGCCCAGCCTCACGGCAGTTCTCCATCCCGCGCACCGCGCCGTCCCAGCCGCCCGGGAACGAGCGGAACGTATCGTGCTTCTTTTTTTGTCGAGCGAGGTCGAGCGAGATGCCCATCCCGCACGCACCCGCCTCCTTCAGCGCCTTCGCCATCGCCAGGTCGATCAGCGTGCCGTTCGTGCCGAACACGGGGATCAGCCCCAGCCCGCGTGCATAGGCGACCAGCTCAAGAATATCAGGGCGTGTCAGCGGCTCACCGCCCGAAAAAGATCATGATGCGGAACCCCGCCTTTGCGATCTCGCGCAGGAGCTTCTTGCCCTCCTCGGTCGAGAGTTCCTCGTCCGCGCGGCAGCCCGCGTCACGGTAGCAGTGCGCGCAGTACATGTTGCAGGCGTTCGTCGTATTCCACGAGATGATCTTCACCCCGCCGCCCGCAACCCCCTTCGGGTGCCCGCCGGGATGTCCGCCCTGTCCCATGCCATGCGGATGTCCGCCGGGATGCCCCATTCCATGCGGGTGACCCATCCCATGCGGATGCCCTGCCGGTGCGCCCTGTGCGGCGTGCGCCGCGTCCATCGGCGCGCTCACAGTGCCGCCCCCGCGACGCCGATCTCCTCATCCGTCAGATAGCAGGACGGATCGGACGCCCAGAAATCCCTCGTCCGTGCCTCGGCACGCGTGCGGAAATTCCCGTTGCACCAGTCGAGATACTGACACTGACTGCAGCGACCCTTCAGGAGCGGCTTGCGATCCTTCAGCCCCGCCATGATTGGATTCGTCACATCCTGCCAGATATCGCCGAACTTGCGCTCGCGCACATTGCCGAACGTATGATGCTGCGTAAACTGATCGGGATGCACATAGCCCATCGGATCCACCTCGCCGAACGCGATCCCGGAGCGGTTGCCGCCGTTCGCGCCGATCAGCTGTGATCTGCTCCGCGCCCGCATCGTTGCCCTCGGCGAGTGCCTTCAGATACATATAGACCCCGTCGCAGTGATTGTCCACCGTCAGGATTTCCTTCTTGAGGCCGCGTGCCTCAAAGTCCTTCGTCCGCGCGATAATCGTATCCATCGCCCGCCGCGACTCCTCGGGCGTCACATCCTCATCCATCATCTGCCCGCCGCGCCCCGAGTAGACGAGGTGATAGAAGCAGACGCGGTTGATCCCCTTTTCCTCGATAAAGTCGAAAGATCTTATCGAGCTCCATGATGTTGTGGTGATTGATCGTAAAGCGCAGCCCCACGCGCTGACCGACGGCGACACAGTTCTCAATGCCCTCCATCGCCCGCTGGTACGCGCCGTCCACCCCACGGAACATATCGTTCACATCCGCCAGACCGTCGAGCGAGATGCCGACATAGCCCACACCGAGATCCCTTGATACGCTGTGCCACATCGCGCGTGATGAGCGTCCCGTTCGTCGAGAGCGTCGGACGCACGCCGCGCTCTGCCGCGTGCTCCGCGAGCGCGAAAAAGTCCGGGCGGATCAGCGGCTCACCGCCCGAGAAGAGCAGCACGGGGACGCGGAACTCTGCGAGATCGTCGATGAAGCGCTTTGCTCCTCCGTCGTCAGCTCCCCTGTCGTACTTCTGCCCGTCCGACTCCATATAGCAGTGGCGGCAGCGCAGATTGCACGTGCGCGTCGAGTTCCAGACCACCACGGGACCCATGCCCTCCGCGGCACCGCTCTTCATCCGATGCGCATTGTGCGAGTAGCGCAGCGCATCACCATAGTACTCATCCATAAAAAGAAGTTTCGTTACACTGATCATTGGTACTCCTAAATACACAGATTGGAAAAACGGCTCACGCCGTCACATCCCAGTGGGAAACACTCAGCCCTCTGGCTGCCCGTCCCGCCTGCGGATGCCATCGAGGGAGGAGGCGCGTCTTGAGCGCGATATTCTCCTGAAAACTCAGCTCCAACTGGCTGAACGCCGCCGCCTGATACAGCGAGTGGAACATCTCTGCGATCAGATCGACAGGAACGTCGCTGCGGATCTCGCCCGCCGCCTGTCCCTCGCGGATGATCTCGGTAAAGACCGCTTCACCTGCGGTGCCATACGGCTCGGATGCGGCTTATCCTCCGTCCCCTCCTGCGGGGGCGCTCCCTGCGCCTTGTGCTGCGAAGCAGAGAAAAAGCGGCATCACAAAGCGGTTCTCATCGAGGAACTTCGCCGTCACCGCGCGCCGACCTCGAGCAGCTCCAGCGAACTGCGCTCCGCCGCCCGCGCCTCGGTGAGCGCGATACGGATCGTCTCGCCCAGCCGTCCGAGCAGAGAGAACAGCAGCTCCTCCTTCGAGGCGAAGTAATTGTAGAACGTCCCGATACCAAGATCCGCCGTCGCCATGATGTCTGCGACCGACGTCTCCTTGTAGCCCTTCTTCGAACTCACTGATCGCGGCTTCGAGAATCATCTTGCGCGACTGCAGCTTCTTGCGCTCACGACGCCCCATCTTTTCTTCCAAACGAATCGCACCCTCTCTCGTTAGTAATCCTATTATAACGAAAAAGCCATTTGAAAAGAAAATATGAATCTCGTTCATATTTTTCATTCTCAATGGCGAAAATATCATCAATGCACAAAAACGCCGATCTTCATCGGCGTCTGCGTTCAAAAATGGTGACCCAGGAGGGATTCAGAACCCCGACCCTTTGATTCGTGAGTCAAATACTCTAATCCAGCTGAGCTACTGAGTCACGTGTCTTGCGACGGTGATTATAATATCATCTTTGGGGAGGACTGTCAAGGATTTTTGAGAAGTTCGTATTTCTGTGTGACAGGCTCTTTCGCTTCCTCCGCCGAAGCTTCCCCCACCCGCTCGCCCCAGACGCATCGCGATAGAGGCGCACGAGGCGCATCGGGACGATCTCGCCGCGTGGGACGGCGGCATCCGTATAGACGCGGATGTACGTCCCCGTCAGCCCGTCCGTCACGCCATTCTCCTCCGTCTCAAAGAGTACTCCCTCCATCGTGCCGAGTGCCGTGCGGTGATACGCCTCCGCCAGCTCGTCTGCGAGTGCCTGCATCCGTGCCGCACGCTCCTTGCGCACCTTCGGGGATCTGATCCGTGCGCCGTGCCGCGGGCGTCCCACGCCGCGCCGAGTAGGGGAAGACGTGCATCCGCGCAGCCCATCTGACGTACGAAGGCGAGCCCCGCCGCAAGTCCTCCTCCGTCTCTCCCGGAAAGCCGACGATGATATCCGTCGAGATCGCCACGCCCGGCACGGCGCGGCGCACATCCGCGAGGGAGCCGCGCGAACGCCGCCGTATCGTAGTGGCGGTTCATCGCGCGCAGGACGTTGTCGCTCCCCGCCTGCAGGGGCAGATGCAGATGTGGAGCAAAGCGCGGCTCCGTCCGCGCGAGTGAGAGGAGATCCTCCGACAGCTCCACCGACTCCAGCGAACCCAGCCGCAGCCGCCGCAGTCCCTGTGTGCGCAGTGCGGTGCGGCACGCATCGGCAAGCGTCGGACGCTGTGGAGATCGATGCCGTACGCGCCGAGTGGATGCCCGTCAGCACCACCTCGCGAAACCCCGCCGCCGCGAGTTTCTCCATCTCGCGCGCTACCGCCGCGAGCGGACGCGACTTCACAGGCCCGCGCGCATAGGGGATGATGCAGAACGAGCAGAAATTCTGGCAGCCGTCCTCGATCTTGAGAAAGGCACGCGTGCGGTGCGGCACGCCGTGCAGGGGGATGTCCTCAAAGGCACGCGCCTGCATCACATCCGTGATCTCCTCCACCACGCCGTCCGCGCGAAGCGCCTCCTCCACATAGTCTACGATGCGCGCGCTCCTCCGTCCCGATCACGACGCGCACGCCTTCGAGTGCACGCACCTCGGCGGGCGCGACCTGTGCATAGCAGCCCGCCACAGCGATGCACGCCGACGGATTGGTGCGTGACGCACGGCGGATGATCTGGCGGGACTTGCGGTCGCTCAGATGCGTCACCGAGCACGTATTGATGACATAGACGTCCGCCCGCTCCTCGAACGGCACGATCTCATAGCCGCGCGCACGGGAACAGCCCTCCATCGTCTCCGTCTCGAACTGATTCACCTTACGGCCGAGCGTCATAAATGCTGCCTTCAACCTATGCCCTCCTCCCCACCTAAATTCATACGGAGCGTTTGATGAGCGGCGTGCCCCTATAAGTGAACCCTAGTGAAGCAGAGTGAGTAAAGGGGCGTTCTGCCCCTGCGGACTTTCTTTCGTTCAAGCGCAGCGCGTTTGAAAAAGTCCGCAGGTATTAAGCAGATAAGCACCCGTTCACTTGCGTAACGAGGCGTTCACGTTGAGGTTACCGCTCGAACAACAGTTTTTATATTGTATCACAAATCAAACGCTCCGCAATAAAATTTTTGCCCTCACCTAATGACATTTACGAAAAACGATATAATAGGGTGTAGGGAAAAATCCCTACCATACACCCACGGAAGGAGGAAATCCATGGCAACGATTACACAGATGACCAGCGCGGCGAGCAGCATCTACCGCTCGCTCTACGCCGGCAACTCTCGCACGGATGCGACGCGTGCCATCTTCGGCGGTCCCATGCAGCGGCAGGGCAATAGCAGTCTCTATTCCGCACAGTACCGTGGGCAGGACTCGAGTGCTGATGAGCTCAGCTCCATCCTCGCCATTGCAAATCAGGCGGCAAAACTGCGCAAGACCTATGCGGAGACCAGCTCCAAGTTCTACGCCGAGTACGACGGCAACATGAAGGATCTGCGCAAGGCGGCACGTGCCGTCGAGAACACGGACTTCAAGTTCAGCCGCAGCGACATCACGACGAACGCCGACGGCTCACGCTCCTACAGCGACCGTCTAAAGAGCGCGATCTCGGACGTGAAGGATCTCGTCAGCAAGTACAACGAGACGAGCGACTTCCTGCGCGAGAACAAAGAGCTCGGCAAGGGCGTGCAGGCACTCTCAAGTGAGTTCTCCGACACCACCTATATGGCAGGCTCGTATGCGAAGATGGGCATCTCCGTCGACGGCGCAACGGGCAAGCTGCGCGTCAACGAGAACCTGCTCGCCGACGCACTCATCGACTCTCCCGCACGCTCCGAGGCGATTCTCGGCCGGGGCGGACTCGCGGGACGCGCCGACCGTCACGCAGAGGCGGCACAGTTCTCGCGCCGCAGCGTCATCCCGACCATGGAGCAGGCGATCGGCGGGCAGCTCAGCTACGCGTCGAACATCCTGAACGGACGCTCCCTGCCCACCATGTCGCGTTACTCGAACATGCTGAATCTCTTCAGCATCTATGTCTAAACAGAAGGGAATGTAGTATGGATATTGCACAGCTTTCCGTCAGCATGGCGGCACAGCAGACCGCACAGAGCATCGGCATCGCCGCCGCAAAGATGGCGATGGACTCGAGCAGTGAGGCACTCGACCTGATCGAGCAGAGCACCGCGAGCCTCGACCCGAGCCTCGGCGGCAGCATCGACGTATCAGTGTAACAGAGCAGGGGCTGTGCAGTAGCACAGCCCCTTTTAATGGGAAGGAGTGTCACTATGTTTGTCACTACCGTTGACTTTCACGCCAATATGGATAAATACTTGGCTCTCATTCCACATGAGGATATTTTCCTCACCGTCGAGGGAAAACCCGTCGCGCACATGGTCGCCCCGAAAATGAGTGCAGTGGACCATCTATATGGCCTGCTAAAAAACGCTCCTGCGGAAACAACGGCAACGGACATCCGCGAAGAAAGGCTGCAGCGTCATGAACATCCTATGTGATACGAACATCATTCTCGACGTTCTGCTCGCCCGAACACCATTCGCGGCATCATCTGCAGACGTTCTCCGTCTCTGCGAAAGCAGACAAATCAATGGATATACGACAGCTTCGTGCATCACAGACATATTCTACTTTGTACGGAAGAACCTGCACGATACAGAGCTTGCCTATCAAGCGACAGAACACATTCTGGATATTCTTTCTGTCTGTGATGTTACGTATGCACACATCCAGAAGGCTCTGCACAATCGGACGCCTGATTTTGAGGACGGCCTTGTCACCGTTTGCGCGGAATCCCTCCACTGCGATTTTATCATCACACGAGATGCAAGTGGTTTTACTTCATCACGTGTGCCAGCGCTCACGCCACAAGCTTTTTCTAAAAAGTATCTTTAATAAAAATACTAACACAAAAATCCCCTCCCGTAGGAGGGGGATTTTATTACGCGATGATCTGCCGCTGACCGAAGAATCGATCAGAAGAAGAACTCAACCGAGCCGTGGAAAGCTTCTGAACCTTGTCGTGGTCGCCGGCATCGATTTCTTTGCCGTTGAAGTACTTCGCCGTCAGCGCCACGTTCTTGTAGGGAACATAACCGAGACCGAGCTCGATGCCCTTCGTTCCGAACTGATGCGCCATCCTGCGTTGCAGCAACGGATGCGGCACCGAGATAACGGTAGGCGAGTATGCGCCCCACGAGCCCTTATCCGCAGGATCTGCACCCTTTGAGTCGACGCCGATCTGATAGGACTTCTTAAAGTGGCTGTCATCAATCTTGGTGTTGTGTGCATAGGAGCCAGCAAGCATCACATTCTTGTCGAAGTGGTAGCCCGCATTCAGCGCCCAGATGCCCATCGTCGAAGCTTATGATTCTTGAGGATGGGTTCGAAAGCCTTCGAGCCCAAGCGATAGTAGGCAGCACCCGCCTGCCAGTTGTTCTTCGCATACTGGAGCTCAACGCCCTGATAGTTCGCAGTGCCCGCATTGTCGGGATCGTAAAGGACGGTCGCGGGAGTTGTGTCATCATCCGTGATCTTAGTAAACGTACTCCAGATTTGCACGACTGGCCTCAGCTTAGCGGTGAGATCCCTGCCAAAGAGTAAGCTCTGCACCGGAGAACTCCTTGTCAAAGACGAGGTTGCCCGCCTCCGTGTAGCCCCTCCGCAGGAAAGCGCCATCTTGCCGAGCTTTACCTGGAACTTGTCATAGTCACCCTGCACATAGGCGCGCTTAAGCGTAACCTTGCCATCAGACCTTTGTCTTCGCTCGGATCCACGTTGGCATCGAGACGTGCGATGGCCTGCCAGTGATCATTGATCCTCGCCTTTCGGCTCGAGACGGAACTTGAGCTCGTTCGAGTTCTCCTTCGCCTTACCCTCACGGCGCTTGCCTCATACGTGTACGAGACCTTGCCGTTCCACTTTCACCATGTCAGCATGCTTCTCGAGGTTCGAGACGCGGACACCGAGGTTGTTGAGCTCATCAGCGAACTCCTGCTGCGAGGCGGTCAACGAGCGCACGATCCGAAGCGGACATGTCACCCTTTGCCATTGCCTTTGCCACCATCTGCGCCATCTCGTAACGCGTGATGTTGCGGTCGCCGCGAACGTGCCGTCGCCGTAGCCCCTCGACAACGCCGTCAGCAGCGAGCTGCGTCACAGCGTCGTATGCCCAGTGGTCACGGGGCACATCGGAGAACGGGTTCGCAGCTGCGAACGTGGTGGATGCTGCACCGACAACGAGTGCCGTTGCAAGTGCGGATACGAGTGTCTTCTCATGAGAAACTCCTCCTTCAATAAATGAAAAATATTCGATTTCCATTCGGAGGAATACACGGGTGAAAGTATCCATGTTTCCTTTGCCCTCTGTATCCTCGTTTGGAACGTCTTTATATTACCATGCAGAAAAGCAAAATGCAAGTCCTATTGTGAATTAATTTTATACTAGGTGATGAAATTCAGATTGGTTTTCAGATCCTGCGTGGCTGCTGACTTCCCTATGGCGAGAGACATACCCGCGTGCGTAGCGCCCCTCCGGCACATCTGGTGTGTCACCTCCCCGCCTCGGCAGGGGAGGCTGGCGCTGGTGTTACGGGGTCCAGTCATGCTCAGCAAAATGTCCATTTCCCGCCCTCAATGTCGCGCTTTAGTCCTTCCAGATACTGAATGTTGCTCGGTGAATAAAACGGGTCACTGCTCCGCTCAATGAGATCTCAAACGGTATTTTGCAGCTCGCGCACCGCCGTCTTTGCAAAGACGCAGAACGCTGTCGTCATCGTCATGCCGATCTCCGTGCAGAATTCGTCGAATGCTCGCTTGAGGTCTGCATCCATACGGATGCTCACGCTGGTCTGTGCCATGATTTTACCTCCCTCTCATCAGTGTTAAGGAAGCACTGATAAACTTCAGCACCGCCATCTTAGCGCATCTTTTTGCCCGCTTTTGTCGGCAAATCCTCCACATAGCCTCTGCTATGCGTCCGGTTACTCTCCTCAATCGGACGAAAAATCTACGCCAATCTGACGGACTTCATTTTTATCAGCGATTCCTTAAGATAATTCTCATTGTATGAATTTTATCGTGCATTGTCAATGATTTTTGATACATCTCATCCACTCTCACTCCCCCACGAGGGCGAGGGGACGGGGATGCGGGTGCCGCCCGACGCGCGCAGGAGCTCGACGTGAACGCCGAATACGTCGGCGATGCGCTCCTCGGTGAGCACCTCGGCGGGCGTGCCCGTGGCGGCGACAGCACCGTCGCGCACGAGGATGATGTCGTCGGCGTACTGCATGGCGTGCGCCATGTCGTGCAGTACCATGAGCATGGTCATGCCGTGCCCGTACTGAGGCGGCGTGTGATCTCCATGACGCGCAGCTGATGCGCGATGTCGAGGTAGGTGGTCGGCCTCGTCGAGGAGGAGGAGGCGAGGCTTCTGACTGAGTGCCATCGCGAGAAAGACGCGCTGCCGCTCGCCGCCCGAGAGGGTGTGTACGTCACGCGCGGCGAATGCGGCCACGTTCGCCATCTCCATCGCCCATGTGACTGCATCACGGTCTGCCGCACCCGTGCGCAGGGAGAACCGCCCTGCATGGGCAAATCGGCCGTAGGCGACGAGCTCGCGCACGGTGAGCCCCGCTGCCGCCGCGCGCTCCTGCGGCAGGATGGCGCGCACGCGTGCCAGCTCCCGCGCCGTATAGCTGTGCAGCTCGCGCCCCGCCAGCTCGATGATCCCGCATAGTGCGGGTCTAGTCCCGCGAGGGCGCGCAGGAGGGTGGTCTTGCCCGCGCCGTTCGGTCCGATGATCGCCGTGCGCTGCCCCGCCGGGATCTCGATGTCCACGCCGTGCAGGATCTCCCGTCCGGCGGCGGAGACGGTGAGCCCCGCCGCCCGCAGTACGGCGCTCATAGCTGCCTCCGCAGGAGATAGAGGAAGAACGGTGCGCCGATGACCGCCATGAGGATGCCGACGGGCAGCTCAAGCGGGGCAAAGAGCAGGCGCGCCGCTGTGTCGCTGAGGGTGAGGACAGCGATGCCGAGGAGTGCCGCCGCGGGCAGGAGGACGCGGTGATCCGCGCCGACCATGAGGCGTGCGGCGTGCGGGACGATGAGTCCGACGAAGCCGAGGAGCCCCACGACGGAGACGGCGCTCGCGGCGAGGAGGGCGGCGAGTGCCGTGAGCATGACGCGCGTACGTTCGACGGCAAGCCCCACACCGCGTGCCATGTCGTCACCGAGGAGGAGGATGTTGAGCCGTCCCGCCGCGAGCAGGGCGCAGAGGCCCCGCCCCGACGGTGTACGGCAGGAGCATCTCGACGTGCGGCCAGCTCCGTGCGGAGAGTCCGCCGACCATCCACATGAGCGCACTGTGGACGCGGTCGCTGTAGAGGATCATCATGGCGGAGATGCCCGCGCCGAGGAATGCCGAGACGGCGACGCCCGCGAGGATGACGCGCGTCGGTCGGATGCCGTCACGCCACGCGAGGAGGTAGATGAGGAGGGCGGCGAACATTGCCCCGCCGAACGCCGCCGGCGTGATGAGCCACGCCGCGCCCGGCAGGACGAGCATGATAAAGATGCCCGCCAGCCCTGCGCCGGAGGAGATGCCGATGATGTGCGGGTCGGCGAGCGGGTTCCGCAGGATCGCCTGCAGGATCGCTCCCGAGAGGGCGAGGTTCACGCCGACGAGTGCCGCGACGATGGTGCGCGGCAGGCGGATGTTCCAGAAGATCTGGGCGTGTGCCGTGTCTCGCACGCCACCGAGGGCAGCGGCGATCTCCGCGCAGGGGATGTCCACCGAGCCCTTTTGCCGTCGATACGATACAGCCGACGACGGCGAGCACGGCAAAGAGCACGAGGACGAGGATGCGTTTTTCTCATGGATAGACGAGCCCCGCCATGTACTTCGCCGCTGCGGGGTAGTCAAGCCCGGGGCTGAAGAGGAACATTTCCTGCGGCAGGTAGTAGACTTTGCCCTCGCGGATGGCGGTGACGCTCTGCCATGCGGGGTTATCCGCAAACATGGCCTCCATGGACGCGCGGATCTCCGCCCTCGTCGCCCATGCTCGTGACAAAGAGGATGTCGGGGTTCTGTGCGACGAGGGTCTCCATGCTGTAGGGGGCGGCGTCGGGGTTCTTGTCGAGGGCGGGCATGCCTGCCGCCGTGTTCTCCCAGCCGAGCATGTTCGCGATGCAGCCCGCGATGCTGCCGTCGAGCTGGACGGAGAGTCCCCTGCCCCGTGCTGTGGATGATGGCGACGCGCTTTTTCTCCTGCGGGATGGAATGGCGCACGGCGTCGAGGTCGCTGTCCATCTTCTGGACGAGCTCCTCCCCCTTTTTCTGCTCCCCCGTGAGCGCGGCGAGGATGCCGATCTCACGCTTGACATCATCGTAGCTCTTGCCGTCGAGGACGAGGGTCTTGATGCCGTTCGCCCCGAGGGTGTCGATGAGTTTTTCGTTCATGCCGCGGTTGAGGATGACGAGGTCGGGCGAGAGGGAGATCAGCTTCTCCGTGTCGATCTGATAGGTTTTTCCGATGGAGGGCGCCGCCTTTGCCGCGTCCGGAATCTTCATCTTGGAGTCGGGGCGTCCGACGACCTCGCCGCCGACGGCGTAGAGCGGCTCGATAAAGGAGGCGGAGGTGACGACGATGCGTGCGGGCTTTTGGTCAAAGCTGACGGTGCGTCCGTTGTCGTCCGTCACCGTGGCGTAGCTGCCGTCCGCCCCGCTGCCGGCGGAGGGTGCAGGTGCACCGCACGCGCTGAGGACGAGGGAGACGGCGATGAGGAGAATCGTTCCAAAGTCGTTTTCATGTCAGTTCCTCCGTGCGAGAATGGTGGAGAGGTAGTTCAGCGGCGCGTCGCGATGTGCGCCGATGTCGCGGACGATCTTCTCATCGTCGAGCCCTGCGCGGCTGACGAGGACGGCGTCCTCCGCCATGTCATTTTTTCTCAAGGAGATCGACGATCTCGGGGTAGTTGCGGTAGACCTTCATGACGACGGCACTGCCCGCGACCGCCATGATTTTTTTCGAGCTGCGTGCGATCCGCCGTCGCAGGGATGATGGCGAGGATGTCGTCCCCTCCACGATGGGGCGATTGAGCCGGCTGCCGATCGCGGCAAAGGCGGGCACGCCCGGGATGGTGACGATCTCGACGTCCTCCTGCTCCATGAGGCGGAAGACATAGATGTAGGTGCTGTAAAAACATGGGGTCGCTGAGGGTGAGGAAGGCGACGTTCTTCCCCGCGTCGAGGAGGGCGAGGATCTCTGCTTTGTTCTCCTCCCATGCTTCGGGATTTTTCGCGAAGTCCTTGACCATGGGGAATACCTGATAGACGATCTCGACGCCCTCTTTGAGGTAGGGACGGGCGATCTTGAGGGCGACGCTGCCGTCTTTTTCTCGGTCTTGGGGGCGATGAGGACGTCTGCCGCCTCGATTGCCTTGATTGCCTTGACGGTGAGCAGCTCGATCGCCCGGGCCGACGCCGATGCCGTAGAATGTGCCGCGCATAAGTTTTCCTCCCATGATGAAAGCCCGCGCCTGTCTTGTGTCTTGGGCGGTACTTTCCTTTCTTTTCCCACTTGTTCTTATCGGTTCTTCGGTGGAAGTGTACGAAGAATAAAAAATCCTTCCCCCATAGTACAGAGGAAGGATGATTTTGTCAAATAGAGAGCGTTCGCCAACAAGCGCACGCATTACATCAGCATCGCGAGCATCGCACCTGCGGCGACGGCGGTGCCGATAACGCCGGCGACGTTCGGCCCCATGGCGTGCATGAGGAGGTAGTTGCCGGGCTTTGCCTTGATGCCGACGATCTGGCTGACGCGCGCTGCCATCGGAACGGCAGAGACGCCCGCCGAGCCGATGAGCGGGTTGATCTTCCAGCCCGTCGCGCGGCACATGACCTTGCCGAGGACGACGCCTGCCGCCGTACCGAAGATGAAGGCGACCAGTCCGAGCCCGATGATCATGAGGGTTTCCTTGACGAGGAAGCTCTCGGCGCTCATCGTGAGCCCCGTGCCGAGTGCGAGGAAGATGGTGACGGTGTTGATGAGCGCGTTCTGCGCTGTATCGGAGAGACGATCCGTCACACCGCTCTCGCGGAAGAGGTTGCCGAGCATCAGCATGCCGAGGAGGGCGGTGATGGACGGCAGGAGAAGGCTGATGAAGATGGTCGAGACGATCGGGAAGGCGATGCGCTCGAACTTCGTGACCTCACGCGCCTGCTCCATGACAACCTCGCGCTCCCGCTTCGAGGTGAGGAGCTTCATGACGGGCGGCTGGATGAGCGGCACGAGTGCCATGTGGGTGTACGCCGCGACGGCAATCGCGCCGAGGAGGTGCGGTGCCATCTTGGAGGCGAGGTAGATGGAGGTCGGGCCGTCTGCACCGCCGATGATGCCGATGGAGCCAGCCTCCTGTGCGTTGAAGCCGAGCATCATCGCGCCGAGCAGGGCGACAAAGACGCTGAACTGCGCCGCCGCGCCCATGAGGAGGCTCGACGGGCGGGCGATCAGCGGGCCGAAGTCCGTCATCGCGCCGACACCGAGGAAGATGAGCGGCGGGAAGATCTGCACTTGATGCCCATGCCGATGGCGGACATGACGCCCGGCTCTCAAAGCCGTTGAACGGAACGTTCGCGAGGATGCAGCCGAAGGCGATCGGGCTGAGGAGCAGCGGCTCGAAGTCGCGGGCAAATGCGAGATAAAGGAGCAATAGCCCAACGAGGATCATGATGAGGTTGCCGGAGGTGAATCCCACGAATCCGCTGCCCTGACCAATCGCCTGCAGGGAGACGGCAAAATGCGTTGATAAAGTCCATGATGATCCCTCCCCTAGCGCATCCCGCGCACACGTGCATAGCGGCTCCACGAGGGCTGCTCCGCCGGACGCACGGCTTTGATCTGTGCAGGGGCTGCAGCCGCAGGCGGCGACAGCGGCGGCGATGACCGCGATGGTCTCCGCGCTGATGCCCTCCTCCTCTGCGGCCGGTGCGACTGCCATAACGGGTGCGGCAGGCGCGGCGGCGGGCTGGGGCGGTGCGGCAGGCTCCGCCTTTTTCTTCGTTGGGTCGATGATGTGGGTCAGCCTCGATGAGCCCCCACACCGCAGTCAGCACGGCAAAAGACAATGACCATGTTGATGACCATGATAACAAAGGGGTTGTCCGTAACCGGTTGATGGCATACAATCACCCTCATCCTTTTTCTGCAATCTCTGTGCAGTATGTAATAATACTAATGCGTCACTTATTATGCGTCATTTCAAATGATTTTACAAGTTTTATTTCATTTTGTGAGCGAATTCTCACGTATTTGTGCCGCAATTCACGTGCAGATGTGGCTGTTGCCCCCATCGGCTCGCTGTGCTGCCACTTCCCCGCACGCGGGGGAAGCTACTGTACCGTGCATCCTCCAAAGTTACTCAGCGCTTGCCGCATCAAACGCGTTCTTTACCTCGGCATAGATGGCCTCGTAGCTCTGCCCCGGCTGTGCTTCGTAGAGTTTCGTGCCGTCCATAAAGATGCTCGGGACGTAGTAGTACTGCCCGGCGTAGGGCTGGGTGCGCTCAGGCTCGCGGTTCTCGTCGATGAAGGTGAGCGGAACGTCCGCGTACGCGCCGCCCTCCGCGCGCAGTGCGTCGATGGCGCGATGTGCGTTCGCGCAGTAGGGGCAGCCCTGCATTTCGATCATGGTCAGTGTTTTTCATGGAAATTTCTCCTTTGATTTAGACGATATCAGTGATTGCTTCCCTCGCCGAGGCGGGGAAGTGCCGAACGCAGTGAGGCGATAGGGGCGCTTGTGACTTGCGAGGTTATCGCTCGATGCACAGGAATCGCCATCGTCCATGGCGCCCCCTCCGGCTCGCGATGCTCGCCACCTCCCCCGTCGTGACGGGGGAGGCTCAGAGAGTGCGATGAGATCAGCGTTCCACAATGCGACGGAGAGGCTTAGGAGTGCGATATTTAGTCTCCCTATCATACCACAGCTCTACTCCTCAAGCAAAAATGCGGCAAAGACTTCGTTGCCGAGTTTCATGCCTGCCGCCGTCAGCGCGGCGCCCGCCGCCGTGTGGCGAAGGAGCCCGAGCGCAGCGTAGTGCGCGATCACCGCGCCGTAGACCTCCTCCAAGTCTCGCCCCCAGCGGCGGCGAAAGTCCGCCGCGTCGATGCCCTCCGCCGTGCGCAGGGCGAGGAAGGCATACTCCTCCATCGCACGCTCTCGTGTGCGCGCGCCGTCCTCGGGGGTACGTACGCACGTCCCCTCCCGCACGGCGCGGATGTAGGCGGGGATGTCCGTCTCGTTCGCCCAGCGCGCGCCGTCCACATAGCCGTGCGCCGCCGCGCCGAGTCCGAGGTAGGGCGTCATGTGCCAATAGCCGCGGTTGTGCCGGCTCTCAAAGCCCCGCCGTGCGAAGTTCGCGATCTCATAGCGGGCATAGCCGCGCGCGGGGAGCTCCGCCATGAGGAAGTCATACATCTCCTCGGCTGCGTCCTCCGTCGGGGAGGTCGAGCTGCCCTGCCGCCCTGCATCGCCGCGAACGGCGTCCCTCCTCGACGGTCAGTCCCGTAGACGGAGAGGTGCTCCGGCGCGAGGGCGACGGCCGCCGCGATGCTGCGGCGCAGGTGATCAAGCGGTCTGCCCCGGCAGTCCGTACATGAGGTCGATGCTGATATTCTCGAATCCTGCCGCGCGCGCCGCGTGAAATGCCTGCGCCGCCTCCGCAGCGGTGTGGATGCGCCCGATGCCATAGAGGAGCGCATCGTCAAAGCTCTGTACGCCGAGGCTGAGGCGGTTTGCGCCCGCCGCGCGGAGCGCGCCGAGGTACGCCGCGTCCACGGTGCCGGGATTCGCCTCGACACTGCATTCCACAGGCGTTCCCGCCGCCGTGCGGAGTGTCTCCAGCAGTCCCGTGAGGAGCGGCGCGGGCAGTGCCGTCGGCGTGCCGCCGCCCACGTAGATGGTCGCCGCCGCGCCCCACCGGGCACGAAGCGGCGGTACTTCGCGCAGGATCTCTGCCGTCAGCGCCGCCGCATAGTCCTCCATCTCCGCCGCATGCTGCGCGGACGGGACGGAGACGAAGTCGCAGTATGCACATTTTTTCACGCAGTAGGGGATGTGGACGTAGATGCCCCACGGCTCGCCCTCTGCCCCGCGTGCGTCAGTCGTCAATTTTCAGCACCGCCATGAATGCCTCCTGCGGGAGCTCGACACCGCCGACGGCCTTCATGCGCTTTTTTGCCTTCCTTCTGTTTTTTTCGAGGAGTTTGCGCTTGCGCGTGATGTCGCCGCCGTAGCATTTTTGCGAGAACGTCCTTGCGGCGGGCGCGCACGTTCTCGCGCGCGATGATTTTGCTCCTGATGGCCGCTTGATGGGGATCTCGAACATCTGCTGGGGATGATTTCTTCAGCTTGGTCGCGAGCTGGCGGCGAGTGCGGCGGCACGGTCGCGGTGAACGATGGTCGAGAGCGCGTCCACGGGGTCGCCGTTGAGGAGGATGTCGAGCTTGACGAGGTTGCTGGTCTGGTAGTCGATCAGCTCTGTAGTCGAGGGAGGCAGCCGCGCGTGGCGGATTTCAGACGGTCGAAGTAGTCGTAGAGGATCTCGTTCAGCGGGATGTGGTAGATGACGGTGACGCGCGTCGCGTCGAGGTAGTCCATGGTCTGGAATACGCCGCGTTTTTTTCCCTGTGAGATCTCCATGACGGCACCGACGTAGTCCTTTGGGACGATGACGGTCGCCTTGACACACGGCTCCTCGATGTGCTCGATCTCGGTCGCGGGCGGGAGGTCGGCGGGGTTGCTGACCTCGCGCATGGTGCCGTCCGTGCGGTAGACGTGGTAGACGACGGAGGGCGCGGTCATGATGAGGCCGAGGTTGTACTCGCGTTCGAGGCGCTCCTGGATGACGTCCATGTGGAGGAGGCCGAGGAAGCCGCAGCGGAAGCCAAAGCCGAGGGCGATGGAGGTCTCGGGCTCAAAGACGAGGGCGGCGTCGTTGAGCTGGAGTTTTTCGAGTGCCTCGCGGAGGTTGTCATAGTCCTTGCTGTCCTCGGGGTAGAGGCCGCAGAAGACCATGGGCGTGACGCCGCGATAGCCCGGCAGCGCCTCAGCAGCGGGGCGCTCGGCACCCGTGACGGTGTCGCCGACGCGCACGTCGCGCACGTCCTTGAGCGCCCCCGCGATGAAGCCGACCTCGCCCGTGCGGAGCTCGCCCGTATCGACGGGACGCGGGCGGAAGCAGCCGACGTCCGTGACCTCGAAGGTCTTGCCCGTCGCCATGAGTTTCAGCTTCATGCCCTTTTTGATCACGCCCTCCTGACGCGCACGTGAGCGATCACGCCCTTGTATGCGTCGAAGCAGGAGTCAAAGATGAGCGCGCGCAGCGGTGCATCCGCGTCGCCCTCGGGCGGCGGGATGTAGGCGACGACGGCGTCGAGGATTTCCTTGATGCCGATGCCGGTCTTGGCCGAGGCGAGGACGGCGGCACTCGTGTCGAGGCCGATGCTGTCCCTCGATTTCCTCCTTGACGCGCCTCGGGCTCGGCACTCGGCAGGTCAATTTTGTTGATGACGGGCACGATCTCGAGGTCGTGCTCGAGCGCGAGATAGACGTTCGCCAGGGTCTGCGCCTCCACGCCCTGCGCCGCGTCCACGACGAGGAGTGCGCCCTCGCACGCGGCAAGGCTGCGCGAGACCTCGTAGTTGAAGTCGACGTGTCCCGGCGTGTCGATGAGGTTCAGCTCGTACAGTTCCCCGTCCTCGCCGCGATAGTCGAGTCGCACGGTCTGTGCCTTGATGGTGATGCCGCGCTCGCGCTCGAGATCCATGCTGTCGAGCACCTGCGCTCCATCTCGCGCTCACTGAGTGTCCCCGTGTACTGATGAGGCGGTCGGCAATGGTGGATTTTTCCATGGTCGATGTGGGCGATGATGGAAAAATTGCGGATATGCTTCTGCTCCATAGATTCCCTTTCCATATAATGACGTCGAATACGTCGCGCTGTCTCTCAGTCACGAGGATCTCCACCGTCCCGTGCTCCGCCGCGAGCTCCGCGCGCAGGAGGTCGGCGAGGACGGGGAGGACGGGCGCTCCGTGCCGAAATGCCCCCGCGTCGATGAGGTGCATGCCCTGCTCGGCGGCGCGCTGTGCTCGTGGTACTTGACATCCCCCGTGAGGTAGACATCTGCGCCGCGCCGCACGGCTGTGTCGATGAACTCCGCGCCCGCACCGCCGACAACGGCCACGCGCCGTACGGGACGGTCTGCGGCACGTACGAGGCGCACGTGGAGACGCCGAGCCGCTTGCACACACTATGGGCAAAGTCGTCGATGGCGACGGGGCGGGGAGCGTGCCGATGCGTCCGAGGCTCTCCGCGCTGCCGTCCGCCCTGCGCGGTCGTGATAAAGGTGCTGAGCTTCCAGTCCCCAGACGCTCTGCGAGGACGTCGTTCACGCCGCCGCGCGTGATATCGAGGTTCGTATGCGCTGCTGCGACGGCGATGCCGTGCGTGAGGAGCGCGGCGAGCCGCCGTCCGAGCGGGAGGTCGGTGCGCAGCTGCTTCATGCCGCGAAAGATCGCAGGGTGATGCGCGACGATCATGTCCCGCGCTGCGTTCGATCGCCTCGGCAACGACGATGTCGTCCACGTCGAGCGCGACGAGGATACGCTCCACCTTCTGTGAAAAGCTACCGACAAGCAGTCCTGTGTTATCCCAGTCCTCCGCCAGATGGCGGGGCAATGCGTTCGAGGGCGTTCATGACGACCTGACAGCTGAGCATAGGCGACCTCCTTAGATGCGCTGGGTTTTCGATGGGGAGTTCCGTAAAAATGATGTGCGTTCGTTTTGATGCGCTGCGCTGTTGTTTTCGATGTCCGTTGACGGCTCTCTTCAGGCGCCCTCCCACCACCGCAGTGGTCCCTCCCCGTTGCGACGGGGAGGCTGAGGAACGCTCGGTTTCTCCCGTTGCGACAGTGGGAGGCTCTGGGGGATGGGGAGCGCCGGTTTCTCCTCTATTTCGACAGGGCTTGGGGTTCGTCGATCCGCATGGATGAGCGCCTGCATTGTCCGCAGCGCCGCCAAGAGTGACACTGTCTCGCGGTACTCCGCACTCCGGCGCGCCTCCGCGCTCCCTCCATGCCCTCTGCTGCACGGGCGAGCCGTGCCGCCTTGCGCGCGATGTGCTCGCCGAGGAGCGGGTCGCGCTGCTGAACGAGCTGGGTGCCGATGTGGAGCAGTGCCTCATCGGGCATCTCCGTGTGTCCATGCACGGCACGGATGATCTCATAGAGATGCCCGCCCGCACGGGCAAGCGTCTCTCTCTCGATCGTCCAGTCATGCGCATAGAGCCAGCGGCGCAGCTTCTCCGCACCGTTCATCGGCTGGAGGACGAGCGTCCCGACGTCCCCGAGGATGTCCTGTGCCCCCGCAAGGATATCGGCGATGAGCGCGCCGCCCATGCCCGCGATGACGATGCTCTCGCCTCGCCCGGCAGGAGGACGGAGAGCCCGTCCCCCTGCCGCACATCAATCTGCTGTGTGAGCCGCTGTGCGCCGACCGTCCGCCGTGCCGCCTCGCATGCGCCCGCGCTGAGATCACCGACGACCGCACGCGGCGCATGTCCGTGCAGGACGAGCGTCGCTGCGAGGTAGGCATGGTCTGCGCCGATGTCCGCCAGTGTCGTTCCGTGCGGAACAAGCGCCGCAATCGCCGCCAGCCGCGCATCGAGCTGCATAGCCACCCTCCTTGTCAGCTTTCACGCGCGGGGCACATCCCCGCAAACAATATAAGAAAGGAGTGTAACCTCTCCGTTACACTCCAAAGATTCAAATGGCTCCTCGAACTGGACTCGAACCAGTGACATTCTGATTAACAGTCAGACGCTCTACCGACTGAGCTATCGAGGAATGTGTCAGACAAGCGTATTATAAAGGCTGTATGCCCCGCTGTCAAGAAAAATGTTGTACCGCAGAGACTTCTCAGTCATAATGCCCTTTGCACGAAGCAATCTCAAGAAAATCCGAAGAAAAACGGTAGATAAGTCTGTTTTATCATCAATCCGTCTGCTCCAAAATCCGCTCAGATCTCCTCTGAGTGGCTCCGGTTTACCCAGCCCCGTGTATGGATTGCGCTCTGCATCCTTGATGAGAAGATTGATTCGGCGCAATGTCTTTTTATCCTGCATCTGCCAGTCGAGGTAGTCCTCCCATGCCTCGTCCGACCAAATTTTTACGCATCCGCCGTGTCCTCGATCAGCTCTGTGCTTTGTGCCCCTGCCCCGCATTGAGCTGGGCGATGCTGCGGCGAAGATGTTCCATATTGCGCGGAGAGTCAAACGGGTCTGGAGCGGCAGAGAGTTCAAACGGTATCTTGCGATCACGTGCAACGCGCTTGGCAAAGATCAAAAAAGCCGCAGATACAGGAAGCCCTATGTCCTCACAGACTTGATGCAGTTCTTTGGACAGCTCATCCTCCATCTGAATCATCACCTGCGTCATACCGTTCACCCTCATTTCCTACTCAGGAAGTCCCGCAGCACCTTGCTGCGGCTCGGGTGGCGGAGTTTGCGCAGCGCCTTTGCCTCGATCTGGCGGATGCGCTCGCGCGTCACGCCGAAACTCTGCCCGACCTCCTCCAGTGTGCGCGAGCGCCCGTCCTCAAGCGCCGAAGCGCAGGCGCAGGACGTTCTTCCGCGGTCGGTCAGTGTCTCCAAGACTTCCTCGCTGCTCCCGCAGGAGCATGAACGATGCCGCTTCCGCCGGTGCGGGTGCCGCCTCGTCCTCGATGAAGTCGCCGAGGTGGGAGTCCTCCTCCGCCGATCGGCGTCTCAAGCGACACGGGTTCCTGCGCGATCTTCATGATCTCGTGGACGCGCGCGACGCTGATGCCCATCTCCTTTGCGATCTCCTCGGGCGCGGGTCGCGGCCGAGCTCCTGCAGGAGCTGGCGCGAGATGCGCACGAGCTTGTTGATCGTCTCGACCATGTGCACGGGGATGCGGATGGTACGCGCCTGGTCGGCGATGGCGCGCGTAATCGCCTCGCCGGATCCACCACGTCGCGTATGTGCTGAATTTATAGCCCTTGCTGTAGTCGAACTTCTCGACCGCCTTCAGGAGGCCGAGATTCCTCCTGGATGAGATCGAGGAAGAGCATGCCGCGTCCCGACATAGCGCTTCGCGATGCTGACGACGAGGCGCAGATTCGCCTCCTCCAGACGATGCCGCGCTTCCTCGTCGCCCGCCTCCATGCGCTGAGCGAGGGCGACTCTCCTCGGCCGTGAGGAGGGGACGGTCCGATTTCCTTCAAATACATACGGACGGGGTCGTCCAGTGAGATGCCCTCTGGCACGGAGAGGTCGATCTCGACCTCCTCCTCCCTTGTCCGGGCTATCATCGTCTGCCGTCGTCTCCCGTCCGCCGCTACATCATCGACAATCTCCACGCCCTCATCGCTGAAGCGTTGGTACATATCGTCCATCTCGTCGGGGGACATATCCTGTTTTTGCAGCGCGTCGATGAGCTCACCAAAAGCAGCGACCCCACCGTTTCTTTCTTGCCCTTGGCAAGCAGTCGCTCAATGATGTCGGTGCTCGGCGCTTTTTGCTCCGTCCCCTCTGGCATAGGGCTGTCCTCCTGTCGATGTTGGGTAGGCTCTCCCACCTTACGCGTCAAAAATTTCCCTGTAGTTTGCGCAGGCGCACGGGATGTCTGAGTTTCCGCAGAGCCTTTGCCTCGATCTGGCGGATGCGCTCACGCGTCACGCCAAAGTTCTGTCCAACCTCCTCGAGGGTGCGGGAGCGTCCGTCCACCAGGCCGAACCGCAGACGCAGCACCTCCGCCTCACGCGGGGCGAGCGTCGTCAGCACCTCCGAGATCTGTTCTTTGAGCAGCAGCATGGACGCCGCATCTGCGGGGTCGGTGCCGCCTCGTCCTCGATAAAATCGGAGATGTGTGTCCTCCTCGCCGATCGGCGTCTCGAGCGACACGGGTCTCCTGTGAGATCTTCATGATCTCACGCACGCGCGCCACACTCAGTCCCATGCGGCGCGCGATTTCCTCCGGCGTCGGGTCGCGGCCGAGCTCCTGCAGGAGCTGACGCGAGACGCGGATATACTTATTGATCGTCTCAACCATGTGCACGGGGATGCGGATGGTGCGCGCCTGATCGGCGATGGCACGCGTAATCGCCTGCCGGATCCACCACGTCGCATACGTGCTGAATTTATAGCCCTTGCTGTAGTCGAACTTTCTCGACCGCCTTCAGGAGGCCGAGATTCCCTCCTGGATGAGATCGAGGAACATCATGCCGCGTCCGGACGTAGCGCTTCGCGATGCTGACGACGAGGCGCAGATTCGCCTCCTCCAGACGGTGGCGTGCCGACTCATCGCCCGCCTCCATGCGGCGTGCGAGGTCGACCTCCTCCTCTGCGGTCAGCAGGGGAACGCGCCCGATTTCCTTGAGGTACATGCGGACAGGGTCGTCGAGCGCAACCCCCTCGGGCACGGAGAGGTCGATATCGACATCGGCGTCCGTCTCGTCCTTATCCTCCAAATCATCGGCGAAATCCGCCGCGTCATCCTCTGCGCCGACATCGGCATCGTCGATGATCTCGATGCCCTCATCCATGCAGCGCTGATACAGCGCATCCATTGCGTCGGGGGTCACGCTGTCCTGCGCGAGCGCGTCCATCAGCTCACTGCAGGTGAGCGTCCCGCCGTTCGATTTGCCTTTCTTCAGCAGATCCATGATCTCTACAGGCGTAGCCGTCTGCTCCGTTTCTTTTCGTAATGCTGCGGTCTGCACGCTGCCCCCTCCTTTCAGTTTCGTATTTTTCAAATAACTACTATTACTTATTATATCGTTTGCTGCGGGTCAGAACCAGCGAATCTCCCGCATTTTATTTTCGTGCCGATGCAAGCTCGTCCTGAATGCGCTTCACTTCGTTTAATTCGTCAACGTAGCCCGCTTTTCCTTCTTGCATCATCGTTTCTGCACGATGGGTATGCTGTGCGAGGGCCGCGGTCAGATGCGCCCGTCGAAATACCGTGAGCGCGCCCGCGCGTGCCTCCGGTGTGGGCGGCCTCGACCAGCGCGCGTGTGATCTCCGCGCTCTCTCCGCTGGCTGCGCCGCGATGAAATCCGCATCCATCACGCCCCCGCCGCAATCTGCGCGGCAACGGTACGGAAAAATCGTGCCGAAAAAAATTCATCGGGGAACGCATCGAGCGGCACAGCCGCCGTGATCTGCGCGAGAAAATCGGGATCCTGCCGCACGGCGGCGATGAGCTGGCGCCCTGCACGCTGCAGGGCACGATCCGCACGGCGTACGGGCGTGCCCGCAGCGGGTGCGGCAGGCTCCTCTGCCGCACCGCCGCGCCGCAGCCAGCGGCGCAGGGCGTCGGCAACGACCCCCTCGTCGAGAAAGAGCTCCGCCGCCGTGCGGCGCACGTATGCAGCGCGCTCCACAGCATCCAGCTCCGCGAGGACGGGCAGCATCGCGCGCAGCGCCGTACGCTGTCCCTCGATGCCGTCCGCCATCTGCGCGCGGATATGGCGCAGGTGAAAGGCGGGCGCGGGCACGGCCGTCTCGACGAGGGCGCGGAACGCATCCGCGCCGTGCGTGCGCACGTACTCATCGGGATCCTTGCCGTCGGGCAGGAGGAGGACGCGCAGCTCCGCCGCGCGCCCATGCACCGCCGCGAGCGCGCGCAGGGTCGCCTCCCTGTCCCGCGCGGTCGCTGTCGTAGCAGAAGACGATGCGCGGTGCGCGGCGCAGGAGCAGGGCGGCGTGGTCGCTCGTGAACGACGTGCCGAGCGTCGCGACGACGTTGTCAACGCCCGCCTCCCATGCGGCAATCGCGTCCATATAGCCCTCGACGACGATGGTATAGCCTGCGCGGGCGATCGCGCTGTGGGCACGATCCATGCCGAAGAGGAGCTTTCGCTTGTTAAAGACAGGCGTCTCCGCCGTATTGAGGTACTTCGGCTGGGCATCGCCGAGCGCACGCCCGCCAAAGCCGACGATGCGCCCGCGCTCATCCGCGATGGGGATGATGACGCGACCGCGAAAGCGGTCGTAGACCCCGTCCCCGCGCTCGCGCCGCACGGCAAGCCCCGCATCGACGAGGACGTGCTCTGCGACGCCGCGCTTTTGGAACGCATCGGAGAGCTTTTGACCACGCATCCGGGGCAAAAGCCGATGCCGTAGCGTTCGATTGCCTCGTCCGTGATGCCGCGCCCCGCGAGATATGCCTTGCCCGCCGCGCCGTAGCGCGTCATGGTGAGGCAGTTGTGGAAGAAGTCGCGCGCGAGTGCGTTCACGCGGCGCAGGTCGTCGAGAGCGCGCAGGCGCGCCTCCTCCTGTGCGTCGCGCTTTCGTGCGGGTCGCTCGATGCCGAGCTGCTCCGCCTCGCCGCAGGATCGCCTCAAACGGGGTGATGTGCTCGATGAGCGAGAGAAATTTGAACGCATCGCCGCCCGCATGGCAGCCGAAAGCAGTAAAAAACCCTCTGACGGCACAACGGAAAACGATGCGGTCTTTTCGCTGTGGAACGGGCAGCAGCCCCAGTAGCGGTTGCCCTTGCGCTTCAGAGATACATAGCTCTGCACGACGGCGAGGATGTCCGTTCCTGCGCGCACCTGCTGCACGAACGCCTCCATCCTCGGGTCACGCATAGGTTTCTCCTTATATTGGTTTGATGGTCATCTGATCGACGGGGGGATGTAGATCTCGCGGAAAAGCGCGACGGCATAGCTGTCCGTCAGCCCCGCCACGTAGTCCACGACGCACTGCTCGCGCCCCCACCGCTCCGCCCGCGCGATAAACTCGCGCGGCAGCGTGTCAAAGTACACGGTGAAGTGATCCATCAGCGCGCGCAGGACATAGCCTGCCTGCAGAGGCTCATGCGCGAGCGTCTTGGAGTGGTAGATGTCTCGAACATAAAGCTGCGAAACGCATCCATCACATGCTGCACCTCTGGGGAGAGCGTCGCGTCGCCGCGCGCCTCCGAGGTGACGATCATATCCGATACCATGCTCGTGATCATCGCCGACGTATCCGTACCGAATGCGTCGCGCACCTCTGCCGGCAGATCATCCGCCGTGAGGAGTCCCGCGCGCAGGCTGTCGTCATAGTCGTGGCAGAGGTAGGCGATGCGGTCGGCGATGCGGACAATGCGTCCCTCAAACGTCGACGGCATCCCCTTTCCCGTGTGGTTCAGGATGCCGTCGCGCACCGCGCCCGTGAGGTTCAGCCCGTGCCCGCCGCGCTCTAGGATCTCCACCATGCGCAGGCTCTGCTCGTTGTGGGCAAAATGCCCGAGGATCTCCTCCATCACCGCCTCGCCCGCATGGCCGAACGGCGTGTGTCCGACATCGTGCCCGAGGGCGATCGCCTCCGTCAGATCCTCGTTGAGCCGCAGACTCCGCGCGATCGTGCGCGAGATCTGCGCCACCTCAGGCTGTGCGTCATGCGCGTGCGGTAGTGGTCGCCCGCCACAATGTAGACCTGCGTCTTGTGCTTCAGCCGGCGAAAAGGACTTGGAATGCAGAATGCGGTCGCGGTCGCGTTGGAACTTGGTGCGAAAAGGGGCACCCGCCATCGGATGACTGCGCGATGCATCCACGCTGCGCGCCGCCAGCGGCGACAGCAGAGCCGCCTCCTGCTCCTCCAAACGCTCACGTACCGTCATGGCTGCACCTCCTATTTAACGACCATGACGGGGATCTTCGACTCTCCACCACCTTCCGGCTGACGCTGCCGATAAAGACCCCTTGAGGAGACCGAGACCGCGGCTGCCCATGATGATGATATCCGCCTTCTCCTCCTCGGCCAGTTCCAGAATGCACTTTGGCGACGTGCCCGCTCTTGACGTGCTTGCGCGCCGTCAGGCTCTCGGGCAGCTTCTCCCAGATGCGGTCAAAGACGATATGGCTCGGATATCCTTGTTGATGTTGCTCGCGACGTAGACAAAAATCCAGCTCCGCACCGCATTTTTTTCCGCGATCGAGAGTGCCTCGTCCACAGCCTTGCAGCCGTTGACCGAACCATCGACAGGGACGAGAATTTTCTTGATGTCACTCATCATAATCCCTCCTAAAATTGCTGCATATTGTTGGCTATGCTTTATCGGTATATTTCGATGATAAAACGGCAAAACCTTTTTCTGTGAAAAAGTATTATGGAATCACTGATACTCAGCACCTCCATCTTGACTGCATCTGCTCAGCACTTTCGGCGGAAAAATCCTCCACAGAGCACCACTCTGCGTCCGGTTTTCCACCTTGTTCGGACAAAAATCTACGCCAATCTGAAGGACTTCATTTATCAGTGGTCTCTTTACATCAGCCCCTCCTCGGCAAAGCTGAAAGAAAGCCGTCCCGCGCGACGACGACATGATCCGTCACGGGATGCTGGAGCAGTTTCTGCCCTCGTACAGGCTGCGCGTGAGGCGGTGATCCTCCGCGCTCGGCGTGGGGTCGCCGCTCGGGTGGTTGTGCGACGATCACGTGCGCCGCGCCGCAGCGGATCGCGGGCTCGAACACCTCGCGCGGGTGCACCAGCGCGTTCGTGAGCGTCCCCTGTCGACACATCGGCGAGCATCAGCAGCTCGTTCTTGCCGAGAGCGGCAGGACGAAGAAGTGCTCGCGCCGCTCCGCATGACAGCGCGCCGAAAGGAGCGTCATCACATCCGCTGCCCTCGTTCAGGTGCGGCATCCCGCGCGTCCCTGCGTAGGCGCGGCGGCCGAGCTCCAGGGCGGCGAGTACCGTCGCCGCCTTTGCCCCGCCGATGCCCGGATGCGCGCAAACTCGGCGGCGGGCATGCGCAGGATCGCCGCGAGCCCCTTCCTCGCGAAACTGCGCGACGATGCCGCGCGCGAGATCGAGGACATGCTCTCCCGTCCGCCCCTGTCCGCAGGAGAACGGCCAGAAGCTCCGCGTCGCTGAGCACCGCCGCCCCATGCGCCAGAAGCCGCTCGCGGCAGCTCCCCGTGCGGGAGGTCAGAGAGCGGCATCGTCCGCCGCCTCCATGACGACGCCCGCCGTGCGCGCAAGCGCCGCCACGGCGTAGAGGGGCAGTCCGACGACATTCGAGAACGAGCCGTGAATCTCCTCGATGTAGACGGCCGCGCGCCCCTGAATCGCATACGCCCCCTGCCTTGCCCATCGGCTCGCCCGTCGCGACGTGATGCGGCGATCTCCGCTGGCGACATCGGGCAAAGCGCACCGTCGTCTCCGCCGCGTCCGTAACCACGCGGCCGTCCACGACCCACGCGATCCCCGTCAACACGGTGTGCTGGCGCCCTCCAGCAGGGAGAGAGATGACGCGCCTCCTCGGCGTCGCGCGGCTTGCCGAATGACTTGCCGCCGAGAACAATCGCCGTATCCGCCCCTGAGGACGGCGTGGTCGGGGTACCTCGCCACCTTGCGCGCCTTCGTCAGCGCATCTAGATCACATCGTCGCGCGGGTGCTCCCTCGTCCTAGCGCTCCGCGACGGCGGGCGCGATCGAGACGAACTGCGCCCCGATCTGGCGCAGGAGCGCGGCGGCGCGGCGATGCCGATGCAAGAACAAACATAGCTCCCCTCCTGCCTGATGATACGCCCTGCTCCGCTGCGCAGCGCAGAAAGCAAAACATATTCCTCGGTCAAAAAGAGAGACACCGAAACTGTGTCGGTGTCTCCTACAATTTTCCCTGTATTTATTTGATTCGCGCAAACGCTCTATTTTCCTGCAAAGAATAATTTTTCTTTATGCTTTTCAGAGCAGATAGCGCACGTAGACGTAGACCGTCGAGAGGACGATCGTGAGCAGCATGAGCGGGAAGCCGATCTTGAAGTAGCGGACGAAAGCTGATGGGTACGCCGCGCTCCGCCGCCATCCCCGCCACGATGAGATTCGCCGATGCGCCGACGAGCGTCCCTGTTGCCGCCGAGGCAGGCGCCGAGCGCGAGCGACCACCAGAGCGGCCTCGAGGTTCGTGATGCCCATCGCGCCCATGTTCTGAATGAGCGGAATCATCGTCGCGACGAACGGGATGTTGTCCAGCACGGACGAGATGATCGCACTCATCCAGAGGATGAGGAGCGACGTTGCCGTCAGGTCGCCGCCCGTCGCATTGACCGCCGTCTCCGCGAGCTGGGCGATGATGCCGACCTCGATCAGACCACCGACCGCGATAAAGAGACCGATGAAGAAGAAGATCGTCGGCCACCTGACCGCATGCATCGCCTTTTTCCACGAGGTGCTCGCTGCCGCCCGCGAGGAGGAGCAGCAGGAAGCCGCCCGAAAGCGCGATGAGCGAGGACTCAATATGCGTAAAGGAGTGCGTGAAAAATCCGAGGATCGTCAGTCCCAGCACAAAGAGCGAGCGCTTCAGCAGGGCGTGATCCGTGATCGCCGCCTTCGTCCATCTGCATCAGCTCCGCCTGCAGCTCCGGCGTCGTCACGAGGCTCTTGCGGTAGATCGTCGCCATGATAAAGAGCACAACCGCCATACATACGATGGCGATCGGCGCGAGATGTTCTGATGAACATGACGAAGGTCGTTCCCTTGACCGCACTGCTGATCATGATGTTCGGCGGGTCGCCGATGAGTGTCGCCGTTCCGCCGATGTTCGAGGCGATGATCTGCGTCAGAAGATACGGCATCGGATCGAGTTTCAGAATCTTTGTGATGCTGAACGTCACCGGCACCATGAGCAGCACCGTCGTCACGTTGTCGAGGAAGGCGGAGAATACCGCCGTGATCACGCAGAGGTAGACGAGGATGCGGCGCGGCCCGCCTGTGCGGATTTCGCCGCCTTGATGGCGACGTAGTCAAAGAGCCCCTGTCTCCCTTCGGTCACGCCGACGAGCACCACTCATTCCAACGAGCAGCCTGAGTGTCTCAAAGTCCACATGGTGCAGCGCGACCTCCTGCGAGAGGATGCTGAGCAGCATCACTGAGTACTGCGCCGATCATCGCGGCGACCGTGCGGTGGATCTTCTCCGACACGATCACCATGTACATCACGACAAAAATGATTGCGGCCAAGGTTTCGCATGATGCGCCTCCTTTGTCTTTGAGAAGCACTGATCCGTTCGGTACCTCATTGATCAGCGATTCCCTTTGGGGTAGCTCTACTCGACGTGCGGCACGCACCGCACGAACGACTGCGTTCATCTTATCACAAGCCTGTGACAAGTGACAAGTTTCCGCGTACAATTTTTTCTGTCGCACTTGCGCGTAAGGTGTGGTTTTTTGCAAAACAGTTTGCGCTGCGCGTATGCCCTCAATGCGGTCGATGGGCAGGGGAGCTCTGCGCCCTCATTCCCGCCGTGCGCCGCAAAGCAGCCTCCATTGGTCGCGATCACGTTCCCTATACCAGTGGAACGATTTCTTTGCGGTGCCGCGCGAGCGTCCCTCGTCCCGTCGTCATTTCGGTCGACGTAGATGAAGCCGTAGCGCTTGCTCATCTGCGCGGTCGATGCGCTCACGAGGTCGATGCAGCCCCACGTCGTATAGCCCGCGACGGGCACGCCGTCCGCGATGGCCTCTCCACCCGCACGAGATGGTCGTTCAGATAGTCGATGCGGTAGTCGTCCTCCACCGTCATACCGCCCGCGCCGTCCGCGACGAGCACGTCCTTTGCGCCCAGCCCGTTCTCCACGATGAAGAGCGGCTTCTGCCAGCGATCATAGAAGCGGTTCAGCACGAGCCGCAGCCCCTTGCGGGTCGATCTGCCAGCCCCATTCGCTTGCCCTCAGATACGGGTTTTTTCTTCCCGCCGAGGATGTTGCCGCCGCCCGCCGTGCCGCCTGCGCCCCTCACAGATGCTGACGTAGTAGCTGAACGAAACGAAGTCCACCGTGCGTCCCCGCAGAAGGCGCAGTCTCCTCCGTCGCCCTGATCTCGATGCCGTTCTCACGAAAGTACCGTTTCATATAGCCGGGGTACACACGCGTACGTGCATATCGCCGAAGAAGTCGTTAAAATGCTCCGCCCTGCATGACGGCGACTCATGTCGTCGGGCGCGGGAGTCAGCGGATACGTCGGCATCGCGAGGATCATGCAGCCGATCTTGGCATCCGGGATGATCTCATGCCCGATCTTGACTGCGCGTGCCGAGGCAACGAACCTCGGGATGACACGCCTGATAGAGATCCGACAGTGACAGCTCAGACTTCGGCGTCATGATGCCGCCCGAGAGCAGCGGCTCGTGCAGCACGGAGTTGATCTCGTTGAACGTCAGCCAGTATTTTACTTTTATCCCGATAGCGCGTAAAGATCGTGCGCACATAGCGTTCGTAGAAACCAATGAGGTCGTGGCTCATCCAGCCGTTGTATGTTTTCGCAAGGTGGAGCGGCGTCTCGTAGTGCGAGATCGTGACGAGCGGCCTCGATGCCGTATTTCCGGCACTCGTCGAAAGAGATCGTCGTAGAACTGCAGCCCCTGCCTCGTTCGGCTCCGCATCGTCCCCGTTCGATAGATGCGGCTCCACGCAATCGACGTGCGGAACACCTTGAACCCCATCTCGGCAAAGAGGGCGATATCCTCCCTGATACCGATGGTAAAAGTCGATCGCCGTGAGCTTTCAGATTGTCCGCGGTCGGCCCTTCGGTCGGCGTCCCCATGATGCCGTGCGGCATGATGTCCTGAATGTCGAGTCCCTTGCCGTCCGCATGGTACGCGCCTCGCACTGATTTGCGGCGACCGCCCCGCCCCAGAGGAAATCCTTGGAAATGCCATACTGTGCTCTCTCCCCATATCACAGGAAAATACTCTCACCGTGCTTGCTTTTATCCATACGTCGACCGAATCGACGCATACAAAAGATGCGGCATAAACGCATGCATGACACCGGACTCGCTCTTGGCAAAGTAAAGCTATAGCCCCTTTTCCCCGTTGCAGACATGGTCTCAGGAAGGAAGTGTACTTTCTACACGGTGTTTTGCTTTGTCCGAAACCATTCGGTCAGGCGATGGCGCGACGCTTCGTCCATATCGGCGTTAAGATAGATAAACGCAATCTGGTTTTCCTTCAGAGCTGTCGATGTATCCCCTCCTGTTCCGGCAGGTTCGCGTACACTCCCGACGGCGATGCGGAGATCTCCGGGGAAAACGATGCGCGCCTCACGATTCCAGTCCAATATGTACATTTCCTTGCTTCTCCCTTCCTCGCGGGCAGATTTGAGCGCAGTCACGGTCTGCTGCTCCTGAACAGAGGGAATAGCTCTTTTTCCTGTCTCACTGAGTCTCTGATCGATCATCGCCCCATTTCTTCACGGTCTTCCGAAGAAAAGATTTCTAGGTGAAACGGTTTGAGCTGTGTCTTTTGATGCAATTTCTCCGTCAATTCCACAAGATCATCCTTCGATATTCTAGCGATTGTAAAAACCGTCAGCGTTTTCTTCTCGTTATCCAAGGTATAGGAGATGGCAAGTGCGGAGGTGTTTTGAAATTCTCCTCAAAAAGATTTTCGCCTGCTCGTTCTCCAGATTTTCCTGCACGCTCTGATACGCCGCGAAACAGCTAGGGCAGGTGACAAGGATGGCTAAGGCCATCAGATAGCGTTTTTGTCTTGAAAATTCTACGGAGTCCCGCCTCAATCTTCGATGGATGTCAATGAGTTTCAGGACAACAAATGCAGTCAGACAGATAAAGAAGCTATTGATGAAGAACAGATAGAGTGCCCCAACAGCGTACGCCGCTCACACCCTGCAGCAATCCCATATCCTGCGGTGCAGAGTGGAGGCATCAGAGCTGTCTGCAATCGCAACACCGGGGATGACATTCCGCCCTCTTTGCGTGTTACGCCGATGATTCCTGCCAATCCCGCCAAAGACAGCAATCAAAAACATCCCAGATGGTCGGCGATGTCCGTGCAAGCAGTTCCGACGAGGGGGCATCGATCGGCGTGAGGGAAAAATAAAGCGTCGATGCGCAACTGAAATGAGCACTTGGGCGAATAGATTACCTGCACCGGAACGTATATACGTGCTGTCATAACGGGCAAGCCCATAGCCAATCCCAAGGATCGACCCCATCAACGGCGAGATCAGCATCGCTCCGATAATGACCGCCGTACTATTCATATTGAGACCGATGGAGGCAATAAAGATCGCCAGTATCAAAACGCTGAGATTCGTCCCCCGAAATCGGATACCAGCGTTGACCCGCTTCGTAATTTCCTGTGTCGAAGCAATATCACCACGTAAGTCAAAGAAAAATTTTTAGCTGATTCCAAACCAAAATTTATCTCCTTCGCTTTCGTCAGCTGCAGTAAAAAGGTTGCTGCACGGCCTGTTTTGTTCCCTGCAGCAGCTCCATTGCTGCGCGCTATGCTCTTGTCATACGCAAAAAGATGCGGCGTGCTGCCGCATCAAATCATCGGTATTTCCTCAAGCATCCGCCGCGCATCTCTTACGCGATCACGATTCCGTTGTCCCGTGCCAGCTTACTGATAATCAGCTCCGGAAGTTCTGCCGCCTCAGCGATAACCGCAGGGGCAATGCCCGCACGCAGGAGATTCATCGAGACGCGGATGACGCGCTGTTTTGCTGCCGCGCAGCTCCCCTCGGCGAATCCTCCGCCTTGCCGGCCTCTACGCCGCTTTTCTTCCACGCCGCCTCCAAGTCCGACTCCAGAGCAGTAGCGCGAGTTCCCGTTCGCGCTGCTCTGCCATCGTACGGATCAGCGCCTCAGTCTTTGGCTCTCCCATCGCACATTCCACCCTTTCTCTCATACGTGTCCCTCTATTATATCGGCTTCTATGCCTTTGGTCAACAGAAAAAGCCCCCGCATCCGATGATGCAGAGGCTTTCAGGTATACTACGATAATCCCGCTTACTTTTTTTCCGATAGATGATCGGGCTGCGCCAGAGGTACTCAAACGGTGCGCTGAGGCAGTGCACGAGGCGCGTGAAACGGGAAGAGTATCGCGACCGACATCCACGCGAGCATGTGCAGGCGGAACATGAGCGGCACGTTCTCCATGTGGGAGATATCGGGGCTGAGCATAAGGACGGAGCGGAACCACGGCGCGATGGTCTCGCGGTAGTCAAACCCGCCCACCAAGGCGTTGAGGCCCGTCTGCCGCACAGCCCGTGAAGATGGCAAGGAAGAGAAGAAGTAGAGGAAACGATCCATCGTACGACGTGTTCACCGCCATGCGGTCGGTGCCGAAACGGCGGCCGAGCAGGAGGATGAAGCTGAGGAAAAGAAAGAGGATCCCTGCGGGTGTACCGCCGCCGAGCGCGATCATGTGATAGAGGTGCTCGTTGATGCCCACCGCCTCCGTCGCCGCCTTCGGGATGAGCACACCCGATGATGTGTCCGCCGAGTGCCGTGACGAGGCCGAGGTGGAACATGGGGCCTGCGAGCGGGAGGTTCCCTTCGTGAGGAACTGACTGGACTTCGTCGTCCAGTTCCGCTCAAAGACGGTGTAGCGCACGATCGTCCCCACGATGAGGAACGTGAACGCAATGTAGGGGAGCGCGCCCCAGACAAACTGTTTCATGATGCCGTCCTCCTTCCAGATGCGCTGCCCCCGTGAGGACGACATCGAGCAGAAAACGCGTAGGGCAGCTTCGCCTCGATCAGACGGTCACGCAGGAGCTCCAGTTTCGACGCACCGCGGCGAGGATGTGCGCCGCACGCCTCGGCACGGCCGCCGCGAGCTCGAGGAGCGCGGGCAGGTAGTCGGGCAGCTCATGGTCGAGGTCATAGCCCGCATCGAGGAAGAGCTGCTTTGTACGCGAGCATCTCCTCGGACCGCTTTGCCGAAATCGGTGCAGTAGTGCGTCGAGGTAGAGGTTCGTGTTCTGGGAGAAGTCGAAAGCGCGCACGTATGCGTCCTCATACCCTTCTGGGTCGCTTTCTCCACGTAGTCAAAGAACTCTCGAGCACCTCGCGCGACTGCGGGACGCGCGACGGTATGCGCCGCGGCGGCGCACTCCTTCACATCCCCCCACCATTCCTTGGAGGGGTACTCAAAGAGATAGGAGGTGAGGAGCAGCTCCTTTTGAATGCTGTTTGTCTCCATCATCAGCACCCCCCGGGACAGGCATAGCCTGCTGTCCCCTGCAGCTCGCGCAGTTTATCCTGCGATACTTCCTGCACGCCTGCGGGGATGTTGAACCGATCGCGGCGCTTGGCGATGCCGAGCAGGCGGTACATCGCCTCGTAGGTCTCCGCATCGTGCGTGAGCCCCGCGGGCAGCGGCTCGCCCGTCTGCTTCGTGCGCATGTAGGTGCGCAGCTCGAGCAGCACGCCGAGGACGCGCTCGATCGCCGCCGTGTCGCCCGCCGTCAGGAGCTGGGCAAGGTAGGCGACGGGGATGCGATCTCTGCCGCGCCGGGGAAGAATACCTTCTCCGGCGCGCCGTGCGATCGGGCTGAGGGCGGACGTACCAGACGTTCGGCAGCGTGCGGTACTCCGGATGGAGCGGGAACGCGAGCTGCCATTCGGCGATGAGCCGATACGAGGGCGAGTTCTGTGCCGCGCGATCCAGCGGTCAGGATGCCCGCCTCCTGCGCCGCTCTTCACCGTTGCGGGATCGTTCGGATCGCAGAGCGCATCGAGGTACGCCTTGTAGATGTCCTTCGGGTCGGGGTCGATGCCGCCGCTTCACCTTTGTCCGCATCGTAGAGCAGCACGCCGAGATAGCGCATGCGTCCGGACGCAGCCGTCGCTGCAGACGGTCGGCAGGCTGTTCTCCAGACGCGGGAAGCAGAAGACGCACTCTCCGCCTTGTTCGTCTCCCAGTTGTAGTAGATCTTCTTGTACGGGCACGCGGGGACGCAGTGGCGCCAGCCGCGGCAGCCGTCCTGCGAGATCAGCACCACGCCGTCCTCGTCGCGCTTGTAGATCGCGCCCGAGGGGCACGCCGCGACGCAGGCGGGGTTGAGGCAGTGGTTGCAGAGACGCGGCAGATGCTTCATGAAGATGTCGTGAACTCGAGCGTGATCTCCCTGTCCGATCTTGCCGAGGTTGTAGTCCTTGCGTGCGGACTGTCCGTCGGCGAGGTCGTCCTCCCAGTTCGGGCCCCCACTTGATCTCCATGCGCTTCTGCGTGATGAGCGAGCGCGGACGCGCCACGGGCTGGTGGTTGCGCCGCTTCGTGTGGATCAGCGTCTCATAGTCGTATGTCCACGGCTCATAGTAGTCGTCCATCTCGGGCCGCTGTGGATGGTAAAAGAGCTTTTGCGAGGCGCGAGATCTTGCTGCCGGTCTTGAGGCTCAGTTCGCCGTCCTTCAGCTCCCAGCCGCCCTTCCATTTTTTTCCTGATTCTCCCACTGCTTCGCTAGCTGATGCCGGGTTTTGTCTCGACGTTGTTGAAATACATATACCCTGCGCCGCGCCGGTTCGTCCAGACGTTCTTGCACAGGATGGAGCACGGCTGACAGCCAATGCACTTGTCGAGATCTCGCGACCATCGCGATCTGTGCTTTTAATCTTCAAGCCAATCTACCTCCTCCATGCGCCGCACGACGACATACGAGTCGCGCTGGCTGCCCGTCGGGCCGTAGTAGTTAAATCCATAGCTGAGCTGCCCGTAGCCGCCGATGAGGTGGTGGGCTTCATGTGAATGTGCGTCGGGTGTTGTGCGTCCCGCGCGCGTCCCGGAGAGCTTCGAGCCCGGCACGTTGATGTGGCGATCCTGCGCGTGGTGCATAAAGACGGCGCTCTGCGGATGCGCGGCGAGACGACGACGCGCGAGGCGACGACGCCGTTGCGGTTGTAAAGCTCGATCCAGTCGTTGTCCTTTACGCCGATCTCGGCTGCGTCCTTCTCGCTCATCCAGACGCTCTGTCCGCCGCGGAACATCGTGAGCATCTGCGCGCATCGAAGTACATGCTGTGCGTGCTCCACTTGTTGTGCGGCGTGAGATACTTCAGCGTGATCTCCTTCTGCGGACCGTTCAGTGACTTATTCATCGGGCGGAAATCGAGGATCGGGCGGTAGACCGCCCTGTGCCTCGCCGAACTCACGCATGACCTCGTGATCCATGTAGAAATGCTGGCGTCCCGTCAGCGTGCGGAACGGAATCAGCCTCCACGTTGTTCGTAAAGGGCGTAGCGGCGGTTCTGATTGCTGCCCGTAAAGGTCGGCGCTGTGATCGTCTCCACGCGGCTGCGCGATGACCTGATCGTAGGTAAAGCGCTCGTCCTCGCGATCCTTCGCGAGCTTCGTGAGGTCTCGAAAGTCCCGTGTGCGTTGACCGCCGCCCATGCGCGGACAGCCGTCCTGCCGCAGGTCGTCGGCGACATGCCGAGCACGGCGTCGATCGCCTGCCGTGCCTCGTAGATCGAGGGGCAGCCATAGGACACGTAGTCCTTGTTGTCGATGATGCCGTTGCGCTGGCGGATCTCTCGTAGTCCTCCGCCGCGTCCCACGTATTGCCGTGGCTCGCCGTCTTGCCGCCCGCATTCGGGCCGAGCGCGATCCACTTCATAGAGTTTCGTGAGTCGATCGTGTTCGCGGCGATGTTCGGCATCGTCTTGCCGGGAATCGGCTCGCACTCGCCCTTTTTCCAGTCGCGCACGACGCCGTCCGGCTGTGCGAGCTCTGCCTCGCTGTCGTGCCTCGAGCGGGTCGCGGCGATGTTCGTGTATGGGGTGAGTCCTGCGTCCTTTGCGACGGCGGAGACTGCCTGCAGCGAGCGTGCGGTAGATGTCCCAGTCCGTCCGCGACTCCCTAGAGCGGATCGACCGCCGGCTGGAACGGATGGACGAAGGGTGCATATCCGTCGAGGAGAGGTCGGTCTTCCGTACCACGTCGCCGTCGGCAGGACGACGTCGGAGTAGAGCGCGTTGCCCGCCATGCGGAAATCGAGCGCGACGAGGGAGGTCGAGCTTGCCGTCGAGCGCACCGCCCGGCTTTTCGAGCTCTGCCTTCTCACGCCACTTGACCTCCTGCGGACGAACGGCGGCATCCTCCTCTGGAAGATGCTGTTCTCCGTGCCGAGGAGATATTTCAGGAAGTAGTCGTTGCCCTTCGCGGACGAGCCGAGGAGGTTGCAGCGCCAGACAAAGAGGTTGCGCGGGAAGTTCTGAGGTGCATCGGGGTCCGCCCATGCAAAGTCGAGGCTGCCGTCCTTCAGGCTCTTCACGACATACTGCTTGATGCCGTCCGCGCCCTCGTAGCCCGCCGTCTTTGCGTCTGCGGCGATCTGGTTCGAGCCGCGGTTGAACGTCGGATAGGCGGGTGCCCAGCCAAGACGTGCCGCGAGCAGGGCGTAGTCCGCCGGATGGGTATAGCGCGCCGTCTCGTTTGCTGCCGCGAGCGCGTCCGTCTCGATCTCGTCGCTGCGCCACCGATCGGTCGCGAAACAGTAGAACGACGTGGAATTCAGCATCTTCGGCGGGGCCTGCCAGTCGGAGCCCGACATGATGCGCGCCCAGCCCTCGTTCGGACGGAGCTTCTCCTGCCCGACGTAGTGCGCCCAGCCGCCGCCGTTGCGTCCCTCGCAGCCCGTAAAGAGCAGGAGGTTGATGATCGTGCGGTAGACGATGTCGGCGTGGAACCAGTGGTTGATGCCGCCGCCCATGATGATCATCGTGCGCCCGTTCGTCTTGATCGCGTTGTCTCGCGATCTCGCGCGCCGTCTTGATGACGAGCTCGGGCGCGATTCCCGTGTACTTCTCCCGCCATGCGGGCGTATAGGGGTGTCGTCCCCGTAGGAGCCCGCACTCGCCGCCGATGCCGCGGTCTATCGCGTAGTTCGCGAGCGTCAGATCGTAGACCGTCGTGACGAGCACCTCGCCGTCTGCGGTCTGGATGCTGCGCACGGGAGCGCGCGCGTCAGCGTGCGCTTTTCGCGGTCGTTGCCGAAAGTACGGCAGCTCGACCTCCACCGTCCCGGTCTTATCGTCCCAGACGGAGAGACGCGGGCAGATCTCTCGCGCCCGTGTCGCGGTTCTCCTCGCGGATGTTCCATTTCTCCTGATCGCTCCAGCGCTCGGCGAGCGTGCTGTTCGGGATGACGATCTCGCCCGTCTTATCGTCCACGACGTAGTAGCGGAAATCAGCGTGCTTCTCGTCGCGTCCCATGTCGCGCGAGGAGAGCATGCGCCCCGGGATATACGTGCCGTCCGCGCGCTTTTCGACGCGCACGAGGAACGGGAAGTCCGTGTATTTCCGCGTACTCGAGGAAGAACGGAACGGTCTTGTCGACGTAGTATTCCTTCAGGATCACGTGTCCCATCGCCATGGCGAGGGCAGAGTCACCGCTGACCTTCAGCGAGATCCACGTATCCGCGAACATCGACGACTCGGCGTAGTCGGGCGCGATGGAGACGACCTTTCGTCCCCTTTGTAGCGCACCTCGACATAAAATGCGTCCGGCGTACGCGTCAGCGGCACGTTCGAGCCCCATGTGATGAGGTAGCCCGCGTTGTACCAGTCGCTCGACTCGGGACGTCCGTCTGCTCGCCCCAGATCTGCGGGCTCGCTGGCGGGAGATCGGCGTACCAGTCGTAGAACGAGAGTCCCTACGCCGCCCATCAGCTGGACGAAACGGATGCCCGCCGCATAGCCTCAGCATCGACATCGCCGGATAACGGAGAAGCCGAAGATACGGTCGGAGCCAGGTGTACGCCGTAGAGCACGGAGGCGGCGATCAGCCCGCTGACCTCCTCCCAGTTGGAGCGCACAAAGCCGCCCATGCCGCGGGCCCTTTGTAGCTTTTTCTGCTTCACGGGATCCGAGGCGATGCTCTTCCACGCCTCGTATGCGTTCGGCGTGCGACGCGCGCGCCTCACGCCAGAGCGCCGCGAGCCCCCGCGCAGGTACGGGAACTTCACGCGGTGCGGACTGTAGAGATACCACGAGAACGTCGATCCCACGCGGACAGCCGCGCGGCTCGAAGTCCGGCATATCGGGCGCCGTCTCCGCAGTCCGTCGCCTGATTCTCCCACGCCACGATCCCGTTCTTGACGTGGACGTTCCAGCTGCACGAGCCTCGCAGTTGACTCCATGCGTCGTGCGTACGGTCTTGTCAAATGACCAGCGATCACGGTACATGTTTTTCCCATGTACGCCCGCCTCGCGCGTCTCCTGATGACCATCCGCAGAAGTCGACGTAGGAATCAGATACTTGAATTTTTGAAAGATACTGCTCACGCCTTCACCCTCCGTTGTTCTGTTTAGGAATCGCTGAATTTATCAGTGCTTCCTTGACACAGAAAAACACATACATAGGTTCTTTTATGTTACTATAATCCTTGTCCCTAGAATGTGAGTAATATCACAGTTTTGGGCAATTTTCACAATCGAATGATATTCTCAATTCATATATGACGCATCTTGCGCAGGATTCTCATTATTGCTTTCATGGTCATGCTAATTGCGTGAACATTTTCGCTCGTAAAAGAGCACCGCACGAAGCCCTCAGCCTCATGCGGTACTCCCTGTGCGTGGAAAAATATACGGATCAATTTCAGCATAGCATTTATATCGGCTGAGACAGCTGCACGTCCCCTTATCGTATAATATCTCGTATTTCATCTTCCCTGGTACATATCTAACTGCATTGCCGCGATGGGCAGCCTCAAAACAACATCTGCTATAATGCCCAATTCGTTCCGTCATAATATGTACGAGCTGATCGCCGCGTTCGCAATCATCGCCCACGGAATTTCACCGTGTTTCGCTTTATATTCGGTGGATAAATGATAGCTGTGCTCACCCATATTATATAGTGGTGCAGGACAAGCCACCGTAGGCAGCTCGTTCAGCAATGCCTCTTATCAATGTGATTTTCCACGATATATTTCTGCAATCGAACGGCATATTCATATTTTTCTGAACTCTTTGTCGGTCGGAACATCTCATGCTACTCAAAACCTTTTCTTTCATGATGGTCTGTAGAAATTACTCTATGGATCGACTTCGCTATTTCAAAAACATCCACGTTCTTCTGTCAGTATCTCCGCACTCCTCCGCCAAAGCAAAAATCATCGTCCTCTGAAAACAGTTCCCCCACCGAAAACCAGAAAATCCAAATCGCTATTTTTCGTCGGCGTCCTCGCGCATACGAGCCGAACAACAAATTTCTTTCTTCACACGATATTTATCGGCGCGGTTTCTACCATCGCAGTGATATCTTCCATCGTGAATACAGTCTGCCGCATCCTTATTCCTCCCACTCACCATGCAGTAAATATCTCTGTTTGGCACCGCCTTTACTGGCAGGTATTTTTCTTTTACATTCTATTTCGCCAAATTTTCCATCAGTTCACACATGGCATTGACCCCCTCTTCTTCCTCTGTACACGGTACTCCGCAGGAATGTCCTTCTTGATGATGCTCACTGATTCGATCCCCTCCTCTTACTCTACTATCATAGTATGCATTGGGGCGAATATTGTCAAGGCGGGAATATCAAGGTGCTCCTCGTTCATCGATTGAAGCGAGCACCGCACGAAGGCCTCAGCCTCATGCGGTACTCCCGTGAATCGTTTGACTAATGGATTCGCTGATAAAGCAGTCCTCCGTTTAACGTAGATTTCCGCCGACGTGCGGGGAAAAAGATGCGTCAAGATCGATTGTGCTGAATTTATCAGTGCTTCCCTAATGTATTGCCGAACGCTTTGCGGCTTCCCTACGTTCAAAAATCTTGTCCAGCGCCGCCGCCTCCTGTTCGCGCCATGGGCGATTGGGGTCATCCACATGCATCTGCTTAAGATCCTTAATCACCTCATCGCGCAGAAGATCAAACAGTGTACTCGACTGCACAGCTCCCGCTGTTCGCTGCGACTGACGGCGCAGGAACGGATGGAAGGGGAGAAGCCGAACATATCGGAGATGAGATTGTTCACCTGATAGCGTTCCTCGCGTGAGAGTCCCTTCATTGTATCGACGAACGCACGCTTTTCCTCGAATGTTGCATCACGCGGCGGATAGTAAAAGAGCGAGCCGTCAGGATTCTTCTGACAGACCACAAAGCGCCCGTTGATACGCGGTCTTCGCCATCGTGGAGTAATCACGCAGATCATCGTTATAGAGTGCCGCAATGAGTGCTTCATCATCCGGCTCTGGATACCGGATCAGGATGAGCCGTCCACTTGCATATATTCTCCACCGAGTTCCGCTTTGCGTCGGTATCGGATGTCGACAGTACCTTGCCAAGCATCGCGGCAAATGCTCCGCCATCACCTGCCTTTGGGGACGGCTGGACGACGGATGAATGGACGCGTGCCGCATCATCTGTTCCATGTACCCTCAACATGCCATATATCAATCCTCTCCTTCTTTTCTTCTAACAATATTATCGTAAAAATCGCCCCCTTAATCCAAAATCAATTTTTTGGCTGATGGTATCCATCATCCGGCTATAAGATATTGAAAAACAAATGTCCTTCTTATTGTATGAATCCTTCAACTATACTTTATATTGAGTAAGGAAACACTGATAAAATGAGGTCTGCCAGATTGGCGCAGATCGTCCGAACGAGGTGGAAACCGGACGCAGATGGTGCTCTGTGGAGGATTTTCCGCGGCAAAAAGATGCGTCAAGATGGTTAAATTGAATTTATGAGTGCTTCCCTTTAAGATAAGTTATTATTCTGATACGAAAGGCAGGGTTATGCAGGTACAGGTGAATCGTAAAGCGCATTGGCAAGCGTAGGAATGCTATCGAGACACGCCCGTATGAGATCGGTGCGGTACACGATATCGGCGAACTGATCGATGCGTTTGTGACGGCGGAGGTCACGCGGTTCAACGCGCGTGGGATACGGGCGAGACGGCGCTCCGCTATCTGACGAGCGCGAGATCGCGGACGCGAGCACGGTCGGCAAGGTCGGCTTTGGCGTGGACCATCGCGGCAGGTGCAGAGTGCGGCGGCGGCGATTGAGAATGCACGGCAGTCGTTCGAGGACGGCATCTCACCGCATTTTCGTGAATGGGGAGGAGCTCGGCGAGACGTGCGATACGCCCGTCACGCTGAAGGAGAACGATGAGATCACGTTTGTGCGCCTGACGATGCTCGCGGGACGTAGTGTGGTGAGAAACGGCTCAGCAGAGGATGATGATTCATCCGATGCTGCGCGCCCACGCGAACACCTCGTTGCGCAAGTGATCGTGCAGACACATTATCTCAGCGTATAGTAACCGGAGGAATACGATGATCAACTGGTATCTGGGCGATGAGGACATGGCCGCCCTTCTGGCGGAGCTGAGGCGGCGATGCCCGCGCTGAATGAGCAGAGCCAAAAACTGCTGAATTTTCTCTTTTTCCGCACGGATAAAAAGGGAGAACCCGACTATGACTGGGATGTCGTTGTGGCGAATTTCCGCCGCAACAAGAAGGACGTGGTCTGTACGGTGGACGATGATGTCCTGCCGCCCGCGCCTTCCACCCCGCCTTTGACCTGCGATGGGCGAGGCGCTGCGGAAGGATCTCGTCGCTATCGCACACAATCTCGCCGACTATCCCTACACGACCCGCTATACGCGCCGTCTCGTCCGCTCGCGTGACTATCATCAGCACGTCGGGCGCATCTGGACGCTGGTGGAACGGCTGATTCGCCAGCGTTTCTCCGACTGACCGTGCCGCAGATTCTGCGCTACGCCCTACGATGTGGGAAAAAGTACGGCAGCAGCTTCTCGCGCCCGAGCAGGTCGCTGTGTGGATTGACCGTGGCGATGAGGAAGTCCTTCCACCATCCGCGATATGCTGCCCAAGCGAGAACAACACGAAGATCCTCACCCATGATGTGTTCCTGCGCCATCTTCAAGGCACGCAATACGGAGCTCGTAGAACTCGTCGGCAAGCTCCTCCTCGCGGGGAAAAACTGCAGGAGGGGCTGCGGCAGGCGATCTGGCGAGACGATGGACTGCGGGCGGCAGGAGCACTTCGTCTACATCATGGGGCTGATCGAGGAACAGAATCTCATCCGTTTCGTCCGTGCGCCGCGCCATCGCGACGACCATCGGCATCGGACGACAGCGAGCGCGTGGACAAGAAGCCCTCACGCTCATCATGCGTGTACTGCGCGATCCCGCGGAGGGAGATGCTTCGTCCACAGCGCGGGACAATGTCGAGGCTGATGGTCGGCTGTGGAGCAAGGCTGCACGATGTAAAGGATCCCATCGCCGCCATGGAGGAGATCATCGGGGAGGGGCGTCCGCACTCCGTCCTCCTTGTCTCTGTACTTCCTGCACGCCCTGCAGGACGGTGCGGCCGAGCGGAGCGTCGCCGCGCGTCCTCGGCATCACGAACCCAGAGCTCAGTGCAGAGGATAAGGAGAAGATCGCCTGCACATCTCCCTTTGTCGTGGACAGTTTTCTATCCTGCGGAGCCTCGATGACTTCGTCGAGAAATTTGACCCGCAGGAGTATTTCGTGATGCAGAGGAAGCCACGCGCTTCTTTGATCTCTGCGAGCGCGCCCGCGCCCAGATGAAGCAGAACGAGAAGGAGTACGAGGGTGCATCTTCCCGTGGTACGGGGCGACCCCTGCGCGCGAGGATCTGGCGCGCACGATGGTGCTCGCCGCCCCTGTGCGGACGGTGCGCTGACCGACCGCGTTGCGCCCGTCCTCTCGGTTCTGCCACGCCGGCAGCGCGTTGCGCCGCCCTCCTCGGCACCGCTGAGCCCCGTGCAGGAGCAGGCACTCATCGATCTCCTGCGCCTCGCCCCGAGACAGCGGCGCGGATCATCCGCGAGAACCCAACGGCGGCGACTGCCTGACTACGGAGGTCACCGACACGCTCCGCACGGCGCCTGGAGACGGCAAGGATCTCATGGGCGGAGACTTCGTCACGCGCCACGAGGGCGACATCGCCGCCCCTGCTGCGTCTCAAGACGGCGAATGTACGCCGCACGGTGCTCGATCTCCCTACGCACAGACCGACGCGCAGCTCCGCACGACGATGGCAGGGCCCTCACGCAGCGCGACGTGAACAAGCGGCTCGGCGCGCTCGACCTGTTCCTGCGCTGCAAGGCGGACGGACGCATCCCGCAGGAGGAGCTGCCTCGCTCTGGCGCAGACGATCAAGAAGCTGACGTCGGACGAGCAGGTGCTGATCGACGAGCTGCACGCACGGGTGCGGCGGCAGAGGCGGAGGACGCGCTGTCTCGATGGCGGCATACGTACCTGACTTCACCATTGACCTCATGACACAGCGGACGCGGCGGTCGCGGCGGGTTTTGATGCGGCGACGAACATCGTACTACGCCGTGAATACTGTCACGCTCGATGATATTTTCCGTGCACGGACGAGGAGCTGCTCGATCGTCGAAAACTCGACGCGCTCTACACGGCACATGAGGACTATGAGTACAAGAGCTCGCTGAACGGCAGGGAGGAGACGACGCTGGCCTCGGGCTTTTACGAGCGTGCGGATACCGAGCGCACGACGGGCGCGCCCTGACAATATCAAATACTATCCGCTCCCGGAGGTCTGGGAGGAGTTCCACCGAAAGGAGATCAAAGACTTCAGCGTGCTCTATCAGCTCGCCATCGCTGTCCCTCATGGTCAAGGCGGAGGATGCCCTTTACGGAGGGGCTGACGCGCATCACGGAGCGGGACTGACAGCGTTTCCCCGCCGCCCTTGCCGCCAAGAAGCTGAACCACTTCGCCGAGGGCTACAGGGACAGCAGAGGGGAAGAATGTCATTCGCGTACTCCATGAGACGCACGCAGAGAGAGAACCGCCTCGTCTTTGCCGCGGGCTGCTGCTGATGCGCCGCGCCCATGAGTGCTATGATGAAAAGCTCACTCGTGGAGCGAAAAGGGCGTTGCGAGTTCGAGCACGCATCGGATCACGCACGACAATGCACTGATGCAGGCCGCCCTGCACGGGGCGCGGCTCTACGCGGACGATGCGGAGTTTCGCGCAGTCCTACGCCCCTGCGCCTGCGGCTCGCGGAGCGGATCGAGGATGCCTCCTGCGCACGGGCAGGAACCCGAGGGCGGGTCTGACGGGCATCATCGAGCATGCGAAGGCACACCTCCTCGGCATGGAGAAGGCGGACGGGTTTTTCCGCATGATCCTCGGCATGCAGGCGGAGGATATGATGAGGACGCAGCGCGCAAACAAAAAGCAGTGGAAAAGAATCGCGTGCAGGTGCTCGAACGCTATCGAGCGGTGCGCTCCCCGACCGCAATGACCCCTGAGTGCCGCGGCGTACAGACGGAGGATGTGCTTCCTTTATCAACGAGGAGGGACAGCGCGTCATCGACAGCATCGTCACGGCAGAGCTGCGGCGCGGCGATACGCCCGCGCTCCACCCCGCCGCCGTGGACAGCATCGAGCGCGTCGAGGGCATCCAGCTCTTCGTTCGCATCCCTGCAGGCGCTCGGTGCGCTGAAGCTCGACCGTGGCAGCTGGTACGCGGGCTCGGACGAGGCAAAGGCATCGACGCTGAGCCACCTACTCAAGGTCAGCCACCCGCACGCGGGCAGAGACGGCCGCCGACCCAAAGGCGGCGCGCTGAAGGACGCGGGCATCGCCCAGCAGCGTCTCGTCGAGGCGGCGATGTACGCGCCGCAGTGGATCCCGCTCATCGAGGCATACTCGGCTGGCGCAGTGCATGGCGAGCGGCTGCTACTACTTCCAAGCGCACATGAGCGACATCCCGAAGGAGCGTGCGAGCATGATCGCGAAACACACGCCCATCCCGATCGAGGATCTGAAGGAGGGCGCGTTCGACATCGGCTGGTCCAAGGCGGCGTACTAAGGAGCTCGGCAAGGCACATTTTTGAGAGTCTCTACGACGCGGCAAAGCACATCTCGAACGGCGCAGCACGCGCGCGCACGCAAATTTGCCGATGCTGTACGCGGTGCGCTGAAACTCGCCGATGTGGAGAAGGGAAATCGCGGCAAAGCGCAAACAAGCGATCTCGCCGCGTGCTGCGGCCTGATTCCGCTGAAACGCGCACGGGAAAGGATATGCCTCGCGCGCTACGTGTTCCTCCAAAATTTCCCTCGCGAAAGCAAGCAGTTCTGGGGCGCAGCGCCGTGCGAGCGAGGAGAAGGCAGTGGAGATTGCCCTTCGGAACCTCGCGCGCGCCTGTGGATTTGACGATGTGACGCGCCTCGTGTGGACGGCGGAGACGGAGCTCATCAAGGCGCACGCCGATCATTTCACCCCGAAGGAGGTCGAGGATGTCGCGCTTCCTCGCCGTCGCAGCGGACGGCGCGGTGTCGCTCGTCTGCTACGAAGCGGCGGGAAGCCGCTGAAGGCCGTCCCCGCGAAGCTGAAAAAGAACGCCTACGTGCTCGAGCTGAAGGACGCGGAGAAGAATCTAAAGCGAGCAGTACCGCCGCGCAAAGAAGATGCTCGAAGAGATGATGGAGGACGGCACGCCGTCCTCGCACGCGAGATCGCAAAATGTCATGACGTACAACCCCCGTCATCGCGCTGCGCTGAAAGCCGCTCGTGTTCCAGTCGGGCACGGCGCTCGGCTTTGCGGACGGTGCGCTCGTCGCTGCGGACGGCACGCGCACGGAGCTCGCGGAGGACGCGGAGGGAAGATCGCCCACGCGCTCGATCTCTGCGAGAGCGGGCATACGGGCGGACTACCAGAAATATCTTTTGAAAAAGGAGATCCGTCAGCCGTTCAAGCAGGTGTTCCGCGAGCTCTACATCAAGACGGCGGACGAGCACGGCAAGGAGTCGAGCTACCGCTACGCGGGCATCAGGTGCAGCCTCGCAAAGACCGTCGCCCTGCCTCCAAGACGCGCCGCTGGGTCATCGACGGCAGTGAGGGATCGCAGCGCATCTACTACAAGGCGAACATCATCGCGCGCATCTACGCACTCGCCGACTGGTACTCGCCCGCCGACATCGAGGCGCCGACACCGAGTGGGTCGAGTTCTTCGACCGTAAAACCTTCCAGCGGCTGCCGATCGACGATGTCCCTGATCTCATCTTCAGCGAGGTCATGCGCGACGTCGATCTCGTCGTCTCCGTCGCACACGTCGGTGGCGTCGATCCCGAGGCGAGCCACTCGACCGTCGAGATGCGCCGCGCCATCGTGCAGTTTAACCTGCCGCTGTTCAAACTGGACAACGTGCGGCTTTGAGGGGGCGCACGCGCACATTCACGGCAAGCTCGGCGACTACACCGTCCACCTCGGCAGCGGCGTCATTCAGCAGAAGGCGGGTGCAATGGTGAGCGTTCTGCCCGTCCACAGCCAGCATCGCGGGCGGCTCTTCCTCCCGTTCCTCGACGAGGATCCGAAGACGGCGGAGATCCTGTCGAAGATCATCCTCTTGCCGAGGACGGCAAGACTCGCGATCCGTTCATCCTCGATCGGATCCGCGTGAAGAGGTAAGGAAGGAGCACAACACAAAGAGGTTGTTGTATATCTTCATCGGCTCGTTGCGTTGCCACTTCTGCAAACGGGGAAGCTACATACTGTTAGTCCTGCTTCCCGTTATCACGGGGAAGGGGACCGCGCAGTGATGGGGCATGCTGCACGAAGCTCTGCGACTTCATGCAACAGCCCCTTGCTTTTTCAGCTTAGCTGCGTGCTGCGCGGTACTGTACCCGCCGCCGTGTTCGCCTGCTGTGCCCCTGCACTCAGCTCGACCACATACGCATCACCGAATACCTCACGCGACGCCTCCTCGCGGATGTCCTCTCAGCGAGTGAAGCGAGCGCGCCAAGGACTCGATGTCTACTGCGTACGCATCTTCCCCATACGTGCCAACCGGCGAATCTCGCTCGCGCTGCGCAAAAAGTGCTGCGAACGGATATTGCCGACGCTGACCCCATCCTGTGCAAGCAGCCGAGCCGCCGTCCGCATAATCAGCGGAACGGGGATCTGCTGCAGGATCGTCAGTACGGATGCAAGTGATAGTACAGACATCACGATCACCTCATTATCCTTATGAGTGTTTTTGACATTTCCTTTGTCCTATGGACATTATAGGATCTTTTCCCATTTCTGCCTACAGACCTTTTTCCCAATTTGTCGTTGTTTACGACGCATTTCGATGAAAGTTTTTGAGAAAAATTTTCATCTATGCTATTGAAATTATTCTCTTATATGCTATACTTATATCACAGTTTTGAGGAACGTCTGAGGATTTCCTGTCAGCTCCTTCCTCAGGAGCCGTTCTTCACCGTACGGCTTCTCCCATACTCTCCTACAGTTAATAGCAAAAAGACCGCACAGCTGCTCACTGCGCGGTCTTTTTGTCTGTTCTTCCTCTGTTTTGCGCTCACTTCCCGCCGTCTGCGTGGGCAGATGGCAGTCGCGCCCTTGATGTGGTCAAAGAGCCAGCGCAAGGAAAATCGAGGATGTTCAGAGGTACTCCTGCTGGTCTCGTCCACCTTTTCAAGGTCGATCTCTCCGACCTTTTTCATAAAGCGCAGGTGCAGCGCGCGATGACTGAAACGGTGCGGATCGCCGACGCTCGGCATACGCCTCCCGCTCGCAAAATGCGTGCCGGCATAGGCGGCAAGCTCATCGAGGATCGCGACGATCTTATCGTACTTATCCTCCGACGCATCCTCCATCACGAGCTCGTAGCACTCGTTCGTCAGATCGAACAGCTTTGCGTGCTGCTGATCGACCGATGCAATCCCCGTCAGATAGTCATCCGTAAACTCATACTCATGGCGCATTTTTCCTCTTTTCGTCTGCTTTTGAGCGGCTACCCTTTGGTATGAGAAATATGCTAACTACTTTTGCCGCGGCGTCCTCTTCCTTCGGGATGCGGCAGTCCATCACCTTGATGTGCCCATAAAGCCAGCGTGCGAGGAAGTCGAGGATGCCGAGCAGATACTCCTGCTGGTTCTCGTCCACACCGTCCAGATCGACCTCGCTCATTTTCTGATGAAAGCGCAGTGCTGATACCGCTCGCTGAAGCGGCGCTCGTACCGCACGCGCTCCATGTACTCCTCCTCATGGGCGAAATGCGTCGCCGCATAGTCGCGCAGCTCGTCGATGAGCTCCACGATGCGGTCGTAGTGGTCGGTGCCCGCATCATCCATCACGAGCTCATAGCACTCGTTCGCGAGGTCAAAGAGCTTTCGCGCTCTTTGTCGATCATGTCGATTCCGGGTCAAATACTCTTCGTCAGTCTCGTACTTTTTTCATCGTCTGCATTCCTTCCTATTGTATTAGTCCCAGCCCTGAAGTGCTCAGTATCGCTCCGCCGCATCGACGAGCGCGAAGAATCCGTCCTCATCCGCCGCCGTCCGTATGCGCACGAGTTTCCATCGTCCGTCCGCCATGCGTGCCAGCTCCAGTGTAAAGGCAGCCGTCGGCAGGAGCCGTCCGTAGGTGCTGTCGCTGCCGTGCAGTACGGCATCCGCATAGGCGCGGTCGCCGTCCGTGCGCACCGCTCCCCACGGTCACGCTGTAGGCAGCGGCAAAGGCGCGCATCTCGTCGGACGCCCACCGCGCCATGCCGTCTCGTCCGCGAGACGGCACGCGTGCAGCGTCAGCAGTGATCCAGCATGGCGCGTAAAGCGATGTCCGCCTGCGTCGCTCCGCCATGTAGTCCCGCATAAAGGCGGCGTCATGGCGAAAGAACCAGTCGCTCGGATGACGCAGCGCAGGGCGTCGACGTTCTCCGCGAGGAGTTCTGTGCTGTCCTCCGCGAGCCCCGCGAGGACGGCATCCATGTCGACGTATCTGATCGAAGCTCATCGCGATCCTCCGTCGCGACGGCATGACCGATATGTGCGAGCGCCGCCCGGGCGTATGCTCCTTCCAGTGCCGCGTAGCCCGTATAGGCGCAGAATATGAGCAGCACGCCCAGCACAGCGGCACTGCTGAGGCGCAGTTGTCGCATGATAGAGCTCCTTCCTTTTTCTATTGTAGCTATCCGTCATAGAGAAGCAGCGGCGCAGTCCATGCGCCCCATCCCTATTCTCCCTGTCTCTCGATAAATGCGGAGGCGACGCCTGCCGCGCCCACCGCATCAGGCAAAAATTTTTGCGCAGGTAGGAGTCGACCGTCTGCCCGATGTGCTTTTTTCCCCATGTAGTCGGGGTGCAGTCCATCCGTCGTACGCCGCCTCGCTCGCCGCTTTCGCATCCGCGAGCGTGGAGGAGACATCGACGCTGAACCCTGCTGACGCACCCAGTCGTTGATGTAGTCACGGTGATCCATCCAGTCCGAGGGCGGCGTCAGCGATCGTCATGCGCTTCGTCATCCACGCGGGGACGGATCGGCGTCACCGTCAGAAAGATCGGCGTGATGCCGTGCGCGCGGCATTTCTCCCCGAGGGCGGCGAGGTTGCGCACGGTCTGTGCGCCGTAGACGCCGGAGCGGTAGTCGTTCACACCGCCCATGATGATGAGGACGCGCGGCGCGAACGGCAGTACATCGCGGTCAAACCGCGCGAGCATATCCGCCGTCGTGTCGCCGCTGTGCCCGAGGTTCTTGACGGGCACGGTGCAGTACGTCTCCCAGTCGTAGAGCGTGTAGGAGGGCGGCAGGGTGATCGCGCCGCCGCCGTGCGTGATGTTGTCCCCGATCGCCGCAATCGGCGTGCGGACGACATCGAATGTGCCGCCCGCCGACCAGTCGGAGATCGGCGTGCCCGCCGTCGTCACGCCGCGCACGCGGTAGACGTAGTGCCCCGGCACGGTGAACGGTGCATCGTCGTAGACATCCTGCTCCCCCGCCTGCAGGGTATGCAGAAAGACATCGCGCCCGTTTGGCCGCGCGGCGATAGACCCTCGACCTCGTGATGGGTCTGCCCACTGAGCGGGATCCACGAGTAGACGGGGTAGAGCGGCGCGTATGCCATCTTGTCATACTCCGCCGTGAGGACGGGCGCAGGCGGGTCGGCGAGCGCCTCGCGCACCGGCTGCGGCGCCGACGCTGCGGCAATCGGCGTGCCGTCGTAGCCGAGCGGCTGCACCGTCCAGTAGAGATCGTCCTGCGGCAGAAGTCCCGTGAGGGGGATGTGTACGCCCGTCGTATAGACGCGGCTGAGCTTCTGCTGCTCGACCATGCGCCCCTCCGCCGTGCGCACGAGGACGCGCACCTCATAGCGCACGGCCCCATTGTAGGGCGCCCAGCGCAGGAGCACGGAGGAGGGCAGTGCTGCCGCGGGCGGCGTGCGTACGCCGCTCGCCCGCACCGCGCTCCACCGATTTTTCCTGCGGCGGATGCCCTGTGTCATACTCACAACAAGAAGAACGGCAAGGAGCACCCCAGTCCCATGCCGAAAAATCGCAGCTGCATTTAGTCCTCTTCCACCGATCTGATATACTCTTTCCCCAATCGCCGCTCTGACCTCTGCGAGCGTCGGCGTGAGGAGCGCACGTGCCTCCGCCGTCTTTTGCCGCCGCCGTCACGCGAACGAGACAGCCGTCCTCCTTCGCGTACGTCGCCACCGTCGGGTCTCTCCCCATCGACGAGTGCCCCGAGGCGATCGGCGACGGGCGATTCTCCGACGGGCAGTCCTTTCTCGCCATGGAGTAGAGCTTTGATGTTCATGGAGACGAATACCTTGTCGCTCTTTCCCGCGAGAAAGAGGCGGCACGCGTCCGCAAACATCGGCTTCATCTCCTTCGGCGGGCCGGGGAGCATGATGCAGACGCGCCCGTCCTTCTCGATGATGACGCCGGGCGCCGTGCCGTGGTCGTTCTGCAGAACCATCGCCCCCGAGGGAACGGTCGCCTGCTTGCGCATGCTCTCCGAGAGGGGGACGCCGCGCTTTGCCGCGCGCTCCTCCAGACGGCGCAGAGCCTCGCGTCCTCGACGGGCGTGCAGCCGAAGTAGGAGATCAGCATCTCCTTCGTCAGGTCGTCCTTCGTCGGGCCAAGGCCGCCCGTGGTGATGACGCAGTCTCCGCGCGTATACGCCACATCGAGTGTGGCGCGCAGGCGTTCGGGATTGTCCCCGACCACCGTCTGATAGTAGGCATCCAGCCCCATGTGCGCGAGTTTCTGCGCGATGTGCTGTGCGTTTGTGTTCACGATATTTCCCATGAGCAGCTCTGTGCCCACGCTGATGATTTCTACGACCATGTACTTGCTCCTTTGACGATTTTTCCCACTGATAATCAGTGTTTCTATTCATTCTACTACAAAAATCCCTGCCTAGAAAAGGTAATTCGCCCTTTTTGTCGAAATTACTAAGGAATCGCTGATAAAAATGAAGTCCGTCAGATTGGCGTAGATTTTTTTCGTCCGACTGAGGCAGTAAAACCGGACGCATAGCGAGGGCTGCTGGAGGATTTTGCTAACGAAAAGCGGGCAAAAAGATGCGCTCAAGATGACGGTGCTGAATTTATCAGCAAGCTCTTAGCGAATCGCGTTTCTGCGCGAATACGATGAAAAATAATTGATTGACGGAAGGAATACCCATGAAGCCCACGAAACCATTCGCCGCCCTTCTCACGGCCGCCCTCCTCGCCCCCTGCCCTCGCCCCCTGCGGCGGAGGCGGGCATCGGCGGCGGCATCGGCATCAGCATACCGACCTCGCACGCGCCTCGCTGTGCGCGCGGCATCGAACACCCTACGCCGGGGTGCGCATCGGCGATCTCTCCGAGGAGCTGACCGTGAACGAAAAAGAGCGGCCGTCTCCCTGCTGAAGCTGACCGTGCGCAACGAGGGCACGGAGGCGTATACCGTCGCGCATCCGACGGGCAGAACTATGACTTTGCCCCTGCTCGATGCGAAGGGGCGCGAGATCTGGCGCTGGTCGGACGGCATGGCGTTCACGCAGGCACTGCAGACGTATACGCTCGCGCCGGGCGCATCCGAGGAGCTGACCGCCGAGATCGACCGCAAGACGTATAAGGAGCTGCGGATCGCGCCGTCCTCGTCGCGGCGGGGCTGAAGGACACGAACGTCCTCGTCTGCGCCGCCGTGCCCGACCCGCGCAGTGCTGGCGCATCCCCGCGCATCCACGGCGACATCGTGATCGGCACGGGCGGCTGGGATCGCTGGTGATAGCTTTCAGTGTTTCACGGCAGCTCCCTCGCTTGCAGGCGGTCGTGTGCTCGTCCGCCTCAAATACCTGCGGATTCCAAACGCGCTGCGCTTGACGGTAGAAATCCGCAGGGGCGGGTCGCACACTATTCCCGCCTGCTCCGCTAGGGATTGCCGTGAAGCATCGTCGCACCAGGGTTTTATAGAACGATCAGCAACACTGGTAAAGCACAAGGATAGCAGACTTGAAACAGATCATCATCAATGCGGACGACTTCGGGCGGCACGTGCTCATCAACCGTGCCGTCGAAACAGCCGTGCAGGAGGGCATGCTGCGCCTGCAACGATCATGGCAGGCGGCGCGGCATTTGCAGATGCGGCGGAGCTCGCCGTGCGAACACCCGCGCTCGGGGTCGGCATCCACCCACGCTCGTCGACGCTGCGCCCTGTCCTGCCGCCCGCAGAGATCCCTGACCCTCGTCACGGCAGGAGGGCAGATCTCGTCCCCGATCACACAGCGCTGACCGTGCGCGTGCTGCGCGGCATGGTGCGCATGGATGAGGTGCGCGCGAGCTGCGGCACAGCTGCGCCGCGTCACGGCGGCGGGCATCCGCCCGACGCACGCCGACAGCCATCAGCACATGCACGTCCTGCCCGGCGTCATTGACGTCGCGCTCGATCTCTGCGTGGCGGCGACATATCCCTCGCTATGCGTGCGCCCTACGCGCCGCTCTTTGCGGGACAGTTCGGCGGCGTGGGCAGTTCATCGGGCGCGCGGGCTCGCTGCCTCGCGCATCGTGCGGCAGCAAAGGCGCGGCGGCACGGCATCGCCGTCCCCGATCACTTCGCGGGCATCGTCGCGGGGAGGCGGTCGATACCGCCGCCCTCACACAGATCGCCGCACAGTCTCGCGGACGGCACGACGGAGGTCATGCTCCATCCCGGCACGGACAGCGACACGCTCATCCGCGACTCGCCGCTGGCAGCATGACTTTGCAGCGGAGCTCGCTGCCGCCTGTGCCCCCTGAGGTGCGCGCGGCGCTTGCGGCGGAGGGGCGGCCGTCGTCAATTTTCAGGCACTGGCACAGTAAGGAGGGCACATGGACAAGATCACCATCATCGTGCCCCTGCTACAACGAGGCGGAGGTCATCCCTCGTTTCTACGAGGCGGTGACGGCGGCGACCGCTGCCGTCGAGGACTGCGACTTTTCCTATCTCTTCATCGACGACGGCAGCCGTGACGGGACGCCTCGACGCGATTCGTGCGCTCGCCGACGCGCACGACAATGTCCGCTATCTCAGCTTTACGCGCACTTCGGCAAGGAGCCCGCGATGATGGCAGGGCTCGACTTTGCGGACGGCGACGCCGTGCTCATCATGGACGCGGATCTGCAGCATCCGCCCGCCCCTCATCCCGACGATGGTCGCGGCGTGGCGTGCAGGCTACGACGATGTCTGCGGCAAGCGCACGGATCGGAAGGACGAGACCTTTCCTCAGCGCACGATGGCCAATTTTCTTCTACCGCTCCATGCAGGCGGTCAGCCGCTTTACCCCTGCAGCGTGACGTGGGCGACTTTCGCCTGCTCGATCATCGCTGCGTCGCGGCGCTGCGCCTCGCTGCGCGAGAATCAGCGCTCACGAAGGGCTCTTTACGGGTGGGGTCTAGAAAAAGGAGATCCCCTTTCAGGTGCAGCCGCGCGGCGGGCAAGACGACGTGGAGCTATCTCGCGCTGCCTCGCTCGCCGTCGAGGGATCACCTCCTTTACGACCGCGCCGCTGCGCCTGACGACGGTGCTCGGTCTCATCGTCTCCGCGCTCGCGCTCTGCTACATGGTCGTCGTGCTCGTCGATGCGCTCGTCTACGGCGACCCTGTGGCGGGCTATCCGACGCCTCGCGACCGTCCTGCTCTTTCTCGGCGGCGTGCAGCTGCCTCGCTCGATCATCGGCGAGTATCTCGGACGCGTCTTTACGGAGAGCAAGCGGCGGCCATGCTATCTGATCGACGAGCTGGACGGGGAGAAATTTGACAACACAAAGCTGGCAAGGAGGAGATACATTGACACAAGCGAATGACGGAGGACACCAATACGGCGCGACGGCACTCACAGCCGCCGCCATTTTTTTGCCTTTTATGCTCGCGCTCAATCACTGGATGCCCCTCCACCGCGACGACTACGACTATATGATGGTCTCGAAGACGGGCGTGCCCATCGCATCGCTCTCCGATGTTCCCTCACTCCGCCATGCAGCACTATCTCCTGCACGGCGGGCGCATGGTCACGGTGTTCTGTCTCGACCTCTTCCTCTGGCTCGGCAAGCCGCCTTTGACGCGGCGAACGCGCTCATGTTCCTCGCACCTCCGTGCTCGTCATGATGCACGCACGCCGCTCTGCCGCACTCACCCGCACGCCGGGGCTGCTTGCACTGGCGGCACTCTCCTCTGGCCTCTCTGCCGCATTTTGGCGAGGTCGCCGTGGAAAAAGCGGCTCGACGGTCTATTCTGGTCGGCGGTGCCCGCTCTTCTTTCTCCTGCCGTACAATCTCGCGCTGAAAACGCTGGGGATGGACAGCGGGCGCGTCATGCGTGGGCGATCCTGCCGATGTTCCTCCTCGGCATACTCGCGGGCTGGTCGATCGAGAACCTCGCCGTGACCGTGACCCTCCTCGCGTTTGGCTGCACGCTCTATGCGCGGCGGCACGGCGCGTTCGCACCGTGGATGCTCACGGGTGCCGTCGGCGCACCTGCGGGGCTCATCGGCCTCGTCGCCGCGCCCGGCAACTACGTCCGCTACGACGCACAGGGCGCGGACAAGGGCATCCTCATCCACCTCGGCAATCAGATCGCGGGGCAGGGCGAGATGCTGCTCTACCTCCTGCCCGTCCCGCTGCTCATATACACGGCATATCGTCTCTGTCAGCGCCGTCTGTCAGGGCTGCCGGTAGAGCTGCACGGATCGCTCTTCCTCTACGTCGGGAAAAACATGTCGTGGCCTTTTGACAAAGGCGGCATCACCACTGTCTCTGTAGCACTCTGGAGCCTGCTCCTGCTGCTCACCGCCTCCTATTTTACGGGCGGATGGGTCGCATCCGCCATCCGCGACGCAGTCATCGCGGGGGTACTCACGCCGCTCGGGCAGACCAGACCAAAGACCATTTTCCTCTTCACGAACGTCATGAACGGCTTCGAGGAAATGGCGATCTACTGGCTCGCGATTCTGCTCTGCTACCATCGCATGAAAGAGCTGCTGGGACTGACGACGGCCTCCGTCCGCGCCGCTGCGCAGCAGGTCTCTTGGCGCGAGGTTCTGCGCGCCTGTCCTGCCGCGCGCGTTACGCCGCATGCCCTCATCGGGCTCGGCCTCTGCAACAATCTCGTCATGATCGCCGCGCCGACCTTCCCGGACGTGCCACGTTCAGCTCCGCCGCCATGTTCGTCGCGGCGCTGCTCGTCCTGCTGAACGATCCATCGGTGCGCAGCGAATTCTCCCCCCAGGCATGCCGCCTGCTGCGCGAGGCGGCGTTCCTCCTCCTCGCCTATACGGGTGCGGCGGCGCTCCTTCTCACACACGAGATGGGGGCAGAGGACGCGGCACGGATCGCACAGATCGAGGCCGCCCGCGCACGCGGCGAGACCGTCGTTCACTTCCCGCGCATCGAGAACACGCGCCGCGCCCCTGCGTCACGTCTACTACGAGGACTGGGACAACGGCGTCACGAGGGACGGCGCGATGGAATACTTTCGGGCTGACGGAGATAGAGGTCTCCCGCATAGGCCCCAATGACATTTCCTTCATCTTGTGGTAGAATGAGGGTCACGTATCGTATGACGGCACCATGCACCAGTGCCAACGCTCCGCTGCAATTTTCTGCGCAGCGCGGCATTCGCATCGGCAGCACCGTCAAGACACCCATCAAACATTGGTCAACATTTGAAAGGAGCTGCATCAACTCTGGACAGTCCTTTATCCGACGCTCTCTGTCTCTTCCCTGCTCGTCGTCGCCCCTCATGGCGAACGCCTACTTTGCTCAGATCGAGACTGCGCTCACGGCATCCCATCGCGGACGTCTTGAGCGTCTCGCCGAAAAGCGGCGAAGCGGGTGCGGCAGAGGCGCTGGCTCTCCTAGAGCACGCCGACCGCCCCATCGCCATGGCGCAGGCGGGCGTCACCTGCATGAGTCTCTTCACGGGGCTCGGCATCGGGCCTCTTTGCCCCTGCCGATTTTTCAGCGGAGTGCTCACGCGGCTCTCCCGGGCATGGAGATCACGCCGCCGCGCTCGTCCTCAGCATCCCTCGTCATGACGACGCTCACTCTGCTCTTCGGCGACTTTCTGCCGAAGCAGATCGCCCCTCCAGAACCCCGAGGAGATGCTCTGCGCAAACACCGCACCATCGCTCTCCCTCACGCAGCTCACCGCGCTGCCGAGTGCCGCCCTCATCTCCATCTCGCGCGGCATCCTGCTCATCTTCGGCATCAACCTGGAGAACCGCGTCTCCGCCACGGAGGACGCGGTCGAGGATCCTCATGGAGCAGGGCACGGAGGAAGGTACGTTTGAAAAAGACCGAGCAGGACATGGTCGACCGCATCTTCCACATGAGCGATCAGACCGCCTCGGCACTCATGACGCCGCGCACCCAGATCGCCTGGGTCGACCTCGCGAGCCCCGCACCGAGCAGCTGCGCATCGTCCGCGCAGAGGCGCACGACGATTCCCCCGTCGCCTGCGAGAACCCTCGACGACTTCGCGGCGTGGTCTACGCCAAGGAGCTGCTCGACGCGGCACTCGACGGGACGGAGATCGACATCACGGACCACATCCGCAAGCCGCTCTTCGTCCCGCGCACCATGGAGGGCTGCGCGTCCTCGAAAAATTCCGCAGCGGTGCCATCCACGAGGCGGTCGTCCTCGACGAGTACGGCGGCGTCGTCGGCTTCATCACCATGGACGACATCATGGGCGAGATCATCGGCAGCGCGGATGAGGACGCGCCCACGGGCACACGCACGGGGGCGGAGAAGGCGCAGACATGGATCTTTGACGGACTGTTCTCCCATCGACGAGTTCAAGCGAGGAATTCGGCATCGACGAACTCCCTGACGAGGATCACGACCACTTTCACACCCTCGGCGGCTTCGTCACCGCCCAGATCGGCCGCATCCCCACCGTCGGCGAAACCTGCACATGGGAGGACTACACCTTCGAGGTGCTGCAGATGGATCGCGCGCGCGTCGCCCAAATCCGCATGGCGCGGGCAAATGCTGTGGAAAACGGCGACTGATCGAATGCTGCGTCCTTCGCCTCCCCCGTCGAAACGGGGGAGGTGTCACGCACCAGCGTGACGGAGGGGGCGCCCAATGGAAATGATAGGATATAGAGGGAGACACAAAATGAACGAACGCATCTATAACTTTAACCCCGGCCCCGCCGTCCTGCCCGAGGACGTCCTGAAAGAAGTCCAGAGCGAGATGCTCAACTTCCACGGCACAGGCATGTCCATCCTCGAGATCAGCCACCGTGCCCCCGCCTACGACGAAGTACACCAGCAGGCAAAGGCGGACATCAAAGAACTGATGGGCCTCGGCGACGACTATGACATCATCTTTACCGCCGGCGGCGCCAGCCAGACCTTTGCCCTCATCCCGCTGAACTTCGCCACCGAATCGCACCCCGGCAGCTACGCCCTTCCGGCTCCTTTCTCCCAGAAGGCATACGAGGAGGCTGTCAAACTCGGCGTCGGCACCGTCGCCGCCTCCACCAAGGAGGAGAACTACGTCCGCGTCCCGCGTCAGGACGAGCTGAACATCGCGCCCGGCGCGGCCTACCTCCACATCTGCCTCAACAACACCATCTACGGCACGGAGTACCACTACACGCCGCAGACAAACGGCGTCCCCTCTTTGCCGACATGTCATCCGACATGCCTCGCGCCCGTGGGACTCTCCTCCTACGACTTCATCTATGCGGGCGTGCAGAAAAACCTCGGCCCCGCCGGCGTCGTACTGAACATCGCGAAAAAGGAGTCCTCGCGAACACCCCCGCCGAGCTGCCGACCATGCTGCGCTACAGCACCTTCCAGAAGAACGACTCCCTCTACAACACGCCGCCCGTCTTTGCCATCTACATCGTCGGCAAAGTCGCCCGCTGGATCAAAGAGCGCGGTGGTCTCGCCGCCATGGGTGAGGCAAATGCAAAGAAAGCGGCGCTCCTCTATGACGCCATCGACAGCTCCGACGGGATTCTACCGCGGCCACGCCGCAAGGGACAGCCGCTCACGCATGAACGTCACCTTCCGCCTGCCGACCGAGGAACCTCGAAAAAGGCATTCGTCGCCGAGGCAAAGGAACACAACCTCGGCGGCATCAAGGGACACCGCAGCGTCGGCGGCATGCGCGCTCCATCTACAACGCCATGCCTCGCGGGCGTCGAGGCGCTCGCCGCATTTATGGCGGAGTTCCGCAAGAAACACTGATGCTCGTGAGCTGTGGAAAGAGGTGACATTTTTGGCAGGTAATCGTGCATACCGCAGCGGCGGCACGCAGGAGATGGGCGTTCCCGCGCGACGCGAGGAGAATGCGCCCGCAGCTGTGCGCCGCATGGATGCGCCGTCCATCAGCGTGCGGCAGGACGCCATTACACCGGAGTACTTTATCGCGCATTTTCACGAGTACTCCCCGCGCTACATCGCGGGCGGCGCACCGACGGCGGACACGCGCGACACGTATGAGCTCGCCATCCGCCTCTTCTCCACTGGTGCATGGAACAGGGCTGCACCCGCTAAGCGACGCACGACTACCAGATTCGCGTCTATATGGAGGAGATGTGACGCGCGGCTACAGTGCCGCCACCCTCATGATCAGGGGGCGCGGCGATCCGCGCCTTTTACAAGGTCGCCCAGCGCCTCTCCTTCATCGCCGAGAACCCCCTGCGCCGACCTCCAGCTGCGCAACCCACAGCACCTCGACGAGGACTATAAGTACCTCACCGTCGATCAGATCAAGGAGATCTGCGAGGGACTCGCCGCCGACAAGAACGAGCTGCGTCGCCTGCGCAACCTCCCTCATCGTCTACCCTCATGGGGGTCGAGGGACTGCGCGTCGTCGAGGTCATGCGCCTCCGACGAGAGACATCGACCGGCAGCGCGGGCGCATCGAGATCCGCGGTCAGGGACACGCGGGCATCATCTACCCCTGCGAGGAGACCTCGGCATCCTGCGCGCATACATCGAGACGCGCGCGCCGTCCCGCCCGAGAGCCGCCTCACGCCGACCATCATCTCCCTGCGCGAACAACAACCCGAAGGGGCGCATCTCGCGCGTCGGCATCCGCTACGTCATCAACAAGGCACTCACCGAGGCAGGGACTCAAACAGCCCGGCTACGCCTGCCACCCTTCCGCCACAGCTGCGGCACGAACCTCTATCAGGAGACCAAGGATCTGCGCGTCGTGCAGGAAACCCTGCGCCAGCGCAGCCCCAAGGTCACGGCGAAATACGCCCACGTCCACGACCGCATGGAGCGCCGCTACACACGCGGCATCACACCGGGGCTGAATGTAGAGAGCGTGCAGGGAACGCCGCCCGCGACAAAGGAAGAATAATCCGCCAAAGATAAACGCCCACCTGCGAGAGCATGATCCTCGCAGGGGGGCGTTTCTGTTTCTTTAGGGAGGCTCTGCCCTTCACCGCAAAAAGGGCTTCGATACGTTTCTGTACTTTTCGATCGATCTCATCCAACATGGCAAACCGCCGCCGATAAACCGCACGCTTGCGCGTCGGAACCTCCTCCATCGTCTTGCGCGGTTCGATAAGAGGCAACTCCATGAAGCGGATGTCTGCTGTATCAAAACCTCCTGCCTCACGCCAAAATTCGCTAAAATCCGTCTTGAGTTTCCGATCAACACGCACGTGGTTGTTCGCATAGTAGCCCTCATTCGTCACAGCATAAATATGAGTGAGCCCCAATGTGCGCGCTGCCGCCTGTGCGATATAGAGCACGAGATTCTTCGTCCGATAGCTGTGGCATACCTTTGTCGCCTGCTTGACCACAGCGCGTGCATCCTCCATATTCGGCCCCTGCAACGCCCCGACCCACATCGCAGGTCTTCCATCCTCAGCGGGGGCGATCCAGAAGATGATCTGATAAAGTGATGCTTTTCCTAGCCTTAGAATGACAGACATGAGGCCTTCCTTGCGCTGCCCGTAGTCAAAAACAACGCTGCGGTCATCTCTTTCCCCATACATTCCGGCCCCCTCCACAGCGAAAAGGACTCGCGCTGATAAAGAGGAAGAAGCACCTCCTCGCGGATGCAATCACACAGGAACTGCATATGCGCCTCCACGATGCGCACACGTTCATCAAATGTTGATTGATTGTAAAAAAAAGCGCGCGTCGGCTGCTCATAGACAAAATGGGTCACACGCGCCAACTTTGTCAAAAGTTCATTTTGGCGAAAGAACGCATCCAGTTTGTTCATCTTTCCACGATGCAAAAAAGCACGTACACAGAAGATGATCGCGCGCCGTACCTCACGTGGATTTTTCATATCGTAGATCTGCTTGGATAATTGATAAAAAGACTGCACTCGATCATCCCCCTCTTATAGGAATCAATGATTCCTTAGCCCCAGCAGGTTCCTGAATAAAATTTGCCCTACTGTATTTTTCTGCCGCTTCCCTGCAGCTGTTCTGCATAGTGCTCCTTCCGTTCAGAAAACCGATTGACAAAAGACTCCACCCCATGTAGGAACGCCTCGAAATTATCCATATTCACGCACTCACCGACATCAAACGCGGCCATGATCTCCGGATTCAACACATCTGTTGTGATGACCGGCTTATGAAATCCGATGGCAGTGAAGTAAAGTGCACTCCAGTTATAGAGATAGCGCTCTGCCGTATAGGGCAAAAACAACACATCGACAGAAGATATCGCCTCATACCATGCCGTATCGATCAGTTTCTCAGTCAGCACAGTAATCTTGGAATTCGTCCGATATGCTTCTACCAGAGCCTCCACATCCGCTTGATCCTGTGCCGTTGTCGGCGCAGCCTGCAGAATAAAATGCACCGACCGCGTAAACGTTCCCTCCTCGGCTGCACGGAGGAACCATGCTGCCTTCTTTCCCCTTTGCGATAGTGCCCGAAGAAACCGATACGAAGTGTATCTCCCTCCTCCTTCACCATCGTATCAGACAAGGATAAAACAGGCGGGGGAATAAGGCGTACATTATCGGGGCGCTGCACACCAAAATCATCCCGGAGCGTCGTCACACAGAGATGGATATTCCGATAGGGCTGACAGGAACGCGCTGCCTGTAAAAACTTCGGCATTTCCTGTGGATTCACACCAAGAAAGATAAAGCAGACGGGCACAGAGCTATTGCGCAGCGCACTCTTCTTTAACGCACGCAGATAGCGGTAGGTCGCCGTTGTGAGCAACACCACATCTGCTCGCTCGCGCACAACTGCCTCCGCCATCGCATCGAACCATTTAACTCTTCGGCGTTCCCTGCTGTAAAGAGAGCCAGATTTTTGAGTCGTCCAGCACCATCGTAGCTGACGATAGGCCCTCCCTCCAGCTCACACACGGGGACATGAAGGTCCCGCCCCAATTCCGTCCCCATCGGCAAAAAGAGGATGGGTTCATGCCCCTCCTCTTTCAAGGTCTCTAGTGATAACGTGATCGAATTCCGAGTTCAAATCCACCATCCGCTTTTACCGTTTCGCATGGCGACTCATGACAATCTCCCGCCCATCCACATCAATCCGCAGCCACTGGAGACACAGCCCCATCAATGTCCAGTGCAGCTTCATCACGGCAGAGTTCCCCATATTGTACTCGGTCAGTCCCTGCAAGATCAGCCCCAGCAGAATGGCGGGAATGAGCAGTGCTGCGACATGATGTGCTGCGATCCATGTACGGAATCCATAGAGAGGTATGCGTACCAGAAAAACACGTGCCAGTAGGCTGATGAGGCCGCACTCCGCGAGCATCTGCATGACATTACCGTGCGCGTGTCCGAGTTCGCGCTCCTTTGCCTCCGGTAGAATATACTGCCCCTGATACGCATTCCTAAACTGAGCAAAACCGACACCGACGAGCGGATGGTCCTCGAACATGTGATAGGCACTTTTCCAGAGCAGGAATCGCTCGGAATTGCTCTGATTATGTGTATCGCCGATGGAGGCGAATCGTGAGGAAAGCGTCGGCGATAGCATAAAGATGCCCGAAACAACGATCAGTGCAGCAAGTGAACCAATCAGAACATTTTTCTTTTGTCGGACGAGAAAAACCGCACCGATCATCATCGTCAGTGGAATGGCGAGCCATGCCCCACGCGTACCGTTAAACAGAAGTGCCGCTCCCCCCAAGAGGAAGACTGCTATAGTAGGAACACGCCACCGCCTGTCGAGCCGTCCGCTGAGCAAAAGGAGCAGCAGGGCAGGCAGCAACATCGAAAGGAAGCCGCCAACCGACATATAAATCGAAAAACCTGCTGCTCTGAAATTATTTTGAAACACACCTTGGTAAATCACCGCCAGGTCATTGATGGCGAACGAGGCGGCGATACAGACGGCAATCCGTGTCAGTCTCTGCTTTTCTCGTACCATCAGCAGGATGGCGTACAATCCGATCATCCGGTACCCGTAATAGTCCCCGAACGTCCGTAGACTATACGAGATATCCGAGGAAAAAGAAGGAGGACAAAACGACCGCGCCCATCAGAATGAAAAGAGCGGCGCACAGCCGCCCATCCGGCAGCGCATCCTGCCAGTCGTCGTGTTTCATCCACAGGCGGACGAGAAGGAGCGCCGTCAATGATCCGAGAAAAATATTGGCGATGGCAATGGAGATATTGCTAAAGAGCCCAAACCACAGAGCAGATAAAATGCCCATGTAGCGAATCCGTTCTATTTTTACCGTTTTGAGGCGTGTCGACCAGTCAGTCATTAGTTCTTCCCTCTTCCCATCTACGGTGCTTTCTGCTCCGTGCATCTGCCACAATACTGCCAGTTTCACATATTTTATCATCGTATAAAACCCATGGCACATCGCCATGATAAATCCAAGCCGTCCATCGAGGAAGCCGCGCTGCAGGATATAATAGCGAAAAAGGCAAACGGCGGATCAAGGAGAATTTTCAGGAAGGATGCGTGCCGCCCTCTCTATACCGCCGTTCTGCCATAAGCGTTGTATATTGATTGAACTTTCTGAAAATACTGTTCCCAGCTTTCGTATGTATGGTGCAGGAGACTCTCCCATACGCCGCACGGGAAGTTCCGACCCGTACGCTCGTGCACCAGCCCCGTCCAGTGTACTGCATCGCGCGGAAAAAATCGCCGAGGGTAATCGGGGCAATGCCCACCGTAGTACATACGCTGTCCAAAGACAAGGTTGATGCGTTTGATCTCGCACACAGCACGGGCATCTGCCGCCATAATACGGCGCAGCTCCGCCTCTGTCCCCTCGTTCACGCGCTCATCTGCATCCACATAGAGTACCCAGTCCGCATCCGTCTGCATCAGGGCAAAGTTCCGCTGCCCCGCAAAACTCCCTCGCGAGTGGATGCGTGACAACGCGTGCGCCGAGGTCTCTGCGCCAGTTCCGCCGTGCGATCCGTGCTCATATCGTCGATCACAAGAATCTCATCGGCAAATGCCGCACCCGAATGCACGCCTCGATATGACGCCCTCATTGTGCGTGAGAATGATAACGGCAAGTTTCACCTGTCCGCCCCCTCTTCCTGCTGTGCCGATGCGAGCGCCTCCCGCACGCAGTCCGCGAGGCTCCCGCCCACATAGCGTACGCCGCGCACCCCCGCCTGCTTTGCTGCCGTGACGTCACCGCCGCGTCGCCAACCATCAGCGATGCAGCGGGGTCAATCTCGTGCTCCGCCATCGCGCGCAGGAGCATCCCGCGCGGGCTTGCAGGCAGTCACATACCCGTGTATACGCCGGCACACGCCCCGCGGGATGATGCGGGCAGTAGTAGAACGCGTCGATGCGCGCGCCCTGCCGTGCGAGCTCCGCATTCATCCAGTCGTGCAGACGATGCACCGCCGCCTCGTCATAGTAGCCGCGCGCGATGCCGCTCTGATTCGTGACGACGATGACGAGATAGCCGTGCTCATTCGCCCAGCGAATCGCCTCGATGGCGCCCCTCCACCCACACGAAGTCCGCAGGCTCGTGGAGGTAGTGCACATCGACGTTGAGTGTGCCGTCGCGGTCGAAGAAGATCGCCTTATTCGGCATAGGAGAAGTAGCCGCCCGCATTCAGGAAGTCGCAGTACTCCTTCACCGCCTGCTCCATCGGGTGAAGCCGCCCGTGAGCCCGTAGTGATCAGCGCAGCCGTATCCGCCTGCGTGTAGTTCTGATACTTGCCGCGCAGTACCGGGGAAGTCGCGATAGACGATCTGCCCCTGCCGAGCGCGGGCGATCACGGCACGCGCCGCCTCGTTGTACGTATGCGCTGTGCCCGTACCGCAGCTGTAGACGCCGCCTCCCCGCCATTTTCAAAGAAATGCAGGTTGACGCGCACGACGTCACCGACGTAGACGAAGTCGCGCCGTTGCTCGCCGTCCGCGATGCCGTCTGTCCCGCGAAAGAGACGCGCCCTCCCATATCGAGAATCTGATGATAGAGCTGATAGAAGATCGACGCCATCTTCCCCTTGTGATGCTCCTGGGGACCATAGACGCTGAAGTAGCGCAGGCCGACGATGGGGCTGCGCCTGGGGATGACCCGACGCACATAGCGATCGAATGCGAGCTTGAGAACGCATAGGATTGAGTGCGTCCTCACACGCATCCCCTCGGTAAAGCTTACAGCCCCACCGCCGTACGTCGAGGCGGAGGAGGCGTAGAAGAACGGATGCGCGCCCCATCGCAAAGTGCAGGAGCGCCTTGAGTACGCGAGTTGACCTTCATCATATAGCTGACGTCATACCCATCGTATCCGAGCATGCGCCCTCGTGGAAGATCGCGTCGATGTCCGTCCTGTCGAAGTCCCCTCCTCGACGAGGTGGAGGAAGTCGTCCTGTGCTGATAGTCGATGAAATGAGGCCGCGCAGATTCTTGTAGTTCTCGCCGTCCTCCAGATCGTCGACGATGAGGATGTCGCGATAGCCGCGCGCATTCAGCGCATGGACGATATTGCGCGATAAAGCTGGCACCGCCGGTAACGATAATCATAGATCTTCCCCTCCCGCCGATCGAGCACACGGAGCAGTTCCTCACGGCTCACGGCATACGTACCGAGTTTCGAGACGACGACGCTCGCCGCGAGGTTGGCGAGTGCCGCGCCGTCTCGGGCTTTAGCCCGCCCTGCGAGGGCGAGCCCGAAGACGGCGATCACCGTGTCGCCCGCACCCCGAGACATCGAACACCTCGTGCGCGCGTCGGGATGTGGACGGCCGTCTGCCCGTGGATGAGCGAGATGCCCTTTGCCGAGCGCGTCAGGATGACGTTCTTCACGCCAAACTTGCGTATGGCATAGTGTGCCGCTCTGCCCGCCGCGCCGTTCTCGCTGACAATCGGCCTCAGGAGGATCTCGTTGATCTCTTCAGGTCTCGGCGTCACATAGTCCGCCCTTGTACTTCGCCCACTGCGGTCCCTTCGGATCGACGATGACGGGACGCCGTGATCGTGCGCCGCATGGATGATGTGTGCAGGCGTACTCCGTGCATGCGCCCTTGCCGTAGTCCGAGATGATGACGCAGTCCATGCTCTCGTTCAGCTTCGATCAATCGTAGGCGAGGTACTGCCCGCGTCCGCACCGTCGATGGGCTTTACGTCCTCAAAGTCCAGCCGCAGCATCTGCTGATGCCCGCCGATGATGCGGATCTCGTCGTCGTCGGACGCTCCGTGTGGACGAGCCCCGCATAGTCAATGCCGCGCGATTTGAATTTATCCAGCAGGCTGTCGCAGTGCGCATCCCCTGCCGACATAGCTCCGCGATGCTGACGTTCGTCCCGAGGAGCGCCAGGTTGTGCGCGACGTTTGCCGCCCCGCCGAGCGTCTCGCGCGTCCCCGTCACGTGGGTGATCGGCACCGGCGCCTCGGGGAGATGCGCGTCACCGCCCGTAATACTTGTCGAGCATGACATCGCCGACGACGAGGATGTTGCTGCGCGCGCTCTTTTTCGGCAACGACGCTGCGGATTTTTCCATATCCATGAAAATGCTCCTATCTGCTCTGCGGTAAACTCGAACGAACGACCCTGACCCTGCGCTCCGCGTGGTGCGAGGGCAAAAATGCCCGTCTGCCATCTCCACCACACGCGTCTCAAAATCCGTCGGTGCGGGCAGTTCGCACGCGGGACGCCCGCCCTCCTCGCGTAGGATCTGATCGGCATACTGCAAAATGAGGTCCGGCGGCATCCGCTTCATGCACATCATGCTCCTCTCCTGCGAGCGGGCACTCGTGGATGCGGTACGGATGACACGAGACGGGCGCGCGGACGGAGATGCTCCGTGCATCGTGGGTAGAACCTGGAATCGGCGACGAGCCGAACATACAGATCACGGGGACGTGCATTGCGACGCCGATGCATTGGCCCGGAGTCCGTCGTGATGAAGAGGATGCAGGGAGAGGAGTCCTGCGAGTACGCCGAGGCTGACCTTCCCCGTAAAGATATGGAGGTGCGATGCTCGCGTTCCTCCATGCGGGCACGGTATTTCTCCACCATCTCCATATCCATCGGCCCGCCCATGACGGCGATGTGATAGCCGCGTCGGAGATAGGTGTCAGCCACGACGGCGAAGTACGCATCAATCCATCGCTTGGTCGCCCAGCTCGCGCCGATGTTGATGGCGATCACCTTGTCGGTCGGAGCAAATGCGCCTGCCAGAGCCGCTCTGCTCTCCTTCGCCGCGGGCGGAATCCACATCTCGAGCCCCGCCGTCCCATCTGCATTGAGTACGCCCGCCGCGCGCAGTGCCGCATAGTGCGAGTGAACCTCGTGCATCACCTGATTCTGACTCGGGCTGACATGGTCGAAGGCGAGGGCGAACCCCGGCTTTGCATAGCCGACGATGCACCGTCCGCTCGCTGAGCGCGGCGAGTGCTGAGGAGCGCTCGTTACGGTGGAGATTGATGACGAGATCGTAGTGGTTTTTCCGCAGGCGCATCGCATAGCGCAGGATGCCGAGGATGCCGCCGTCTGCGCCCTTTTGTCAATCAGGAGGCATTCGTCGAGATGCTCGTTCGCGGCGACGACATCCGCGAGCTTCTTGTCCGCGAGGAGCGTGATGCGCGCTGCAGGGTACTGCTGACGCAGGGCGGCCAGCACGGGCGTGCCGAGCATGAGATCGCCGAGGTGCATGAGGTGGATGACGAGAATGTTTTGATACGCGCTCATTGCCCTCCATTGTGTCACCATGTTCGATCAGCTGCCACGAGAGCGTCCGCTGAATCGTCATCCGTCGCTGTAGGAGCTCATACGCCGCAGCGTCGTCCGCGCCGTCCCCGAGTGGCTCAAAAGCGCTCCCCCTGCTGACCGTTCCCATGACATTCTTTGTAAGGAAGTAATCACGGTTGAACGCCGCCCCCATATTGTTCTCCGTGAGACCCGGCGCGATCGACATAGGGAAAACCCTGCGGGCGCAATGAGTTCTAGCAAGGTCGGTACGATGTTCGTATGCCCGCCCACCACATCAGGAGGAAGAATTTCGGGGTAACGCCTTGCCCATAGAGAACAAACGGAACGGATTGGTACTCGTACATCGTCGGATGACGAGATGGATTCATGCGTACGGCATGGTCTCCTGTGATGACGAACAGGCTGTCCGGGTACTTTTTCCATCGTGGCATGGACGAAGTCCGTCACGATCTTATCCATGTACCAATAATGCCCGAGCTCAGCGCCAGCTGATCCGATCATCTACGTTCGGCAGCTTTGCCGCCTCCGCACGCGCGTTTTCGAGATCGAAGCCCTCCGCGGCGACATCAATATCATAGGGAGGGTGGTCTCGATACGGTCAGCGATGAGATGCACGGTCGGCGGCTCATCGGCGAGATGCTTGCCAGGCCGCAAAGAGCTGTGCATCCGATGTCCCCACGCATTCACTTTCTGGTGGCGTGAAAATCGATAGCTGCAAAATGGTCGAATCCCTGCGCCGTAGAAAACGATCCATCCCTCCCACGAGGGACGCTGCCATACCAGAAATCGACCGCATAGCCCAGCTGCTTAAACTGCGGAGCCATCGCCGTCGGATAGGCCTCGGCAGACTGCGCGGAACATAGCTGACATGCTGCCCTGATCTCTGAGAGCCCCGTTACCAGCCCCCGTGATGGCAAACTGAGGTAAAGTCTCCGTTCGGCATGAAGCGACGGGAGTAGTAGGCGTTTGGCTCAGCGACCAGCCCTCTGATGCCATCTGCTGCGTGAAATGCGGTATATTGGTCGAGCATGGGCCACTGGGCATAGGTCTCGCCGAGGATGATAAAGATATGGCGTGGACGCGGGATGCGCGCGCCCTGTGCCGTACGCGTCAGATACGGCGTGGCAGTGTCTGCCAATAGCTCCTCGTGTCCTGCTGCCAGGCGGGCGAGCTTCACGCACACGGTCCTTCTCCACCCCTCGACACGTCGCCGCTGTGCAGTGCCTTTTTCATGGAATGCACGCGGTAGAGTGCCTGTCCATCGTCGAGGATGAACTCGTTCAAAAATGCGTCGCTCGTGATGCCCGCATTTTCCCAGTTGACTCCCCCCGCATACGTAAAGCTTCCGCCGAAGCGGACGAAGAGGAAGAAGAGGCCAAAGAAAAGGAACAGCCCCAGCGAAAAGAGCTACATACTGCACGGTCCCGCGCAGCCGTGGAAGTGTGCGTAACTCCCACGCGCAGAGCAGACGCCGCAGAATCCAGAAGGACACGAGCGTCAAAAGAATCGCAATCCCCATCCGCCAGAGGAGCCCATACCCCTGCACCAGCATCGACACGATGGTGAAAGGGTCTTCCTCCATCCCCGCATCCATCTGCATTTGAAAGCCACCGTGGAATTGTCGATAAAAGGGAAAGCGCGCTGGAAGAGAACAGCGAATACAAACGCCGCCAGCGTCCCCCTAAAAGAGGCGCAGCTGCCCGAGCAGCGCAGTGAGTCGCGGTGCGGCCAAGAGAGCAGGGAGCAGAAAACGAACGAGGGCAGCGCGATCCACCCCGCCGTTTTCAATGAGAGCCGCAAGCCCGTGAAGAGTGCCAGCCCAATATCGGCGTTGCTTTGTCTCCGAGCAATATACCCCGCCATGGCAAACATGAAGTAGAGTACGATAGACGCAGAGCGTCAGCAGGATGAATACAAAGAGGCAAAGATCCCGCCGTATGGCATCATAAAGATGCCATACGTCCACGTTGATTCACAAGTGCATGCCTCCCCTGCGTCCGTGTGTCTCCCTACCGCTGTAAGACGGACTGTATTTTTGCCGCCACCTCATCCACCGTGATCGCCGCAAGGCAGTCGAGCCCCTTCGGGCAGGCGCGTTTCCAGCAGCCGCGGCAGGAGCGGTCCACCTCAATGGCATTCTCCTGCTGCCCGTACGGCCGTTGCGGTCTCGCATCCGTTGGCCCCATCAGCATGACGGTCGGCCGTCCGAGCCCCGCTGCGAGATGTACGGCTCCTGTATCGCCGCCGAGGACGAGCGCGGCACGCGTAAAGAGATGTGCGAGCTGCTTGAGGTTCGTCCGCCCGACGAGATTCACGGGTGGGATCCGCGCCGCCGCCATGATGTCGGCGGCAATCGTCGCATCGAGATGCCCCCCGCCAACGAGCACGGGAACGATATGCGCCTCCATAGAGACGGGTCGCCGAGCGCGGCGGGCGTTCCGCCGGCCAGCGCTTGTTCGGCCAGTTCGCCCCGACGGCAAAGGCGACAAACGTCCGTCCCCTCCGGCACGCCCTCGCGCTGCAGCAGCATCTCGCCGCCATGCGGTCACGATCCGAGACGGCGATGGAAAACGCACCGCATCCACATCGGCAGCCGATGGCGCGTGCCACGTCGAGATAGCGCTCGACGATGCGTCCGTGTGCGTGCGGCCCGCGCACAGGGCGGCTTCATCACGGTCCGCGCCCCGCGCATATTCGCCGTGCCGACGCGCCCTCGCCCCTGCCGTATAGACGATCGCTGCCGACTTGAAGAGCCCCCTGCAGATCGAGCGAGAGATCATAGCGGCGCGCGCGCAGCGGCGGCGTGGGGCGGATATTCACGGAGGAATCTGCCGATGCTGCGGAACTCTCGCCTTTTTCAAAGAGGATGAGCTCATCGATGTACTGGATTTCTCACAGAGGATAGGCGGGCGGCTCGACCACCCACGTCAGATGTGCATCGATAGGTCTCTTGATCAGAGAAACGGGCAGCGTATGAATCACATCGCCGATCGCACTGGAGTTTGACGACCAAGATATTCTCCGGACCGCCCTCTTTCTTTTCGCCATATTTTCGCGCATACGCGCGTGTCCGTCGCCGTCAGTGCCGTGCGATTCCTGCGCGAATCGCTAGAGGAGCAACGACGCAGAGCGTGCGATCCCGCCCCCTGCGGATTTCTATCGTCTCGCCGAAGCGTTAAGGAATCCGCAGGTATTTAGGCGACGAGCACGCGCCCGTTTGCGTCAACGAGGCATTCGCGAGGGGAACCGTCACGGCATCACAGACCACGGTATGCGCGATTACCCGCGCCCCGCCTTCTCAATAATCCCCTGTCGTGGACTTCCCCGCGACGAGCGGGATAAAGGCGACCTCGCCGCCGTACGCCCTCGACGATGCGCGCCTCGGGCAGCGTCTCGCGCGTAGTCGCCGCCCTTGACGTAGACCGCAGGACGCACCTTTGCGATCAGGGTCTCCGCCGTATCCTCGCCGAAGATCACTACCGCATCGACGGCGGCGAGTGCCCCTGACGACCTCCGCGCGATCCCGCTCGTTGTTGATGGGGCGCGACGGCCCTCTGAGCCGCCGCACAGAGGCGTCGCTGTTCAGTCCGAGGATGAGCACATCCCCTGCGCACGCGCCGCCGCCAGGTAGCGCACATGCCCCTGCATGGAGGATGTCAAAGCAGTTGCTGGTAAAGACGACGCGCGCATCTGCCGCACGCAGCGCCGCCGCGTATGCCCTCGATGTGTTCGTCAGGAATGAGCATGAGCGTCTCCTTCCGCTGTGAGTGCCGCGTGCAGCTCCGCCCACGCCACCGTCGCCGTCCCGCGTTTCCGCACGGCAACTCCCGACGCCGTATTGCTGGAGCCGCGCCGCCGTCACGGGATCCACGCCCTGCCGCAAGGGCGAGTGCTATCACGGCAACGCACGTATCGCTCCGCACCGGAGACATCGAAGATCTCACTGTGGTCGCTCACGGGGATATCCGTCGCCGACCCCATCTGCGAGAAAGAGCGTCATGCCGTCCGCCCCGCGCGTGATGCGAGCACGCCGTCCGCCGAGAGGCGTGTGAGGAGCTCACGCCCCGCCGCATGGATGTCCACTGCCGAACGGAGCTGCGCCCGAGTCGCCGCCGCGAGCCCGCGTCGTTCTGCTTGACGTAGCCGATGCCCGCATAGCTGAGGATGTCATAGCGCGCATCCACGATGCTCGAATCCTCGCCGCACGTGCCGCGTCAATCACCGTGCGGCGTACGCGCTCCGTCACCGTGCCCGACCCATAGTCTGGAGAGTATAACCGCGCGCACCTGCGGGAGGAGGCGCGATCTCCGTGAGGAGACACTCTCCACCGCTGCTGCAAGCGGCGTATGCCACTCACGGTCAACGCGCACAATCTGCTGGCTGACCGTCGCGCGTCCGCCCGCAATGATGCGCGTCTCGTGATGGTCGGACGCAGCGCGTCGCGGACAAATCCTACCGTATCGACGGCGTTTTCCCGAGCACGGCGCAGAGCGCATCGCCGCCCGCATCCGTCCCGCAGACGCCGACGGCATACGAACGCCCGCCGAGCGTCGCTGCATTGTTCGCCACATTTGCCGCACCGCCGGCCACGACGCGCTCCTCGCGCTGCTCCAGAACGAGCACGGGGGCCTCACGCGAGATGCGTGCGATCGTCCCGTCGAGATAGACATCCGCCACCATATCCCCGATGATGAGCACAGGGCGTCTTCAGGCGCTCCAGTGCTCTTTACCATGGCGTAAACTCCCATTTGATGCGCCACGCATCCCGTTTTGAGCGGTAGCGCAGGATGATCTGCGAGCAGTGCAGATCGTGGAACCAGTAGTAGTCCACATCCGTCCACGCACGCGGCTCGACGGCGTACTTCGTGCCGATGGCAATGCGGTCACGTTCGCCGAGGCGATAGCTCAGTGCCCCCATAAAGACCTCTGGAGTAGTCCTCCTCGTTGTAGGCGAAAAAGAGCATCTCTTTGAGCTTGCGTAAATACCGCCGGCGTAGGCGGCAAATCGGTCGTCAAATTGTCGTCAGGAAGGCACTGGCACTGAGCCCCTGCACGCGTGAATGATCAGTCTCACGCGTCACGGAGTAGCCCGCCGAGAGATCGAGCCCGTAGCCGAAATTTGTATCATGCACAACGGAGATCACCGTACCTAAAGATGGTTGCTGTGAATCCCGCTGCCGTACCAGCGACCATACTCGAATAGAGATTGTAGGTGAATGGGCGATCGTCCCGATCCGCTGCCCGTAGCCAAGGCTGAGCGACGGCATCTTTTTGACCCACTCGTTGTCGCCGTCCTCAAAAACGCCGTAGGTCAGCGCGGCACTGCGCCACCGTTCGCCCAGCTGAGATCATAAGAGCTGCGCCAGCCGCGCTGCGTCGTCACGTGACGTTTGCCCGACGGTCACGCGGGAGCAACATCTGTTTCAAAGCGCTGCTCCACCCAGAGCGCCGTCGTCACTGTCATAGCCCGCACGCGGAAAAATTGTTCCGCATCGGGACGCAGACATCGACCCTCATGCCGTGGAAAAGAGCACCTATTCTTTCAGCCCAGAACTTCACATTGTGCAGGATGAGTCGGTCACCGGACAGAGCCCGCCACCTCCGAGCTGAGATGGTAGTCAGGGCTTTCTTCGCCCCCGCACTTCGTCTGCGTGCCGTCATAGACAACGATCTTGTCGGGGTAGAACCCAAAGCGCTTGCCCGTCATATAGTAGGCGCTGACCTCGCCGTCCGCCCGTTCCATCGTGCCCGTATGTTTCGATAGCTATAGTTGATGTGATAGCTGTCGAGCGTCACGCGCGACGTCCCCTCCGTCAGCTGCAGCACGTGCGCGATCCGGCACGGACACGTCGCCGCGCACCGTACTGCCCGCCACTAGTCTCCCTGAAAGCGGCGCGCTCCAGCTGACAATATCCACATGTCCCTTCGCCGTGAAAAGTCCCCGTGCTCTCGTCATACGTCAGGTCATCGCCCTCAAACGCGATCGAGAGGGCTGATCCGCCGCCACGGATGGCGCAGATGTCTCCGCACGCGCACATCGGCAGCAGCCCTGCTCCGGTGAGTTGATTGGCGCGCTCCGCACGCCGCTGATTCTCGATATAAATCTAGGGCGCGATCCCCCGTATCCGAGTCCGAGCTGTACGCCGCGTGCGCCGCCCCCGGAAAAGTGCACAGGCGGCGGTCAGTGCGAGCAGAATACGGGTAGGGCTGCCACCATCGGGCGCGTTCTCCTGTCCTTTGCGCGATTGACGTCTCTTATACCACATCATAAACGGAATTTTCGCAACTGAAAAGAGCGCACGCGCCCTGCTCACCCGTGGGAAACGTCACGACAGGAAATTACACTGTATCCCCCATCGCGGGCAAAAATCTACACCAATCACTTCATTTTATCCATACTTCCTAGGATTTGACGCGTAAAAATTTTTCTCTATAATAGAGCAAAATCAGAGAGAAAGACGGAACGGAAGGAGTTCCGCGGATGCGGCGCATTGTAGTGTGTGGATTTTTGGGCGGTGCTGATCGGCCTTTTCGCTGGCCTTGGCAGCGGTGAAGCGGCAGAGGATATGCGCTTTGTCGACGCGAACGGCGATACGGGCTACGTCGGATGCCGCGAGCGTCACGCGACCTCGGATGTCGAGCGTGAGGCAGGCGTCGCCGTGGTCAAGGCAACGGAAAACCGTCGCCTCCTCTACCGCGATCCGATTCAATCGGCAGATGCGCACCTACCAGATTCTCTCGGTCGGGTTGAGGGTCTACGACACGAAGGAGGTATCGCGCACGACGCCGGGCATGGCAGCGCCACAGGTCTCACACGCCCACCTCGCCGGATGCAGAGCATCGAGGACTTTATCGAAGAACCGCTTGCAAAGCAGAAGACGACACCATAAGGAGGATGAATCCATGCGACAGAAAATCTGCGCCTCATGCTGACACTCGCTCTGGCGCTCACGTCCATCGGCACGGCGTTTGCCGCAGAGCCGCCGAACGCCGTCCAGTCGAAGCTCGCCTCATCGAGCAGGGACACCCTACGACGCGAGCAGATCGGCGCACCTATCGACCGCATCAACCGCCCTCGAGCGCGACCACGACGGAAGCACCGCAGTGGCAGCCTCATGGCGCGCATCGACGCACTCTCACGAGGAGATCTCACGAACAGCGCGATCGCCGTCCGTCCTGATGGATCCGCTAACGCCACTCGAGTGCAGACATCAACCATAGGACGAGCATGCGCCCGTGCAGGAACGCGTCGTGCGCGCTTGAGACATCGCTCCTCGGCAAGAACGCCGAGGACGTTCAGAAAGCGGTATCGCTGCGCTCTCCACGGCATCCTTCGGACGTGCGGAGATCCCCGTGACCCCCGTCACCGTTCCCGCCGACACGCTCATCAAGGTTGCGCTTGTCACGCCCGTCAACGCGAAGGAACTCAAGGTCGGCGATACGATCGAGTATCAGGTCGCCGACTGATGTGCCCGTGAACGACGTGCTTGTCTTTACGAAGGGCTCACGCGGCGAGGGCACGTGTCACGAAATGCGCCAAGCGCGCAACTTCGGGCGCAACGCACAGGTCGAGATCGACTTCAAGGAGACCAAGGCACTGACGGCACGTGCGTGACGACCCTTCATCGGTGAGGAGTCAAAGAAAGGATGACCCATCTCGCCATGGCAGCCGGTGCATCCCTCGCCGGCATCGCCGTCCTCGGCCCCACTGGTGTTGTCGCAGGTTCTGTCCACGGCAAGAACGTCGACCTCCTGCCGGCACAGAGCTTTACATCCAGACACAGCACGAGACGACTCTTCGGCGTGCAGACCACTCACGACAGCGCGGCACCGTTCCAGCGCGACGCAGAGGCACCAGTGCCAAGGCAGACAGCACAAACGATCAGAGCGTCTACCACGACGCGGCGTGACGTAACATGTCGGCATTAAAAGCCCCCATGGCACCGCCATGGGGGCTTTCTGCCGCAATCAACGAACCGTCAGCGGATGAAGAACTCGCGAGCTTCATGTTCTGGTCGTGGCAGACGTGCACCACACACCGCCTGTGGCCGACAGCGATCTCGCGAGACCGCGAACCACGCATTATTCTCCGTGCCCGCCGTCATATACGGCTTGCCAACGGAGACGCGTGCGCCCCAGTCCCGCGAACTGAGCCTTTGCGCTCTTTCAGCTGATCGGCCGAGAGACGCGCCTCAGGATCGGCGGTCGCATCTGCAGGCTCTGCGATATCCCCCTTTCGAAGCGGTCAATCGTCGCCATCGCGTGCCGCTGGACGACGATCCCCCTGAACGGTGCCTGCTCCTCCTGCGCCTGTGCAGCGGAGCATCCGGCTCATAGACCCGCCGGTGCGGCATAAAGGCGCTGCCGCAACGAGCGCGCAGCAAGGAAACGGGAAAAGGTACGAGACTTCATAAAAACGTCCTCCTTCTCAGTAGGCATCCCCTACTTTACACAGGAAAAAAGCAGCGAGCGATTCCACGCACCCACAGAGACCTCTGCATAGAAGCGCACGCAGGCGCTCCGTCAGGCTCTCCTGCGTGTCATACGGCGGCGTAAAGAATCCCATGCGCTGTAGAGCTGCGTCACGACGAAGTCCGTCCGCGCATTCTCCCCAGGATAAACACCGACCCCGTCAGACGTCCGCCGGACGCAGTACGCGGTGACTCGCTCCATGCCGCTTCCTTGTCGGGAAACGCATGAAACCCATTGATCGAAACCGCCGCATCGAACGCAGCGTCGTCGAACGTCAAATGCCCGACGTCCCCTCGGTAAAGGGTGACGTTCGAATGCCGAGTGCCTCGCACGCGACGCGCGCCGCCGCAAGCATCGCGGGCGCGTAGTCGAGACAGGTGATGTCCGCCTCCGAGCTCCGCAGCAGATGGGCAGCAGCAGAGACATCCCGTCCCGACGGTAGCCTCGAGCAGCCGCCCTGCAAAGCCTCGTGCTGCCGTACGCAGCGCAAGCGTCACATAACGGCGCACGCCGCTGCGATCCAGCCCCCACACGAGCCGTGAGACCAGCTTCTCGACTCACGTCGAGTACGTCATCATTCCGTCATAGAGGCTCGCGAGCCGCCGACTCGAGCAGTACGCTCCCGCGCATCTTCTCGTAGCGGCGCAGTTCCTCATCCATCATGGCATCCTTTCTCCGATCCGATCGCCAATTTATTCTAACACAAAAATGACGGTTTCAATGACACGAAAAATCTTGTGCGGCGCGGTTTTTGCGTCTCGGTGAGACGATTGTCCTCGTGAACCGTTTCACCTGCGATACACTGGATATCCGCCATCACCCTCTCTGCGTCCGTCGTGAACGTCAACACGCAGAAGGTTTTACAAGCGTGAACGATGTCGTTGTAGAGGTCGGGTGCCTGTCATCCGGTGCATGCGTCATGCCAGAATGTCCACTGCGGCGTGATCTCGCCGTCAACGTTGATCTTGGATTGCCTTGTCGTCAAGACGTCGATAGCATCGGCCGTCCGCTGTCCGACGTGGTGATGACCCTCTAATCCCGACATTGTTCAGGCAAGAGATGCTTTGGGCGTTTTGTCAAAATATCTATCTGAACATCATAGATTTCTTTTGCCAGTCGCATCTGAATACATACTTTTTAGTCCATTGAACCATCTCGAACAGAATCACCAAAATCAGGTATCCGAACGCATGCAGCGATTCGTAGTTGACAGAATATGCTTTCTATTATAATCAAAAGATACTAAATGTTGGTCGCCGCCAGACAGTGCGACTCATTAAGTGGGTCTGGTTCAATGTTGGTCGCCGCCAGACAGTGCGACTCATTAAGTGGGTCTGGGTTCAAATGTTAGTCGCCGCCAGACAGTGCGACTCACCAAGTGGGTCTGGGTGAAAATGTAAGCCCTCGTCTTTTAGGCGGGGGCTTCTTTCATAGGAGTGAGTTATGAGCACTAACCGTTTCCATTATTGAAGGGCAATATTTTACCGATTTTCCTGATCCGCGCCTAACAGCCATCATGCAGAATAACAGTGCCATAGGCGAATCTTGGGAAGAGGTTCGCTACCGTATCTTCCCCCCTGAGGAGATTGCAGAAAGCGACCTGCGCGTCGCGCTGATCGGCGAACTCATCCGTGCACGACAGGAGCGCGGTATCACACAGAAACAGCTTGAGAAGATGAGCGGTGTTGACGCAGCCCGTTATCGCCCGGCTTTGAACGTGGACAACCAGCCCTACTGTTTCAACCCTTATGAAGGGTCTCGCGCCGCTTGGGAAGAAGCTCGCCATCGTACCCAATGTAGGGCATCCACGATTGCCGCTCCGTCTCTTGCCGCCCATCGCGGGCTATGGCGGTATATGTTATCCTGACAACTCAATGTTCTTCGGAGTATCCGCCATGAAACAGCCTGTGTGGATTGTTGAGGATGTGAAAGCACGGAATGACTATACTTTGCTTATCACCTTTACCGGAGGTGCACAACGTATTTTTGACGCGCGTCCGCTGCTCGATAAGCCGATCTTCGCACCTCTCAAAAGCCTCCCCTTTTTTCTGCGTGCAAAGGCGATGTACGGCACGGTGATTTGGAACGATGATGTGATATCGCCCGGAAACATCTTTATGAGTGCAGCACTCCTGCTGAGGTGGGAGAAGATTGCCCAACTCGCGCCGCAAAAGCGCATAAAATAAAACCGCCCCTCTGCGCCAACAAAGAGAGCAGAAGACACGACGCATGATACTTCAATTCATGTAAATCCTACTACGATTTGCCCTCCTTCTATAAGGAGGTTTTCTTTATATCCGCCAACATCGGGCACGCATAAGCGCGGGAACAGATGTATACACGCGCGGAACCGCCTTTCTTTCAGGGGATATACTTTTTCTGTATTTTCGTTATAATAAGAAAATCGTTTTTATCAATCCATCGAATGATAGGATGAGCTGTGTATGTGCGGATGTGTTTCGCATCCCGGCGGGAGAGAAGAGCCATGAACGGTGAGCTGTTAATCAAGGAAAAAGCGGTGCAAGGGCTGTGGCATCTGCGCGGCATTCTGCCCGAAGAAGGTGCTCGAGGTGAGTCTGCTCGGAAAGATTACCCCGTGCGCCCCGAGGACGTAGTGCGTGCGGCAGTGCGAGATGCGCTGTCCGGATTTTGCGATTTTCGTAGGAGAGGAGGGCGTAGGATGGAGCGCAAGACCAGGCTGATGCAGGGCAACGAGGCTGTCGCCGAAGGTGCGATTGCCGCGAGGGGTCACGTTCTTCGTGGATACCCCATCACGCCCTCGACGGAGATCGCCGAGCAGATGGCAAAGCTGCCGCAGATCGGCGGCACATTCCTCCAGATGGAGGATGAAATCGGGGCGATGGGCGCGATTCTCGGCGCGTCACTCGCAGGGGCAAAGGTCATGGACGCGACGAGCGGCCCGCTCTCGCTGAAACAGGAGCTGATCGGCTATGCGCGCGTGCGCGGAATCCCTGCGTGGTGGCGAACGTCCAGCGCGTTGGCCCCTCAACGGACAGCCGACCGCGCTCGCAGAGCGATGTGATGCAGGCACGCTAGGGGCACGCACGGCGATCATCCGATCATCGCGCTCTCCCGTGGAGTGTGCGCGAGTCGTTCGACATGGCGGTCATGGCGGTGAACTACGCCGAGCGATTCCGCACGCCTGTCATTCTGCTGACGGACGAGATCGTCGGGCATCTGCGCGAGAATGTGACCCCGCCCGCCCCGAGGAGATCGAAACCATCCCGCGCCGCCGGCCGAAAAACACGCGCCGAGGGCTATCAGCCTTATGCCGTGGGCGAGGATCTCGTGCCCGACGTGGCGCGTTTCGGCGACGGATATCACATCCACGTGACAGGGCTCCTCCACGATGAGACAGGCTTTCCCTCGGGCAGCCCTGCCGTCACGGAACAGCTCATCCGTCGCCTGCACGAGAAGATCAGCCGCGTGGGTGAGGAGATCATCCACACGGAGGAGGCATTCATGGAGGATGCGGAATACGCCGTCGTCAGCTATGGCGGTACGGCGCGCACGGCATACGAGGCGGTGCGTGAGGCACGCGCCGCGGGCATTCGCGTCGGCTTTCTGCGTCTCCGGACGATCTGGCCGTTCGCCGATGCGGCAGTCGCACGGCTCGCGGCACGCGTCAAGGGTATCCTCGTCGCGGAGCTGAACTACGGACAGCTCGTAGGCGAGGTCACGCGCGCGGCGCATGGCACGCACGTCCGCCCCTGCCTCAAGTGCAATATGCTGGACTTCACGCCGCAGGAAATCACGGCGGCGATCCGTCAGATGAGCGAGGAGGTGCGGGCATGAGCACAGCACATACAAATACCGACATACAGCGTCCATTCGAGCAGTATTTTCGTCAGAACCGCCTCCCCCATCTCTGGTGTCCCGGCTGCGGCAACGGCACGGCAATGAAGTGCATCGCGGAGGCGGTGGACAGTGCAGAGGGATTTTCGCAGGACAACACGGTCATCGTCTCCGGCATCGGCTGCTCCTCCCGCGGCTCGGGCTATATGGACTTTGACACTGTACACACGGCGCACGGGCGCGCTATTCCATTTGCAACGGGAATCAAGCTCGCACGCCCCGAACTGAACGTCATCGTCATTACAGGAGACGGCGACTGTACTGCCATCGGCGGTAACCACTTTCTGCACGGCTGTCGGCGCAACGTCGATCTCACCGTCGTACTTCAACAACAACATCTACGGCATGACAGGGCGGGCGGTCCTCACCCACGACCCTGCCGGGCAAGATGACGACGACCGCCCCTACGGGACGATCGACCGTCCGCTCGACGCGTGTCGTATCGCTGAGGCGGCAGGGGCAACCTATGTCGCACGCTCGACGGCCTTTCACGTTAAGCATCTCACGCAGATGATCGCGGGCGGGCTCGCAAATCACGGCTTTTCCCTCATCGAGGCGATGGTGCAGTGTCCGACCGCCTACGGGCGCAAGGAACCGCATGGGCTCCCCCGCCGCGATGCTCTCGTGGATGAAGGACGCCGCTGTCATGAAGACGGCATGGGACAAGCTCCCGCCCGAAAAAGCGCACGGCGGAGCAGTTCCCCATCGGACTTCTCTGCGCGTGCGCGGGGAAGAGTACGGCACGGCAAACGCTGCGATTCAGCAGCGCGCAGGAGGGCTCTGATATGCAGAAGGAACTTCGACTCTCAGGCTCGGGCGGACAGGGCGTCATCACCGCCGCCATCATCTTTGCCGAGGCAGCAGCTGCGTGCGGCAAAAACGTTGCACAGTCACAGTCCCTATGGTCCCTGAGGCGCGCGGCGGCGCGTCCCGCCCGAGGTCATCATCAGTGACGACGTGATCTATCATCCGCACGTCGAGCATCCTGACATCGTCCCTTGCCATGACACAGGCGGCGGTGGATAAGTACGCCGGCGACCTCGATCCCGCGCAGGGCATCTCATCGTGGACAGCGAGCTCGTGCCGAACGTCCCTGCGGCGGCACATATCGTCTCCGTCCCCATCACGACGCTTGCCATCGAAAAAGATCGGCAAGCTCTCTTTGCCAACATCGTCGCCCTCGGCGTCATCACATGCGTCTCGGGATTGTCCCCTGACGCCGTAAAAGCAGCCGTCGCGCACCGCGTTCCGCCGCATACCGTCGACGCGAATATGCAGGCGCTCATGGTCGGCTACGAGGCGGCGAAGGAATAACGATCAACCGAAAAACACCGCTCCACTCACACGAGGGCGGTGTTTTTATAAAACAGATGTTCACAAACATGAAATTTCATGTTATGATACACAGGTGTTGTCAATAACGGTAGGGCGGTCGATTCACGCTCCCGTAAGCAGGGTGATGCATGGGACCATACGAATTTCTTTCGCTGGTCTTTCTCGTTACAATTTGCATTGTAGCAATCAAAGCATAAGAAAAGCCGCCCTCAGTTCCCCAAGCTTAGGCGGCTAATCTTATTAGACGTGATGGGGGCTGACCGTCTACCGGCAGCACCCTTTTCTATGCTCATTATACGACGTGTGAACCGTTCCGTCAAGCCTGACGGGTGTGAGGGCTCACTATAGCTTACTTCACGCCTGCGCTGTCGAGTGCAGCACGGACGCTCTTCTGCGCGTTCTGAGCTTTGCCATCTCATCATCCGTGAGGTGCACCTCGAACGAACGCACAATACCGTCCTGGCTGATCATGCGCGGGATGGACAGCGCCACGTCCTGATGCCATACTCGCCCTTCCGCGACGGCAGCACGAGGGCAGGATCGTGTGCTCGTTGAAGAGGATTGCCTTGATGAAGCGGCAGGCGACCATGGCGATACCGGTATTGGTAAAGCCCTTGAGATTGATGACATCGTATGCCGCCTGTATGATCCCCTGCTCGATATCGTGGCGGTCCAGCTTCTCCCTAAAGTGGAAATACTCGTCGAGGTGATCGATGCCGAGACCGGCGCAGTTGACCGTCGACCATGCGACAAAGGCATCGTTGCCGTGCTCGCCGAGTACATAGCCGTGGATGTTCTTCGGATCCATATCGTGAGTGCTCCGCGAGGAGGTAGCGGAAACGGTAGGTCTCGAGCATTGTGCCCGTGCCGAGGATCTTCTCGCGCGGATAGTCGAACTCGGTCGATACGACGTAGGTCGCAACATCGAGCGGTTCGTAATCGCATGATGATCATGGCTTCCTTCGTGTATTTCACGATCTCAGAGAAGATGGAGCGCATGATCTTCGTGTTCGTGCTCGCGAGCTTCAGTCGGTCGGGCGTCTCTCCGGGCAGGATCGAGGGCCCCGCCGTGATGACGATAAACGCCGCATCGCGGCAGTCCTCATACGTCCCCGTATGGATCTTGATGTTCGTGCAGTACGGTGAGGACATCGCATGGCTCGTGTCGAGTGCCTCGCCGCGCGCGCGGTTCATGTCGAGATCGATGAGAGCAATCTCCGAGGCCAGCTGAAAGTCTGCGATTTTGTTGAGTACGGCAGAGCCGACATTGCTCGTACCGATGATGACAACTTTTCCCCGATTGATGGACATAATAATGACCTCCTAAAAATGCAAAAAAGCCCACGGCGTAGCGATATGCGCTTGGACGCTATGGATGCACGATGAGCTGTGTGGAAGCCAGCCATTTCATGATCGATTGCACTTCTTTTCAGCAGAGCGGTTCCGCAGGATTTCCTGCGCCATCAGTAGCACCAGTGGAATGCACGTTTTCGATAATACGAAAAATACGTCAGTCGCACATATCGTTCAGAGTTTTATGCAAAACAAACGTTCACAAAAATTGATTCATGTTATGATACTCAGGTGTTACGAGCGGTAGGCGGTCGATTCATGCCCCCGAGAGGCTGATGGGACCATACGAATTTCTTTCGCTGGTCTTTCTCGTTACAATTTGTATTGTAGCAATCAAAGCATAAGAAACCCCGCCTGCAGTCACCAACTCTAGGCGGGGTTCTTATTAACCACGTTTGATGAGGGGGCTGACCGCTACCGGCAGCACCTTTTCTATGCTCATTATACGATGTTCGACGTTTTTCGTCAACCCTTTGCCGACGCTATGTTGTAGACGATCCCGAGCAGGGTCTCCTTGCGCAGGCTGCGGCATGGGCACGACGTTTCCTCGGCGGAGACGCTGCGCTTTACAGCACACGAAACGTAATCATATCATCAAGACTGTCCATGGTCTCCACATCGCAGAGCTCATTTCCGCGCAGCGCCGTCTGAATATGGTAGAAAACGAGCCGAATTTTGAGGAAGCGTACAAACTCCTTCGAGCGGCGCTGATACCATACGCCGCGATTAACGTCCTGAGTTTCATGCGGACATAATCCTTTTTCCCCAAGGTAAAGAATTTGCACGCGCAGCCTCTTGAAAAAGAGATCCAAAGTCAAAAATCATCGCGCATCAAGTCAGATACGTCCAACGTTCCGTCAGAGACTGCCTGTACCGATGGGGAACTCGGCATCAAGAGCGATTTTATCCTGCATATAATCCGACCAATACAGGATGTCCAACAGCCATTTTCGATAATTTTGCCGATATTCCACCGCCAAAAAGGATTTATCCTGTGTGCATCCGATGGGCGAGGCGAAGGGCTTCTTGGTAGATAATCCTGCATTATCAATAATGCAGGCCACATCCAAAGCCGTGTATAGGAGAGCCTTCATCAGTATTCTCCTTCCAGTTGATCACCTTTCTTTGCGTTGCAGCTGCGACAAAGGATCTGCAAATTATCGCGTACAGAACGCCCGCCTTTGTTCAGGGGAACGATATGATCTACATGGAGGAATTGACGATTGGGAATACTTCGCCGCAATGGGCGCAAACATAGCCGGAAGAGGTCTTCGCCTTGGCAAATGCTCCTTCACGCAGCTCCTCTTCCAGTGCGGGATCGACTGCCCTGATTTTTATCCAGCGGAAGGCTCTCCAAGGCTACTTTATCGTACGTCACATTTTCCTCCGGCGCATAAAGTTCCGGGTCAGAAATCTTCGCGAGTTCAATATCCACCATGCGCAGAAAATATATCTTTTTTCCAAAAAACAGCTGCAAGAGATTGTCGTCTACGCTTTCCCACAGTGCATCAAGATATTCTTTTTCTTCTTTTGGCCGAGATCCTCGTCCCAGACGTGCTGCGCAATCGCTTGGACATCCAGCTTGCTTCGATCCACTTGGTCAAAACGTATAGAATTTCGGCTCGGATTCCTTCTGTGCATAATATTTTCAAGATGTGCCGCACATCTCTGGGGTCATAGGGCGGCACCATGTCACGATGGAAAAATTGCTTTTTGCATTCCGCCTCCAATTTTCCCAGCACATCATCGGAGAGATATTCATCGTCGGTGTTGATGCCTCAAACAGTGCCGGGAGTGCCTGCATCATGTTCTCATAGGCGTCTTGGGTGCTGTTATACACCATGACCTGATAGGAGAAGTCGATCCCTCTTCGTTGATGTACTGGAACGCATACATCCCCACGGAACACGCTCCCAAAAGGAACCGCCTCAAGCTGCGTGGTGTCGATCGCATCGTTCAGGATGGCGGCAAATTCTCAATTTTTGGAAATGGCAATCCACCGCATTTGTTGCTTTTTATACTCAGGGACTGTCTTTCGTCGTCCATTCGCTGTCGCCGACAAAAATTGTATCCGGACTAACCCATGCGATATGTTCATTCCAATCATCAACGAAAAGAGACGATGTAGGCGATGTTGGTACCGCCCTGCTTTTTCGCCGCGCAGCGCACGGCCCGATCATCTGTGTCATAAGGATGGTAGACACGGTAGGACGCGCGAGGAACACGGTCTTCGTCATGGGCAGATCAACGCCCTCGGTGAGAATATTGACATTCACCAAGACCTTTACATCGCCGCTGCGGAAGGCTTCGAGGTTTGTTTTTCATTGTCCTTGGGGCTGATCGTTGCACCGGTGCCCATATCCTTGATGGCAGAAACGACGTACGCTGCTTTAATGCCCGCCTTGTTGAACAGCTTTCGTAAGCGCAATCGCATGGTCAATGTTGACGGCAAAGACAATGGTCTTCCCGTATTCGTCCGCCTTCTTCACATAGGTATCGACAATCAGCTTGTTGCGGGGGCCGCTCTCCGCGATACTTTTGGGACAGTTCGGGAGAAAGTGTGTCGAGATGCTGGATGCTTTCCAACGCTTCAAGCCCCAAATCTCTGCCATACTCCTCATCTGTATAGTATGTCTCAAAAATGGGGATGAGAAAGTATCTGTCGATTGATGAGTTCCTGAGGTCGATTTTGTAGGCGATACCAATATCATTTTTTTCGACTGTTCACCAGACATACCATCTTTGTAGATGCGCGCCAAGAGCCCCTGCTCGTTATCGGCCGTACGGAAAGGCGTCGCCGTGAGGCCGATCAGTTTGACATGCGCTACCTTGTCCCAACGTAATCAATGACGCGCCGATATGTCTTTGCCGTGGAGTGATGCGCTTCGTCCACGACGAGGAAAATCGTCCTCTCCCGCAAGCCACGGGGACAAGTCGTGCTAGATTGGACGCCCGCCGATACTGTCCTTGCTGATGATGAGCAAATCGTCCTTCGGATCAATGTTGATCGTTTTATCATGATTCGATGAGCCGGACACGATGCGATAGCGAAAGGACGAGATGTGGGGAATTTCCGCGGCGTAGGCAAATTTCTGGAAGGACTCCGCCGCTTGATCGAGAAGCGTCTGACGATGGGCAAGCCAGAGAATCTTTTTCTTTTTGTCGAGCGCATGACGAAGAAGCCATGTAGATGCCGTATACGTTTTTCCGCCACCTGTGGGAAGCACCACCAGCGTACTATAACTCGCGTTTTCTTCGTCCATGCGGTCGAGCGCACGAAGCGCGTCCAGCTGGTGCCGATACGGATGGCGTGTGTTGCTGCCGGGGAGGGGGCGCACCTCTCCTGCTGATGGAAAGTCAATGTATTCTTGCGCCATGTTTCGTTGTTCCTCCTTCAACGCAGGAAGCACGGATACATTCAGTACCGCCGTCACCCCTTTGCCGACGCCGCGTTGTAGACGTCCTTGAGCAGGGTTTCC